>Ga0310810_10000077_pt1 | contig 102908 bp, 82 predicted proteins | sample NCmetagenome_FD_207641 | JGI IMG/M metagenome (GOLD analysis project Ga0310810, IMG submission 207641) | Soil microbial communities from experimental microcosm in Duke University, North Carolina, United States - NC | ecosystem: Engineered > Artificial ecosystem > Soil microcosm > Unclassified ... | reverse complement strand
GTCGTCGCCGGTCTTGCCTGTCTGCTTACGGCGCGCGTCGGTGCCGACATGCTGCTCAAGCACCGTGAACTCGGCGCGGATACGCCGCGACTCCCGGATGTATGGAAATTTTGCGAGGCCGTCGGCGGTCCCAGTGATGTCCGGCCGCAGGCGCAAACCCGGCCAGCCGGTGCCGCCATCGGCGCGTGGCGCTTCTTTCTGCATCCAGTAAAGCAGCGAGAGGCTGAGTTGCCGGGCACGGTTGCGATGATGCCCGGCTTCCGCTTGGCTCACGTCGCAGATATTGCCCAGCCAATAATCGTTCTGCGGCCAGTTGACCAGGCAAATATCGCTGTCGTATGCGCCGGGAGTGAAATTCCGGCGATCGGCGATGCGGCGGTAGAGCCACAGCCCGCCATCGGCGTGGTGCTCTTCGTATTCCGGATCGAACGCGTGCGTGCGCAGGGTGAGCCCGATTGGATCGCCCACGGTCCAGCTCAACAATTTGCCGGACCACGCTGGTGTGAGCGAGGGCACGTAGTCGCGCCAGAACTGATATTCCGCCGGCCGTTCGATGGTGTGCTCTTCGCCCGGCCGGTAATCCATGGCAAAGCAATACGTGAATGCCTGAATGTTGGCCGGCCGTGCTTCCGCGGGAGCATGCGGCTCGCCCGTATCCCGCGACGACTCCGAGCCGATCACATACTCCACGCGAGCCAGCGGCAGCAGATCGCCCTGTTCGGTCGCATCGAGAAAATACGGAGCCGAGATGGCACGCTCGCGGCCCGTGTCGAGATCACGCACCGTGACCGCGCGCAAAAAATCCCGCACCACATCCGCCGTCACCGGCTTGTGCCGCGTGAGCACCGTCACTCGGCCCTCGCTGACGAACGGTGCCAGCATTTCTTCGAGTACGGCGAGCGATACACGCGGCTCGTGCGTCAGTCGCGAGACACGGCCGTTGCCCGGATTGAGATCGTGGAGCCGGCGCGCGGCCTCGGTGAGCGGGTAATTGCGCCGGTAATAATCGCGCACGCGGTCCCGATACTCGCGATAACTGCGCGTCGCGCCGAAGGACTCGATCCAGGCGTGCTCGTCGGGCGGGACCGCCTGCGCGGTGAGCTGCCCACCTAACCAATCCGTCTCTTCTGTCAGGATGACGCGCATGCCGTTGCGCGCCGCGGCTAGAGCTGCCGCACAGCCTCCGACTCCGCCGCCGATCACGGCGATGTCGCAACTCAACTCGCGTGCGAAAACCATGCCGGGCGCGGCGGCAAAACCACCCGCGGCCTGTAAAAAATGCCGGCGGCTGCTGTGCATTTTCTGGCGTACCTCTTTTATGGCGCGTGTTAAACTGGACCAAGTTATCTTAATCCAGAGGTCTTCCCTCGTATGAAATCAGGCAGCCTTCTAATCACCGTCTTCCTGGCTATTGGCTTGGCCCAAACGCCGCCGGCATCGTCACCATCACCCCAGCCAGCGCCGACCGCGCCGAGCGCGCCTCCTCCCGACACCGTGATCGCCACCGTGGATGGAACGAAACTGACGTATGGCGAGGTTGCCAACTTCCTGAAGGGTATGAATCCCCAAATGCAGCAGAACGCCATGCGCAACCGCAAGGATTTCGTGGAGCGGTACGCCCTCATGCGGAAACTGAGCACGCTGGCGGAACAGGCGAAGCTCGGCGAAAGGAGCCCTTACAAAGAAGCCATCGAATCCTACCGCATGAACATGCTGATGCAAGCCGAGATCAACGAGTATGTTGACCATATCTTGATTACGGCTGACGACCTCCAGAAATATTACGCCGAGAATAAGAGCCGCTATGATCAGGTCAAGTTGAAAGTCATCTATATTCCGTTCAGCTCTACTCCGGCTGGCACCACGGCAGATAATAAGAAACGTTTGACCGAGGAGGAAGCTAAAACGAAAGCTGAACAACTCATCAAGGAGATCAAAGGCGGCGCCGATTTCGTGAAACTGGTGAAAGAGAACTCTGAAGACGCTTCCTCCAAAGCTAAGGACGGCGATATGGGTACGCTGTCGCGCGCCGACAATCTGCCTGAATCTATCCGGTCTGTAGTGTTTGCGCTGAAGGCCGGCGAGGTGAGCGACCCTGTGCGGCAACCGAACGGGTTCTACATTTTCCGCGCGGACGAAGTATCGCAGAGGCCGTTGGAGCAGGTTCGGGAACAGCTCGTGAAGCAACTGCAGAGCGAGCGCCTGCAAGAGTGGCTGAAATCCACGACCAAGAGCCTCAACATCAAGTTTGAAAACGAGCAGTTTTTCTCCGGAGCCGCTGCTGCTGAGACCCAAGGCGCGCCAACGAATAAGTAGGCGCTACCGGACTCCCCACTTCCTGTTACTCTTCCACGCTTGCGTTATAGTAAGCGCAAAGAAAGGAACCCTCATATGGAACAGGATCGCCGTAAGTTTATGGCGCGCTCCGTGGCGCTGGCAGCCGCTCCCTTGTTTATTCCGCGCTCGGTTTGGGGCGCCAATGACCGGTTGGCGTATGGAGTCATCGGGACGGGCGGACGCGGCCGCTATCTGAGCCGTAATTTTCAGAAGCTCGGTGCCCAGTGCGTCGCGGTTGCCGACGTCTACGAACCGAACCTCGAAAAGGCGCGTGCCGACGCCCCCGGAGCTACCAGCTACGCCGATTACCGGGAACTGCTGCGGCAGAGCGGCATCGATGCCGTGGTCATCGCCACGCCCGACCATCAGCACTATCCCTGCCTGCAAGCCGCGCTGGACGCGAAGAAGGACGTCTATCTCGAAAAGCCGATGTCGCATTCGCTCGAAGAAAGCGCCAAAATAGTACAGGCCGTCCGCCGTACCAAACAAATTGTACAAGTCGGCATGCAGCGCCGCAGCGCGGAACCGATCATTAAAGGCAAACAGCTCGTAGACAGCGGCATTCTGGGAAAGATCACGCTGGTGAAGCCGCAGTGGAATTGGAATATCGCCAAGGAACTGGACAACTCGCCGCTTCCCGGCAAGCTGGACTGGCAGCGCTTCCAAGGCTCGGCGCGCGACCATGAAATGCAGCCCATGCGCTTCCGTTACTGGCGCTACTTCTGGGATTATTCGGGCGGAAACATGACCGACCAGGGCACGCACTTGATGGACGTGGTGCAGTGGTTCACCAACTCGGGCCCGCCGCGCTCGGCCATTTCTTACGGCCAAGTGGCAAAAATGACGGGCGCCGAGACGCCGGATGTATTCTGCGCCGTGTTTGAATATCCGGATTTCATGGCCACCTGGACGCTGAATTACGCGAACTCATACGAGAACGGGTGGTCCATCCAGTTCCAGGGCGACAAGGGCACCATGATTGTGGATGAGGATGGATTCCGTATCTGGAAGGAACCGTGGAAGGATAACCGCGAGCCGGCTGAGAAACTCGAAGCCGCCGTGCCGATCGAATCCCACATTCAGAACTTTCTCGATTGTGTAAAGTCGCGGCAGGAGCCGAATGCACCGGTTGAAGTGGGAGCCAACGCCGTAGCTGGGCCGCATTTGGCAAACCTTGCGTTTCACCAGCACCGGCAGGTGAAGCTGAGCGCCGACGGAAAAGTTTCGTAGCCGAAGCAGCTTCAGCGGCACCGGCACACGTCGGGGATTCGGTCAGCCGCGCGCCGCGGGCGCCGCTTCTCCGGTCAAATGCTCGAAAGTCTCCGGGGGGTTGTAATACATGATGCGGCTGCAACTTTCGCAATGCATCACTTGTTCGCCGCGCTTCAGGTCCTGAAAGAATTGCAGCCGCAGGGACATATGACACTGCGAGCAGCGGCCATCGACAGCTTCCGCGATGGCAATGCCGCGCCGGAGCTTGCGCACTCGTTCGTAGGCGCTGAGGACGGGGGGCGAGATTTGCGTGGCAATTGATTTTCGCTCGGCCTGCAACTGATCCAGCTCTTGCTGATCGCCGGCGGTGCGCTCGCGGGCCTGTTGTTTTTCGCCTTCGACCTGCGCCTTCTCCTGTTTCAGCGCGCCCTCAGCGCCTTTGACATTGCGCTCCAGCGGCTCCGATTCTCCCATCAGCTCCAGGATGCGGTCTTCGGCGCGGCGAATCTCGTTCTCGCAGAACTCGATCTCGTGCTGGAAGGCGCGGTATTGTTCATTGGTCTTGGCTTCGAGCATCTGATCTCTCAGTTTCGAGATCTTCTGCTGCTGCACCTGGATCTCGCCCTCCAGCCGCTTACGGTCCTTCTGGTTGGCGGTGAGCGCAGCGCGGTCGGCTTCGAGCTTGCGCTCGTGACTCTCCAGCTTCTTTTCGATTTCAGCGATGTGCTTGGGAAGGGACGAAACTTCTCTGGTTACTTCGGCGACCCGGTTATCAATATCTTGCAACCGGACCGCCAACTTTATATCGGGCAGCATTCCTCACCAAATTTTACCACGGACCTATCGCAAACGCCGGGCTAACGGACCGAGCAGGGCCCTTCTGGCGGACTCCATCTCGGGCAATTGAAACCATTTCGCCATCGCGAAGAAAACGATAAGACCCAATGGGACTGACACCGCGAGGTCAATGACTCGCGCCGTGCGCGAAATGCCTATCCAATGCTCAATGGACCGGCTGGAGACGGCGCACACCGCTCCCATCATTGCCGAAGCCGCCGTAATCTTTGCGAAACTCCCGCTTAGGCGCCGGCCCTGGATGCCACCAATTCGCCGGCGTAGGACTTCGAACAGCGCGATCGAACTGAACAGCGCCACCAGCGAAGTGGAAAGCGCCAGGCCCGCATGCCCCAGCCCAGCAAACTTCACCATGCTGGAAGCCGCGATAACGTTGATCAGGATCGAAGCCAGGCTCACCAACATAGGCGTTCGGGCATCATTGAGCGCGTAGAAGGCCGGCGCGAGCACTTTGATCGCCGCATAACCGGCCAGACCGATGGAGTAGCACGAGAGGGCCAGCGCAGTCTGATGGGTATCGTAAGCGCGGAAACGGCCGCCCTGATACACCGCGGCAATCATGCTGTCACCCAACACCGCGAGTCCCACCGATGAGGGAATCGTTAGCAAAAAGATCATGCCCAGCGAACGGCTGAGCGTGTGGCGAAATTCATTCATGTCGCCCAACGCCGCGCTGCGGGACACAGCCGGCAACGTCGCCGAAGCGATCGCCACGCCGAACAGTCCGAGCGGCAGCTGCATGAAGCGGAAAGCATAACCGAGCCAGCTCACCGGGCCGTTGATCACGTGTCCCGCTGCGTCGGTAATGCTCGACGCGAAGTTGGTGTTCACCATCACGTTGACCTGCACCGATGCGTTCCCCACAATCGCCGGGCCCATGAGTTTCAAAATATTGCGCAGCCCCGGATGCGAGAGGTTCACGCGCGGCCGGAAGGCGAAACCCGCCCGCAACAAGCTGGGCATCTGCCAAAAAAGTTGCCACGCGCCTCCCAGCACTACACCGTAGGCCATGCCTTCGATGGGGCTGAGACCGATCCGCGGCCCAACCAGATACCCCAGCACCAGCCCGAAGCCCAGCGACCCGATGTTGAAGAAAGTCGACGACAGCGCCGGCACGCCAAACTGATTGCACGCGTTCAGAATTCCCATGGCCTGCGCCGCCAGGGCTACCAGCAGCAGAAAAGGGAACATGATGCGCGTCAGCTTCACGGCTAGTTCGAACTTTCCGGGGACGGCCGCGAACCCGGGCGCGAGCAGCGAGACCAGTACCGGACTGAAGATCATGCCCAGCACGCACAGCACTCCTACCACCAGGAGCAGCGCCGTAGCCACCAGGTTCGAAAGCTCCGCAGCTTCCTGCTTTCCTTTTGTGGAGAGGTACCTGGTGAAAATCGGCACGAAAGCGGAGGAAAGGGCGCCCTCGGCGAACAGATCGCGCGTGAGATTCGGAATCCGGAAGCCGAGAAGGAATGCGTCGTAAACCTGGCCGGCGCCAAACAGGCGGGCCATGGCGATCTCGCGAATCAGTCCCGTGATACGGCTTAGAAAGACAGCAGCCGAAACCACACCCGCCGACCGCACCAGGCTCTCGTGTTTCGAATCCGCGGCTCGCGAAGCGGGCTGGGCCGGCGTCATGCGTTAGTCCACCTGCCGGATTTCAACGCGCTGATATACGTCCTCGGTCTGCGCAGGACCGGCGAACTGCATCCCGGGAAGCCGGGCGGAAGCGGTGCCGGCAGCAACACCCCAGCGGAGCGCATCGCGGTAGTCTTTCTTCAGCTCCATCGCCCAGGTGAACGCGGCTGCCAGCGCATCTCCGGAGCCGATCGGCGAAATGGCCTCGATTCGGGGCGGGATTACCTCGACCATCTGATGATCGAACGCGCCCACGGCGCCCTGGCTTCCGAGGGAAAGAATCACGGATTCGGCGCCCATTTTCCGGATGGTCGCGGCCGCCTGCAGAAAATGCGTGCGCGTCAACAGTGGCCTGTCCAGCAACCGCTCGGCTTCCTGCTGATTGGGCGTGACTACTGTGGGCTTAGCCGCGATGCCGGCCGCGAGCGCCTCTCCATCGGCATCCAACAGCGTCTTCACGCCGCGCTTACGCGCCATCGTCACCAGTTGCGCATAAAAACTTGCCGGCACGCCCGGAGGCAGGCTGCCACAGATCATGAACCAGCTCGCATGATCCAGCTTGGCACGAACTACTTTTTCGATGCGGGCCAGTTCCGCCTTGTTCAGAGTGGCGCCCGGCTCGTTCAGCTTCACGGTGAGCCCCTGCTTATCGGTGATGATCAGGTTGCGGCGCACTTCACTGTGGATGGCAACCACGATCAGCTCGAATCCGCAGGAGTTCAGAAATTGCTCGAAGTGCGCGCCGGACTCGCCCCCGGCCGGCACGATGGCCATGGCCTTGCCACCGAAAGAATGAATCACGCAGGCCGCATTGATCCCGCGCCCACCCGCGGATTCGTGGCTCGACGTAATATATGCCCGGTCCTCAAATACCAGCCGGTCCACTGCGATTGTGCGATCGATGGCTGGATTTACCGTGAGTGTGACGATCAAGGTTCTATTTTACCGGAGTGCGGTTGCGATTCCCGCCTGTCGCGCGATGCTACCCTGAAACGTGCGCCACCATCCCGGTATCAGAGCTTACCTCGCGCTGGTCGCCGTCTGCTTTTTCTGGGGAACGACGTACCTCGGCATCCGCATGGCGCTCGAGACGTTTCCGCCGCTGGTGCTGGTGTCGACACGGTTCATTCTCTCGGGTTCCATCCTGATCGCGGCCGCGCTGGCGCGAGGCGCGCGCCTGCCACGCGGACGAGATCTGCTCATCGCGGCGCTTAGCGGCATTCTGATTCTGGGCATTGGCAATGGTTGTCTGACTTTTGCAGAGCTGCTGATTCCGAGCGGCCTCGCGGGGCTGATCAGCACGCTTTCGCCTTTCTGGCTGGTGGGTATTGAAGCCGCAATGCCTGGAGGCGAGCGCCTGCACGCGCCGACTGTTCTTGGAATGATCGTCGGATTCGGTGGGGTCGCACTGCTGCTTTCGGGCGAAGTCGGCGCCGGCGTCTTCGGGCGTGCTGCGTGGAGTGGCTTTTTGCTTCTCCAGGCTGGAATGGTGGCCTGGACGGGCGGTTCGCTCTATCAGCGTCGGCAACGGGCGGATGCTCATCCGATTGTAGTAGGCGCAGTGCAACAACTGTTCAGCGGACTCGCGGTTCTCCCGCTCGCGGTTGTCTCCGGCAATCACCACGTTGCCTGGAGCGCGCGTGGCATTGCGGCGCTGTTCTATCTGGTGACCTTTGGCTCCATCGTCGGCTACAGCGCATACGCATACGCGCTTGACCGGCTGCCCGTCGCGGTAGTCTCGGTTTACCCCTATGTGAACTCCGTTGTCGCCGTGGCGCTCGGATGGCTGTTTTATCGCGAGCCCTTCGGCGCGCGCGAAGCCGCCGCCATGCTCGTCATCTTCGCAGGTGTCGGATTGGTGAAATGGCAGAGCGGAAAAGCTGCGCTGGCAAGAATGGAAATGGAAGCGTAGTGAAAACCATCATCGAACCATTCCGCATCAAGAGTGTTGAGCCGCTGCGGCAAACTTCTCCCGGCGAGCGCGATCGTTTCCTCCAGCAAGCCGGCTATAACCTGTTCCTCATCGATGCCAAGAATATCCTGATCGATCTCCTGACCGACTCCGGCACCAGCGCCATGTCCACCGAACAGTGGGCGGCCATGATGCGCGGGGATGAATCCTACGCCGGCAGCGAGAGTTTCTACCGCCTTAAGCGCGTGGTCGAGGATCTTACCGGGTTCAAACACGTGATTCCGACGCACCAAGGCCGCGCCGCGGAGCGCATCCTGTTCACGGTAATGTGCCGCAAAGGCCATGTCGTCCCCAACAACACGCATTTCGACACTACGCGCGCGAACATCGAATACATGGGCGCGCGCGCCGTCGACCTGCCGCTGCCGGAAGCCGCCGACACGCAAGCGCGCCTCGATTTCAAGGGCAACATGGATGTCGCGGCGCTCGAGCGGCTCATTCTGACCGAGGGCGCCCGGAACGTTCCACTGGTAATGCTCACCGTGACGGACAACTCCGGCGGCGGCCAGCCCGTTTCGATGGAGAACATCGCGGCCGTGAAGCAGGTGGTGTCACGGCACGGCATTCCGTTTTACCTGGACGCCTGCCGCTTCGCCGAAAACGCCTGGTTCATCGCGCAGCGCGAGCCAGGCTACGCCGGGCAGACTCCGAAACAGATCGCACAAAAAATGTTCTCTTATGCCGACGGCTGCACCTTCTCCGCCAAGAAAGATGCCTTCGCCAACATTGGCGGCTTCCTATGCACGAATGACGACCGCCTGGCGATCCAGGAGACGAATCTCCTGATCCTTACCGAAGGTTTCCCAACTTACGGTGGGCTGGCTGGCCGCGATCTGGAAGCCATTGCCGTCGGACTCGCGGAAGTCCTCGACCCCGATTACCTGCGCTATCGTATCGCCTCCACGGATTATCTCGGCCGCCACATCGCCGATCACGGCGTCCCGATTGTCGAACCGCCCGGCGGCCACGCCATTTACATCGACGCCGCGCGCATGCTGCCGCACATTCCGAAGCAACAGTTTCCGGCGCAAGCGCTGGCTGTCGAGCTTTACCGCCACGCAGGCATCCGCTCAGTCGAGATCGGCTCTGTGATGTTCGGAGAGAACGCAAAGCACGAACTGCTGCGCCTCGCCATACCGCGCCGCGTCTATACTCAAAGCCACATCGATTACGTCGTGGAAGCGATCCTCGAAGTGAATGAACGCCGCGAGTGCATCCGCGGCCTGGCCATCGAATCGGAGCCGCCGTTTCTGCGCCACTTTAGCGCGAGATTCCGGCAGCTATAATTGAATTCCGCCATGGCCGTCAATTGGTTCCCCCTATGGCTCAGCCTGCGCGTGGCTGCCCTGGCCACGCTGGTTTCTCTCGCCCTCGGGTTGTGGATCGCCTACGTGCTGGCTAATCGGAAATTTCGCGGCAAAGAACTGCTCGATGCCGTGGTGACGCTGCCGCTTGTGCTGCCGCCGACGGTGCTCGGCTACTACTTGTTGGTCGCGCTCGGCCGCACCAGCCCACTCGGCCATCTGTATGAATATCTGTTCGGCGCGCCTTTGGTTTTCACCTGGCAGGCGGCAGTCGTGGCGTCCACCTTCCACGCGATTCCGCTGCTTGTGAAATCCGCGCGCGCGGCATTTGAAACGGTGGACCGCAGTTACGAAAAAGCAGCGCGCAACCTTGGGGCTTCCGACTGGCGGGTGTTCTGGCGCGTCACGCTGCCACTGTCGCGGCGTGCCGTGATTGCCGCGAGCATACTGGCTTTCGCGCGCGCGCTAGGTGACTTCGGCACGACCCTCATGATCGCCGGCGATATTCCAGGAAAGACGCAGACCGCTTCCATCGCCATCTACGATGCTGTCGAAAGCGGCAACACGCTCGTCGCGCGCGTACTGGTCCTGGTGCTATCGGCTGTCGCCATCTCCATTGTTTATGCGGCCAACCGCCTCCAACAGCGCCAGGTGATTGGATGATTCAGGCGCGTATCGCCAAGCGCTTTCCGCCGCAGCCGGATTCCGCCGCATTCTCTCTCGAAATCGAATTGCAAGCGCGCGCCGGCATTACTGCGCTGTTCGGAGCCAGCGGAGCCGGCAAGACGCTCACGCTCGATTGCATTGCAGGTTTCACGCGCCCCGATGCGGGCCGTATCCTGCTCGACGAACAGATCCTGTTCGACGCAGTCTCGCACGTGAACCTGCGGCCACAACAGCGTAACTGCGGCTACGTCTTTCAGAACTACGCGCTGTTCCCGCACATGACGCTACGGCAGAACCTGCTCTTCGCCGCTGAGCGCCGGCCCCGTCTCGAGCGGCACCGGCGCGTGAATGAAATGATCGAGCGGTTTCACTTGGCGGACGTCTCCGGCCGGCGCCCGCACGAGGTCTCGGGCGGCCAGAAGCAGCGCTGTTCCATTGCCCGCGCCCTGATCGGTTCGCCGCGCCTGTTATTACTCGACGAGCCCGCTCGTGGCCTGGATGCTCCCCTGCGCGCTGAGCTTTACGGGCTGCTGCGCCAGATCCGAACGGAGTTTCAGGTCCCAATCTTGTTAGTCACGCACGATCTCGACGAATGTTTCGAGCTGGCCGAAGAAATGCTCATCATCCGGGAAGGCCGCGTGGTACAGACCGGCCCGCCGCGCAAGATCCTGGAACAGCCCGCAAGCGTCGAAGTGGCGCGCCTGCTGGGCATCGCGAATCTGTTCGAGGCCGAAATCACGGCGCTCGATCCCGGCCGCAACACCAGCCGCCTGCGTTTCCACGATCAGGAACTGACCGGCACTTATTATCCGGGCCACCTGCTGGGCGATCGTGTGTGGCTTTGCATCCGCGCCGAGGAGTTGCGCGCGGTGAAACACAATGGGTCGCGCCCGGAGCCCAATCAGCTCGCGGCAAAGTTGCTGCGCGTCGCCGAAAAACCGCAGTCGGTGCGTCTGGAATTTTCCGGGGACATTGCCGTCGAGCTGCCTCGACAGGAATTCGAGCGGCAGAAGGATAATAAGGACTGGCTAGTCGAGTTTCCCCCCGGCTCGCTGAGAGTGTTGTAGAAAAAGCGGAATAGTTTTTTCATGAAGCCCTTCGACGACTACGTTGCGCTCGCCGAACAAGCCCACGGCCACATGTGCGCCGGCCAGATCCTGGGCCTGCGTATGGCGCTCTACGGCATGAAGCTGCTCGGCATCGATGATCCTACGGGCCGCGATCGCAAGCGCTTGGTCACGTTCGTCGAGATCGACCGCTGCGCCACCGATGCCATCCCCATCGTGACCGGGTGCCGCATGGGTAAGCGCGCTCTCAAATTTCGCGACTTCGGCAAAGTGGCCGCGACGTTCTGCGATTTGAAAGACGATCGCGCCGTGCGAGTTGTCGCCCTCGAAACGTCGAAGGCGCGTGCAAAAGCACTCCACCCCGAAATCGCCGACAAAAACCAGCAACAGATGTGCGCCTACCGTGAATTGCCGGACGAAGATCTCTTCTCCAGGCAATGGGTCAAGGTGACGCTTGGCCCCGAAGAGTTTCCCGGCTACAAGGGCGAGCGCCGGACCTGCGCCGAGTGCGGCGAGGGAATCAACTTCAAACGGGAAGTCGTGCGCGACGGCCGTGTTCTCTGCAAAGCTTGCGCCGGCGAACGTTATTACACCCCACTGTAGTGCTGCGTTACTACATCACCGACCGCAAGCCGTTGGGTGGCGTGGAGGCCCTGGTTTCAAATATCGCGCGGCAACTCGCGGTGGGCATCGAGCGCATTCAGATCCGTGAAAAAGATCTGACCGCGCGAGAACTGGCGCGTCTCGTCCGGCGCGTGCTCGAGCTTCCCAATCCGCATGGGGCGAAAATCCTGGTAAACGATCGCGCCGATGTCGCGCTGGCCTGTGGCGCAGACGGCGTGCATTTGCCGGCGAACTCCATCGCTCCGTCGCGGCTGCGGCAGATCGTGCCGGCCGGCTTCCTCGTCGGTGTCTCTTGCCACTCTCTCCATGAAGTCGGTCGCGCGGAAGCCGAAGGCGCCGATTTCGCGGTCTTCGGCCCGGTATTCTTCACCGCTTCGAAAGCTGCCTACGGCGCGCCGCTCGGGCTTGGTCTGCTTTACGAAGCCGCGCACGGGGTGCAAATGCCGGTACTCGCATTGGGCGGCATCACGATAGAAAACATGCAGCAATGTCTCGACGCCGGCGCCGCGGGCATCGCTGGTGTTTCGATGTTTCAGAGAAGTTAGCTGGTCGAAACGCCGACCCCGGTTACGTCCCGCGTGCGCAATTCCTTGATCCGGTCCCGCAACTGCGCCGCCTTCTCGAACTCGAATTTACGCGCCGCCTCGCGCATGCGCTCTTCCAGTTCGCTCAGGAAGGTCTTCCGTTGCTCGGCCGTCATAGCCTCCACATCTTCGTCGGCTTCGACAGGCACCGTCACGTAGTCGCCCTCGGCGATCGCCACCAGGCTCATATCGATCGGCTTGATGATGGATTGCGGCGTAATACCGTTGCGCTCGTTGTATTCCATCTGCACGCGCCGCCGCCGGCTGGTTTCCTCGATGGCCTTGCGCATACTGTCGGTCATAACGTCGGCATAGAGAATCGCCCGTCCTTCCAAGTGGCGCGCCGCCCGGCCCATGGTCTGGATCAGCGAACCGCTCGACCGCAGAAATCCTTCTTTGTCCGCATCCAGAATCGCCACCAGCGAAACCTCCGGCAGATCCAGGCCCTCGCGCAGCAGGTTGATCCCGATCAGCACGTCGAACTCGCCGCGGCGCAAGTCGCGCAGGATCTTGATCCGGTCGAGCGTCTCCACTTCCGAATGCAGGTACCGGCAGCGCACGCCGACCTCGGAGTAATACTCGGCCAAGTCCTCGGCCATGCGCTTGGTCAGCGTGGTCACAAGCACGCGGTGGTTCGCTTCAACGCGTTTGCGAATTTCGCCCAGCAGGTCGTCTACCTGTCCTTTGATCGGCCGCACTTCAACTTCCGGATCGACCAGTCCAGTAGGCCGGATGATCTGCTCCACCACGACGCCGGCCGACCGGGTCAGTTCGTACGGCCCCGGCGTCGCCGAAACGTAAACCACCTGGTTCACGCGATTCTCGAACTCCTCGAACGTCAGCGGGCGATTGTCGAGCGCGCTGGGCAGACGGAATCCGTGCGACACCAGCACCTCTTTGCGCGAGCGGTCCCCGTGATACATGCCGTGCAACTGCGGAATGGTCTGGTGGCTCTCGTCGATAAACATGATGGAGTCCTGCGGCAGATAGTCGAGCAGCGTGGGCGGCGCCTCGCCCGGCAGCCGTCCGGAAAAATGCCGCGAATAATTCTCGATGCCGTGGCAGTAACCGATCTCGCGCATCATTTCCAGGTCGAACATGGTGCGCTGGTAGAGCCGCTGCGCCTCGATCATCTTCCCCTGCTTTTCGAGCTCCTTCTTCCACCAGTCGAGTTCCACCAGGATGCCGGCCATGGCCTTCTCCCTGGTTTCGTCGGACATCACGTAGTGTGTTTTGGGGTAAACGGGCAGCCGCAGATAGGTCTGGCGGACTTGTCCCAGCAGCGGGTCGATCTGCGAGAGACTCTCGATCTCGTCGCCAAACAGCTCGATACGGTACGCGTAGTCTTCGTAGGTCGGATGAACCTCGATCACATCCCCGCGCACGCGGAAAGTCCCGCGCCGGAAATCGTGATCGTTGCGCTCGTAAAGGATATCCACCAGACGCGAGACGATCTGGTTGCGCGAAATCTTCTGGCCCTTTTCCAGCATGAGCAGCATGCCGTAATACGCTTCCGGCGAACCGAGACCGTAAATGCAGCTCACGCTGGCCACGATGACGCAGTCGCGCCGCTCGAAAAGCGACCGCGTTGCCGAAAGCCGCAGCTTATCCAACTCGTCGTTGATGGTGGCTTCTTTTTCGATGTAGACGTCGCTCGATGGCATGTACGCTTCAGGCTGGTAATAATCGTAGTAGCTGACGAAGTACTCGACTGCGTTCGAAGGAAAAAACGATTTGAACTCGTGATAAAGCTGCGCGGCGAGTGTCTTGTTGTGCGCCAGCACCAGCGCCGGCCGGCCGATTTGCTCGATGACCTTAGCCATGGTGAAAGTCTTGCCCGAGCCCGTCACGCCCAGCAGTACTTGATGCTTCTCGCCGTCATTGACGCCTCTTGCCAGCTCCTCGATAGCGGTTTCCTGATCGCCGCGCGGGCGATAGTTCACCACCAGATGAAACGCCATAATTCCAGCGTAGCACCCTCATAAAGCGGCTCAGTCATGCAACCGCGGCCGGGTCGTACGGCTCCTCTGGTAGCATGTGAGACTTGCGCACGAGCGACCCAATGACGAACTGGAATGGACGATGAGCCGGACGGCGGTGTTGTTGGTTGATTGCCCCGACGCCAAGGGCATTGTGGCTTCGGTTTCGACTTTTCTTTACACGCACGGAGCGAACATCCTGGGCTCCGATCAGCACCAGGACAACCAGGCCGGTTTGTTTTTCATGCGTGTGGAATTTGATTTGACGGATTTCACCTTGGACCCCACGAGCTTCGCGCGCGAGTTCCAGCCCATCGCCGGCCGTTACCAGATGCAGTGGCGTCTCGAGGACACCGCCAGCCGTGCGCGCGTAGCCCTTTTCGTGTCCCGGCACCAGCATTGCTTACTCGACCTGCTACACCGCCACCAAACTGGAGAGTTGCCTGGCGAGATCGCGCTCATCATCAGCAACCATCCGGATGCGAGACCGCTGGCTGAGTTCTACCGGGTGCCGTTTCACCACGTTCCCGTGGATGGAACGCGGAAACTCGCAGCCGAGACGGAACAAATCCGCCTGCTCGATGGGAACGCGGTCCAACTGATCGTGCTGGCCCGGTACATGCAAGTGTTGTCGCCGGAATTTGTGGCACGCTATCCTCTGCGCATCATCAACGTGCATCATTCGTTCTTACCGGCGTTCAGCGGTGCGAAGCCATACCATGCAGCGTTCGAGCGCGGCGTCAAACTGATCGGTGCCACCAGCCATTACGTAACCGACGAGTTGGATGCCGGGCCGATCATCGAGCAGGATGTCGCGCGCATTTCCCATCGCGACCAGGTGGAACAACTCATCGCCAAAGGCCGTGATCTGGAGAAGGCAGTTCTATCGCGAGCAGTACGCTGGCACCTGGAGCATCGCATTTTGTTCTACGGAAATAAGACCGTGGTATTCGATTAGGGACAGGCGGACTTCTTCATGGCAGACACCGGACGCGATTCACAGCTGGACGCAATCGTCAACGAGGTTGTTTCCGAAGCGCACATCAGCCGCTCTCTGCTGCTCCCGGAAGAAATTCAGTACATTCGCGAGCACGCGCTCAACAAGCCCCTGGGCGTGATTCACATATGGGCGCTGGGTGTGGGCGTGGTGATCACGGGCGAGTACTTCGGCTGGAATTTCGGTTTGCCGGTGGGTGGGCCGGTGGGCGTGCTGATCGCGTCGCTCATCGTGTGCGTGCTGTACCTGGCGTGGGTGCTGGGGCTCTCGGAGTTATCGGTGGCCATGCCGTTTGCGGGCGGACCACTGGCGTTTGGTCGCCGCGCGGTGGGCAAGTGGTTCGGATTTCTGATGGGCTGGTCGATGTTTCTCGAATGCTTATTCGCGACCATCGGGACCGGTCTCGCCGCGGGCGGCTACATCGCATTTCTGATCAACCCGGATCATCCCGATCGCAACGTGACTACGGCGTGCGCGATCGCCTGTGCGCTGCTTTTCTTCGCGATTCAGTATGCCGGAGTCAAGCAACAGGCGGTGATCATGCTCTGGCTCACTTACGCGGCTATTGCGGCGCTGGTGTGGTTTTGGCTGGGGGCCGCACCTGGAGTATCCCTCGATCGGGTATTCACAACGCCGCTGCTGCCATCGGGCTGGTCCGGTGTGCTCGGCGCGGTGCCGTATGCGTTGTGGTGGCTGGTGATCATTGAAACCGTCGCGCTGGCTTCGGAGGAAGCCCACGAGCCGCACATCTCCATTCCGCGCGGACTGGTGCTGGCGCAGATCACGCTGGTCGCGCTGGTGTTACTGACGTGGTTCTTTGCCGCCGCTGCCGCGCCATATGCGGAAACCGGGGCGGTGGATTATCCTTTGCCGCTGGTAATCAAGAAGGTTTGGGGCACGGGCTGGTTTCTGACAGCATTCTCGGCGGTGGCCGTCGCCGGCATGATCGTTTCGTACAACGGAATGATCTATGCCACCAGCCGCCAGTCGTTTTCGCTGGGCCGCGCGGGCTATCTGCCGAAGGCGCTGGGAAAAGTGCATCCGGTGCGGCGTACGCCACACGTTTCGCTGGCGGTGTGGACTGCCGTGACGATCCTATTCATCCTGTTCGGACGTTTCTACGAGAAAGCCACGGCTGTCGCGATCCTGATCTCGACGCTCACCGCGGTCATCTGGTACGTACTGGCTATGCTGTGTCTCATCGTGCTACGCCGCAAGGAGCCGGCACTGTTCCGTCCCTATAAGGTTCCGGCATATCCGGCACTGCCGATTTTCGTGGCGGTTCTTTCAGGAATCGCGGGATGTCTGTATGTGTGGTCCAACGTACAGGTGATTCTGCCAACCGCCGCGCTCTATGTTGCGGCGGGAATCTGGTACGCGGCATGGGCACGGAAGAGAGTGCTGCCTGTGGCGCCGGAGGAAGTAGCCGCGCGGATTGCGGAAGGACTCGCGCGCCAACAAAGCTCATCGACGGAAAAGGAGATGGCGGCAGCGGCTACGACGAGCAGCGTCATCAGCCGCGCGACCGGGCCAATTCTGATGCCGTCCGATCCCCTGTACTCACGCCAGCTTCAGGCGATTTTCGAACGCGTTGCCGGCCCCCTGCTGCTGGCGGGGATCCTGTCACTCGTCTGGATGATCCTGCGCGCGCGCGGTATTCTGTCCGGCCTGATTTCCGAAGCCAACGAGGTTGCTTGCGTAATCGTCCTGTGGACCGTGCTTTTCGTGCTGGTCAGCGCGATCGGACTGATGATCGCCGGAAATCACGACAGGTAAGGGATCGTTTGTGGCGAGCATGGCGTCCCGCACTATTTAGGGAAACTCAGGCGCTAAACAGACGGATCATTTTATCGAGTGACAGTTCGATATGCGCCGCCATGGCCTTGCGCGCTTCGCCGAATTTGCGCGCCTCTATCGCACGGATGATCTCGCGATGGCCGATCCATCCAGGAACAGTCTGTGTGCAGAGCGTATCCAGACGGCGCACGTATCCGAGCGTCAAGCGGAGCTGATCAATGACGCGCTGATTGCCCGCCATTTCAGCGAGCCGCAAGTGAAAGGCCTCGTTCGCCACCAGGACCGCGCCCAGCTCCGGCAGGCTACCGGATTCGACGGCGACGATGGCTCTGAGTTGCGCCACCTGTTCCTGCGTGGCGTTCTGCGCGACCTTTTCCGCTGAGAAGCATTCCAGCAGTTTCCGGTACTCATAGAGCTCCACGATCTCGCGCACCGTGATGGGCTTCACCAGATATCCTTTGCGGGGGATCAGCAGAAGCCATTTGTCCTGCGCGAGCCGGATGCAAGCTTCGCGCACGGGCGTACGGCTGGTCTTGCATTTCTGCGCCAATAGGGCTTCGGAAAGAAACTCGCCCGGTGGAATTAGTGCGGTGATGAGCCACTCGCGCAGTTGGCGGTAGACACGCTCGACTTCGCCTTCAGTCCGGGATTTGGCTCGGGCGATAGCGATAGCCATACTTAAGATAGAGCGCTTGCCTCAGCGCCCGGCATACTGGTAGTATACTGCGAGTATCCTGAAATCCAATGTGTGGCATTGTCGGATTTTTTGCTAAGGACGGCGGGCAGGCCGAGATCGGGAGGACGATTCTCGGCATGCTCCGCGCGCTCGGCTGCCGTGGGCCCGATTCGGCCGGCGTGGCCCTCTATGGCGCGCCGGATGACGGCCGCTTCGTCGTGCGGGTCAAACTGGGCGACGATGGCGACTTGGGATCGAGAGCGCACCAGATTAGCTCGCGGTTGGAATCATTCAGCGGCGTGAGCCACTTTTCCACCATCGGGGCCTATGCGCGGTTTTTGGTGGGTGGCGAGACCGATCTAAAACGGCTGACGGAAGCCATCGAGTCGCTTGACAAGGATTTCGAAGTCGTCAGCATGGGCCATAGACTGGAGATCGTCAAGCAGACCGGCTCTCCCGACAATCTCGAGAAGACCTACTGCGTATCGCGGATGAAAGGCACCCACGGCATTGGCCACACCCGGCTCTCCACCGAATCACGCGTCGATCTCAGCCATTCGCAGCCCTTCTGGAGCCACGGTTCTCCGGACCTGGCGATCGTGCACAACGGGCACATCACCAACTATCATCAGCTACGCCGGCGTTACGAACAGCACGGCGTCCGCTTTTACACGGAGAACGATTCCGAGGTGGTGGCGATTTATCTGGCCGAGCAGATTTCTAAAGGCGCAAGCTTGCACGAGGCGCTGGAGTGCATGTTGCGCGATCTGGACGGCTCCTACAGTTGCCTGGCGGCGACCGAGCGGGAGTTGGGATTCGTGAAAGACACATTTGCGCTGAAGCCGTTGGTCATGACGGAGACCGACGAGTTCGTCGCGGTGGCGACCGAAGAGATTGCCATCCGCTCGGCCCTGCCGGGCCAGTACTCGGTTCGCGAAGCGCAGGTCAGGGAAGTGCGGGTATGGCAGAAATAGTCTGCGGAAGCCGCGACACGCGCGAGATCAACGCCGAGATCAAACAGGCCATCGCTGCCGGTGATCGCGACATCGTGGTGAAAGATCCCGGCGCCCGGCACAATCTGGGCGTGGCAGTGCTCGCGCCCGTACGCATTCGCTTCGCTGGCAGTGTGGGGTATTACTGCGCCGGCCTGAGTGACGGTCCGCACATCGAAATCGATGAAAGCGCCGGCTGGGGATTGGCGGAATCAATGCTGAGCGGCGAGATCGTCGTACGCGGCAGTGCGGGCAACGGCGCGGCGGCGGCCATCCGCGGCGGAACCGTGGTCATTTACGGCGACGCGGCGGCTCGCCTGGGCGTCTCCATGAAGGGCGGTACGGTGCTGGTCGCGGGCAATTGCGGGTACATGGCTGCGTTCATGGGACAGAAGGGCACACTCGTTGTCTGCGGTAACGCAGGCGACGCATTCGCCGACTCCATGTACGAAACCGTGTGTTTCGTCGGTGGCCGCGTGGGAGGACTGGGGACCGACGCAGTGGTCGAGTCGCCGTCGCAAGAGGACGCGGCATGGCTTGATGCGACGCTGGCGCAGTATCTACCTAAAGCTAATAAGCGCGGCCAGGATTTCAAGAAAATCGTGGCTGGTCGCAAGCTCTGGAACTTCGATAAACGCGAGTGGAAAGTCTGGCAGGAGGCCCTGTGAGATCGGGAGACGGGGAGATCAATACGCCTGCGCAGTCGGACGGCCACGCGGCGAACGGAGATCTCCTGCAATCGTCCGGCACGTTTAAGCCAGCGGTCATCGAAGATATCCAAGCCAAAGCCGCGTCGGGACTCTACCGTATTCGCGGTTGGGGCACGCTGCGCGAGCGTCGCTGGGCCACATTCGACGACCTCACGTTTCTGCCGTGTTCGCTGACGCGCATCCCGCTTGAAGGCTATCGCGAGAAGTGCTCGACCAAAACCGTGCTGGGCACGCGCTTCGCGAAAAAACCGATCGAGCTGGACATTCCCGTCATGATCACCGGCATGAGCTGGGGAGCGCTCTCCTACAACGCGAAAGTGGCGCTGGCGCGCGGGGCGCGGACGGCCGGTTCCTCGAACACCACCGGCGATGGCGGCATGCTGATGGCCGAGCGGGAGAACAGCCGAACGCTGGTTTACGAAGTGCTGCCCTCGCGCTATGGCATCAACATCCATCACATGCGCATGGCGGATGCGATCGAGTTGACCATCGGCCAGGGAGCGAAACCCGGCACGGGCGGCCTCTTGCTGGGCAGTAAAGTTTCCGACGTCATCGCGCGGCAGCGCGACCTGCCCATCGGGGTCGACCAGCGCAGCCCCGCGCGGCATCCCGATTTCCTGGGACCCGATGACATGATTATCAAGGTTCAGGAACTGCGCGAGGCTACCGACTGGCAGGTTCCCATCTTCATCAAGATGGGCGCGAGCCGCGTGTTTGACGACGTGAAGTTGGCGGCCAAGGCCGGCGCGGACGTGATTGTCGTTGACGGCATGGAAGGTGGCACGGGCGCATCACCGGCGATCCTCCAGGAACACACTGGCATTCCGACGCTGGCTGCGGTGTGCGAGGCGAGAGCGGCGCTCGAAGACTGCGGTCTCTACGGCGAAGTGCAGCTCATCATTGCGGGCGGTCTGCGCGATGGTGTGGATGCGGCCAAAGCTATCGCTCTAGGCGCGGACGCGGTCTACATTGGTACCGCGGCGCTGATTGGGCTGAACTGCAACCGGGCGCTCTACGTCGAGGACTATCACGCGCTAGGCACCGAGCCTCATCATTGCCATCACTGCCATACCGGACGTTGTCCGGTCGGCATCACGACGCAGGATCCGGAGCTGATGAAACGCCTCGATATCGATGAAGGCGCGGAGCGCGTGGCCAATCTGCTGCGCGCCATGACGCTTGAGATCCAGATGTTGGCGCGGGCGTGCGGAAAATCGGACGTCCATCATCTCGAGCCCGAGGATATGGCGGCGCTGTCCATGGAGGCCTCGATGATCTGCGGCATCCCTCTGGCCGGCACCAGAAAGGTTTTCGGGAGGTGATGCGGTGTCATTTCTGATCCCGTGCCCGCACTGCGGCAATCGCAGCGTCTACGAATTTCGATTCGGGGGTGAAGTGAAGACACGGCCGCAACCCGAAGCACCGACCGAAGAATGGATGGAGTACACCTACACTAAGGCCAATGAATCCGGCGTGCAGAAGGAGTGGTGGTTTCACCGCTCCGGCTGCCGGCAGTGGTTGCAGGCATCGCGAAATACGACGACGAATGAAGTTCTGGAAGCATTCTTTCCCGAGTGAGTACCCGTGGCCGATAGCACCGAGAAATTCACTTTCCAGTTTGACGGCCAGGTAGTCGAGGCGCGCGCCGGAGATACGGTAGCGTCGGCGCTATACCGCGCGGGCCGCCGTATCTTTACGCGCAGCTTCAAATATCACCGGCCGCGTGGACTGCTGTGCATGGCGGGCAAATGTCCGAACTGCATGATGAACGTCGACGGCACGCCCAACGTGCGCGCGTGTATTACGCCTGCCCGTGCGGGCATGCGGGTCGAGCACCAGAACGCGTATCCGTCGCTCGATCACGATTTGCTTGCCGCCGTACAGCGTTTCGACTGGTTGATGCCGGTGGGCTGGTACTACAAGACCATGACCCACGAATGGTCCTGGCACGCGGCCGAGCCGTATATCCGCAAGGTAGCCGGTCTGGGCGTGGCGCCGGAAGCGGGCGGCGGGTCGACGGATTACGAGCACGCGTGGATGCACGCCGAAGTCGCGGTGATCGGCGGCGGTCCCGCGGGATTACAGGCGGCGCTCGAGTTGGCGCAGAGTGGCGCGCAGGTCACTCTGGTGGACGATCAGCCCGAGCTCGGCGGCCATCTGCGGTATCGCAAGCAGGCGGGCAAAGTGCCGGCTGAGTTGATCGCGCAACTCCGCGCTCTGTCAGGCGTCGAAATCATTTCACGAGCCTATTGTTTCGGCCTTTACGAAGGAAACCAGTTGGGTGTGCTGCAGGCCACTCCGCACGCGGGCGCGATCGAGCGGTTGATCCATCTGCGGGCCAAGCGCGTAGTCGTGGCGACGGGCGCGTACGAAGTGCCGTTCACCTTCGAAAACAACGACCTGCCCGGCGTGATGCTTTCGACCGCGGTGCAGCGGCTGATTCATCTGCACGGGATCAAGCCGGGCAATCGTGCGGTGATTGTGGCGAGCGTCGCGCAGGGCGATGATGTGGCGGTGGATCTGCGCGATTCGGGAGTCGAAGTGGTCGCTAAACTCGCTCCGCACGAGGTCATATCGGGCGTCGGCTCCTCGCATATCACGGCGGTTCGCGCGAAGGATGGTGAAATCGCCTGTGACCTGCTGGTTCTTTGTGGGCAGCGCGTGCCGGACGCCGGGTTGCTCAATCAGGCCGGCGGCAAGCTCGCGTGGAACGAAGAGCGCGGGGCATTTTTGCCGGTCGATTTGCCGGCCAATGTGAGCGCGGTTGGTGAAGTGACGGGCGCATGGATGGCGCGCGCCACGCCGCATCCGCCAGAGAACATTCCGTACCACAAGCGCGCGTTTGTCTGCCTCTGTTCGGATGTCTCGACCGCCGACCTGCGCGACGGCATCAGCGAGGGCTTCGATCACATCGAAACGTTGAAGCGCTACACGACTCTGACCATGGGCCCTTGCCAGGGCAGGATGTGCCAACTGGCGGGCATCGGAGTTTGCGCGCACGAGACCGGACGCAGCATGGGGGAGACTGGCGTGACTACTTCGCGGCCGCCAAACCCTTCGGTGTCGCTCGGCGCGCTGGCCGGTCCGCGCCATCATCCCACGCGTCGCACGCCGATGCACTACGCGCACGACGAATCGGGTGCGGTGTGGTTGGACATGGGCGAGTGGAAGCGGCCGCGGTACTATAAGACCGCGTCCTGCCCTGACGAGCGAGCCTGCGTCGACGAAGAGTATCGCGCGGTGCGCGAGCGCGCGGGCCTGATCGACGTCAGCACGTTGGGCAAGCTCGACGTGAAGGGACGCGATGCCGGCAAGTTGCTCGACAAGGTTTACACCAACCGTTTTTCGGACCTGAAACCGGGCCGCGTGCGCTATTCGGTGCTTTGCGACGAAGCCGGCATCATGCTCGACGACGGCACGATTTCACGGCTGGCCGAGGATCATTACTTCATTACGACCACCACCGGGAACCTGGACTTCGTGCAGCAGTGGCTCGAGTGGTGGCTGGTGGGTACCGGTTGGGACGTGCACATCACCAACTTGACTGGCGGGCGCGCGGCCGTGAATCTGGCCGGCCCGCAGGCGCGGGATGTGCTGCAAACGCTCACCGCGTGCGATCTCACCACGAAAGCGTTTCCGTACATGGCGTGCCGCGAAGCGGAGGTGGCGGAAGTCCCTGCGCTGCTCATGCGAATCGGCTTTGTGGGAGAGACGGGCTGGGAAATACACTTTCCAGCCGAGTATGGCGAATATCTTTGGAACAAATTGCTCGAGGCGGGCAAAACATCCGGCATCCGCCCGTTCGGCATCGAAGCGCAGCGCCTGTTGCGTCTCGAAAAGCGGCACGTGATCGTTGGGGTGGATACCGACGCTCTTTCGAACCCGTACGAATCGGGAATGGCGTGGGTCGCCAAGCTCGACAAGGCAGACTTCATCGGCCGCAACGCGCTTTCACGGCTTTCGGAAGCCGCGCCCCAGCAGAGCCTCGTAGGCTTCGTCATGAACGACGACGCGCTGCCGCAAGACGGCGCTGCAATCTTGGTGGATGGCGCTCTCGCCGGCCGCGTGACCAGCGCGCGTTATTCGCCGAAAAATGGAAAAGCAGTTGGGCTGGCGTGGGTCGTGGCGAAGTCGGCCGCTATAGGGATGGAGATTCAGATTCGCGTGAATGGCAGCACAGCGCGCGCGCGGATTGTAGAGGAAGCATTCTACGATCCGGCTGGCGAGCGCCTGAGAATGTGACCATGCCGGCGATCCGACATACACCTCTATTTCATGCGCACGAGCGAGCCGGAGCGAGCCTCGCCGACCATCACGGTTGGCAAGTTCCCGCCTATTTCACGTTTGCGCAAAAGGAAGCAGAACAACTTTCGAACAGCGCCGCTTTAGGTGATATGAGCTGGATGACGAAGCTGGATCTCAAAGGCTTCGGTCTGAAAACTCCGCCTGCGATTCACAATGGCCGGGCGTGGCACGTCGGACAAGAGCATTACCTCGTGACCTGCAATCCTCCAGCGCGTGACAGCGTGCTGTCGCAGCTGACGTCCTTTTCGGCGTCACCCGATCTCTCGCTGCCGCCGCCCATTTACATCACTGACGTGACGTCGGTCTACGCACAGTTTCTGATGGCCGGTCCGCGGAGCCGCGATATTCTGCGGAAGCTGACGTCGCTGAATGTATCCGCACTGCAGAACTTCGGCTGCGGGCAGGCCAGTCTGGGGCACGTCCATAGCTCGGTACTGCGCGACGATCTGCCCGGCGGCATCCCAGCCTTCCATATTCTGATCAGCCGCGAGTACGCGGAGAGCGTTTGGGAAGCCATTCTGCACGCCGGGCACGAGTTTCACTTGGCGCCGTTCGGATTCAAGGCGCTCGAATTTCTGGGTGGCGCGGCATGATGCGGCTTTTCCGCAAGGAGCGCATGTGGCGTTCGCACGAGCTGAAATCCAGCTACGACGTGGTCATTGTCGGCGCCGGCGTTCATGGGCTGGGCATCGCTTACTACCTCGCAACGCGCCACGGCATTCGCAACGTCGCCGTGCTCGACCGCGGTTATCTGGGCTGCGGAAATAGCGGGCGCAACACGGCCATCATCCGGTCCAATTACCGGACGCCCGAAGGCATCCCGTTCTATGAAGAATCGGTCCGGCTTTACGAGCAGCTCTCACGAGAGTTGGAGTGGAACCTACTTTTCAGCCAGTGCGGGCACCTGACGCTCGGGCACACTGACTCGGCGATCGCGGGCTTGCGCGTGCGCGCGGAAAACAACCAGGTGCTCGGCGTCGACAGCCGCATCATCTATCCCGACGAGATTCGCAAGCTCGTACCCGCGATGGATATGAGCGACCGCCCGCGTCTTCCCGTGATGGCCGCGCTCTATCATCCGCCCGGTGGCATCATCCGGCACGATGCCGTTGTCTGGGGTTATGCGCGCGCGTGCGACCGGCTGGGCGTCGAGATTCATCCCTACACCGAAGTCACGGGCGTGCGCGTGGCGCGCAATAGGGCGCAGAGCGTGGTCACGTCGCGCGGCGAGATTGCCGCCGGTACAGTGATCAATGCCACCGCGGGCTGGGCTTCGATGGTGGCCAAGCTGGCGGGTGTGACGCTACCGATCGTGAGCCATCCGCTGCAAGCGTGTGTGACTGAGCCGCTCAAGCCGTTCTTGGACAAAGTCATCGTTTCGGCGAGCCTCCATGTTTACGTCAACCAAACGGACAAGGGCGAGCTGGTGATCGGCGCCGAGATTGACCCGTACCAGTCGTACAGCTTGAAGGGTACCTTGCCGACGCTCGAACAGATGGCATCGTATACGCTCGAGCTGTTTCCGCAGCTTTCCGGATTGCGCGTGCTGCGGCAATGGGCCGGCATTTGCGACATGACGCCGGATTACGCGCCCATCATCGGAGTCTCGCGCGAAGTGGAAAATTTCTACGTGGACGTCGGCTGGGGCACGTACGGTTTCAAAGCGGCGCCGGCGGCGGCCAAGTTGCTGGCCGAGCTGATCGCGACAAGGAAGACGCCCAAGCTGATTGAGCCGTTCTCGCCGGGGCGCTTCTATGGCGGGCAACTGGTGGGGGAGAAAGCCGCGGCTGCCGTTTCGTCGTGAGCGTTGAGCGGGCTTCCAGTCCCGTTTTCGGTGGGTAAGGTCATCACAAATGGTAGATCAGATCAAAGCACTGGCCAAAGAGAAGGGCATCGAGTATTTCTTCTGCTCGTTCGTGGAGATGAGCGGCGTACCCAAAGCCAAGCTCGTTCCCACCTCGCATCTGAGCGACATGGCGCAGGAAGGCGCTGGTTTTGCCGGCTTCGCGGCGGGCGACTTGAACCAAGGCCCTCACGATCCGGACATCATCAGCATGCCGGATTTCGATTCGCTGACGATTCTGCCGTGGCGGAAGAACGTCGCCTGGGTGCCGGGCAATCTGCACGTGAACGGCGCGCCTTGGCCCTACTGTCCGCGCACCATCCTGACCGAGCAATTGAAGCGGGCGCGGAAGAAGGGCTACATCCTTAACGTCGGCGTGGAACCGGAATTCATGCTGCTGAAGAAGAACGCGCAGCAAGAGTATGAGCCGTGGGACGGCCTGGATAACGCCGCCAAGCCCTGCTACGATCTGCGCGCGCTCTACCGGAACCTCGATCTGATGACCACGCTGCTGCAGTACATGCAGGAGTTGGGTTGGGACCCGTACGCCAATGATCATGAGGACGCTAATTGCCAGTTCGAGATCAACTGGACGTACTCTGACGCGTTGACCACTTCCGACCGCCACACTTTCTTCAAATGGATGGTGCGGACAGTGGCGGAGCAGAATGGTCTGTGGGCCACGTTCATGCCCAAGCCGTTCGCGCACCTCACCGGCAACGGCGCGCACTTTCATATCAGCCTGGCGGATGTGGAGACACGGCAGAATGCTTTCCTGGACGAAAAAGATGCGCTCGGGCTTTCGCAATTGGGCCGGTGGTTCATGGGCGGCCTACTGCACCACGCCCGCGGTCTCGCTGCCGTCATCGCACCGCTGGTGAACAGCTACAAGCGGCTGATCCGCGGCGCTCCGCGCTCGGGTGCGACTTGGGCGCCGGTCTATGTGACCTACGGCGCGTCGAATCGCACGCAGATGATTCGCATCCCCGGGCCGGGCCGCATCGAAAATCGTGCGGTGGATGGCGCGGCAAATCCGTATCTCGCGTGCGCGGCCATGCTGGCGGCCGGTCTCGATGGTATCGAGAACAAGATCGATCCGGGCCACGCCAATAGCGAGAACCTGTACGAGATGCGGGAGGACGAACTGCGCCGCCGCGACATCACGTTCCTGCCCACAACGCTTCGTGAAGCACTCGACTGCTTCGAGCAAGACGAAGTGGTGCAGGAGGCGCTCGGCAAGGATTACGCGGCCTACTACGCCAGCGTGAAGCGCGAGGAATGGCGGCAGTACCATCAGAGCATCAGCCAGTGGGAGCGGGAGCAGTACTTGAAGACGTTTTGAGCGCCATGCTCTGCTCTTCCTCCGACGCATCCACAAACCAGCAAGCGATCGCGCCCAGAATCACCATCACGCTTCCGGCATAGAGTCCCCAGGACCAGCCGAAATACTTGGCCACCAGCGGCGTGAGTACTGGAGAGAAGAAACCGCCGACGTTGCCGCCGGCGTTTAGAATGCCTCCCGCGGCGCCGACCTGCGCTCCGCCGATGTCGATCGCCAAGGCCCAGAACGGGCCTTCGCAGAACGCAGCGAAGCCGACCGCGAGGGCGAGAAGCACGGTCGCACTGCCGGTGTCGGCAGTGGCCACGCCGAGATAAAGCAGGAGGGCGCCCATCGTCAGGCCGATCAGCGGGACTGAGCGGCGGCCGAATTTGGGCCCGTAGCTACGCGTCAGCCGGTCGGAAATCCACCCGCCGAGCGGCATCATCACCAGCATCACCAGGAAAATGACGGTGGTGTAGCGCGCGCTTTGCGCGAAGCCGGTGTGACGCACCTCGCCGAAGTAGTAGTAGATCCAGTAGAAGAAAATATATTCGAAGTAACCAAGCGTGAAATAGGCAAAAGTGAGCAGCGCGAGATTACGGTTGAGGAGCAGCCTGCGCCAGGATCGCGCTGCGGTGTGCCGGCCGGAGGAGCGCTCGGCGCCGCGCGGCAACCGGCGTACGTAAGCTAGCCAGGCGGCAGCGAGCGCGGCCGTGGCGACCGCGGAGAGGTAGAACGATCCGCGCCACTTGTACAACGACATCAGCCACGAGAACAAGATGGGCGACACGGCTCCGCCGACGCAGGAACCAGCGATGATGAACGCCTGCACGCGCGCGCGTTGGACCATGGGAATCCAGGCAGAGCACATTCTGGCGCACGCCGGATAGAGCGGAGCGCTCACTATTCCCAGGCCGCAGCGAATCGCGATCAGCAGCGGCACCACCCCGAGAAATGCGAGAGCGGAGTGCCCGCCGAGCGGTGTGAGCGCGGTAAACAGCGCCGCCGCCAGCCCCATCAGCGTGAGCGTATTGCGCGGGCCGAGCCGGTCCGCGACGTCGCCGCCGGGGATCATGAAAACCGCATACCCCAGGATGAACGCCGAGTACACCCACCCCATCTGTGTCGGCTCGACGCCGAATTCCTTCATGATCTCCGGACCGGCGATCGACATGATGGTGCGGTCGAAATAACTCATCACGCTGAAGGCGAACATGAGCGCGACGAGCGACGTCTGCGTCGCGCCAAAGCTGGCCCGGTATTTTTCCTCGACCGCCATTGGATTCACTTCCGGTTCCTCCAGCTTTGCGAGCCCTCTTCGACGACAAGGTGGCGGTCCGCCGGAATGCCGCTCAATCGATCGACGGCGCCGCTGGGCCATCGTATCGTAATTCGGCTCACGCGCGTGGGGGCGCCCAGGCCGAAATGCAGACGCAGATCGCTTTGCGAGAGGTAACTGCCGCCGCTGCGGACTTCGTCGATTTGCCGCAAGCCGCCAGCTTCCACCTCCACGCGCGCGCCAATGCCATCACGATTCGATCTGGTCCCAATGAGTTGGATGCCAATCCAGTGGTTGAGCGCGGGCGCATCCGGTACGAGGAGCGACGGCTTCTCGTGCAGTTCGTTTACGACGACCGAGATGCGGCCATCATTGTAAAGATCCGCGGCCGCCGCGCCACGGCTGGAATGCAGGCCGGTGGCGTTCACACCCGAGGCAAGAGTGACGTCTTCGAAGCGTCCGTCGCGCAGGTTCCGATACACCAGCTTGTGTTGACGATATGACGAATCGCTCTTGGCGGTATCGATCTCCGGCGTCAAATGGCCGTTCGTCATCAGGATGTCGGTCCAACCGTCGTTATCGAAATCAGCCGCGACGACTCCCCAGCCGAGCAGATTTCGCAGCCGCCCCATGCCCGCCAGAAACACGCGATCTGAAAACGTTCCATCGCCATTGTTGTGATACAGGTTCGGGCTGTCGTCGGAGAAATTCGTCTTCACCACGTCGAGAAAACCGTCGTGGTCGTAATCGAGAGCGGCCACGCCCATGCCGGCCTGCGCTTCTCCATCTTCGTTATAGGCAAGCCCGGAAGCGATGCCAGCGTCGTCGAACGTGCCATCATGCTTGTTGTGATAGAGGATGCTGGCAGCCGAGTCGCAGGCCACGTAGATATCCGCCCAGCCGTCGTTGTCGTAGTCAAACGTCAGTACACCGAGTGCGTAGTGGCCCTCGGTAGCGCGGATGTGAGAGGACGCGCTGACGTCGGTAAACGTGCCGTCGCCGTTGTTGTGGTAGAGGTAATTCACCGCTGCCGGAAGGCCGCGCGGCCCGCAGGCGATCGGAATCCCTTTGTACTGGCAGTATTCGCCCGAGCCGGGTTTCGGCACGTGAGAGAAATCTGGGCCGAGGTCTACGTAGTTGGCGACGAACAGATCCACTTTGCCATCGCGGTCGTAATCGATGAATGCGCAGCCTGAATTCCAGCGGCCGCCGGCGCCCGCTACGCCCGCGCGCTCGGCGATCTCCGTAAACGTGCCGTTGCGGTTGTTGTGATAGAGGCGGTTCTTGCCGTAGTAGGTGACGAAGATATCGTCGTAACCGTCGTTGTCAACGTCGGCCACGCAGGCGCCCTGGCCCCAGCCGGAGGCGGTGAGACCGGCTTCGCGGGTGACATCGGTGAACGTGCCGTCGCCGTTGTTGCGGTAGAGATGGCTGACCGGTACCGGTGTACTTGCGGGATGCGCGAGTTGGGTGCCGTTTACCAGAAATATGTCGACGAAGCCATCGCGATTGTAATCGACAAACGCCACGCCGCTGCCGTTCATTTCGAGAATATATTTCTTGTTCACGACGTCGCCGGAGACGTTGCCAGCGGCCAGCCCGGCCTTCGCCGCGGTATCGGCAAACTTCACCGGCCATTTCTCTCGAACGACGGTGGCGCAGACGAGTCCCGTCAGGAAAACGAGTGGCAGCAATCGCGCGGCGTTTTGCATGAAGTCAGCGCGCCGCAGGCATGAGGACATCCAGCGTTTGACGCGTCAGAATTTCTTCCTCGCGCAGATTGCCGAGCGCGGAAAATTTGTGGCGCGCGGCCTCGGCGTCACGAACGCGCCCCTGCCGCGCATAGATCTGGGCCATCTTGTAATACGGCAGCGGGTACTTCGGATCGAGTTCCGCTGCCCGCTCGAAGTCCGCCAATGCGCCTGCGGCATCGTTTTGCTCCATGCGAATTTTGCCGCGCTGGAAATATGCGGGGGCGAACTTGGTATTCACCTGAATCGCGCGTTCTACAGCGGCAGCCGCCCTCGTCCACAATTGGGGAGAGAGCCGGTAGAGTACGATCGCGTCGAGATAGGCGAGATAGAAATCGGCCTTCGGATTCCTCAAGCCTTGTTCCACGACAGCGCGCGCCGTTTCTAAATCGCCTGTCACGTAATAGAGGAATCCGAGGCCCTCCCGCGAGGCGTCAAGGCTCGGATCTTTGCCGAGCGAGCCGGTGTAACTGCGGATGGCCTCCTGATAACGGCCCAAACGGAACTGGGCCAGTCCTAGTAATGGAAGCAGGGTCACGGAGCCTGGTAATTTTTCGATGGCCGGCTCCAGCAGTGCAACCGCATCCAGGAACTTCTGCTGCCGGATGGCGGCCAACGCGGCATCTGCGCAGAACGATTCATTGCCCGGCTGAGCGCGGCAGGCTACCGCGAACTCACTCGCGCCCGCGGGTTTACCCAGGCCATCGAGGACCTTGCCGCGGAGATACACCGCGTCAGGTTCAATTGCGCGGATCGAATCCAACGTTTTCAAGGCAGCCGGAAGATCGCCCATCTTGTACTGTGCGAGCGCCAGATTGTACGTGACCGATTCCGAATCAGGTTGCATCGAGCGCGCTTTTTCCAGCACGCGGGCTGCGCCCGGGTAATCCTCGCAGTCAGCCAGGCCGAGGCCGGCTGCCACTAGCGCCTCGAAATTGGTGGTATTTTCAGCGGCCGCGCGAAATAGTCGGGCGGCCTCTGGTTTCATACCTTGCTGCTGGTGGATCGACGCGAGCTGCATTTGCGCGGCGGTAAACGTAGGTAGAATTTCGAGCGCCTTGCGAAACGAATCCGCGGCCCGGTCGAGCTTGTTCTCCTTGCGGAAGACGATGCCCAGCGCATTATATAGGATGGCAGAGCGCGGATACCGCTCGATTCCCGCGGTAAGCTGTTCTTCGGCCCGCGACAGTTCGCCGCGATCGATGAGAGGTAGCACGGAGAACAGGTGCTGCTGTTCTTCCGCGGACGGCGCCTGAGCGCTTCCGTTGACAGCCAATGCCAAAGTGACCAGAATTCCTGCCAGCGGCCGCACGCGCAGATTCCCAACCCACAATGGTCGAACCCGGAGCGCCAGGTGTCAACCGCGGGCAGTGTCCTAAAGGCGTGATGCATTTTGAGCGGCGATCGTCTGGTGGTATCTCTTGCCTGGAACCGTGGAGCACGCCGGGGACAGCAGCACTGCGGGAACGCCGTGGTGCATTCCTGGCGGCGTGTCGAGATTTTCATGGCGCACATGCGGCGGTTCCCCGGATGCAGGGGCACTTTGCGGAACGAAGCCAATCGGCGGTGTAAGTGGTTGAGTTGGCATGGGGGATGGTGGGTCGGAGACAGGTGTGTCGGGGGCCGGCTCGGCGGGTTGGGCGGACGCGGCGGCCTGAAGGTCTTGCAGGGCTTTGAGAGTGCGGAGGAACATGCGGTTGGTTGAGTCGATGCGGCGGTGAAGGCGGGAAAAGGGATCGAGAGCGTCTTGATAGGCGTGGCCGAGCGGGGAGCGGTGCTGGATGGAGGCGTCGAGGAAATCGGCGCGGGTGAGATTCTTGTCGAGGCATTCGACCTGGTAATTCCAGAGCTGGGCTTCGATGCGTCGGAGGCGGCGCTGGGTCCACTCGGTGGAGATGAGGGTGTCGACGAGCGAGAGCTCGGTGGGGTTGGCGGGCTGGTATTGGAGGTGAAATGCGGCGGTGAGGGCTTCGAGTTCGGCGGGATCTTCGCCGGGGATGATGTGGGACCAGGCGTCGATGCCGGATTTGAGGGCGTTGAGAGCGGAGCGGGCTTTGCCTGCGGGGGAGGTGGGGCCGGTGGATTTCTGGGCGTTGAGGCGATTGGCGTTGATTTGGGCTTGGGTCGGCATGGTTTAGTCTCAGCCAACAGCTAGCACGGGCGGGGCGCTTTGGGCTGTGGGTAGGAGTGGATGTTATTGAGGGGAGGACGGGCGGGAGGTTGCGACCGGGTGTGAACGGGAAGGGCTGCATTACGGGCGGGACGGAGATTTTGCGGTAGCGATGTCGAGCTTCGCTCCCAATTCTTCCAGTCATCAGGCACTAACAGACGAAACAGTTGTCGCGGTAAAAGCCAGTTCACTGCGTGAGCTTCAATAGCCATTGATAAACTTGGTGCATGATCGCGTGGCTGATGCTGTGGATGGCCGCCGGCGCGGCAGGGGGCTCAACGGCAACTGCCCGTGCGTCTCTTGGCAGCGGCAACCAGTTCATGCAGGCGGAGCGTTACAGGGAAGCGGCGGATGAATTCCAGAAAGCATGGCGCGACGATCGCACCTTGACGCAGGCTCGCGATCAACTTGCCATTTGCTATTTCGAGCTGCGGGACTACGCACGCGCGAGGCCCTTGCTTGAGCAGATGCTTCAAGACAAGAGATCCGCCGACGTCGCGTCGTACTATTTGGGGCGGATCGATCTCATTGACCGGGATTTCGATTCCGCCATCCGGCGCTTGCGCTCCATCCCGCATGAGCATTCGGTGCGCGACGAGTTGTACTTTCTGGGCTCGGCATATTTCAAGCAGCAAAAATACACCGAGAGCATCCGATCTCTGCAACAAGCCACCGCTCAAAACCCACGTGACTCCCGCATCCACCAACTGCTGGCGCGCGCCTACCAGAAGTCAGGTCAACCGAGCGAAGCCGAAAGGGAATTCGCGGAAACCCGGCGTCTCCACGATTACTATCTGGAAGGCTCTGTGGCCATTGCGCGCTGCAGGTCCCTGCTGGTGCAAGGGGATCCAGAAGCGGCATGGGCCATGTGCCGGCCACTGATGGAGACCGACGATGTCGATAAGATCGTCGCCATCGGCATGCTGTTCGGCCAGGCACAGCAGTACCGGCCCGCGCTCGAAACCTGGCAAAAGGCGGCCGCGCTCGATCCGGATTCGTCGGAGATTCAGTATAACTTCGCCCTCACCTGCTTTCACCTCAAAGACATGCTGCGTGCCAGGGAACACGCGGCGGAGGCGGTTCGCCAGAGGCCGGATTTCGTGGAAGCTAACATCCTATATGGCACGATTCTCTACATGGGCGCTGAGGATGCCGAAGCGCTGCGCGTGCTCACCCGCGCGCATGATTTGAAGCCAGACGACCAATCGGTGCGCCGCCTGCTCGCGGAGGAGCTATCCATCTCTGCCGATCACCATAAGCGAGATCAGGAGTGGCCGCAGGCTGTCGCTCTGCTCGAGAAGGCGGCGGCTCTTCAGCCGGATTCGCCGCAGATTTCCCAGAAGCTGGCTGAGGCGCGGCAGCAACTGACTAAGACTCGTTAATTGCGAGCCGCAAGATTGACATTGCCACTCTCCTCGGATAGGATTCCATCCAATACATGTGTCCCGCTGCTCAAGGAAATTCTGATCCAAGGAGTGTCGCCGTGAAGAATAAGATCCATATAGCCTCGTGGTTCCTGACGATGATTGCAGCCTTGTTTCTGTCCAGCACTTCTCACGCGGCCATCGACCGAGGAGCCATTCAAGGAACGGTGACCGATGCACAAGCGGCCTCGATTGCCAAAGCCCGCGTTGAAGTGACGAACACGGCGACCGGCGTAACGGCGACCACATCCACCAACGACTCGGGATTCTATTCCGTGTCCGAATTGGTGCCCGGCAGTTACACGGTGCGCATTCAGGTTTCGGGATTCTCAACCTTGGAGCTGACGAATATCGAGGTGAAGGCCGGCACCAAGGTTACAGTGGATGGGGCCTTGAAGATCGGCCAACTGGCCGAGACCGTTGACGTCAAGGCCGAGGCACCCCTTGTGGAAGAGACCGCTTCCAACTTCAGCACCGAAGTTCAGCCGCAGATTTTGGATCAGGTTCCCATTATTGGGCGTGATATCCAGACGCTGGCGCAATTGCTTCCCGGCGTGACGCAATCGACTGGACCATCCGGGTCTGTATTTGGATTCAACAGCCAGTTCGGGGGCTTTCCCGATCCGACGCACATCGTGGGGTCCGGCATCAGCGTGAACGGGAGCCAGGGCGGAGCCAATGCATGGTATCTGGACGGGACCCTCAACGCCATCCTGGGACCGGAGAGCGTGGTCGTGAATCCGGCGCCCGACGCGGTTTCAGAGTTTGCCATGATCGACAATGGTCTGGCGGCGGAATGGGGCCGAACGAGCGGGGCTGTTCTGAATGTGGTTTTGAAGTCAGGCACCAACCAGTTCCACGGTAACGCATACGCGTTCAATCGCAATTCATATTTCAGCGCCAGCAACCCCTTTCAACGCCGCGATGTGAACGGAAATCAATTTCTCTCTCCACACGTAAACTTCAACGATTTCGGCGGCACAATCGGTGGGCCGATTCGCAAGAACAAGACATTCTTCTTTGCTTCGTGGGAAACCTCGTTTCTGCACGAGCTGTTGCCGCGGATTTACAACGTGCCGACGGGGAACGAGCGCAATGGCGACTTCACGGATCGCCCCGATCTGGCGGCGGCATGTAACCCTGCTGCCGGAGTGAACAACTGTATCTACGATCCGCTTTCTACCACCGGGCCGGATGCAAATGGGTTGTTTCATCGGCAGCCGTTTCCAACCCGGGTGCTTCCTGCGAGCCGAATCGATCCGCTCGCCGCGTTTTACGCCTCCAGCTTTCCAGCTCCCAACTTCCTGGATCCGCTGCAACAGGGGCCGAGCGGTTGCGGCGCGCAGTGCAACAACTTTCTTGGTTCGGTAGGCAGCAGCCAGACGACCAACAATCTGTCGGTCAAAGTGGATCACCAGTTCAACGACAACAGCAAGCTGTTTGTCGAATATCTGCTGAACCCGAGCTGGTATACGAACTATCGTCTGCCCTGGTCCGGCCCGACCACTCAAACTGCCGGCATCGCGGGCGCCCAGCCATACCGCACGATGAACCAGATCTTCACCATCGGCCACACACAGACGTTTGGCAGCACTTTGATCAATGAAGTGCGTGCCAGTTTCAGCCGGCAGAACCAGCGGGCGACGCCGAACCCGGACTCGCTTGTAGATAACAAAGGTGTGATCGAAAAGAGCAAGGGCTTGAACTTTATCGCAGACCCAATCTTTTTCCCTGTCCCGTCGATCGGCATCGGAGGGTTGCCCGGCTTCGGGCCGCAGCAGTGGCAGAACGCGATTCAGGGCGAAGATGCCTTCACGGTTTTGGATAATGTCACCAAGATTATCGGTTCGCACACGCTGAAGGCCGGCCTGATGTGGCGGCGCGATCGCAACTGGAACCTGGCCGGCTGGGGGTATAACCTCGGGTTCGGCGGCGGGCTGACGAACGACCCGGTGACGGGCTTGGGAGGAAACGGCCTGGCGCAATTTCTACTGGGCGCGGTTGATCCGGGCAGCGGTACCGGCACATACCACGCCCCTTACCAGAGCAATGATTATTGGGGCTTCTATGTGCAGGACGACTTTCGCATCACACGGAATTTCACGCTGAATGTCGGGTTGCGGTACGACCTGTTCGGCTGGTTCCGGGAGCGGTATGATGCGGTTGCTAACTTCGACCCGAGTGCCCAAAATCCGAAGGTCCCGTACAAAGGGGCTCTGGTTTATTTCGGCACTCCTGCGCACAAGGATCGGAATGTTTTCCCGGCAAACAAGAATAGTTGGGGACCGCGCATCAATTTCTCGTGGTCGCCTTTCTCTGACAGGAAGACCGTGATTCGGGGCGGCTACGACATCATCTACAGCAACGGCATCAGCGCCGCGTTTGGCGACCAGAACGGCGCCATCAGTGCTCCTGCGTACGCAAACTATTTCACCTACTCTCAGGTCCCTACCGCCGACCATACCGGCTACAGGCCGGCGTTCATCTTGAGCCAAGGCGCACCGAACCTGCCCCTTCCGCCACTCGATCAAGTAAAGAAGGATAACAACCAGTTTCTGGGTACGGGGCTAGGAGCTTTCTTTCAGGGCACCCATGACCCGTATGTGGAGCAGTGGAGCTTCTACGTGCAGCGCCAGCTCCCTTCCGACATGGTCCTGAGCGTAGGTTATGTCGGCACCCACGGTCTACACCTGTTCGGCGATGAATTCCGGAACATCAACCACGTGCCCACCGCGCTGAGGCTACAGCTCAGGAACCACATCAATGACACAGTCCCGACTCCTGCCGGCTTGGTGTCCGTGTATGGATCTACGGTTCCGCTGGGTGCAATCAGCAAGCCGTATCCCCAGTATGGTGGACTCGGGCCCAATATCGCTCCGGACGGTTTCAACCGGTACAACTCGTTCCAGGCCAGGTTTGAGAAGCGCTATTCGCACGGGCTGTCGCTTATGGCCGCATACACTTTCCAGAAGAACATCCAGTCGGCGAACCTCACTAGCATCATCGGCAACACGGCTACTCCGACTACCGTGGGCCGGACGGTGGGGCGTGCAGCTTATGTTGCTGGAGGTTACAGCCAGAGCGTGGCCGGACAGGCGAGTTATCGCGATCCGGACAACCGCAACCTCGACGTTGCGCTTGCGCCCGACAACATCCCGCACATACTGAATATTGCCGCTGTTTATGAACTGCCTGTCGGAAAACATAAATCTCTGCTGGCGGGGAACAAGATCGGGAGTGCCATCCTGGGCGATTGGAAGCTGACTCAAAACTGGAATTTCCAAAGCGGCGTCCCGATGACCATCAATGGGCCGTGTAACGGCATCAACTGCCGCGTGAACCTGATCGGGGACCCCACGTTTAGCGGGTCCCGTTCGCGGCAGGACAAGGAGAACCAGTGGTGGAACCCGGCGGCCTTCTCACCCTCCTTCGGGAGCAATCCAGCCATTTTGACGGCACCCGACCCTAGTGTCTTCGATAGCTGGTGGCAATTCGGCAACATGAGCGTGCGGAACCCGGCTGTGCACGCGCCCGGTTTCTGGAACACGGATATGTCCCTTACGCGTGACTTCCATCTCTCCGAGACGAAGTATTTAAGTTTTCGCTGGGATGTGTACAACGCCCTGAATCACCAGAATCTCGGCATCCCGAATAACGGCTACTGTCTGCCGCCCAATGCCGATGGATCGGTGGACGCCCTCCACCAGTTTGGTTGCCAGTTCGGCAAGATCACGAACGTGCAGACCGACCCGCGGGCCATGCAGTTCGGAATCAAGTTCTACTGGTAGCGGTTAGATTTCGAAAACCGCCTTCATGATGGCGGAGCTGCCCGTTGCCAGATCGTCGAAGATGGCCTGGCCCTGGGCGAGCTGCGCTTTGGTGACGAAAGTCTCCCACGGCAAGAGCTTGCGCTGAAGCAGCTCGATGGCATCGGCGAAATCCGTTCTGGTGTAGGCGTACGAGCCCTTGAGATCCACTTCGCGCGTGACGAGGGGGCGCGTATCCACGGCGCATACTTCTTCTTCCAGGCCGATGCAAACGGCGGTGCCGCCGGCGGCGGTCGAGGCGATGCTGTTCTCGCGGCATGCGGTATTGCCTACGGCGTCGATGGAGAAATCCGCGCCGGTTCCGGCGGTCCAATCGAGGATCGTGCGGACGGGATCTTCAGCAGAGGCGTTGATCGTGAGATCGGCGCCCAGTTGATGCATTTTGCTCAGACGGTGTGGATTACGATCGACTACTGCGAGCCGCACGGCACCGAAATGTCTGGCAACGAACGCGCATAGCATGCCAATGGGACCGGCGCCATAGATGAGGCCGGACTGGCCGCGCACATCGGGACATCGTTTGAGCACGTGGATGGCATTGGCCAGGGGCTCGACCAGCGAGCCTTCGAGGAACGACATGCCGGCGGGCAATCGAAACAGACATCGCACTGGCGCGCCGACGTATTCGGCCAGACCGCCGTGAATGTCGAGTCCGTAAACGCGTTTCGATGGGCACAGGTTTTCGCGGTCGCTCGCGCAGTACCGGCATGCGCCGCAACTGATGATGGGGTAAACGGCGACGGCATCGCCCCGGGTGAAAGCTACATCGCTGGAATCGGCAACCTCGCCAGAGAATTCGTGCCCCAGGACTAGCGGCGGCACGCGTCTTTTGCTGCGCCCGAGGAAACCGTGGAGGTCGGAGCCACAGACAGCGGCCGCGCGGACCTTCACGCGAACTTCACTCGAGCCGATTTCCGACACGGCGAGTTCTTGTAGCTCCAGCTTGCGCGGGGCGGTGTATACGAGGGCTTTCATGACTGCTCCACTATATTTCAAAACCCGCCACTGGCGATGCGATACGATTGCCGTGTAACAAGCATCGCACTGTATACCGATGAAGATTACCAATATCGAAGCTATTCACCTGCGCGTCGAGGATCCCAATATCGGGCTGTTCGACGGCTCTTACGATGACTGCGTGATTCGCGTGAGCACCGACGAAGGGATCACGGGAATCGGTGAAGTCGAATCGCTTGCGCCGGCCATCCAGGCGATCGTCAATGCGGCGCCCGCGCACAATCACGCACGCGGGTTGCGGGAGCTGCTGATAGGCCGCGATCCATCGAAACCGGAAGAGCTATGGCAGCTCATGTACGATGCGACCGACTACATCGGACGGCGAGGCCTCATGATGCACGCCATCGGCGGCGTCGACCTGGCGCTTTGGGACATCCAGGGCCAGATTGAGAACCGGTCTATCGCCGAGTTGCTGGGCGGAGCGAGGCGCGACCGCATCGAAGCGTACGGCACGATTTATCCCATGGCGCGGACTGTCGATGGCGTGGAGAAACAGGTGGAAGACGCCATCGGGCGTTTGCGTCTGCGCAACATCAAGTTCGCGGCCGACCCGTGGTGGATGGACGATCTGGATCAAACGGCACGACTGCTCTCGGCCGCGCGGCGCGTGCTCGGTAAAGAGCGAGGCATGATCATCGACGCCGCACTTTCCTATCGCACGGCGGACGAAGGCCTCCGGCTGATCCCGATTTTCAAGGATACGGGCGTGATGTTTCTGGAAGCGCCGCTACCGCTCGATGACGTAGAGGGTCACGCGCGCATGGCGGCTGCGGGGCTTCCTCTGGGTGTGGGCGACCTGGGACTGACGCACGCGGACGAGTTTATCGACGCCATGGATCGCGGCAAAGCCTCCATCTGCCAGCCTGATATCACCATGGTTGGCGGCTTCACGGGAATTCGTAGAATCGCGGAGGCGGCGCGAGCGCGCGGCAAGCGCGTCATCACGCACGGTTACAAGACGAACATCGAGATCGCCGCCAATCTCCATTTTCTGGCAAACCATTGGACGGCCGAGCTGCTGGAGTATTCCACCAGCAAGTCGCCGCTGCGGTGGGAAATGACCGAGGAGCGCATCGACGTGGGTAGCGACGGCTATGTTGCAGTGCCGCGTGGGCCCGGACTAGGTGTGCATCTGAATCAACGGACGATCGACAAATACCGTGTGACGAGCGACAAACGCGTATCTTAACAACGCGCGGATCTGGACCATTCCCTATCGATGCTTGATCATTGGTAAAATATATCGGTTTCATTAATGGAGATACGGCTCTCGCGGAGGGCGATTGGATGACGAAGGCGCTCGGTTTCGCACTGGCGGCGGCGTGCTGTGCCGTGAATATGCCCGCGCAGCAACCCAGCGCGGAAGTCAGCTATTTTCGCGAGATTCGGCCTGTCATTCAGCGCAGCTGCCAGGGTTGCCATCAGCCCGCGATGAAGTACGGCGCGCTCGATCTCACGCGCTTCGAGAGCTTCGCAGCGGGTGGGAGCAAAGGTCCGGCATTCAAGCCCGGTGCGCCGCAAGAAAGTGTAGTGCTTGCGTACCTGAAGGGCGACCGGCAGCCGCGGATGCCATTTGGCTCGCCGCCGCTTCCCGACGATCAGATCGAACTGTTCGGTCGCTGGATCGCAGGGGGAGCAAAGGACGACACGCCGCCCGAAGCGCGCGAAACGTCGTCACTCGACAAGCCTCCCGTGTATCACCTGCCACCGGTGATCACAGCCTTGGCGTATTCGCCTGATGGAACGCTGCTGGCCGTCTCAGGTTATCGCGAGGTGCTTCTGCATAAGACCGACGGCTCGGGAATGGCCGCGCGCCTGGTGGGTCTTTCGGATCGCATTCAGTCGCTGCAATTTTCGCGGGACGGCAAGCTGCTGGTCGCGGCGGGAGGCACGCCGGCGCGCTTTGGAGAAGTGGAGCTGTGGGATGTGGCCGCGCGAAAGCTCAAACACTCGGTCACGCTGACCAATGAAACGGTTTTCGGAGCTTCGCTCTCGCCTGATGCTTCGCGCGTTGCTGTGGGCTGCGCGGACAATACGGTCCGGGTGGTAGATACGGCCGCCGGCAAGGAAACCCTGAAGATTACGAATCATGAAAACTGGGTGCTGGGCACTGTTTTCGGGGTTGACGGCAAGCGGCTGGTTTCCGTCGGCCGCGATCAGGCCGCTAAGCTGACCGACGCCTCTAACGGGCAGTTCATCGAGAACATCAATGCGTTGCGCGGTGAATTGGCGGCTGTCGCGCGGCATCCCAACCGTGATGTCATCCTGATCGGCGGGGCTGAGCGAGTTCCTTATCTCTACACCATGGATCGTGCGGCGTCGATGAAGATCGCGGACGATTCCACGGTCATTCGCAAATTTGAGATGCAGGATGGCGCCATTTTTGCGGTGGCGTTTTCGCCCGATGGCAGCCGCATCGCGGTGGCAGGGGCTGCCGACGACGTGCCCATCTATCAGACCGAGACCGGCGAGCGCACCGCGACCTGCAAGGGGCACAAAGGAACTTACGCAGTGGCGTTCAGCCCGGAAGGCGGGCAACTGGCTACCGGAGGTTTCGACGGCAAGGTACGGATCTGCGAAGTGCCGTCCGGCAAGCTAGTGCGCGATTTCGTGCCCGTGCCGGTGGAGACGCAAGTGGCGTCCACGAGGTGAGGGATATGTGGAGAATCGCTGCGCTTCTGGTTTCCGTGTCGTGCGGCGCTTTCGCCGCCGCGCCGCCATTGTTAACCGGCCTCGAGCCGCGCGGCGCGCAGCGTGGAAAATCTTTCACGCTGACGATCGACGGCAAGAATCTCGCCGAGGGCGGGCAAGTGCTCTCAACTTTGCCCGCGGCATTCACACCACTTACCCCGCCGCAGGAGAACATGGCGGCCGGGCGCAAGCTGCCATTTCTTGTCGAGCTGAAACCTGATGCCGCCATCGGCACTTATCCGATTCGGGTGCAGACGCAGGACGGCATCTCGAATATCCTTTTGTTCACGGTGGGCGCGTTTCCCGAAGTGACGGAAGGGGAGTCGAAGCCGGAATCGCTCGAGCATGCCAACGACTCGATTGCAACGGCCGAGCGCATTGAAGCGCCGGTGATCGTGAATGGAACGCTGCGCGGGCCCGACCGCGACTATTACCGCGTCCATGCCAAACAAGGCGAGCGCCTGATTTTCGAGGTGGAAGCGCGGCGACTGGGCTCGGCGATCGATCCCGTGCTGCGCATCGTTGACGCTGAGGGCAAGCAAATTGCGCGCAGCGACGACGCACCCGCACTCGGGGTAGATTCGCGCGCGGACGTGACGTTTCCGCGGGACGGAGATTACTGCGCGCTGGTACACGATGCGCGGCTCAGCCGGCAATCACAGAACTTCTACCGGCTCAAAGTGGGCAATTTCGAGTATGCCGACGGAATTTTTCCGCTCGGCGGGAAACGCGGAGAAAAGGTCGATGTTGAGTTGTTCGGCGGGAGCTTTACGGTTCCCGTCAAAACGGCGGCCGATCTTTCGCGCGTCAATCCTAAGCTGGAGTTCACGCGTATCAGCGTGCCCGGCGCTTCCGGCAGTTTGCCGTTTCTGTTTGCAGTGGGTGATCTGCCCGAAAAGCTCGAACCGGCACACGCCGCGAGCGAGGCGGTTGCGCTGGAGTCTGCCACCGTGATGAACGGCCGCATTTCCAAAGCGGGCGAAGTGGATCGATATAAGCTGGCCGTTTCCCCCGGTGACCATTGGAATCTGGAGTTGCGCGCGCGCGGCTTGGGGACGTCGCTGCTCGATGGCGTGTTGACCATCTACGACAACAAGGGTAAGAAGTTGGCTTCGGCCGGCGACAAGCCTCCGAAAGAAGATGTGTTCTCGCTGCTCTCGGCGGGCCGCACCAGTTCCGATCCCTGGCTCGACTTTACGGTGCCGAAAGACACGCGGGAAGTGACGGTCACAGTCGAAGATCTGCAGCAGCATGGGGGGCCGGGTTACGGGTATCGGCTGCTGGCGCGCAAGGCGCCTGCGGATTTCACGCTTACGGTTGCGAATCCGTATCTGAATATTCCGGCAAAAGGCACAGCGGCGATAAACGTGTCAGTGAATCGCCACGGATTCATCGGACCGATTGAGCTGAGCATCCCCGGCATTAGCGACGATTTCATCATCCAAGGAGGCCACATCCCGGGCGAATGGAAAGATGATGCCTACTCGATTTCCCGCAACGGAATGCTGACGATCACCGCCAAACCGGACGCCAAGCCGAGAAAGCTGTCGGAGTTCGCGATTTGGGGCGAAGGCAAAACCGCGGATGGCGCCGTGGTGCGGCAGCGTGCGCAGTGTCTGGGCATGATCACTGATGTTGCCGGCGGCACGGGCATTTCCGATGGCGAAGGGCGGGAGAATCAGAGTCCTTTTGTTGCGCCATGGCTGGGTTTCGATTTGCCAGTGGTGGTGACGGCCGAGCAAACCGGGGAAGTGAGGCCGAGCGCGCCGCGCGTCCTCCGTCTGGTGCAGGGAACGGGTTATGCGCTGGCGTGGAGTTTCGCGAAGCGCACTCCCGAAGCAAAAGCACCGGAGACAGTAGGGGCGGACTTATCGGCGCCGCCGGCTGCGGAAATTCAGGTGCGCCGGGCCAGGACGGACAAAAAGGAAGAGAAATACGCCGAGAAGGGTGAGTTCAACGTGCTCACTACAACGCGCACTCCGCCGGAAAAATTCGATCTGGTTCTGTCCGGGCAATCCGAAGGGGATGACCGTGAAGATGACGCGCTCCTGACGCCGGTGATCACGTTTGAAATCGTGCAGGGTTACAGCGTGACCGCGCCGCGGGAGCCGCTTGCATTGCAGCAGGGCGGCAAAGCCGAGATGGCGGGAGCCTTTCAGCGGCAGCCCGAATTTACGCAGCCGGTCAGCATCACAGCCGAATTCTTGCCGCCGCATGTGAGCTGCCGGCCGGCCGAGCTGCACGCTGCGGAAACCGAATACCGGCTTTCCTGCGAGGCGGAGGCTTCGGCCAAGCCGGGCGAGTATGAATTTCAATTGACTCCGGCTTCGGTCGTGATGAGCCTGGACAAGCGCGAAGTGCCATACAAGATTGCACCGGTGACGGCGAAGCTGATCATCTCGGAAACGAAGACGACGCAGGCAGCGAGGTAGAACGAAATGCGGAATCGCTATTGGATTTGGATCGCCGGCTTGGCTTCACTACTCGTCGTTCAGGCGCAAGGTGCGCCCAAGGATATCACCGGGCTTTCGGTCATGCCCGCGGAAGTGACATTCCGATCAGCCGATGAAGGTATGCACGTGCTGGTGACGGGCACCACGGCGGAGGGCGAAAAGATAGACTTGACCGCGTCTGCACAGTTCGCCGCAGCTGATGCGGTGGTCAAACTCGGCGACGACGGCCTACTGCATCCCGTGCGTCAGGGCGATACCAAAGTGACGGTGACGGCGGGCGGCAGGCAGGCGCAGATGGTGGCGCACGTGGGCGATTTATCGAAACCTCCGGAGATCAGCTTCATCCGCGACGTCGCGCCGGTACTGAACAAAGTCGGCTGCACGTCCGGCACCTGTCACGGCTCGGCCAAGGGCAAGAACGGGTTCAAGCTTTCACTGCGCGGATACGATCCCGATTTCGATTACGAGGCGCTGCTCTACGACATGTCCGGCCGCAGGTTCAACCGTGCCGATCCGGCACGCAGCCTGATGCTTGCGAAGCCGACGCAGCAGGTGGCGCATGGCGGCGGGCTGCGCATCGAGCTGGGCTCGCGCTACTACAACACTGTCCTGCATTGGATTTCGGCCGGAGTGCCGCTCGGGAACGCGGCCGCCGATCACGTGGAGAAGCTTGAGGTGCTGCCCAACGAAGTCTTCTTGCACGGGCCCAATCAAGCACAGCAGGTGATTGCGCTGGCGCATTATCCCGACGGCAGCGTGCGCGATGTGACGCGCGAAGTCAACATATCGAGCAACATCCCCGAGATCGCCGACGTGGATGCCAGTGCGCGCGTGAAGAGCGAGCGCAAGGGCGAAGCCGCGCTGCTGGTGCGCTACGAGGGAAAGTTTGTGGCGGTGCCGGTCACGGTACTGAATCCCAACCCGGGCTTTGCCTGGAGCGCGCTTCCGCAACATAACTACATCGACAATCTCAACGACGCGAAGTTGAAGCGGCTAAAGATTCAGCCTTCGCCGGTGGTGGATGACGCTGAGTTTCTACGGCGCGTCTCGCTCGATTTGACGGGTCTTGCGCCCAAGCCGGAAGAAATTCGCGCATTCCTGGCGGACAAGACCGATTCGCGTGCCAAACGCACCCGTGTGATCGATCAGCTTCTGGCAAGTCCCGAGTACGTCGATACCTGGACGCTCAAATGGGGCGATCTGCTACAGGTCAGCCGGCGTTATCTGGGCGATAAAGGCATGTGGGAGTTCCGTGAGTGGATTCGAGATTCGATCGCCCAGAACAAGCCATACGACAAGTTCGTTTACCAGTTGCTCACCGCGCGGGGAAGCTCCTACGAGAATCCGCCGGCCAATTTTTTCCGCGTGACGCGCAGCGCCAAGGTCTCGATGGAGAAGACCACACAGTTATTTATGGGCGTGCGACTGGTTTGCACGCAATGCCACGATCATCCGTTCGAAAAGTGGACGCAGAACCAGTATTACGAGATGGCGGCTTTCTTCGCGTCGGTCGGTCTGAAGCCCGGTTTTCAGAGTGGCGACGAGATTATTTACGACAAGCGCGAAGACAACGAGGTGAAACATCCCAAGACCGGCCGCGTGGTTCCTCCCAAGTATCTGGTGGCGAGCGTCGGTGCCCCGCCTATCGCGAGCATTCCAGACCGCCGCGAAGCACTGGTTGAGTGGCTCACCTCCAAGGAAAATCCATTTTTCGCGCGCGCCATTGCTAACCGCCTGTGGAGCTATTTCCTTGGGCGCGGCATCATCGAACCTGTGGATGACATTCGCGCGTCGAATCCGCCTGTCAATGAGGTGCTGCTCGAAGCGCTGACGAAGGACTTGACGGACCACGATTTCGATCTCAAGCATCTGATGCGGACTATCGTTAATTCGCGTACGTATCAGGAGAGCATTCAGACCAATGTCTGGAACGCCGACGATAAAGTGAACTTTTCGCACGCCATGCCGCGACGGTTGAGCGCGGAGGAACTGATGGATGGTATCGCACTGGCGGCGGGTTCAAGGCCGAAGTTCGCCGAAGTGCCGCCCGATACCAAGGCCACAGAATTCCCCGACCCGCATGTCGGCAAGGACGGATTCCTGGATGTTTTCGGCCGGCCGGCGCGCGAATCAGGTTGCGAGTGCGAGCGTCGCAGTGACATCAGCCTGCCGCAGGCGCTCAATCTGGTCAATGGCCGCACCATTGGCGACGCTATTGCCGACCCGAAAGGACGCGTGGCCAAGCTGGTTCTGGCGGGCGCATCCGATCGCGCGATTGTGGAGGAGCTATATCTCGCGTCGCTGGGCCGTTCTCCGACCGCCAAGGAGTACGATACAGCCGCGAGTTTCTTGAAGCCGGGCGAGAGCCGGGCCGCGTGGGCGCAGGATTTGTTGTGGTCGCTCGTGAATAGTAAGGCGTTTTTGTATAACAGGTGAAGAAATGCAGGTGTTAGGTGCCAGGTGTTAGGTGTTAGCGAACTTGCGGGCTGCACGATTGCGATTTTCCTAACACCTGCCACCTTGCACCTAGCACCTTGAGGAGGTTTTTATGCTGACGATTCCAGGCCGACCGGGGCACTTATGCGACGGGCCAACCCGGCGCGAACTGTTGCGAGTGGGTTCAGTCGGTGTGCTCGGATTGAACCTGGCGAATTTTTTCCAGTGGAAGGCGCGAGGGGCTTCACGGCTGGATGGCGCGCGTGGATTCAATTCGGCCAAGTCGGTGATCATGGTCTTTCTGCAAGGCGGGCCGAGCCACATCGATATCTGGGATCCGAAGCCGGATGCGCCGTCGAACGTGCGCGGCGAGTTCAAGCCCATTAACACGAACGTCTCGGGCATTCAGTTGAGCGAGACCATGCCGATGCTCGCGCAGCAGATGGACAAGGCCACGCTCATTCGTTCCATGAGCTATACGCCGAACGGACTGTTCAATCACACGGCGGCGATCTACCAGATGCTCACCGGTTATCCGCCAGACAAAGTGTCGCCCTCGGGCCAGCTGGAACCGCCATCGCCGGCGGACTTCCCGACGGCGGGCTCGCACATTTCGAAGCTCAGGCCACCCACGGAACCTGTGCTGCCGTTCGTCGAGATGCCACGTCCCTTGCAGGAATCGAACGTGATCGGCAAGGGCGGGGCGGCGGGATTCCTCGGCAAAGCATATGATCCCTACCGGCTCTATCAAGATCCCAACAAGCCGATCAAGCTGGATGACCTCACGCTGCGCAAAGAAGTTCCGCCGGATCGCCTGAAGGACCGCTTCGCCATGCTGAAGGGCATCAATGGTTCGATGCCGGATCTGGAGAAGGCGCTCAAAGACTACGCCATCGACGAGTATTACGAGAAGGCGTTCGATCTGGTGCTCTCCGGTAAAGCGCGCGAGGCATTCGATCTGAGCAAAGAGCCGGACAAAGTGCGCGATCGCTACGGCCGCACGACGTTCGGCCAGGGTCTGCTGCTTTCACGCCGCCTGATCGAGGCCGGCACGCGCTTCGTGCAGATGAACTGGCCGGCGGTGGCGAACGGTAATCCGGAAGTCGACGCCTGGGATACGCACGCGGCCAATTTCGGACCGTTGAAGAATCTGCATTGTCCGGTTCTCGACCGCGGGCTTTCGGCCCTGCTCGAAGACATGGCGCAGCGCGGCATGTTCAAAGACACGCTGCTGGTCACCATCGGCGAATTCGGCCGTTCGCCGAGGCTGGGTGTCAGCACGTCAGGCAACACCAACTCTCCCGACGGCCGCGATCACTGGCCCTACTGTTATACCGGCTTGGTGGCTGGAGCCGGCATATCCGTGGGCCGCGTTTACGGCGCATCGGACCAGACGGCTTCGTCGCCGAAAGAAAAGCCGGTGCACCCGAACGACCTCCTGGCGACGGTGTACTACACGCTCGGCATCGATCCCGACATGACCGTGCTCAATCACCTCAACCAGCCGCGCGAGCTGGTGAAGGGCAAGCCGGTACTGGATTTGTGGTAAGCGGCCATCACCGGTTACACGCGTTCTGCTGGGAACGGCGGTCGTCGTCCGTTCAACAAAAACCCGCGGGTCTCCGCCACAATACGGCGTAGCCCCACGCTACATTGTCGTTACCATGTGGAATGTTTCGATAACGCGTTGTTTTTGTAGGGCAGGGCGTTAGAAGCCAGGAGTATTGAAGTCATGGCAATCGAGCCCATGACGATCTTGTCGTTGAACAGAGTGACCGTGTCACTGTCGTCCTTCACCGCGAGGACATAGAGAAGCGGCAGGAAATGCTCACGGCTCGGCACGGCCTGCCGGGCTTCGGGCGTCAGGGTCTCGAAAGTCGCCAAGCGCTCGTAATCGCCAGCGGCGATTGCACCTTTGACCGCTTCGTTAAAGCGTACGGCCCAATCAAACCCGCCGTGTTGGCGATAATCCATGTTTCTCAAATTGTGAACGATGTTTCCGCTGCCGACGATCAGGACCCTCTGCCCACGTAGCGGCGCCAGTTGCTTCGCTCGATGGTAGTGCTCCGGACCAGTTGCCGTGGCGTCCAGGCTGAGTTGCAGCACGGGAACATCCGCGTCGGGGTACATGATTCGGAGAACGCCCCAAGAACCGTGGTCCAGCCCGCGCTCAGGGTCCAGTTGCGCGCCGAGGAGTTCCGCCACGCGCCGGGCCAACGCCGGATTGCCGGGAGCGGGGTAGCGAATGTCAAAGAGCTCTTTCGGAAATCCATGGAAGTCATGAATCGTCGCGGGCCGAGCCGCTGCCGTGACAGCAATACCTTCTGTTTCCCAGTGCGCGGAAATGCACAACACGGCTTTCGGTTTCGGGAGTTGCTTTGCCAGGTTTCGCAGGCCGCGAGAGAATTCGTTCTCCTCGATGGCGTTCATGGGCGAACCGTGCCCGATAAAGAGCGCGGGCATCCGCGCTTCGAGTGCCTCTATTGTTGCCAAGCGTCTTGCTCTCTCCTCTTAAGAATGTACCCGACAAGCCGCTGGTTGTGGTGGACCGTTGCTCGATCATATAATCACCGGGATGACCAGCCCAGCCTTCGAGCGGTTGCCCAGCTATAGTTTACGGGGCCGTATTGCCGAAACACTGCGGGAAGCGATCCTCAATGGATCGCTTGCGGAGGGGCAGAGGCTGGTCGAACGGAAGCTGGCGGCGCAGTTGGGCGCCAGCCTCACTGCTGTTCGTGAAGCGCTTATCGAACTGGAAATGGAAGGCTTCATCCAGAAACGCCGCAACGCCGCCACCTATGTTACAAAGCTGACGCTGGAGGACACCGAGAAAATCTTCGCCGTGCGTAGTGTGTTGGAGCCTTACGCCGTAGAGCAAGCCGCGCTATTGGCCGGGCCGGAGCATATCCAGCGCCTCGAGGCACGACATGTCGAGATGGAGGAAGCGGCTCGCGCCAACGACAGCAAGGCATTCTTGCGGAAAGATTATTCCTGGCATGAGACGATCTGGCAGATTACCGGCAACGAGTATTTGCAGGCGGCCCTGCGGCGGCTGCTGGTTCCGTTGTTTGCTTTCACTGCCATTCGCATCGTCACACGTGGCGCCTTTGATCTGCTGCACGACGCTCAGACCCACCTGCCGATTTTAGACGCTCTCAAGGCGCGTAACCCGGAGGCCACCCGCAATGCGTTGCTCACGGGTCTGACAGAATGGAATGCCAACACGCGCGCACACGTGTTCAGGCAGAACGAAGCGCAGCCGAAGACTTCTTCTACTGAGGCGCGCGGGGCAAGCGCTTCGCAGGCGCCTCTTGCCGGCGGCCTCGGTTGAAAATCACGAAAATCGAAACGCACGTACTCCTGGTGCCGGACTATGACCGGGACGCCTGCTCGTCGGCGCAGGATGACATCGTGGTCCTAATCCACACTGACGAGGGCATTACCGGCATCGGCGAGGTCGACACCAATCCGTGGGTCGCGCAGGCAATGATTCACGCACGCGGCACGCACGCCCTCGGGCTCGGGCTTGAGGAGATGCTGCTGGGCGAGGACCCGCTCCACCCGGAAGCGCTATGGGACAAGATGTACACGGGCAGTTTCATGACTGGCCGTCGCGGGCTGGGCATCTGCGCCATAGGGGCGCTCGATATGGCGCTTTGGGACATCCGCGGCAAAGCGCTGGGCCTGCCCTGCTGGCAGCTCTTGGGTGGTGCTCGCAAAACCCACATTCAGCCTTATGCCTCGCTGCTGCCCGCGGGCCACACGGCGAGGGAGTATCGCGAGTCGCTGGTGGCGAAGGCTCGCGAAGCCAGGCGCATCGGGTTCCGCGCCGCCAAGATGGAGGTGTGCGTCAAGGGTCCGTACGCTCATAACAAACTAAACGAAGGCGATGACAGCATGATCGAGATCGTGGCTGCTTGCCGCGAATCTGTCGGTCCCGATTTTGTGATGATGGTCGATGTGTGTTACTGCTGGTCGAACGCCAAGGAAGCGTTGCGCGTGATCCGGCAGCTCGAACCGTATGACCTTTTCTTTCTGGAAACACCGCTCCAGCTTGACGATCTCGATGGGTATGCTTTCCTGCATGATCACTGCGGCATCCGTATCGCCGCCGGCGAACTGCAAAACACACGCTTCGAATTCCTGGACCTGATGGACCGCGGCAAGGTGGATGTGGCGCAGCCCGATGTGGGCCGCGTGGGCGGTTTAACGGAGGCGCGCCGCGTGTGCGAGCTGGCCGAGGAGCGCGGGCGGCTGATCGTGCCGCACTGCTGGAAAACGGGGATCGGGATCGCGGCGTCGGCCCACTTGAGCGCGGCCACAGCGCACTGCCCGTACATCGAATTTTTGCCGGCCCAGCTTGCGGAATCGGCGCTGCGGCGCGAGTTAGTACGGGGTGAGCTGCAGATGGCTGACGGCATGATTCCGCTGCCTCAGAAACCGGGATTGGGTATCGAGCTGAACCCGGATGCGCTGAAGAAATTTCGTGTGCAGTAGCGTCTGCGAAGCTGGCGCCTTATTCCAAGACTTTCTGGTATTGATTGGGCTTTAACCCCGTGACCGTTTGCGCATTCCCGTTGGGCCATCGAATATCGAGCTTCATCGGACCTGCCGGCGCATCTCCCAAACCGAATACTAGACGCCGGTCATGCGACGACAGGTAGCTGGCGCCGCCAGTGATCCAGCGTACGAGCTTGCGTCCGCCTGCCGTGAGCGTTAATCTCGCCCCGATTGCATCGCGATTGCTCTTCGTGCCCTGGAGCGCGATTCCGATCCAGCTCTCTCGATGCCCCACATTGTTGTGCAGGAGCACAGGAGTATCGTTCAGGCGCGTGAGCACGATGTCGACGCCCCCGTCGTTATCGTAATCCCCGACCCCTAGCCCGCGTCCCAAATAGCGGCCACGGAAAATCGGGCCGGCCTGCTCTTTCACATTGCGAAATACGCCGTGGCCGTCGTTTGCCAAAAGCAGCGGCGGCTCCTGATACAACACATCCATCCTCGTCCTCTCGATCACCGGATTGATATGGCCGTTGGCCAGCACCAGGTCCAGATTTCCATCGTTATCGTAATCGATGAAGTGCGCTCCCCAGCCGACATAGAAGCGCGTGAGCGCCGCGAGACCGGATTCGCGCGTTGCCTCGCGGAAGGGAAATTTGCCAGGGTTCAGAAATAGAGTGTGATGCTCATCGTTGAAGTTGGTGACGACGAAATCCGGCCGGCCGTCGCCGTTGACGTCGCCTGCGTCGACACCCATGCCTGCTCGCGCGGCGCCGTCGGCGCTTAGTGCCACTTCCGCGTCGAGCGCGGCATCCTCGAACGTACCGTTGTGTTTATTGATGAGCAGCAGATTCGGCGAAGCATCACGCGCCACAAATAGATCGGGCCAGCCGTCGTCGTTGACGTCAATGCTGACCACGCCCAGGGCGCGCCCTACCAGCTTTGACAGGCCAGCTTGTTCGGTGACGTCGGTAAATGTGCCGTTGCCATTGTTGTGATAGAGCGTGGGGCGATCGCCCTCGTAGGCCGTCTGGGCACAGTAAGTGCGCTCTCCCTTGTATGCGCAGTTGTGCGAATCATTGTAGGAAAACTTCACGTAATTCGAGACGAAAAGGTCCAAGTGTCCGTCGCGGTCGTAGTCGATCCAGGCCGCGCCGGCCGCCCATTTGCCCGCATTCTTCACACCCGCCTTCTCTGTAATATCCGTGAATGTGCCGTCGCGGTTGTTGTGAAACAGGGCGCACGACGGATAGCCGGTGATGTACAGATCCGGATACCCGTCGTTATCGAAATCCGCAACGGCCACGCCCATGCCGTAGAAAGGGATTCGCACCAGGCCCGCCTTTTCGGCCACGTCTGCGAACTTTCCGTTGCCGAGATTGCGATAGAGGGCGTTGTGAGGAGAAGAGCTACGCGGGCTTTTCGGCGTCTCGCCGCCCGTGACGAAGAACAGGTCGAGCAAGCCATCGCCGTCGAAATCCAGCAGGGCAACACCGCCCCCCATGGCTTCGATCAGAAATTTCTCGCTGGACTCGCCATTCGCGTGCCGCCACGCAATGCCGGCTTGGGACGTGGCGTCCGTGAAGATGTCGCCGGTGGCCGAGACCTGACGGCGTCCAACCGCGATCAGAAGACCTAAAGTCCCCAGTACTAGCACCAGCCAACGCATCATTTGGACGGCATCCGTCCTACCCCAACAGGTCCAGCACCGCCTCGAGTTCGCTGCGCGTGTGCGTATCGCCGGTTTGCGTGCTGATTTCTATGCCACGGCGGTAAATCTCGCGGGCTTCATTGCGCTTGCCCAGCTTCTCGAGCGCCTGACCACTGTGATAGTACGCTGCCACGTACTTCGGGTTGATCTCCAGCAACTGGCGGTACTCCTCCACTGCCTGCGCATAATCTCCGGCCGCGGCGTGAGCCATAGCGAGTCCGTAACGCGAAAAGCTGTCGCTCGGATTCTGCGCCACCAGGTTCTTGAGGATCTCCAGCCGATTGTCTGCCATCCCTGTGCTACTATACCTCGGTGGCGTGTCCGTATTTCGAGCCGATGAAATTACGGGTCGAAGCGAAGACGCTGAGGCCGTTGCGCAACTTTTGGTCGGGTATATGTCATGCCGATGCGGCGCAGCCCTTCGAACAATCCGACGAACGTCTTCTGAGCGAATGCTGCAATATGGGGTACGCACGCGGCAAGTGCTCCCGGTTTCCCGAAGTTTCCGGTCCTGACGCCGTGCGCTTCACCGTCGCACGCGATGCCGAGCGAATGATCTTCCTAAGTTTTGCTGTCGAGAAAAACCATCTGCCGTATGCGCAGGGAGTGCTGGAATATTCGCGGGCGGAACAGTCGTTCGTCGTAACTCACCCTGACCGCCTGATCGAGCAGCAGGCGCGCGCATACCTGGCGAGCTATCTGCACGTAAGGCGGCAACCAGCTTGAACGTTGACGCACTCCAGATGCAAGGTAAACCCGTTCGTGAATCGCAGTCGGAATATTCGGAGCTTGCGCTCCCCAACGATTCCAATGGGCTGGGCAACGTTCTCGGCGGGAAAGTCATGCACCTGGTGGATCTCGCAGGCGCGCTGGCCGCGATGCGGCACGCGCGATGTCCCTTGGTGACGGCCTCGATTGATCACATGAATTTTCTGCATCCGGTGCACATCGGGCAGCTCGTCATTCTGCGCTCGTCCGTGAACCGCGTCTTTCAGACTTCCCTGGAAGTGGGCGTCAAAGTCTGGGTGGAAGATCTGTTGAAGGGCGACCTGCAGCACACGTCCTCGGCATACCTCACCTTCGTGGCTATCGACGCTCAAGGCAAGCGTGTCCCGGTAGCGCCTGTGATTCCGGAAACCGAAGAAGAAAAGAGACGCTACACTGAGGCGCTCGCGCGGCGCGAATACCGGTTGGAGATGCGCCGGCGCTCCAAGGATTTAGAAATAAAAACTTAGGAACGCACTCACTACCGCGGCATACAAAGGATGTTGTCGATCAGTCGGGTCTTTCCGATCCAGACAGCGCCCGCCACGCGCACCGGCGCGATGACTCGCTCGACGGGCAGCATATCGCCGGCATTCACGATCTCCAGATACTCGACACGGACTTCGGGGTATGGATCGAACACCCGTAACGCTTCCTTCTTGATCTCATCCGCGTTTGTTGCGCCGGAGGAGATCGAGAGGGCGGCCGCCTGCAGCGCGCGATGGAGCGTGGGAGCGACGCGCCGCTCCTCTGCCGTCAGGTTTTCGTTTCGCGAACTCAAAGCCAGCCCATCGGCTTCGCGCACGGTCGGAACCTCTACGATGCTGACCGAAACGTTCAGGTCCTTCACTAGTTGGCGGATCACCGCGACTTGCTGTGCGTCTTTTTCGCCAAAGTATGCGCGGTCGGGCTGGACAATATTGAGCAGCTTTAACACCACGGTTGCCACGCCACGGAAGTGCCCCGGTCGAAATTGGCCGCACAAATGATCGCTGATCCCGTTCACTTCCACGAATGCGCGTTGCGCGCTGGGATACATCTCCTCAACCAGGGGCGCAAATACGATATCCACGCCTCGCGCGGCGCAAAACTCGAGATCGTTCGGGAGGGCGCGAGGATAGCGGCTGTAATCATCGCTTCGATCGAACTGAATCGGGTTGACGAAGATGCTGACTACGAGGCAGCCTGATTCCCGGCGCGCGGTTTCGATGAGCTTCCCATGGCCGGCATGCAGAGCGCCCATGGTCGGTACAAGGCCGATGGAATGGTGCTCGCTGCTGATTGGGACCAGAGTGCGCCGCAGTTCTTCGATGGTGTGTACGACTTGGGCATTCACTTGCGCGTGTCGCTGGCGGCCGGGGTGGAAGCGTGCCGCTCAAGTTCCGGAAACCTTCCTTGGCGCACGTCCTCGGCATACGCCCTGGCGGCCTCAACCATCAACTCGCCAAGATCTGCATACTGCCTTACGAACGGCGGCACAGAGTCAACCGTCAGGCCAAAGGCATCATAGCTGACCAGAACCTGCCCATCGCAGTGCGGACCCGCCCCGATTCCGATCGTCGGGATGCTGAGTTCTCCGGTAACGGTCTTGGCAACATCGGCCGGAATCGACTCCAATACGAGTGAAAACGCTCCCGCCGTTTCTAGCATCCGTGCGTCCTCAATGAGCCGTTCCGCCTCGCGCGGATCCCTGGCTTGCATGCGATAGCCACTCAGTTCATGGACATGCTGCGGCAGTAAGCCCAGGTGCCCCATGACTGGAATGCCCGCGTCAACCAGGCGTTCGACCACTTCTAAAACCGGACGCCCGCCCTCCAGTTTCACAGCCGCCGCCCCACCTTGCTGAATGAGCCGCCCGGCATTGCGAACGGCTTCCGGGACGCTCACCTGATAACTGAGAAAAGGCATGTCGGCCACGACGAGAGCTCGTTTGGCTCCTCGCGTCACCGCCTCCGTGTGATGCAGAATGGCTTCGAGCGTGACGGGGAGAGTGGTGTCGTGGCCCTGGATCACCATCCCGAGCGAGTCTCCCACCAGGAAAACATCGATGCCGGCGCGGTCCAGCAGGCGTGCCATGGAGGCGTCGTACACCGTGAGCATGGCGATCTTCTCGCCACGCCGCTTTTTCTCTTTGAGGTCGCGGACCCGGATTTGCCTGGCAGCCTCAGCCATCTCGCCTCTATGTTTACACAGCAGTTCGCCCGGCTGCCTCAGAGCAGTTAGCCATGAAACCCGCGCGCCCCGTGAGGCTACTGCTGCTCGTCCTTGTACATGTACTTGATATTGGGCTTGTAGAGCAGAAGATTGGGCTCGCCGTCCCGGTTCACTTTCAGGCACGACTTGTCGTACCACTCGATGACGCCGCGCAGCTTTTCCCCATCCCGCAGCACAAACACCATGGGAGTCTTGGCCTGCATTTGCTTGACGTAATAGAAATTCTCGGCGTTCGTCTGGTCCGGAGGAATCGGCTTCTTCTGCGGCTGCGCGGCACGGCGCGGTGGGCTGAGTTGCTCTTTGATTTCGTTAAAAGACGGACGTATGAGTTTTCGATTAACAGACTCCACAGCTTACCTTCCTTGATGTTCAGTGTCTCGGTGTTCGTTGAACTCAATCCGAGAGCCGATGCTTTCCGTGGATTGAGGGTCCGACTTGAGATTATTCATATCATAACGGGAAAACCGCTGCAATGCCGGGAGGCCGTCCATTGACGGCGGGGTTGACACCGGCAGAGCGCAATTCGGGCGTTGCCGCTTCAATGGAAACCACATTCTTGCGGATGTTGCCGACCGCCCGAAAACTGTTGACGCCGGGAGGTTTCTTTCGTACACTTACTTGCACTAAGTAATCCAATGGTACTGCAGCCGAGCGGGGCTCACGGTAAAGTCTTGCGTCCACGTCAGGTCCGTGGCGCCAATCGGGCCGTAGTTTTGGAGCTCCTCAGGCAACACGAGCGCTTGTCCCGAGTGGATATCGCGCGGCGCAGCGGGCTCTCCGAGGGCACGGTCTCGCGAATCATCGCCGAATTGATGCGGCGGCACCTGGTGGCCGAGGACGGTGCCGAAAGTTCCACCGGCGGAAGACCTGCAACCCGTCTGCAGCTCGAAGAGAGCCGCGTGGCGATGGGCGTCGACATCCAGAACTGGGAGACACGTTTTTCAATCGGCACCATGAAGGGCCGAATCCTTGAGAGCGAACGTTTTCACACACCACCCAGTCCCGAACGAACGATGGATTTGATCGCGCAACAGTTTGCCGCATACCGGAAGCGTTTCGGCAAGGACTGCGTGGAAGGCCTGGGCATCAGCACGCGCGGCATCGTCAACAGCGACACGGGTGTGGTAGAGCTGGGAAACGATCCGAACTGGGTTCGGGTGCCGGTGAAAGAACACCTGCAGTCTGTGCTGCAAGCGCCCGTTTTTGTTGAGAACAATGTGCGCGCGGCCGCGCTGGCCGAGTACACCTACGGCGATCCGGAGATTCATCGGAGCCATTGCCTGCTGTTTGTGGCAGTGGACGACGGAGTCGGCATCGGTACTGTCTTGGATGGCAAGGTTTACCACGGGCCGCGCATGGCGGCCGGGGAATTCGGGCAAATGGTAATTGCCGCCACCGATGGACCGGAGCGCGCCGACCGCCCCGGATGCCTGGAGAGACTGGTCGCGAATCCCGCCGTGTGTGAGCGCTACAACAGCCTCGCCAAGGTGAACCGCCCGCACGCCAAAGGAGAATCCACGTCGCGCGCGCGCCAGATCTGCGAGCTCGCCATGAACGGCGATGACGCCGCGACCGAAGCTCTCCGCGAAACCTGCCGGTATCTGGGCATCGGGATCGCGAACGTCGTGTGGGGCCTGGATGCCGATGCCGTGATCTTCGACGGTACGATGAGTGAAGCCTGGCCGCTGGTGGGGGCTTGGATCGCGGCCCAATTTCCCAACCCCGAGCTGCTGAATTTCCAGGATCTGATGCTGCGGCCTTCAGCGCTGGGCGGTGAAGCCGCCACGATTGGCGCTGCGACGCTGCCCTTTATGCGGCTTTTCTCGGTTGGCGAGCGGGCCAGCGTTGCGGGCGTGAGTGCGCGGCCTGCGCGCACAGTTGCGGCGGCCGCTCCCCTTTAGGCGCCTTCACACCAGCGGCAGACGAAGCTGAGCAACGTTTTCGCCGCCGCCACTGCAGAATCGATATCCAGATATTCGTCGGCGCCATGCGTATTACCGCCTGTGGCGCCCCACAACACCGCCGGAATTCCAAACGCCTGATGAAAGACGTACATGTCACACGGGCCTTCGATGCCTACGATCGGCGGCTCATGACCCAGCACGCGTGCTGCGCACTCGGCCAACTCATTCACCAGCGGCTCCGACCTGAGAATGGAAGAGCCGGGCAGCCACCGAATCGGAAACTCAACCGCGGGGCACATGGCGAACAGTTCAGGCGCGCCGGCAAGCATGGCATCAAACCAGGCGAAAAATTCACGCTCGACTTCATCCTGCGCTTCGCCTGGCATGGCCTGCCAGTACATCTCGATTTTGCAGATTTCGGGAGTGGTGATGGGCTCGCCGGTGCCCCAAGGGCTAGTGAAAATTTTGGTGATGGATACCGGCACGGGATCGGTATGGTGCGCGTACATCTCGTGCACGCGCGCTTTGGTGCGGCGCTGGTCCGCGAAGGTTTTCAGTTGCACGAGCAAGTGTGTCAGCTGGTTCACGACGCCGGCGGGAAATTTCCCATCCGTGAGCACGCCTCCCGAGGCCCGCAGTGTAATGTGCGCCGTACGGCCCCCGCGCTGCGCGGGACAGATGCGCAGAAACGACGGCTCGGAGATGATAGCGGCGTCGGCGTTGAACCCCTGCAAACGTCCGGCCAGCGTGCCATTCACGCCGCCGAACTCCTCGTCCACAACGGTCTCAAAAACCAGATCTCCGCGTAGTTGGATTCCCAACCGCCCGACCGCTTCGGCAACGAACAGGTTGGTGCCCACGCCGCCCTTCATATCGTTCGAGCCGCGGCCGTAGATGCGATTACCTTCGATCTGACCGTCGAAGGCGCCGCGCGTCCATGGCTGTGTACCGCGCGGAACCGTATCGATATGGCCCGAAAGCAGCAGTGAGCGACCGCCACCCGTGCCTTTGCGGCGCGCGCCAACGTTCGGCCGGTTGGTGTAATCGCGCCCGCTCCAGTAAAGCGGATGCTGCTTCAGGCCAACGACTTCGTCAAGCCCGTAAATGCTTGGCTCCCATCCGCAAGCGCGCAGAAATTCAGCCACATGCTGCTGGCAAGCCATCTCGGCGCCAATTGGCGGCGTATTCTCCGAAGGGATCCTCACCAGGTCCCGGATGATTTCGATCAGGCGATCGCGACGATCATCGACGTACGCGCAAAGCTGGCGTTCAGTGGTGATATGGATCTCCTAGGTAAATTCCAGTTTCGTGGGCGCCACGCGGAACCCGCGCGTGAGCACCGCGAGATACAGCACGCCCGCCAACAGCCAGCCGAAACCAACCAGCTTGGCTTTACCCGTGAGGCTCATCCAGACGTAGCTGCACACCAGCGCGCCGGTGAGCGGAAACAGCAGATTGGTGAACAGGTATACGCCGCGGCGTTCTCCAAGCCGGATGTAGTAATGGCGGATCACGCTGAGGTTGACGAGGATAAATCCGACAAACGCGCCGAAATTCAGAAGCTCGGCCGCAAGCTGGAAGCGCACCGCCATTGCGCCAATGAGAGAGATGGCTCCCATCAAGTAAATGCTGCGCGTCGGTGTGGAGTAACGCGGATCGAGGTAAGCGAAAATGCTCCGGGGGATGACTCCGTCGCGTCCCATACCATAAAGAAGCCGGGATGCACCTGCCTGGCCCGTGAGCGCGCTCGCCAGCCCCGCTACCACTAGCACAAATGTCAGGCACCCCACCATCCACGGGCCGCCGATGCGCTGCCCGATATCCAGAATAGCGGTCTCTGTTTGCGGAAAGCTCTGGTAATCCGGCCAGGCCAGCGCGGCAAGATAAACGGTCACCACGCAGAATATCGTCTGCAACACGCACACGATCACCGTAGCGAAAGCAATATCCCGCTCGGGCCGCAGAGTGTCTTCGGCCAGCGTCGAGATGGCATCGAACCCGATATACGAGAGCGTGGCGATGGCCGCGCCCAACATCAGCGGCCGCAGGGCAAACGATTCGGGACGATAAAAACCGCGGGCGGATATGAGGCCGCCGATTCCCATGGATTCCACTACCCAACGCGCCGCCAGCCAGATAAACAGCAACGCACAGGCCGACATGAGGATCATCATGACCGTACTGGCGCGTGCTGTGACGCGGATCCCGCGCACGTTGATGAGTGTAATGGCGACCGTGGACAGCGACGCCCACGCGTAATAGGGAATCTGCGGCAGGAGACGCTCCGCCGTGAGCGCTACATAAATCACGCTCAGCAGAGGGATCAGGAAGTAGTCGAGCATCATGGCCCAGCCCGCCAGGAAGCCGACGTGCTCATTCAGCGCGCGCTGCGCGTAAGTGTAAGTGGAGCCCGCCGAGGGAAATGCGCCCGACATCTTGCCATAGCTCGCGGCCGTGAACAGCATCGCTACCATGGCGACCAGATAACTCAACGCCGCGTGGCCCTGCGACACCTGCTGCACGATACCGTAAACCGGATAGGGGGCGGTGGGCGTGAGAATGACCAGGCCGTAAAGGATCAAGTCACCGCGAGAGAGCACTCGCTTGAACCGCGGCGCACCGCCGGGATCGGCAACCGCGGAACCGGCGGACTGGTCAGGCATGGGGAGATTTGGCTTTCCGTTTCAAAAGCGTGTATGCTTCCTGTTGACTTGCTTGCCGGTCACAAGTAAGTTACGCCTCTTAGATGAGCCTGTCAACTAAAGCCCGGGCGATCGTTTTGGCATTCGGGTTCATGACCGCCGTTCCACTCGCGGCACAAAATGCCGGAATCGAGCTGTTGGCCAGCCCCGAGTATCTCAGACCCGATCCCTTCGGCGGTATCGTTGTAGCCGACAACGTCGCGCCCGACAAGGTCGTGCCCGAGAGATTTGCGCCCGACAAGGTCACGCCTGACAAACTTGCGCCCGATAAAGTTCGCGCCAGCGCCTCTTCCAACTTGCTTCATCTCGAAGGCGCGCGTGGCGGTTATGTTTCGTTTCACCTGGTGGTGAAAATGTCCCAGCCCGGTCCGTATACTCTCTCGCTGGGTTTCGATCGCGACCAGGGCAAGCTGCAGGCCGATCTATTCCGCGAATGGTTCCATTTTACGGAATCGGACAAGCAATACTATCCCGACGCGTTGATTCCCATCACCCTGCCGTACCACTCGCGCCTGCCCGAGCCGGACAACCGCATCGCAGCCCAAACGGCGCAGGCGTTCTGGGTCGATCTGTGGATTCCCCGAGACGCCGAGCCGGTCGCGTACGCCGCGCAAGCAGTGCTCGAAGCTGGGGGACGCCGCAGCAGCGTTTCCATCGAACTGAAGGTATTGCCCGCCGTAGTTCCCGACGAGGACGTGATGCTGATGGATCATAACTCGTACGGTACGTCGTGGCTGGCCGAGGATTATCCCTCAATCAGCGGCAAACTTGGCGAAGGATTTTTCCAGAGCGATGTATTCTTCCGTCTGATCCACGGCTACCACCGTATCTTTTATGAGCATCGCGGCATCTTTCATCAACTCGGGTACGGGCATGCCGGCAAAGTAGGGCCAGAGTTTGCGCCTGTGCTCGAAGGTTCTGGACGTGCGCGCCACGTCACGGAGTGGAACTTGTACGATCGCCATTACGGGCCGTTATTCGACGGCTCGGCCTTCGCCGGCACGCGCCGTGGCGCGCAGCCCATTCCGTTCGTCTATCTGCCGGTCAATCCCGAATGGCCGGCGTCATTCCTGAACTGGGGTGAGCCAGGCTACGAAACTGAATTCGTCAACGTGCTGGCGGAGATGGAGCGCCATTTCCGCGACAAGGGCTGGACGCGCACGCACTTCGAAGTGTTCTTCAACCACAAGAAGCGCTACATGGGTTTTTCGTGGGATGGAGACGAAGTGCGGTTCCCCGCCGATAATCGGTATTTCCTTGAGTACGGGCGCCTGCTGAAGAAGGCGCTGCCGCCTGATACCCCGGTGAAATTTGTTTTCCGTGCGGACACCAGTTGGGACATGGAGCAGCAGTTCAAAGACCTCGCCGGTGTGGTGAACATGTGGGTAGCCAGCCGCGACATTTTGAGCTGGCTGCCGCGCGCGCCGGCCATGCTGCGCCAGCGCGGTGATGTAATCTGGTTTTACTCGGGCCCGCCGGTGGTGACGCAGCCGGCATCGACCATCACGCAATTCCCGATCGAGGGCTGGATGTGGGGAGTGGGCGGCTTCGTCCACTGGCTCACTGTGGGCGCCGGCAGCGATCCATGGTTTCATTTCGATGGCGGCGGTACAGCACTGGTCTATTCCGGCGACCGCTTCGGCATCGCCGGCCCGATTCCGAGCGTCCGGCTGAAGATTCAGCGCAACGCGGTTCAAGATCTCGCGTTGCTCGCAAGTTTCACCAGGCGCAAGCCGCTCGACGAATTGAAGAGGGAAGCCGCGCGACTCTACAACCGCACCGCGCCGGCCGACTGGTGGAATCCACGCCCGGCGTTCGCCACGGAGCCGACTTACAATTGGAGCGGCATGGCGCTCAATGCCGCCACGAAGCTGGCCATGAGCCATTTGGAACACATCGATCCGGCAGCGTGGGCGCGCGTCCGGCAGTACGTCATGCTGCTTGCCGCGGAGGAGCCAAAGCTAAAATGAAGGCACTATTGCTGACTGTGATGTCGCTGGTTCCGCTCGGCGCGGCGGAGAGGGATATGACGCGCGAACTGGATGAAGTCGCGCGCGCTGCAACCATTATGGTGGACGGCGACGCTTGCCAGCGCATTGTCACGCCCCGCGCACTCGACTATATGTTCAAAAAAGATCCCCGCGATCCGTGGGTCGATGGCGATAATTATGACGTCAACGATCAAGCGTTCATCGCCGTGAAGAAGACGCTGATCCGTCTTTCGCACCTGGCGTCATTTCCCTGCGATGTGAATCTTTGGATGCCCATCGCCGGCCACACGGACAAGATTCGCGTCGTCATCCGCAACGTAAATGAGATGAGCCAGTTCTGGCCCTGGGGCAAACTTTATCAGGATATGATTCCGCAAATGAAGCACGTGCTTGAGACCGGGCGTCGCATTACCGTCGCGGAAAAGCCGGGATGGGTGTCGGTGCTGGCGCCGGTGCATGACAGCCTGGATGCCACGGTGGCGCTGGTCGAAGTCGTAAGCCAGACACGGCTTGATGGACACGAGAACGTGAAATGAGCAAGCCACGCGTATTCCTCTTACTGGCTCTACCCATCTGGCTGGGAGCGCAGACGAGCGTTGAAAACGTTCTGGACCAGGTCCGTTCCGGAGTGAAGCCGGAGCAGGCCATGGATTACATGCGCCGCGTGTATTCGACAGACCGCTGGTTCACCTTCCCCAAATTTCAGCAGACGGCGGAGTACTTGAAGCAAGCCATGACGGATGCCGGCTTGCAAAAGGTCGAACTTCTGGGAGCGCCCGCCGATGGTGTGACGCAGGTCGGCTACTGGACCGAGCCCATGGCGTGGGACGCGAAGCAGGCACGGCTTGATCTGATTGGCGAGGATGTGCCCACAGAGTTCCGGGTGCTGGCTGATTACGAGAAAGTCCCAACGTCTCTGGGCATGTGGAGCGGGCCGACGCCCGCGGGCGGCATTACAGCGGAAATCGTCGAGTGGAATGAAAAAAGCGACGTCCGCGGCAAACTGGTCCTCACCCGTCAGAACCCAGCGAACATCAAATGGGATCTGGTCAAGAAGGGCGTCCTGGGCGCCATCAACACATTTACCGAAAACCCGGGATTGCAGGATGGCCGTCAATGGATCAACGCTTGGGGCGATAACGGTTGGGCTTTCACAAAGGGCAGCGCGCCGCTGATCTGCTTTTCCATTACGCCTCGGCAAGCCGCGTTTGTACACAAGCTGCTCGCGGAAGGCCGCACCGTGCGCGCCCATGCGCTTGTGGACGCGCGCTACTATGCGGGCGTCTACCCGTATGTGACCGGTGTAATTCCAGGTTCAGAGTCCGAGGAAGAAGTGCTCACACTCGGCCACAGCTCCGAGCAAGGGGCGCAGGACAACGCTACCGGTGTCGCCGCAATGCTCGAATCGCTCGCCACTCTGAACCGGCTAATCGGCGAGCGGAAACTGGCGCGGCCGAAGCGCAGCATCCGCGTGCTGCTGATGGGTGAGATGTACGGTTCGATGCACTATATGTCGACGCATCTCGACCGCGCTCGCCGCACAGTGGCGGCGATGTGCGTGGACACGCCTGCCGCGCCTTACAATCTGGCGGGAACCGAATATACATTTTACATGAACCCTCACGTCGCTAAGTCGTATACGGATGCCTTTGTCCTGCATGTCGCGGAGCTGTATCTTTCGAAAGTCGAGCGGCCGTGGCATTGGCATGAGTTCATGAGCGGCACCGATACCTATCTCGCTGAGCCGACCGTCGGGATTCCCACGGTATGGCCCTACAGCGGCACGGGGATCGTCTCGCATCACAACAGCGAAGACAAGGCAGATCAAGTGGACTCTCGCTCACTGCGTGATCTAGCGATCATGAACGCAACATACCTCTACTACCTCGCAAACGCAGGCGAGCGCGAGGCCACCTGGCTGGCGGAACTAGCAGCTAACCGCGGATATGAACAGATCCTCAGCGCGGCAGCGCAGGCGATTGACCGTGCCTTCGAGGCGCACACTGGAGAAGAACTGGGGCGGGTGCTCGCGAAGGGCATGGACAAGATCAATTACTCTGTCGATCGCGAGAGCCAGTCCGTATTGTCCGTTACGCGCTTGGTTCCGGGAGTACGCCAGGATGCCTTGCGCGTCGAGATCACGCAGTTGGCGAAGCGGCTCGAAGGCTACGGCCAGCAACAAACGGTCCGCTTACGTGACGCGGCGAACCGCCGGGCTGCGCAGATCGGGCTGAGCCAGCCGGTCGAGCCAAGGATAGAGCCTGATCCGCAGATGGCCGATGCGGCGCACATTGTCGTCAAGCGCAAACGGTTCGGCACCATCCCGCTGGACGAAATTCACCCGGACGATCGCGAAGGTTTTCCTTCCGGCGCATGGGACGGAACTGTGATCGCCGCGCTCTACTGGTGTGACGGCCACAGAAACCTTGCCGATGTCATCCGTCTCACCCGCCTCGAGCTGGGTGCCGACAAGTTTGATTTTGTTGGTTATTTCAAGTTCCTCGAGCGCCGCGGCTATGTCGAGCTTCTCACAGCCGGCCAATAGCAGGGACCGTGTTACCGGCTCTGCGGAAATCGAGATACCCCTCATAGAAACTTTTGATTGGACCCTTTCCGGCACCCCCAATTACGCTCAGGAATGGGCGAAATGCCATCGCAAGTCGACCTGCTGCACCAAACCAGCAAGATCGTCAGCTCCGGCTTGACGTTGGACGAGATGCTGCGCGAGTTGGTCCAGCTGGCCGTGCAAGTGACCGGCTGCGACGCATGCCTGATCTACCTGGCCGAGCCGGGGGGTGACGTTGTTCTGCGGGCCTCGCAGCTTCCGCATACAGCCGAAATTGGGCATATCCGGATCAAACTGGGAGAGGGCGTGACCGGTTGGGTGGCGGAGCACAAATCCGCCGTGGCGCTAGCGTCCAAAGCCGCCGCAGACAAACGGTTCAAGAAATTCCCCGCGCTCATCGAAGACACGTATGAAGCTTTTCTTTCGGTACCGCTGGTCAGCGGCGGCGATGTTATCGGCGTGATCAACGTGCATCACAAGCAGCCGCGCCCGCATACTCCTGCGGAAATCTCGCTGATGGCATTCATGGGCGAACAAATTGGCGGGGCCATCGCGAAGTCGCGGTTGTCCGAAGAAAACGTGCGCCTTCAGGAAGAGACGCAGGAAATGAAGCGGCAGCTCGAAACCCGCAAGTTGGTGGAGCGCGCCAAAGGCATCCTGCAATCCAAATACAAGCTAAGCGAGGAGGCGGCGTACCTGCGGCTGCGCAACGAGAGCCGCCGGTTGCGGCGGCCCATGCGTGATCTGGCTGAAGCCATTATCCTGGCCGAGGATGTCGTTTCCAGTAGCGACGGCAAGCCCGGTGGCAGCGCGTCATCATAACAGGTGCCCCTACGGTTCATGGGCGGCGAGCCAGCAATTCTTCCTTATGCGTTTTGGGTATCTTGACTTGGAACTTAAAGGCAACAACAAAGTTTCCGGGTGAGACCCTAACTGTGGGTGACAACTGAGCTAAGTAAACCGGCACGGCGGCGTACAGAGGTTGGAGCTGATGATTACGAAACGTGAGCGTGCTGAGAAGCCAGCAACACCGACTGGATTAGCCAGGAAATATCGCGCTGCTCAAACGGGGCGGCACAGTAATCGGTGGCTCCGGCCTCGATGGCGCCCAGCCATTCCGCGACCTCGGGAATCCGGCTCACCACCACGATGGGCGTGTGGAGACCCTTTCCCTTCATCCGCGCGAGGAGTTTCCGGCATTCACCGGGCTCCGTGCCACAAAAAACTCCATCGGCGTGCACGCGCTTGGCAAGCGCCAGGCACTCGGAAGTGGACGAGCTAGGATAAAACGCCAGCTGGGATCCGGCCGCGGCCTTGTAAAGCTGCGCCGACAAGGATTCATCGAGTTCGTGCAGGATAAACTTCGCCGTTGGAATATTTTGCGTGAACATGCGTTTCCCTCGAAAACAAACTGACGGCTACAAAGCCTCGTCGAATGGATCTTCGGGTCAGCGGGGACCAGTGTTGACGGACCTACGTGAAACTTCCTACTGGTAACACAATAGATCGGGCGGGTTTCGATGTCCAATTGAAGTTACTAATGCGCGCCATAAGTATGTTCGATGGGCTTGGATTTACTTCGCCAGCCGTTCGCCCGCGGCGATCCTGACTTTATCCCACTCGTCCGGATGATTTTTCCAGATTTCAATATCCAACATAGCCGGCTTCCCAAAAGGCCGCTTATAAACGATGCTATTTACCATTTGATCAGCCGTCTGCTTGCCGGCTTTCCGCGCCAGTAGCCAGAAGTATTCGTAATCCTGCAACCCGCGGCGCTGCGCTTTGAGCCGGATGCTCGGAATGGGCTGCTGGTAAGCCATTACCGCGCCACGGTAGATGAGTTGTCCGGAGCCGTTGTATATGCGCTGCGGTTCTTTAAAATTCTCGGCCTCGTACCAGGAAGCGAACGCGTTCCAATCGAACTCCCACTCGACCCATCCCGACTGATATTTCCATCCGACCCAACCGATCCCACGGTTCACCAGCAAATCCAGATCGAGAAAGGTATTCGACCCGCATCCGCTATTCTTCTTTTGCTCGTAGATCATCGGACCGTAGAACCAGGTATCGACGCCCCTCTTGCGGAAGTAGTCCACGTCGTCGATATTGAAATCTTCGGTGTGGCAAATCCAGAGCTCCACTTCTCGGGAGAGCCGTTCCATTACGGGGCGTGAGTATCCGCCATCCACGCGATACTTGAACCAGCCTCGGCCCAAGCCCTCGTGCAACAGTTTGCCGTAATACAGCATTTTTTCGTAAGCGGCTTCGTTGTAGGACTCGTCGAGCCCATCGAGAAACGCAATCTTCGTCACTTTGCGCCAGAGCGGATTCTGGTCGAGATGCGCGCGAATCTGCCGTCCCGTATCCCTCCATACTGCCTCATACTCCGCCGTGCGGCCGGCATCGGGCAGAGCGACCGGCCAAGCCGTGTGCTTGTTGCCACGCTTCTCATTGTTGAACGGCAGCATCATGTGATCCAGTGGCAAGCCGTATCCCGGCCCCCAGTAGCCATGCGCCGCCGTAAACGCCGTGCCATCCAAATACGGAGCGAGCCTGCCGTCGTAATCGGTCCAATCCAGACTCACGCTCGCGCCTTTGACTTTCAACTTCGGCCGGTACGCATAGATCAGCGGGACAAACCGGTGCTGGCGCGCCATTTGGTAGTAGGCCAGTTCTTCGGCGGCCGGCATGTCACGCATGGAGCCGTTCCAGATATCTCCAGGCAGATGGTTCTCTTGAGGCAAAGCGAAATCCCAAACGTCGAGCGCAATGTGAATGCGATCGCGTCCGCCCTTCCAGGAAATTTCGAGATCACCGGCATAACGACCAGGTGGCGCCGCGTTGCGGTCGTAGGGGACAAAAATGTCAATCCAGAGAGCCTGATTTTTTTGATCGGGAATGTTGTTATAGAGGTCCGGTATGGAGAAAGGAACGCCCGTGTAAAGGTTGCTGCGACGTGGAGGCATGAGCGCATCCGGATACCAGCCGGGACCGAGCGAGCTGCGTTCATACCCGGTGGTGGCGCGCCGGACTTCCACATACCACTCTTTGAAGACAGCGACGAATTTGCCGTCGATTCGCGCTCCATGCGGCCCTGTGAGCGCGGGAAACTTCGTGCTGACTTCCGCCGCCCCGTGTGGAGCCTCCGCAATCACCTGAAATGCAACAAACTCGTTGCGTGCGGCTCTGAGCGACACGGTCTTCGATCCTGCGTTCCACACGGCATTTGCACCGTGGAGATCTCCAGCGGGGTAGTCCTTGTGAATATCGGGACGCGACTCGAATGCCTTCCCGTTCACCGGATTCACGCGCACGCCGTCGCTTACCGCCCATACCTGTACCGCACTCGTTTGACCGGCCAGCCGGCCTACGAACAAAGCAGTGGCGGCCATCCAAATGCGTCCAGACCTCATCGGCACCTCAACCGTGGAATAATAGCGTACCTTGGTTCTCACATGACAGGGCTTCGGTTTTTTCTTCTCTCTCTAGTGGCCGTCCTCCCGCTGGCAGCGCAAGGTGGCGACGACTTGAACTTTCTGGCGGGCTTGGATGAGTTCGAGCATATCCGCGAGATGCTGCCGTCTTATTTGAAAAGGCACGCGCTGGAATTGATTGACAAGCGCGATCAATTGGTGGCCCAGTTCGCCACGCTTGACGACCTCGCTCGCCGCAAAGCATATGTGCGTGAGGTCATGACACGCGATGTGGGGGGCTTCCCCGAACGTACGCCGCTCAATGCCCGCATCACTGGTGTCCTCGACCGCGGCGATTACGTGATCGAAAAGATCATATTCGAAAGCCAGCCGCATTTTTATGTGACGGCGAATCTCTATCTCCCGAAGACGGGTCAGCCGCCCTATCCTGCCGTCCTCTATCCGCTGGGTCATGAGTTAGGAGCCAAGAGCCATAGCGCATGGCAGCAGATGCTCGGATCACTGGCCAAGAAAGGGTATGTCGCGCTGGCATGGGACCCGATCGGCCAAGGGGAGCGAATCCAGATCTACGATCACGATTTTGAAGATTCCAAAGTGCGCGCGTCCACCACCGAGCACACCGTGCAGGGCATTCAATGTTTGCTCATTGGCGATCACCTCGCACGCTATACCATTTGGGACGGCATACGCGCGTTGGATTATCTGCTATCGCGCCCTGAGGTCGACGCCGGGCGCGTGGCCTGCACTGGTAATTCTGGCGGTGGCACGCACACGGCCTACTTGTCGGCGCTCGACGACCGCATCCAGGTCGCGGCGCCGAGCTGTTACATCAGTTCATGGCGCCAGATGCTGGCCACGATTGGGCCGCAGGATGCTGAGCAGGTATTTCCCTACTGGCTGCGCGATGGCCTCGATTATCCGGACTTCATCTACGCGTTCGCTCCCAAGCCTTACCGGATCCTTTCGGCCGTCCGTGATTTCTTCCCCATCGGAGGCGCCCGCCAGGCCTTTGAGGAGGCACGCCGCGCCTATACAAAGATTGGCGCTGCTGACAAGCTTTCCATGTTCGAAGCCGACGATGGCCACGGCTACACCCATCCGCGCCGTATGGCCGCATATGAATGGTTCGCGCGCTGGCTCAAAGGCGAAGAAGATAAGCGGCCTGAGCCTGAAATCCAAATGGCTACTTTTGAGGAGCTGCAATGCACCCCCTCCGGGCAGGTCGTGGATCTGCCGGACGCCGAAACGGTGTTCTCGCTCAATCGCAAGCGCGCCCAACAGATCCGGCGTCCGCCGCTTTCGCCGGACGACCTGCGCAAACGCGTTCGCGAGTTGACCGGATTCACGGGCGTTGCGGGACCCGTGGCGCTCCATCCCTATGGCACTCTCGCGCGTGACGGTTACCACGTCGAGAAACTCGTCTACGAGAGCGAGCCCGGCATCCAGGTGCCCGCGCTGCTGTTCGTGCCCGACACCGGCGGCGCATCCAAGAAGCCCGCTCTGGTATACCTGAACGGCCGCGGAAAAGCCGCGGGTGTGAGTGAAGATATGGAGCCGATCGTCAAATCGGGGTTTGTGGTCCTCTCGCTCGATGCCCGTGGCGTGGGCGAAACCCGCGCCAGCACTGAACAGAACGCCACGGATTTCGACCGCTACTTCGGTGACTTCGAAAACGCCATGACGGCCATCGTGATTGGCAAGACCATGGCCGGGATGCGCGCCCTGGACATCACACGCGGTATCGATCTGCTGGTTGCGCGTCCCGACGTGGATGGCTCGAACATCTTCGGTTTCGGCAAGGATGCCGGTGCAGTCCCCATGCTTTACGCGGCCGTGCTCGACAGCCGCATCCGCCGGGTGGCGCTCGAAGGCATGCTCGTCTCCTACGATTCGGTTGTAGCTCACCGGATTCAGCGCCAGATCTTCGAGCAGGTGGTTCCATCCGCGCTCAAATATTTTGATTTTCCGGACCTCGTCGCGGCTTTGGTCCCGCGCCCGGTATGGGTGGTGAATGCCGTCAACGGACTGGGTCACTCCATGTCGGCCGCCGAGCTTCGTAATGCCTACGCCGGTGCGTCGCGCGCGTTCAAAGCCGCGAACGCTGAACAACAGTTTCACGTGACCGAAAGGCGCCCCGGCGAGCAGCTTTTTTCTGTTTACGCCGGCCTGGTGCACGTCATAGCCGGCTCGCCCCGCAACTAGATCTTCACCGGACACTCTTGTAACAACATCCCGCTTGCATATGCGGTGTCAAATCGAGGTATCCTCGCCTCAACTAACAACTTTCTTGCGAACGAGACGCCATTTGTCTCCGTAACAAGTGAGTCAGGGGCAGGAAACGAGTTATACACGAGGCGAGGGTTCTACGCGGCCTTGTGGGCTGCGAATGAGGGGCCAAGGTATGCTCGCACAGAACAGAGAATGACGTCGTCCACTTCATCCTTGGGCACCAATCGCCACGGCGAGAATTTTCTCCAATGCTTTGTTGGTTATCGCAGCGCTTGCTGTCTGCGCGGTAACAGGCTCTGCGCAGATCGGAACCGAGTATAAATGAAGGGACAGCACACTAACAGGCCGATACCGCCTATGGGAAACCGGCCAAAACGAATTCGGGTAGTGATCCAGTCGCCCAGTGCTCCGCCGGCGAGTACTCCGACAACCGATGCAGCCGAACGGTTTTCCGTTAGCGATTTTCACGACAATCCTCTGGGGGATTCTGGTGTGGAGGTATCGGGCAGGCACACTTTATGTCGCTGTTCGTGCATAAGGCTGCGGCGAAGTGATGAGGGGATCGAGATAGTATCCAGGCTCGGGAACGGCTGCGGGCAGGGATGCCCGCCCTAAAAAACCGGGCGCACTACGCTACGTGGATAACTGGCGACTCGGCGCTGCCTGAGACACGCGGTGATATGCTCATCCCATGGGCCAAAATGAATTGGATTACGTTACCGGTCCTGGAATCGAGGGGCGGCAGGAGGTGGCAGTGGTGAAAAGGGAGCTGGGGAAAATCGGTATTTTCCTGGAAGGCTTCGGCATCACGATCACAGGCGTTTACATCAAGCCGCGCCCCTTCGGTTTTGATTTCGACTGCAAGAAGCCGCAGGCGCTGCTGGCGCTGGCGCGGTCCAAAGCCGCACTGAGCGAAGACAACACCGATACCAAGGAAGGAGCATTTTCCGCGGGCCAGACGCACGGCGTAGGATTCCGGCAGATTGGCGGCGGTCCCAGGCTGCATCTGGAGATTGCGATGGACGGGAAATGCAATGTGCATATCGACTCGCACGGATATGTGACCGGACCTGGTCAATACGACTACAACCGCGCGATGGAGCACGGCTACTGGGACCTGCTGTCGGATAAGGCGCCAGGGCTGTTTGGATCGTGGGGCGACAGGGGGCAGGTTGGCCCGATGGTGCGGCCGATGCAAGGGGTCGATGGGAAGATGCGCTGGGTGATCGGGCTGACGGGGCACTGGTAAGCCACGACCAACAAGGTGCCAGGTTCTAGGTTCTAGGTTTTAGGTGTCAGGAGAAGCAGCGCGCTCATGCGACTCGGCACCCCCGACATCACGGACATGCGGCAGCGCCATATTCACCAGCAGGTCGAATACAATTGCGGGGCACTCCTTAATACACTTCAGCCAATGCTGATCGTTGTCCGATAATTAGCGGCTCGCCCGGAGTTGTCCGTAAGCTCGAACCTCCGCACAGGCGCGGGTACAAAGGACAATGCTACGGTACAAGGTATGCCGCAGGTTTCTCCCACCATCGTCATAGTGGGTCGTCCGAACGTTGGAAAATCGACGCTGTTCAACCGGATCACGAAGTCCAGGCGCGCCATTGTGGGCGATGAGCCGGGGATCACGCGAGACCGGATTCATGGACAGGCGCGGTATGACGGGCGGCAGTTTGAGGTGATCGATACCGGCGGCATCGTGGTGAACGAATCGGAATACATTCCCGCACAGATTCTCAAGCAGGCGAAGGTGGCGTTCGATCACGCGGCGCACATCATTTTCCTGGTGGACGGGCGCGGCGAGATCACGGGGGCGGACCGCGACTTGGCGCAGATGCTGCTGCGGCTGGGTAAACCAGTGACGCTGGCGGTGAACAAAGCGGACACAGTGGCGCGCGAGGACCTGGCGCACGAGTTCTACGGGCTGGGAATTCGCGACGTGTTTCCGGTGTCGGCGGAGCATGGCATGGGGATCGACGACCTGCTGGCGCACGTGACGGAGGGCATTGCGGAGACGCCGGCCGAGGAGACGGAGACCTCCATTAAAGTGGCCATCATCGGGCGGCCGAATGTGGGAAAGTCCACGCTGCTGAACGCGCTCACGGGCGAAGAGCGCGCGATTGTATCGCCCATTGCGGGGACCACGCGCGATGCCGTGGATGCGCACGTGCGGCATGGCGAGACGAATTACGTGTTCGTGGACACGGCAGGCATCCGGCGCAAGGGTAAGACCAAGGAGATGACGGAGAAGCTGAGCGTGGTGATGGCACGTCGTCACATTCGCCTCGCGGAAGTGGTGCTGGTGGTGCTGGACGCGACCGAAGGCGTGCTCGGCCTGGACGCGACGATTGCGGGTTACGCGCATGAAGGCGGGCGCGCGGTAATTTTGTGCGTCAACAAATGGGACACGATCGATAAGGGCAAGAAGCGCGGGTTCGAGCAGCAGGTGCGGGATCAATTGAAGTTCATGGATTATGCGCCGGTGGTGTTTCTCTCGGCGAAGACGGGCGCGGGAGTGGATGGTCTCTACAAGCTGATCCGCGAAGTGCACGCATCGGCCGGGCAGCGCATTTCGACCGGGGAGCTGAACCGTTTCGTGGAAGCGCTGCACTTCGAGGAGAGGAAGATTTACTACATCACGCAGGCGTCGGTGCATCCGCCGACCTTCGTGGTGTTCACCGACCGCGCGGGGCCCATGCATTTTTCGCACGAGCGGCATCTGGTGAATCAAATCCGGCGGCGATTCGGTTTCAAGGGAACGCCAGTGGTGTTGAAGACGCGGGGTAAGAAGACAAGGGGCAGGCAGACGAAGGTAGGGCGGAGGTAACGGGTGGTTCCGATATGCGCGGTGAACATGTCCCATGGAATTCCTGCCGGATGATCCTATGATGGGCGGCGTATGAGCGTGCCGCCGCAAAACCTGTCAACAAGCAGTTCGGGTATCTTGCGCGCGCCCGTGTCCTCTCCGCCGGCCGGTAAGCCAGCCAATGCGTGGACGGCATTCTGGCGGAGCGTGGTGCGCTTCCAGAGCGACAAAGTGGCTCCGTGGCTGGCGCTACGGAACACGCTGGGAGTGGCGCTGCCGCTCGCGGTGGGGGTCGCGGCCGGCAATGTTTCGAGCGGCCTGATTGTGGGCACGGGCGCGCTCAACGTCGCCTTTTCGGATAGCGATGAGCCGTACGCACGACGCGCCCGCCGAATGATTGCGGCAAGCGGCCTGGTTGGGCTTGCTGTGTTTGCGGGCTCGTTGACCGGCGAAAGTCCGGTCGTTGCAGTAGCAATAGCCGCCGCGTGGGCGTTTGCCGCCGGCATGATGGTCGCGCTCAGCACCGCCGCGGCGGATCTGGGCACCATCAGCCTGGTGACGCTGGTGGTTTTTGCGGCGGTACCGCAGGCTCCAGAAAGAGCGGTGCTCGCGGGCCTGCTGGCCTTTGGCGGAGGACTGTTACAGACCTTGCTGGCGGTGATGTTTTGGCCGATGCGCCGCTATCGTCCGGAGCGCCGCGTCCTGGGCGAATTCTATCTGGAGCTGGCGCGAGCCGCGGCTTTGCCGGTTCAGGTGATGCAGGCGCCGCCCGCGAGCGCGCAAAGCACACAGGCACAACAGACGCTGGCAGCGCTCGACCGAAACCATTCCATTGAGAGCGAACGCTACCGCCTGCTGCTGAGCCAGGCGGAGAGGATCCGGTTGAGCCTTCTCGCGCTGGGACGTCTGCGCGCGCGCATGGAGCGGGAGAATCCGCACAGTGGCACAGCCGGAATCGTGCAAGGGTACTTCGAGATCAGCGCGCGCGTGTTGGAAGCGATCGGGTATGCGCTGGTGGTGGGCGAAGCGGCTCAGGCGGGCGCTGAACACTTGGAGGAGCTCGGGATATTGGCGGAAGCGCTGCGCGACCAGAGCCCGGCGGATTCCCCGGCAATGGCAGCCTGGCAGAGAGACGCGCGATTGCAGATGGATGCGCTGGGGGGGCAGCTGCGCGCGGCCCTCGATCTGGCGATGCACGCGACACCGGCCGGGATAGCGACGTTCGAGCGGCGTGAAGCCCGGCAGCCATGGCGCCTCAGGCTTGGGGGAACGCTGGCGACATTGCGCGCGAACCTCAGTTTGCAATCGGCGGCATGCCGGCACGCGATTCGCCTTTCGGTTTGTGTGGCGATGGGCGACGCGCTGGCGCGCGGTCTGGGATTACGCCGGTCGTACTGGCTGCCAATGACTATCGCCATCGTGCTGAAGCCGGACTTCACGGCTACGTTTACCCGCGGCGTACTCCGGCTCATCGGCACTTTCGCGGGGTTGCTGATGGCCACCGCGCTGTTCCATGTGTTACCGCCGGGGCTCGGGCCGCAAGTCGTACTGATCGCGGTATCGATGTTCGTGATGCGGTGCTATGGAGGCGCCAACTACGGGATACTGGTGATGGCGGTCACGGCGCTCGTGGTGCTCTTGATTGCCATGACCGGTATTTCACCAAAGGAAGTGATGGCGGCGCGTGCACTGAATACCGCTGCCGGCGGAACGATCGCGCTGGTGGCGTACTGGCTCTGGCCGACCTGGGAGCGAACGCAGGTTGCCGAAGCGATGGCGCAGATGCTAGATGCTTACCGCGATTACTTCCGCGTCATCAAAGGGTGTTATGTCCGGGCAGGCACGCAGTTGTCGGCGGAGGTCGACCGTGTCCGCGCGGCGGGCAGGCTGGCGCGTTCCAACCTGGAGGCGTCCATCGATCGATTGAGCGCGGAGCCGGGCACTTCGGTGGAGAGCCTGAAGTTACTCGGGGGGATACTGGCGAGCTCGCACCGGCTGGCGCACGGCATGATGGCGCTCGAGGCCGGGTTATTGAGCAGCCATCCCGCGCCGGCGCGCGCGCCGTTTCGCCGTTTTGCCGATGACGTAGAACTGACCCTCTATTACCTGGCGGCGGCGCTGCGGGGATCGCCGATCCGCGCCGAAGGGCTTCCCAATTTGCGCGAGGATCATAGCGTGCTTGTTCATTCGGGTGAAGCACTCAACGACCGGTATGCGCTGGTGAATGTGGAGACCGATCGCATTACCAACAGTCTGAACACGCTGAGCGGAGAATTATTGCGGTGGACCAGTGCGGGCGCGGGCGCTGAGGAGACCGCGATCGTCCAGGGCAACGGCGGATCGCGGCAAGGATAACGGGCTCAGGCTTGTGCGGCACGGTCCTCGGCGCGCCGCTCCGGCTGCGCGAGGCTCTCCAGAAGACGGTTAGTCGCGCCCGCGATTTCAAGGACTGCGGCGTCAAACGCCGCCTGGTTCATCTTAGATGGCTTGTGATAGCCGCTGACCTTGCGCACAAACTGGAGGGCGGCAGCGGAAATATCATCGGGAGTTACCGGTTCGGCGGGGCGGCGGAGTACTTTGATGCTTCGGCACATACAAGGAACATTATCCTACGGAGAAGTTCCGCAGAGGGCTTTGGCTTGGCGCGCGGCGCGTCTCGTTCCGGCTGTAGATGTAGCCGCCGATCGCCCCGGCGAGAAGCCAGAACATTGCCGTGGTCGCAAGCGAGGCGATCGTAAACTGGCGGATGAGTTGGGCGGGGACGTCATTATGCCCGGTGGCGATGGGCGCGCCGATCAAGTGCGGCAGCCACAGGCAAACCACTCCGCCAATGCGTAGCGGCCAGCGCCGCCCGTGGCCCGCAAGCAACCATAATCCGATGGCGGTTGCCAGCGCGGTGCCGGCCCACCAAAGCTGGCGTGCATACAAATCCGCAACGGCGACACCCGGGGGTTGCGGAGGTAATCCGAGCGCGGGCGCCAGGCCGAAGCAGACAAAAGCCGCGAGGCCCCAAAGCGCGCCGCGGCGTGCGTCCACCGTTCTCCCCGTCAGAGCCAGCGACCCGAATAAGAGCGCGGCAAATCCGATGCCGCTGAGTACGGTCGCAGCTGCGGTGAAAGAGGTGCGCTGCCAACCATCGGCCGGCTGCCACCCTTCGTGATCGTGGGCGTCATCGGCCGTAGACTGGTGCGCGGCAGTTTCGTAAGCTTCCGCGGATTCAATCAGGGGAACGACCGTGAAATGCTGGACCGCGAATAACACGAGACCGGCGAGCGCTCCCGACGCGAGCGCCACCAGCATCAATCGGCGGAACTGATTCACGCGCGCGGCCTTCGCATACCGCTTAGTGGCAGGGGAACCCGTTGGCGTGCCGCGCGTCATGAGCGGCGTTGTGCGCGCGCGCGAAGTCGGAAAAACCAACTGCGTAAAGGACCACCAGCCCGAACATGAGAACGGCGAGCGCCGGCAACCGGTCGGCGATGGACCAAACGCGAGTGCGCGTTGCGTGTAGCGCGGCGGATGTTTGCATGGTGCCTCCGGAAATAGGAGTCTAACATGAGTGGCGGGAGGGTGGGAAAGGGCGTGCAGGCCGGTATCCAGTGATTCGCGGTTACGCCCGGAATCGCGGCGATTTCGCGCGCGTTCTTCACGCCGTCGATCGTCTCGATCCTTCGATCAGCACGATCGACGGCCGTGGGGGCGGTTTTCAAAGTAGCCCGGTGCCGCGGTCAGCTTGCGTACTCGGCGATGATCGCTGCTCCCTTTACCGCTTTCTCGAAGAGACGGGCACGGATCTCGACGTATCGGGAATCCGTGAAGAAGCGCTCCTTGCCGGCACGGTCCGGAAACTGGATCACGAAGAGACGATTGATGTCATTTGCCGCCTCGCTCTTCAGGGTACGAGCGACTTCGAAGTCGTATCGGAATCTGCTCCCGGCGGCTTCCAGCAAGGGTGCGATTTCCGCGCGATATTGAGCGTACTTCTCGTGATCGACAACGAACAGCCCAACAGTCATTTCGAAAGACATAGAAACCTCTTTTAGTGATTCGGCATCACGCCAACCTCTGGAATATCACACGGCTGGCCACAGAGGTACACCAGCAGTTTCCTGCGCCCGGAATCATAGAAAGAACCTGCCAGATTGGTCGATACCATGCGGTGATGGTCAAGAGACGCAAGAGCAAGGTGCCGCCACCCCCTTCCAGTCAATGCATGGGTCTGCTGCGGGCGCCTGGACAGCACATGTGATCTGGTACCTTCGTGAAGGCGAGCGCTGCTTCACCGAGCTTCAAACCGACATCATGGGAGTCTCGGCGAAGATGCTCACGAACCGTCTTCGCAAGCTGGAACGCGATGTGGTTATCGAGCGGCTCACCCGGCCGACATCCCCACCGACCGTCTGGTATTCCTTACGCCTGTCGGGCATGAGCTTTGCGGATTCCTCGCTAATGTCGTCGATATCGCCCAGCGGCTCAAGCGGACGCAGGTCATCAAGTCAGCAGTTCTTTCACCACGTGACCGTGTACGTCCGTCAGTCTGAAGTCGCGGCCGGCATAACGATAGGTAAAATTCTCATGATCGAAGCCAAGCAGCCGCAGTAGCGTTGCGTGCAGATCGTGGACGTGGACCTTATTTTCGACGGCGGCGAATCCGAATTCATCCGTCGCTCCGTGAACATAGCCTTTCCGGCAGCCTGCTCCGGCAATCCACATCGAGAATCCGTAGGGATTATGGTCGCGTCCATTGACCATGCCGGAATTAGCTCCCACATCCGGCAACTCGACAGTTGGCGTGCGGCCGAATTCACCACCCCAAATAACGAGCGTGTCCTCCAGCATGCCACGCTGCTTTAAATCCGACAGCAATGCAGCGATGGGCTGGTCGCACTCCCGGGCCAGCCTGCCGTGGTTGCCCTTGATATCGTCATGACTGTCCCAGGGCTGTCCGGCACCGTGCCACACTTGAACGAAACGCACGCCGCGTTCCAGCAGGCGTCTGGCGATCATCATCTGCCGGGCTTGCAGGCCCTCGCCATACATCTTGCGGATGTGCTCGGGCTCCTTCGAAAGATCGAACGCTTCATCGGCTTCCATCTGCATCCGAAATGCGAGTTCAAATGACTGGGTGCGCGATTCAAGCAGCGCGTCCTCCTCACGGCGCTGCTGATAACCGCGATTCAGTTCTGCAAGCAAGTCGAGTTGATGGCGCTGTTCCGCGCGCGAGGAATAGCGGTTCTTGATGTTCTCGATCAGCTTCTCGATCTGTGTCTGCCGCGTGTCGATCTGCGTAGCTTGAAAGGCACCGGGCAAAAATGCCGAGCGCCAGTTCTGCGTGCCCTGTGTGGGCAGGCCGTCCGGACACAACACGATAAAGCCGGGCAGGTTCTGGTTTTCGGAGCCCAGGCCGTACGTTACCCACGAACCGAAGCTCGGCCGGACCTGCCGCACTTCGCCGCAATTCATCATCATCAGCGACGGCTCGTGATTGGGGATATCGCTGCACATGGAGCGAATAATGCAGAGATCATCCACCTGTTCGCCGACGTGCGAGAAAATCTCGCTGACCTCGATACCGCTCTTGCCGAACTTCTTAAACGCGAAAGGGGAGGGAAACGCCGCGCCGGTGCGCCGCTCTGTCTTCAGCGTAATGGGAATGGCTTTGCCCCCAAATTGGGCGAGCGACGGCTTAGGATCAAACGTGTCGACGTGCGAAGGGCCGCCGTTCATGAAGAGGTGCAGCACGCGCTTTGCTTTAGCCGGCAGGGGCGGTTGCTTGGGGGCCATGGGGTTCATGGCGGTTGTGCCCACGGTCGCTGCGTTCAGCGATCCACTCTCTCCCAGCAGAGCGGTGAGCGCCACGGCGCCCATGCCCATACCGCTGCGCTGCAGCAATTCACGGCGCGTCAGGAAGCGATCTCGGAAATTCATAAGTCTTCAATCCACAAAAGCGAATTCGTTAGTTTCGAGCAGCACCTGCGCGTATCGCTCCCAAACCGACAGGGGTTTCGCCGCGGGCCCGCGGAAATCGGCGCTGGCGCTCCATTCCTTTTCAGCCCCTTCCAGGCGGATCTTCGGCGCCCAGGTAAAGGCGTCGTTCTCAGTATCCGCGCGGCCATCCACGACGAAGTCAATGGTGTCGTCTTTCTCCACTGGAATACCGGTGAGCGCGGCTTCTGCTCCGCTACCATTGACAATCCAGGATGCCAGTTCACCGCTGCGGCTGGAAACGATGCGGGCGCGCACGCCGTCGCCCGTGAACAGGTCGGTCTGATCGTGATTTAGGTTACCTTCGATATCGATCTTACCCGCCACCGGGCTCACCCAGCGGCGGATGACGGCGTGTTGCGGATCCTCTCCGGCCTGGCCGCCGGCGGCCCGCAGGCGGGCACTCCCGCCGATGGGATCCGGTAGCGTGGGCGCGGCCTGCCAGGACTCATCGAAGTAGGTGAACGGGGTAAATGATTTGATGCGTCCGGCTGATGCATCGAATTCGCCAAAGCCATACCGCCATGCAGAAGCGGGGGTCGCCGGTGGCTCATCATGCGAAGGCGAGGCGACGAATCGCTCGCCGAGTCCGACTTCATGTGGAGTCGCAGGCCGGCCGAAGACATACCGGTAGAGCATCTGGATGCGCATGGCAGGGTCCACGGCATCCCGATTGCGATGGCCATCGGTGTCCGTTTCAATTCGCTCGGCAAGGCGTCTTGCCTGTTCCGCGACGAATGTACTGTTCAAAAGAAACAGGGCTTGCTGCGGAACGGTGGTGCTGTAGCGTATGGGCGCGTGCTGGTCGGGGCTCGCGAAATCGAAGCTGCTTAGGAAAACGGGAACGCGTCCGCGCTCGATGTAACCATAGACCGTGCGGCGCGGTACGGCGGGCATCGCGGTCAGTGAAAACGGCGGCCCGCCCGCACTGAGATCGAACTGGCCGGAAACCGCGAGCAGCGAATCGCGCAGCGCTTCGATATCCAGCCGCTGGCGGTTCATACGCCATAGCAATTGATTTTCCGGATCCTGGCGCCGCGCTGCGGTGTTATCCCGGCTGCTTTGCTGGTAAGTCGCGGACAACAGAATCATACGATGCAGTTTCTTGAGAGACCAGCCCGATTCCATGAAGCGAATCGCCAGATAATCCAGCAATTCGGGATGAGTGGGCGGATCGCCCCGTACGCCGAAATCACTGGGGCTGCGCACGATTCCCGCTCCGAAGTGGTGCAGCCAGACGCGATTGACGATCACTCGCGCTGTCAGCGGATTATCCTTTGCGGCGATGGCATGCGCCAACTCCAGCCGTCCGCTTCCTTCATGGAACGGCGCAGGATTGCCAGCCGATAGGCAACTCAGAAAATGAGGCGGCGTCTCGGCGCCGGGGTTATTGGCATTCCCGCGAACAAACACATGCGCGATTACCGGCGATGGTACATCTTCGAGCGCCATAGCGCGCGGTGTGGCGCCTAAGTAGGCGTAGAGCGTGCGCGTCGTGTCATAGCGCGCCTTGAAGTCACGGGTGTTGTTGCCGTCCCCTTCGCTGTAAATCAACTCGAACTCGCTGAGGGGAACGTTGACCGCCGCGTTGGGGCCGCGCAGCGCCAGCCGCAAAGCTTCCTCGTCAGAATTTGCAAAGCTCTCAGGTCTGTCATAGCGCAGCAGAACCGATGCATAGAGACTCGCGGCATCGCGAATGGATGCGGGAGGAGACTTGCGGAACGCTTCGGTAATTTGCGCGTTACCTTCCGTCTGCGCTTCAACCGCCGGCTTTGCTTTCGCGGCAAACTCCGCATTCGGGATCGCCGACAGGACGTGCCAAAGCCGGAATACCGGTTCAGCCCTTGTTTGCGAATCGGCCAGGCGCTGGCGCCAGCGGCGGAGCAGATGCAAGTTCAATTGGCGGTCACGGACGAGCTCCTCGATTTCCGTATTCCCCAATTGGCGGGAGTCGCGCACCGCAAGAAGATAGTCCGCGATCTGCGTCTTGAAAAACGTGATCATCTCAGCGCACCGCTTCTGGCGATATTCCAGGTCGATTTTGCGAATGCGCTGCAGGCGGGGTTCCCAAAGGTCATCGAGGGCGGTGCGGTTCGCGGATGCATGCAGCATAGGTAGTTCCGCGGGTTCGCGAATATTAGAAAAGACCGAATACCACGAATAATAGTCCTTCGTGGGAATGGGATCGTATTTGTGATCGTGGCAGCGGGCGCAAGCCACGGTCAGCCCGAGCATGCCTCGCGCCACAACATCGATGCGATCGTCCACAGTTTCGGGAAAGCTCTTCGGAAACTCGCGGCCAAGACTCAAATAGCCGAGAGCGGCAAGGTCGCGGCGATCCTTCGCATGCGGCAGGAGATCAGCCGCAAGCTGGAGCGTTAGGAACCGGTCGTACGGCATGTCCTCATTGAGCGCACGGATCACCCAATCCCGATACGTGTACGAGAATGGGAAACGTTCGCCGACATTGCGGGCATCCGAGTACCGCGCGACATCCAGCCAGTAACGGCCCCAGCGTTCGCCATATCGCGGCGATGCCAGCAGACGATCCACTACCTGGGCATACGCGTCAGGCGACTGATCCGCAAGAAATGCCTCGATCTCGGCGGCTGTGGGCGGAAGACCGGTCAGGTCATAAGTGATACGGCGGATCAATGTGCGTTTGTCGGCCTCAGGTGAGAGCGCGAGTCCTTTTTCTTCCAGTTTCGCAAGGATGAAGTGATCAATCGCATTGTGCGGCAGGTCAGCGTGCTGGACCTTGGGAACGGGCATGTCCTTTGGCGGTTGTAGCGACCAGAAACGCCGGGACACACTGTCGCGCGGGGCTGCATCGGCAGGCATGGGTGCGCCAGCGCGAATCCAGGTTTCGAAGTCAGCCACGATTTCCGCTGGAAGCGGTTTGCCAGGAGGCATCTTCAGAGACTTGTCCTGATAGCGGATGGCCCGCAGAAGCAGGCTGCTCTCGGGTTGCCCGGAGTCAATAATGATTCCGGAATTGCCGCCTTTGCGGATGCCGGATTGTGAATCCAGCGAGAGCCCGCCCTGGACCTTCGACGCTTGCGCACTGTGACAACCGAAACATTGCGTTGCCAGAACCGGCCGAATTTTGGTCTCGAAGAATTGGATCCCGTCCTGGTCTGCGCCGGGGCACAACCGAGGATCAGCCAAGATCCACGCCGCCGCTGATGCCAGTAGAAGTAGAGCGCGCATTCGTGCCTGCATTTTATCGCGTATCTAAACAGCCTGCCAGCTTCCAGATGGCCGTACAATCCGGCCGCGCGCGCAAACGTCGGCCGTGCGAACTCTCAAAAGCTCCGAGGGGAGCAGGTCCGCGGCTTGGAGCACGGCGCCCCTGAGACACTCATTCTGGGGTGAGTCGACAGCCGGCAGAGAACAGTCCCGCGACCTGACGACGCCCAATGGACATTTCTCGATTGTGCATCCCAGAGCCATAACGGTCGAGGATGTTGTCTCTAGAGCGAATTGTTCGACGCTGCAATTCGGTGTTACGAATGGCTCATGCGGCAGCGCTTCGCGAAGCGGAGTGTGATCGGCCGCTCGCGACGGCAAGGACCACTGCGGCGCCGGCAAGGCCACCCAACAACGTTGGAATCGACCTTCTGTTCTGCCGCTTTTGATAGGTGAGGAGCTCTTCCACCTTCAAGACACCGGGAACCTCGCGAATTTCCCTGAGAACACGCTTCTTCTCTTCGCGCGCAACCATACCGGTGAGCCGCACCTTGCCTTCTTCCACCGTAGTGGAAATGGACTGCGGATGCTGCAGCACATGGCCCAGGCGGCTACGCACGCGCTCCAAGAGCACTTGGTCGGGTACATCTTCCTGGCGGTGAAACAGGAACCGCGCCTGGGCGAGCATCCCTTCGGCTCGGTTCAGGATGCCCTTGCCTTTGTGCCCGACCAGACGTTCGCCTTGCGCGATCAGACTGACAGCCCGGTCCGAAACCTTCTTGCGGCGCGCATGGCCGCGATCCGGATCACAAAAATACGTAAACCCGGCGCCCAGACCCGCTCCCGTAGTCACCGAGAGCCCGGCGATCCAGCATTCGCGGTTATTGAATGACTTAGACCTGCGTTTCCAGAACATGGCTACCTCCCTAAGAACCACACTTATCACACCGATGCTGTTGTCTCATGGAATAAGCGGTCCCAAGGTTGCAAGAATTGGATTGTTGCGCACATTTCGTCATGTTCTTCATGTAGGACAAACAAATCCGAGGGCGACTGGCTTCGCCAGACTCCGCTACGACAAAATCTCGCGGACCACTCTTCCATGCACGTCGGTGAGACGGAAATGGCGGCCCTGAAATTTGTAGGTCAGTCGCGTATGGTCGATTCCGAGGCAATGCAGAATCGTCGCGTGTAAATCGGGGACGTCGACGGGGTCTTTCGTGATGTTATAGCTGAAGTCGTCCGTTTCGCCGTAAGTGAGACCTCCGCGAACGCCCCCTCCGGCCATCCACATGGCGAAGCAGCGCGGGTGGTGATCGCGGCCGTAATTGTCTTCGGTCAATGTCCCTTGCGAGTAGACGGTGCGGCCGAACTCGCCTCCCCAGACGATCAACGTGTCGTGGAGCAATCCCCGCTGTTTCAAATCCTGAATCAGCGCTGCACAGGGTTGATCGGTCTCCAGGCATTGTCCGCGGATGTCGCGCGGCAGATTGCCATGCGCATCCCAGCCGCGATGAAAAAGCTGTACGAAACGGACACCACGCTCGGCCAGTCGGCGCGCCAGGATGCAGTTGGCCGCGAAGGTGCCCGGTTTGCGCGAATCGGGGCCGTACATCTCGAAGGTGGACTCGGATTCCTTCGAAAGATCCGCCAGTTCCGGGACCGAACTCTGCATGCGAAACGCCATTTCGTATTGCGCAATGCGTGTGGAGATTTCCGGATCCTGATATTCCTTGAGTTTCAGATCATTCAACCGGGCCAGATCGTCCAGAAAATGGCGGCGCGCCGTGGAATCATAGCCGCGCGGGTTAGAAAGATAGAGAACGGGGTCGGCGCCGGAGCGAAATCTGATGCCCTGATACTGGGTCGGCAGGAAGCCGCTGCCCCACGAGCGGTCGGCTAAAGCTTGTGCGCTGCCGATGCCCTGCGAAACCATCACCACAAAGGCGGGAAGATCCTGATTTTCGCTACCCAATCCATAGTCGATCCAGGAGCCGATACTCGGCCGGCCCGCCAGTTGAAAACCTGTTTGGAAGAATGTAACCGCCGGATCGTGATTGATGGCGTCGGTATGCATGGACTTGATGACCGCGATCTCGTCGGCGACCTTGCTGGTGTGCGGCAGCAGCTCGCTCAGCCACATGCCCGACCCGCCATGTTGCTGGTACTTGAAGATCGAAGGCGCAGTCGGAAAAGTGGTTTGATACGCGGTCATGCCCGTGAGGCGCTGGCCCATCCGCACCGATTCCGGCAGGTCGGCGCCGCGCAGTTTTTGCAGTCCGGGCTTGTAATCGAACAGGTCCAGTTGCGAGGGTCCGCCGTGTTGGAACAGATAAATGACGCGCTTAGCGCGCGGCGGGAAATGCGGCAAGCCGGCCAATCCCGTGCCGGCCCGCAGATCCGAAGAGAGCAGAGAAGAGAGTGCGGCCGCACCCAGCCCGGTGCTCGTGCGGCTAAAAAAATGGCGGCGTGTCAGAAGCCTCTTTCGCTCGTCGATTGGATCCATAGGCCTATTCCTTGGTGATGGTCTCGTCCAGATTGAAAATCATACTGGCCACCGCGGCATAGGCGGCCAACTCGGGCCGGTTCAAAGCGGGATCAGCCGGCGAATCGCCTTGGTCCAGGAACTCCTCGGGCTTCTTCGTGCCGGTAGAAAAATAGTCCCGATGGAAGTTGAAATCGTCGCGCAAGACCTGTTCCTCCGCCGGTGAGGGCCAGCGGCCGGTCGCCAACCGGAAACCAAAACGCAATCGCGCGGTCGCGTCGCCGCCGGCTTGCATCATGCGTTGGCCCAGGAAGCGCGCGGCTTCGAGGAAGGCGACGTCGTTCATCAGGTTGAGGGCCTGCAGCGGCGTGTTCGTTCTGGTCTCGCGAACCACGCAGCTCTCATGATTGGGGGCGTCGAAATTCACCATGAACGGTGGAGCGATGGTGCGCTTCCAAAACGTGTACAGGCTGCGGCGGTAAAGATCGGCGCCTTTACTCTGGACATATTCCATGTCCTGCATCGAAGTGTCTTTCCACAGGCCCGCCGGCTGATACGGTTTCACCGAGGGCCCGCCAAGTTTTTCGGTAAGCAGCCCAGCCGCATATAGCGCCTGGTCCCTCACCATCTCGGCCGGAAGCCTCCATCGCGGGCCGCGTGCAAGCAACCGATTCTCGGGGTCGCGCTGCAATAGATCCGGATTGGCTCTCGAGGACTGCCGGTAGGTGGCGCTGGTCACGATGAGCTTCTGCATCGCCTTCACGTCCCAGCCGGTACGGATGAACTCCGTGGCCAGCCAGTCGAGCAATTCCGGATGCGATGGCCACTCGCCTTGTGATCCGAAATCTTCCGTGGTCTTCACAATACCGGTGCCGAAATACATCTGCCAGAAGCGGTTCACGGTCACGCGCGCGGTGAGCGGATTGGCGGGATCGATCAGCCACCTGGCGAACCCGAGGCGATTATTCGGCGCTCCCGCAGGCAGCGGCGGCAGCACGGCCGGCACACCGGACTCCACTTTCTCCCCGGGCTTGTCGTAGGCCCCGCGGATCAGCAGATGCGTTTCCCTCGGAACCGGCCGCTCCGCCATTACCATCACCGTCGGGAAGCTCCGCTCAAACTTTTCTCGCTCACTGGTCAGATTCGCCAGCCGCTGCCAGATATCTCGCCATTCCGGGGCGGCTGCATTGGCGAGAAAGTACCAGCGCAAACCGAGCCGCTCAATCGCCGTTCGATCCGCCTCAGGTTTTTGTGCAATCGCCAGCACCGGCTCGCCGAGCGCCATGGCCGAGATTTCATCCTGATTCAGAACGCGTCCATAGACGCGGACATCACTGATGAGCCCGCGGTAGCGCCTTTCCGGGCCCGGGCCACCACCCACGCGGAAAGGATAATCAAATTTACCGCCAGCATTGCCGAAAGGACGGTACAGCGTGTCGAGCAGAACTTTGACCGGTGCCGGTTTGCCATCGATGTAAACGCCGACGCCCTCCGCCATGCGCGAGCCGCTATAGGTCACGGTCAAGTGATACCAGCGGCGGGCCGCGAGAGGCGCTTCGGTTTCGAGGCGTATGGCGTCGTCGTCATAGTTGCTGGTTACGTGCACGTGAACCTTGCCTTGGTTCAGATAGACGCCGTAACCTTTGCCTTGGGGTTTGTCCAGCATCTTGCTGACGACGCTGCCGTCAGGCACGGAATCCGAATAAACCCATGCGCTCAGGGTGAAGCGCTGTTCGATGTCATAACCGGCTACGTTACCCGCATTCAGTTCCGTCTTACCGTCGAACACGCCGGCCATTCCGGTGCGTCCCGGCGCCACCGGCACTCTCCTCTCGTCTTCGAAGGAAATGTTTAGATCCAGGCCCCTGGTGGGTGCCCAGAAAACATCTCGCTGCTTTTGTTGGCCGGTCTGCGAGATCTGGCGCTCCCAAGCGGTCTGCGCCTTGTCCAGAGCCGGCTTGCCGCGTACAAGCACGGTTTGGACAGCCTGGATGCCGTGGTTCAAATCATCCAGTTTGGCTTGCTGCTCGCGCGTCGGGGCTGGCTCCATTGGCGGCGAGTTGCCATACTTCATGGCCCGCCCCAGCTCGGGAACATTGTTGAAATAGGAAAAGACCTGGTAGAACTCCTTCTGGCTAAATGGGTCGTACTTGTGATTGTGGCAACGGGCGCAACCGAGCGTCGCACCGAGGAATACGGCGGAGGTGGTCTCCACGCGGTCGACGACGTATTCGACGGCATATTCCTCCGGAACAATGCCATCTTCCGTGTTGGCCCGATGATTCCGGTTGAACCCGGTGGCAATTTTCTGATCGAGCGTAGCGTTGGGCAGCATGTCCCCAGCCAGTTGCTCGAGGGTGAAACGGTCAAAGGACTCGTTGCGGTTGAAGGCGTCGATCACCCAGTCGCGCCAACGCCACATCACGCGTTCGCCGTCGAATTGGTAACCATTGGTATCGGCGTACCGGGCGGCTTCCAGCCAGCGTGCCGCCATGCGCTCGCCGTAGCGCGGCGAGGCCAGCAGGCGGTCAACGACTTTTTCATAAGCATTCGGCGATGGGTCCTTCAGAAACGCATCGATCTCGGCGGGCGCCGGCGGCAAACCCGTCAAATCGAATGACACGCGCCGCAACAGCGTTTCCCGGCTGGCTTCGGGCGAGGGAGGCAGGCCCTCGCGCTCCAGCCGTTCCAGCGCGAACCAGTCGATCGCATTGCGCGGCCAGGTTTTGTTCTTGACGGCAGGGAGTGGATAGCGCTCGGGCGGAATCAACGACCAGTGCTTTTGCCATTTCGCGCCCTGTGCGACCCAGGTCCGGAGGGTATCGATCTCAGCCGGACTCAGCTTCAGGTGGGACCACGCGGGCGGCATCCGCATGCCGGGATTCTCCGCGGTGATGCGGAGAATCATCTGGCTGGCGGCCGGATCCCCTTCCACCACGGCGCGTCTCCGCCCGCCCAGATCGGCTTTGGCTGCCGCCTCGCTATCCAGGCGCATGGGAACTTTCTTGGCTGCCGCGTCAGGGCCGTGGCAGACGTAACACTTGTCGGAGAGAATCGGCCGGATATCGCGATTGAAACCGGGGGACTGCGCCGCCGTCACAAAACCCGCGAGGAAGAAGTTCAGCACGGATACCGTGGATACAAGCCGAACAACGCATCCCCGGTTCTGATTCTTATGTCCCGTCATGAAGTCTCCGACGTAAGGTTGACGACCCCAGACTCCCGGGCCGGATGCCACGACGAATTCCGTTCGTTCGGTCTCCGGACCGGCGTCTCAAATGCCGATATCACAATAACTATTACACTTTACTGCGTGCCGAGCGATGGCGGGATCTCGCCAGCTCAAGAACATGGGGAATTGCCCGCGATTCGTTAGAGGCAGTATGTGGATTTGGCGAAACGAAGCCAATTTCTCGCAAAATATTGTTTTTTCTTTCAGTTGGGCGCCGAAGAGCTGTCCTCACCCCACTTTACCAGCTCCACGCCGTCGATCGAGGCCCTCCCACTGATCCGGGAGGGCGCTCTAAACGAGTGCCCGTTTTGCCGGCTGCAGTATTACGACTGCCGAAGGCCGCAGCCCAGCGCCGACTGATCTGGCGCGGGCCGCAGAAAATTTTCAACGTATCACTGGTGAAGGCCAAGGCAACCTTTCGGCGTTGAGCGGCTTCGTGTATAATCACCCCCACAGTGGATCAGAGGGCACCGCTAAACCTTCTGTCAGGCATCATTGGGGCGGGTAAAGCGGTGGTGTGTCCTCGTCTTAACCGCGCCCCGTGCCGAGAAGCGAGTGTATGAAAGTTTCGAGGGCCTTCCGGCTTGCTCCGAGCCCGCCGTGGCTGATCGCGCCGCTGATCGTGATGTCGTTGGCATTGCCCGGTTCGCGTTCTGCCTTTAGGCCGGAACCAACGGTGGTGAACGGGATTGAATCCTCGCCTGTTCATCGGGCAACCCGCATCATCATTCAAACTGGCGGCAGGGTACACACGCAAGCGTCGGGGCATCTGCAGAATCCAGAACGCGTGTATTTCGATCTCCTCGGCGCGAAATTGGTTGGGCACGGAAACGGTGCGGAGTCGATCCTGGTGGGCGATGACCTATTAAAGCGGGTCAGGATTGGCCGAAGGGAAGGAGAGATTACGCGGGTCGTGTTGGATTTGCTGAAGCCGGCTCAGGTTGTCGCTTCGCAAATAGATAATCCGGATCGCTTCATGATCGAGGTGCGTCCGGATGTGCCAGCCCCCGTGCCTTCACAAGTGGCAACCCAGCCGCTCAAGTCGAAGGAGATCGAACGTGCAGGGGCGATCCCGCCAAAACTACAACCCCAGTCCCCGGAGAGCCAACACGCAGTCACGAGCGCAATGCCGCACGAAATTGCGTCGACTCCCGTGCCCAGAAGAGAGCCTGCTGGCAAGGGCAGGGCGATTTCAATGCGAGTCAAAATACCCAAATTGACATCGACACCAGATCTTGCGCCAGGTCCGGCTCCACGTCCGGCTCCCGCCGAATTCGTACCCCGGCCACCGGCGCTGCTGTTCCAACCTGTTCAGCGAACGCGCGACAGCAGCCGATCTTTGACGCGTGCGCTGGGCTTAGGTGTGAGGCGGGTGATCCTGGATCCGGGACACGGCGGCGACGACAAGGGCGCCGTCAGCCGGAGCGGCTTGAGGGAAAAGGATTTGGTGCTGGACGTGGCCCAGCGGCTCGGCAAGCTCATTCAGGCACAACTGAATAGCGAGGTTATCTATACGCGTTCTGAAGACAGCTTTGTGCCGCTCGAGGGACGGCCGGCGTTGGCAAAGGAAAAGGAGGCAGATCTGTTTGTTTCCATCCACGCCAACTGGTCTCCATTTCGTTCCGCTGCCGGAGCCGAAACGTATTACTTGAACTTTACTAACAGGGAATCCTGGCTGGAAGTAGCAGCCCGGGAGAATGCCGGCTCTGGAAAATCCTTCCATGATCTGCAGAGCCTCATCCAGGAGATCGCATTCAGCGAAAAGGTGAACGAGTCAAGGCAACTGGCCGCCAGTGTTGAATCTTCCTTGCACGGCTCATTAGCGCAAAATAGCGCGGAGGAGAAGGACCGTGGGATCAAACAAGCGCCTTTTGTGGTGTTGATCGGGAGCCGCGTTCCTTCGATTCTGGTGGAAATCGGTTTCCTCAGCAATCCACAAGAAGAGAACCTGTTGCAGCGTTCCGACTATCGGCAGCGAATCGCAGACGCTCTCTATCGGGGCGTGGCGCAGTATATGAGTAGACTGAGCCATTTTGATATGGCCAAAACCAAATTTACTAATCTGACCCCCGGGCTGACACTTCGCCCGTGTGCAAGCGGAATACTCTCAGACAGCATCTGTGGAGCCCGCGCGCCTGCCGGATCCTCAGCGGAGCAGATTCGCGAAACGATGGAGAAGGCTTCGCGCTCAAATCCATATTTTCAACCCAAGTCACCAATCGATCGCCAGTAATCGGTCCGGTCTCGATCTCACCGTGCGATCCGTTCATCGCGATGGCGAAGACCGGCGACTGCGGCGATTTCGACGACGGCGCTATTTTTCACGATCTGACGCTTTGACCGGCGGCGACGCGCCAAACCACAACGTGAACAAGACTCGCAGCGGATGAATTGTTCGCTACTAGGCCGAAGTCACGACCGCCGCGCTTTGTTTTATGGCCGTGGACACGGCCTTATGCATAGCGATGCCGGCGTCCCCATTCTGGGTTTGAAAACCTCGCCCAGGGCTTGGTTCAAGTTTTTTGGCGGGTCGTGATTGATTATTCCGGCTTCTCACGCCCGTATGGGTGAAGGCGGACACGGAGAAAGCCGCCAAATACGAAAGGAAAGGACACGCAACCATGAAAACGAGAGCCAATCTGAAGGCCGGCCTTACTTGCCGGAAGGCTGGGGGCAACGAGGGGCAATAGGTCGGCTGTAGGCATCCTGCCCGCCGCCTGAGGGAAGGGAAGTTTAGAGAGAGGAGATACGGACCATAAAAACCAAGACCAGCTTAAGGGCCGGCACGATCATTCTTGAGGACTAAGTTCAAATTCGATCGGGTCGTTCGCGCCCGCACGGATGAAGGCGGTCACCGGGCCGCCAAGATACACAGGGAAAAGAGACACAGCGAAAGGAGTTGACCATGAAAACCAAGACCAACGTCAAGGCCGGTATCATCGCTATCTAAGCCGGCACGTTCTTCCATTATTCGAGGCCGGAATGTGCTCCTTACCCGGGCCGCTCCGGTCCGATTGTTCTTTCGGAAAATCGAGCTGTTGTGCGGGGACGGATTTTTTGGCGAACAACAGGAGTCCCAAGGCCTGTCCCCGAATCCGTCTCGAACGCCTAGTCGTAAAGCCACGCCGGATAGCAGTTCACGGGCAGGTCCGGATTCATGGTGGCAATACAGTACGTTTGCTCGCCGCGAAGAGAAGTGTCCAGGTGGTTTCTTTCCAGTAACTCATGCACCCAGGCAGCTGGCCCCCGGCGTTCGATGCGCTCGGTGAATGACTGCTCGGTCTTGAAGCCTGCCGCGCTCATCAGCCCGGGAATTTCAAGCGCGGTGTACTCGCGGACGTGGGGGGATCGTCGGGCTTGGCGCGGCTGTAACGCGAATACACCTAAGGGTTGTCGCGACCGTCCAGCAGGTTGGCAAGGCAAGTGAGACCGGCGCAGTTCGGCGTGGTCAGCAGCAATGTGCCGCCCGGCTCCAAAATGCGCCGGATCTCGATCATCATGTGCATGGGGTCGCGCATCAGGTGTTCCAGCATCTCGCAACATAGCACCAGTGAGAAATGCCATCCGGATAGGGAAACCGGTCACCCCCGGCGTCAAAGAGGTCGATATCGCAGGTGAACTCTCCGCCGGCGAGCGCGACAGACTTGCGCACGGAGCGGCCAAGCTGCCCGAAGTCGGCGGCGCGAACTTCCGGATACCCACAAAGGGCGTGCAAGGCCGGCGCGATCTGCATGTAGGAGCCCAGTTCGAGCGCGCGCCGCACTCCTGCCGGCTCCGGCACGAGCGTCATGGTGCGGACCAACCGCGGCAGGTGGACGTCAATGTAATCGCGAGCCGCGGTATCGGATGGTAACTGGCGAAAGAACGTCCGGAACCTGACCAGATCCGCCGGGTCAGCCTGTGATGGGTTCTTTGGGAAAGGCGCGATCCAGCAAGTGAGCGCCACGTCGATCCGGTGAAACGCACGTCGGATCAAGCGGAGCGCGACAGTTCCTGCCGGCATGTGTATTCCCGTCTGGTCGAAATACTCGAGGCATTGAGAAGGCAGGGTATTATGGCCGTTCGTTATGAGGGACAACAAGTTGGTTCGGCTGTTGACGTACGTTACCGGTCTGGTCAATCAAGAACTGCTGTTGCAGAACGAGTATTTGGCCGCCGAAAACCGTATCCTGAGGGCTCACCTGCCGGCCCGATTGCGCCTATCAGATCCAGAACGCTCCACGCTCGCCGAGATCGGAAAAAGACTCGGGCGTAAGTTCTTGAACAGGTAACCTGCGTGGCCAAACCAGACGCCATTCTGGGCTGGTACCGAAAACTGATCGAACGCAAGTTTGATGGGTCGAGGCATCGCTGCTATCCCGGCCGGCCGCGGATCGCACCCGAACTGGAAGCACTGGTTGTCCGCATCGCGCGGAAGAATTCCGGATGGAGTTACGATCGCATCGTGGGCGCCTTGGCCAATCTCGGCCATCGCATATCTGATCAAACGGTCGGCAACATTCCGCGGCGGCATGCCTGGCGCCGGCGCCCAAACGGAGCCAAAACACAACTAGGAGCGTTCATTCGCTCGCATATGGCGGTTCTGGCCGGCATCGGCTTCTTTACGGTCGAATTGCTTACGTGGAGGGTCTGGTGACCTATTATGTACTGTTCTTTATTCACCTCGAGAGCCGCCGGGTGAGCTTGGCCGGTATCACGAAGCATCCGGATGAACCTTGGATGCAGCAGATAGCCCGTAACGCGACCAACGAAGGATGGGGCTACCTCGATCAACGTCGCTACGTTTTGCACGATCGCGACACGAAATTCAGCGCGTCGTTCCGGACGATACTGGCTGCTGGCGGGATTAGGGCAATTGTCCTGCCTGCGCGCATTCCCAATTTGAACGCATACGCGGAACGATGGGTGTTGTCCGTCAAACAAGAATGTCTGTCAAACTGATCCTGTTCGGCGAAGGTTCGTTACGCCCTGAGTGAATTTATCGATCATTTTCATACTGAGCGGAATCATCAGGGAAAGAGCAACGTTCCTCCTGTTTCCCGCTGACGCTGCAACACGCCGACTGCACAACCGTGCGGTTTTGTGCCAAGAACGCCTCGGTGGTTTACTCAAATACTACTGCGGTGCCGCATGAATTCTTTGACCAGACGGCCTCAACGCCGCCGGCCTTACGTTCGCATCCGATAGTAAGACGACGATGCGCTACGCGGGAGGCGAAACGAGCGCCGTGAGCCTGCTCGGCGGCAGTAGTGACAAAGTAGTGACAATGAAGGACGCCGGAAAGAAATCGGCGCAGTGACAGTTTTTGCAAGTGGTTGGGAAATCAGGTAGCTTAGAAGTACGGTGAGGTGCGAGAGTGGTTGAATCGGGCGGTCTCGAAAACCGTTGAGCCTTTACGGGCTCCGTGGGTTCGAATCCCACCCTCACCGCCAGCGCAGAATCTATAGTTTGGATCGAACCTCGGCTTAGAATCTGACCAATTCTGACCAATGAGTTTCCCTTCCCACTCATCTGACCGGCGATTGCTACGATGTCCGTAGTCAAAAGCTCCTGAGATATTCAAATCAGCAGCTTGCGAACCTTAACCGCAGGCGTGCCGTGGAGATGTTATGGGATGTTACAACGGTTGATTCGTGCTCCATTTGATCATCGCATTCCTGGCTGCCATCCGCGTTTTCTTCCGCAGTGGCATGGATACCTCGCTTGAAATCCTCGCGCTGCGGCAACAAGTCGCCGTGCTCAAACGTAAGCGGCCGCGACCCTCACTGAACCGCCTCGACCGCTTCTTCTGGACCACGCTGCGTCATATATGGCCGCGATGGTCGGATGTTCTGGTCATTGTGAAACCGGAGACGGTGGTCGGATGGCATCGGGCGGGCTTTCGCCTGTATTGGCGCTGGCGATCGCGACGGCGCGGTGGCCGACCCAAGATGAGCGAGGAAATTCGGGCTGTCATCCGCCGCATGGCGGCCGAAAATTCCGACTGGGGAGCCCCGAAGATCCACGGGGAACTTCTGAAGCTCGGCCTCGAGGTCTCCGAGCGCACTGTGGCCAGATATCTGCAACGCTTGCGGCGACGTGGCGACCGCGCCAAACGCTGGCTCGCCTTCCTCGCCAACCATCGGGAGGTGATCGTCGCCTTCGACTTCTTTACCGTGCCCACGCTGACGTTCCAGCTCCTGTATTGCTTTTTCGTGATGGAGCATGGCCGGCGCCGGGTCCTGCATTTCAACGTCACTCGTCATCCGACCGCCGAGTGGGTGGTGCAACAGCTGCGTGAAGCGTTTCCCGAGGCTGGTCCGTATCGTTATGCTATCCTCGACCATGACTCGAAATTCGATGCCGACGTGATTGCGTTTCTGAAGGCTACTGGCCTTAAGCCGAAGTGCACAAGTGTGCAGGCGCCTTGGCAAAACGGGACCGCGGAACGCTGGGTAGGAAGCTGCCGCCGAGACATTCTCGACCATGTCATCGCGCTGAACGAACAACATCTGCGGCGGCTTATTCGCGATTACGTGAACTACCACCACGATGACCGCATTCACGATTCTCTCGATAAGGACACGCCGAATCGACGGCCAGTGGAAAGCAAGCCTTCATCGGCTGCAATAGTAATCTCCAGTGCTCGGCTCGGCGGCCTTCATCATCGATATAGCTGGCGCGAAGCTGCGTAGCGATCTCGGATCCGCCGCGATGGCTGTTCCTTGCGCTCTGGCGCCGGAGCGCCGTAGACAATCCTCCATCGGCCAGCGGATCTCGTGGGCAATAAGGAACCAACGGGCTCTCTCATCGCAGAGAGCCCCATTCTTCCCCACTGCCCTCGCCCGATCCGCAGCGATTTGGTAAGGCAAAGTTAGAAGCTCGGTGCATCCGTGTGCGCCGCAGTACAGTATGGCTCAACGTTCGTCAGCGTCAGGCGACATTTTGGCTACACACAAGTATGTACCGCCTGATTTTCTTCGCTCTAGTTTTATTTCCACCATGTTCCGTCTTCGCCCAAAGGCGATCTTTGCCCGATCGCGTTCCGCCCAAGCGCTCTTCGCAGATCGGCAACGGCTTCGGCATCAACTCCGACCTGCCGCGAGATCCCTACCTGCCCTGGAACCGATGGTGGTGGACCCGCATGTTCGACGCCGGCGTGAGTTGGATCCGCATTGGCCAGTACGAGAACAGTTCGGACTATACAAGCTGGGACTGGGTAGAGCAAAAGCGAGGCGTCTATTCGATCCCACCCGAGGTGGACGACTATATCGATTCGCTGGTCGAAAACGGCGTGAAGATTCAGGTCCAGTTGCATTATGGCAATCCGATGTACACCTCGCCTTCGGGTATCCGGCCAGACGCGATCACACCCGAACCGGGCTCATTCCATAACGAGGACCGCAGCCTGTACTCGATCTTCTGGCCGCCTACGACTCCGGATCAGATTGAGGCGTTCGTCAAGTATGTAAGATTCGTGGTTAACCACTTTCGCGGCCGCATCCAGTACTACGCGCTGTGGAACGAGCAGGACATCACCTACTGGAACCCCATTGGCAGCCCGGAAGACTATGGCAGGCTGCTGAAGGCATTCGTGCCGGCCGTGCATGAGACGGACCAGCAGGCCAAAGTAATCTATGGTGGACTGGCGGATCCCTCGAGCGATTTTGCCCGCCGCTCCCTGGACGCCTGCCAGTGTGCCGGCGGCATCGACGTATTTGCGTATCACACCTACCCTGGTTACGGGCAGAATCTGAATCCGGAATCTATGGACTACGGCGCCTACGGACCAGATTCGCCCGTGAAGTTGCGCGAAACGGTTCGCCACTATCCCGGCATTCGCAAAGACATTCCGTTCTGGGACGATGAGTTCAACTCCATTCCCTCTTGGGTGGGTTCGGACGAATCCGTGCAAGCCAAGTACGTGTCACGCGGCCTCGTTTACAACTGGGCGGCGGGTGTTCGCACCTTTGTATGGTTGCTCGCGGCCGGCACGGATGGGAACGAGTACGACGACTTTGGCATTATCCACGGACTGCGCAACCTGCCCGACGACTTTACGCCGCGCCCGGTCTTCTTCTCAATCCAAAATACTAATGCGTTGTTCTCGGATACGCAGCTCGATCCATCCATCCAGATTGTACCCCCTGACATTCCGACGCTGCGGCGCAAATCCGAGTTTCCCTTCTTCGGGTATGGGTTTCGTTCCAAGACGGGCAAGCCGATTGTGGCGTATTGGCTAGGAGCGCACAGTGTGCCCGGCAACGCTTTCGCGCCCATCTACGCTGACCTCGTGATCCGTAACAGCGGTATGCGGCGCCCGGCGCTGATCGATGTGGTCTCCGGAGAGATTCATCCCATTGAGTGGAAGAACGGCACAACGGACGTGTTGCCGAACATACCCATGCGCGACACCGTGCTCGCCATCACCGACGACGACTACTTTGACTGGCCGGCCCTGCCGGAAGCGCCGAGCTCGCTGGCTGCGGTGGTTTCCGGAGGCTCGGTGCGGCTAAGCTGGGAAGCGCACGGCAGCGATACACGCAACGTCATTATCGAGCGGCGTATTAGTCAAACTGGCCAGTGGACGCGCATCGTCACGCAGCCGGTGGGCACGCATGAGTATGTGGATAAGGGCACTTCGGTGGGCGGCATGGTCTGCTACCGCGTGAGGGCCATGGGCGCCAATGGCGAATCGGCTTACTCCAATATCGTTCGTGTCGGGCGCTAGGCGGGCGCAAGTACCCGAATGAGAAGCCCGAGCAGATTTGGAAACGAATGCTGCGTGGTCGCACTCAGAAACAATTTCCGCAGCGGAATATTGGCTCCCCAGCGGCGACACCGAAAACGATGCAAGCGGTTAACAGCGATGCAGATTTGTTAAGTCGATATGCGGCGCAGGTATGCCCTCACGCTCCGTTTGCTGATCGACACTGTGAGACAGGATGTTCGCGAGCGCATCCGGCTGTTTCCGCTGGACAAGGTGCGCATCGAGAGTTCGGAGCCAGGAGAAAGCCGCGCTGTGGGGCGGTGTTGCGTTGGCCATCGCTCGCGTCAAACAGGCGTCCGGCCAACCTGTCGCGGAAGCGATAGAGCGGCCGGGAACGGTACTAAGGTGTGCTGGGGCGGGGACAGGACGTGCTGTCCTTTCCCCCGTTTCCTCGCTAGCGGCATTCTTCAGTGCTTCGCTCCGATTGCCGGTGTTCTTGCGGCTCAAGCATTCGCGCCGAAAGTCGAAGCGACGCTACTGAAGGATGAGGATGTCACTGGCTTCCAAGACGCCGCTCCATCACAACCGCGGGCTGGCCGCACTTACAGGTGTGCTGATCATATTCGGTGGGTACGTTTTGCGGTACGTCTTCGTCTATGCCGGCCAGCTCAGCTATTTCCATTGCCGGAGCGACCTCCCACACCTCGAGTATCAGCGGGGCCAGCAACCCGAGCCCCATGAATAATAGCCAGAACGCAAGAGTGTAAGGACCTCCGAGGATCAGTTCGAGCGAATCCTTAACGGCCTGGACCGAGAGTTCGCCGTGAATCAGGTACGCCGCCATTCAATTATCTGGTCGGGAGGAGAGGACCACGATGTGGCAGTCGCCAGACTTGGGCTGCTTTCCATTGAGGTTTACCCACGAACAGCAACGTCCCGATGGCACGTTCCGGCTGCTAATGGAACGGCGGGCGCTCAAGGTGACCTCGAATCTTTGAGAGCATCGATTAGGCTGACATTTCAAACTGAACCACTACCGGTGAGGAGGCGCCGCGGCAAGTTATACAATGCAACTGAGAGATTGCATGCCAAAGCCAGCCAGGAGCGGAGTGGATGACCAAATCTACGAGATGCAGGTGCGCATCTGCAAGGCTTTCGCGAATTCCAGCTGGCTTCGCATGCTCGACCTGCTCGCAATAGGCGAGCGGACGGTTTCCGATCTTCAGGGCGAGCTTGGCATTACGACCGCCAACGTGTCCCAGCATCTCGCCATCCTGAAAGCCGCCGGCGTGGTGACCACGCGCCGAGAAGGCAAACAGATCTACTGCTCGCTCACCATCCCGGAGGCGGGGATTCTGGCAAACTTTTGTTGCCCTTACCATGCATCTCATCCCAACATTTCTTCTTCTGGTTGTCCTCTGGATCTCTTGGCGTCGAGAGTGGATCGCCGGAGTGCTTTTCCCTTTGTTGGGAGCTTTCTACATCGTGTGGGCGTGGAACAAGCCGTTTGCTAGATGGTGGGCGTTGCTCTTAATCGCCTCCTGCTCGGTCATGTATGGACCATGAGCCATTACGACTGGTGCGAAGCTCTCACGCGCATCAGACACGACACTCGAAGATCACGAGAAAGCAAAAGCGGCTAGCGCCACGGTGGTAGGCCGTTTGAGGGCGTTTGCGGCCCTTCAATGAGAAGATCCATACTCCCAGCATGGCCCTCAAAAATGCGGCGCTTCTGGGCCCTGATCCGCATGATGTTGCTATAGTGCTGCTGGAGGATTTCATCGTCCAACTCCCCGGCGCTGTTCGAGCTAGTCCCTGCGGTGCGCCTGTTGGGCGCTGCCGACTGATTTGCTGGGAGATCTGTCAGCGCACCGGCAGTGCCGCCGTCCTGGAAGGCTCGATCCACTCACTCGGGAGGGCGTATGTCCTGGCTTACGCCCTGCCGTGCCGAGCGCCCATTCTTTCAATAAGTCCAACTCGGCAGCAGATAGTCTGGCACTGCTATGCATCAAGACGTATCTGGGAGGCGGCATGATGTGGGTCGCCGTTGCAGTATTGATTGCCAGCGCAAAGCCACGATGTTCCGCTTCCGAATACTCGCTCCACCTTGATAGATTCATAAACGCCCGGCCCCGCGCGACCTCGCTGTGAATCGTCCAGGAGAGCGGTGGGACACCAGCGTACCAGGGCCAAACGGTATTTTCAGAATGGCAATCCCGACATGCCCGCTCGAGGACCGAGCGCACCGGCGCCGGTACCTGTGAGCCGGCCAATAGAGATTTCCTGGCCGCGGAAGTGCTCCTCGCGCTCGTTGAATTTCCACTTGTTACCGCCAGCGCGATGGGGAAGATTGCCAGCAATCCGAACAGGCTGTGTCTCCACAGCGCGGAGCGTGATGTGCGCATGCTGATGAGACGCGGCGATTTCTCCGGCGGCTGTGCAGGAAATGTCAAAAGATCGTAAAAGCGCGGTAGCTCTCAAAACGGAAGTGTTGCAAACCTCAGCACGGCGGATTTGGTAGGGTGTGCGGATGAGGTCTTGCGGTCCAGCTCTGTTCGAGAAGCGCCACTTCGCCGCGGAAATTATTGTTGCCTGCGTGCGATGGTACCTTCGATTCTCACTCAGTCTACGGGATGTGGAAGAGCTTATGGCCGAGCGAGGTCTATCAGTAGACCACACCACGGTCTGGCGTTGGACGCAGAGCTATGCCCCTGAAGTGCAGCGCCGGTTGCGAGGGCAACTCAAGCTCAAGGGATCAACATGGCACATGGATGAGACCTTTGTACGTATCGCCGGCCGTTGGATGTACTTGTTCCGCGCCGTCGACAGTGGCGGGCAAACGGTGGATTTCTATTTATCGGAAACTCGCGACCGTGAAGCCGCGAAGTGCTTCCTCAGACGAGCCTTAGCTAATCCCGACAACCGCGCACCGCATGTGTTCGCTCGAGACCGACTACGAAGTTATCCAGCGGCCATTCGAGAACTGCAGAACGAAGGTCTACTCCGTCGCAGTTGTCGGCATCGAACGCGACGCTACTCGAACAATCGCATCGAATCCGACCACCGTCACATCAAACGGCGCTTGCGGAGTATGCATGGACCGCGGACCCTGGCGACGGCCTGCGCGGTCATTGCCGGAATCGAGGCGGTGCAGATGATTCAGATGATTCGCAAAGGGCAAGTGCTCGGCATTACCAAACAGAACCTACATGGCCAGGCCTGGGTATTCGGCAGTCTGCTCGGTCTCAACTAACACCCGCATAGGAATCACCCCCGCTATGCCGCTATCCATTTAACGCTGTTGCAACACTTTCCGATGAGGGCATTGCTCACTCTTTCCGTTTGTTAGACTCGAAACCAAGCCTGCCTTAATGGAACCGGGAGCCGAGCGAATCGAAATGTCCAATAGAGTAGGGGGCTTGTCGCCTCATTCTCAACTTGGACGCGCAGCCCGAATCGCTGTGAACCACCCGCTGACGATGTTCTTCACGCTTGCCTACGTGTGCTCATGGCTCGTTTTCCTGCCCATGATACTTCTCCGTGCTCCGATTGAGCTGACCATCCTCGCGAGCTTTGGACCGACGTTGGCCGCCCTGATCACACATCGACTTGCCACCGGATATTACGGCGCGTTCCGCCTTTACACAACATTGTCACGGACACTGATCGCCACTGCGTCCGGAACTCTGCTCATCATCCTTGCGTACGTCGTCCTGCCCGGAGTTGCAACTGCAGATCCACACAGACTCAATTGGAGCATCATCATCTCAGTCACCGTGTACAACTACTCGACGCTGCTGGGCGGTCCACTCGGAGAGGAGCCCGGTTGGCGAGGATACGCACTCCCTCGGCTCGAAGCACAGGTCGGACCGCTTTGGGCCTCCGTGCTCCTCGCGCTTCTTTGGGCGGGCTGGCATCTGCCGCTATTCTTAATCCCTGGCTGGACTAGTTCGCCGAAGTGGATCTATGTTCTGATTCTGATCGGCTTGTGCGTCATCATGACTTTCGGTGCCAACATCGCTCGTTTTGACGTGATACCGGCTATCGTTATGCATGCCACCTTCAATACCGTCTCGAAGTTTCTTGCTGGCCTCTTTACTGCCGTTCAGCCTTCCACGTACATTCCGTTTGAACTCGTGCTCGCGCTCTCTGGACTCGGAGTTGCCTTCCTACTCGTTCTCGTCACCAAAGGTCGATTGGCTTATGAGCGGGTCACGGCCTGAACCTACGGGGATTAGGTGCAGATATCCCGCACTCAATCCTACATTTTCAACCACGAATCTCGCGACACATCAATGATCGCCCGGCAACCGTACGGACCTGACCCCAGGCTATCCACCGCCCCTGATTCGTCCTCAACACTACTTGAAGAGGTCTACAATCCTCAATTCCGAGCGTCTGAGCCACCAGTCAGGTCCGATGGCCCAGCGATCACTTCGATTCCAACAGTTGATCGATAATATTTTCGTTTACCGAGGTCCTGGCGGTGGCGAAGTCGCTAAACACTATCTGTTCGTGCCGGGCAACTATCTGTTCGGATAAGCTCCGGCCTGGCCAGGGCACGTCAGCTGTGTTGCTCCAGCTCCCCACTGCTCCGTGATCTCCATGCAGTGCAATGGTTTTCCGACGTTCCAAGGAGGCCCTGATGTCCGCACGGCAACGATTGGCATACGAACTGCTTTGAGAAGGTCCGAAAGGAGCAGGGCAAATGAGAATCAAGACGAATCTGAAGGCCGGCCGCTCGGATGGCGGGGGCGCGACAGTGGGCAGGTAAGTAGAGCCAAGTGAGAAGAACCAATGACAACCAAAACGAATTTGAAGGCTGGTTATGGCCGTATAGAGTGGACGTATACGCCTCAAAAGCCGTGACGGGAAACCCTAGCGTCAGATTATCGAATGGCACGGGGCTCCAGCGACCACTTCGATTCCGACTGTGTTGATCCATAATATTTTCGTTTACCGAGGTTACAGGGTGCACGAGACACTATCGGCGGGCCAGAATTGGAACCAATTGGAACCAAAACACGAAATGCGGAGCCTGTAAGTGTTTGAAAACATGGTGGCCAGGGACGGAATCGAACCGCCGACGCCAGCCTTTTCAGGGCTGCCCTCCCCCGCCTCCTGACAAGCATCGACGACAACATCGGTGAGGTGCGAGGAACTTTCGGAGTCTGCGACCGTTCAGAGCCTTCGCCTGCCCGCTGCTTTTTTGTCGACCCGTACGGAAGGCCTGCTCTCAGGCGCGAACTGTGGCTGTTCCTGTGGCTATTTAGTGGCGATTCCTGGCCACTTGGGACAATGAGAGCCTCCGTAAATTGTTAAGAAGTCAACGTCCGGCACGCATTGAGCCCTTAATCCACTGGATTGTGGTTCCAGTGGCCGAGGGTTCGAATCCCTCCACCCACCCCAGAATCAAGAGGTTAGCCTATCTGCGCCGCATGTCGAGCCAGGAAATCTGCATCGCTGTTAACCGCTTGTATCGTTTTCGGTCGCCCGTGGGGAGCCATTCCACTATGGAAAAGCTGGAACAGGTTCAGTGTTTTGTGAAGGCTTCATTTAACCCGCTTGCGCCTCCGCTGAATCAACACTACTAGCACGATCACGAAGCAGATCCCCGCGACTACCCGAATCAACGTGACACTGTCCATACTCTTACTCCTTCACCGCACAGGATTCCCACAACGAAGTATATCTTATGATTTTCTGGGACCTCCATGATAAGTTTTGTCAAGAGGGGAGACGGAGTTCCCCTTTGCACCGCGGTTCGGGCGCTCTTGTTTCTCATTCGTAGCCGTTGACTGACGCTGAGCCGCCGGAGCCGGAGCGGACCCCTTCGAAGCGGAGCGGAGACGTAGGCGGCGGTGCTGCATGGCGCCTTCTGGCCCCCGGTAAATCCAAACTTAATCTTCGGTGACGGCGAAATTCGCCTGAGACCGCAAATGGAGGTCTGGTTCTGCGCCATCGCAGGAACCGATGCCGCGAGGCACAACGCGCTGATGGGGACCGGCGGGCTCGGACAGAGTTGAAACTGAAATCGTGCCATCCGCCTGGCGCACACAGCAGCTGATGCACCCCAGCAATCCAGTTCCCAGCGTAGGTGGTAGCAACTGCTGCGGAACGCCCACGGCGGCGGGTCCGCGAGATCAGCGACCCACTGAGAGTCGCAACGACATCCTGATCTACACCAGCAATTTCCTCGAAAAGGACGTCGAGGCGACTGGTCCCGTAAAGATCGTGATCAGTTCTTCTTCGGATGTAGTGGACACCGCCGGGCGCCGAATACCGCCATGCGAATTGCGTAAACTAGGCTATCACATCCAGATCTCGCCACGACCGGACGGAACCGCAGGCGCATGACTTTCGACGTAGCGGTTAAGAGGCTTTATCAGCAGGAACGCTCACTGCGGGTTCTGCTGCTTCTGTTCCTCGCGCTTCCTGCGATCGCTGCACCTTCAGCACCAAGTGTCACCTATTACCGTCAAATTGAGCCAATCGTCTACCACAACTGCGTGTCTTGTCACCGGCCCGGAGAATCGGGGCCATTTTCGCTCCTGACATACGAAGACGTGAAACGGC
>Ga0310810_10000076_pt1 | contig 104986 bp, 96 predicted proteins | sample NCmetagenome_FD_207641 | JGI IMG/M metagenome (GOLD analysis project Ga0310810, IMG submission 207641) | Soil microbial communities from experimental microcosm in Duke University, North Carolina, United States - NC | ecosystem: Engineered > Artificial ecosystem > Soil microcosm > Unclassified ... | reverse complement strand
CGTCGTCACGAGAGGATTGCCTTTTATCCCGGGAGGATTAATCGAGGGTTGTGTGCCCACCCGGCAAATCGGTATCTGCAATTCGGGAGGGTCGGACTGAGCCTTGATGCCGTTGAAGTTGTAATCGTTAAAGGGTTGCTCTACACAATCGAAGTTCTGGGTGTATGTGAATTTCAATAACCGATTCGCACCATAACCGAATGTTTGATTGGGTTTCAATTCTGTTTGAGCGACAAGGCTAGTCGCTAGAAACATGACAAGGGTGGGCAGCGCTTTGGAGAGACTTACTATCATCTGATTTTCCTCTTCTGTCGGAATCTGGCGATTCCTCCGAGCTTTGTACGCTCAAAACCGGCAATCAGATTTGGAAAAAGGTTTAAAAGGTTGGTCGGTCTCGGTGAGCTTTCCTGCTAGTAGAAACTTTTTCTTTTTTTTTAATTGTGGCTCATTTCCGCCGCGATGCAGAAGTCTCTCGCCCTCGGCGTACACTACCGCGCATGGAAAACAAGTCAGGAAACTTTGACAGTCAATTCTCTCAACTAAACGCCGAGTGGGTCGCCCTCCATGAGAGCACGTTCAAAGACTTGCAGGGCTTCAGCGGTACGCTGCAATATTCATACGGGGCGCGAATTGGATTCTTTGAGAAGTTGATTTTGTTGGCCAGTGGGACCCGCTTTCCGCGTTCGTAAATGGAGATATGACGGAGGAGGAGCAAGCGGATTTTCTGGGAAAGCCGAAGTGCCAGCTAGATGCGGAGGTTGAATCGTAGGCGTCTGGGCACCTTGCGAGAATGTCGGCCATTTCGACGGCTGAAGCATAATTTAGCTACACCATTACTACCAACTGGTGCCGCACATGGACAAGACAGACTCGTTACTAATCGTGCCCATGCCGGATGCTACGCAACTAGCTGGAATCTTACCCAAAGAAGGATGGGAATGGCTGCATTCTGTGAGCCGAGCAATTAGTGGTTCTTTCACTCAAGCCCCGTTCCCGACGATTCCGCCGCTACCAAAGCTGAAGTGAGTAACCACTGTGCTAATTTGTGCTTAGGTCTCGTCCATCATGCGCTTTCTGCCCTTTTCGCATATTTAAGAATTAACAAGTTCTGTGTTTTCAATTACGAGCGAGATTCGAATCCCACTCTCTCCGCCACTACTCTATTTTTCAATTGCGGAGCGTGAAATCCTATCCCGTGGAATTAGTGAGAGCCTCAGCGAATGAAGGCGAAGTCTGACAAACCTGTAGGGTCGCTTTTCCTTACCGGCGTTTTCTGGCCATATACCGCGTTAGGGTGCGAAAGAGTCGCCTGATTGCCAGTTTGCAACCGATCCGGTGAATGCTGTATCCAAGATCCTTTCCGGCGACGTTACAATCTTCGTTACATGAATCAACACAACGAAGCGGCGAAAGCAATGGAGGAGACTGCGAGAAGTCTCCGAAAACAATGTGAGATTTTGAGAAAACAAGCGGGCGATTTAATGAAGGAAGCACGCCGCATTCGAATAGCCGCGAAGGAAGCCAGAATGAAGCTACAAAGAAGAAAATGAAAGTAAGTCCCCGTCCTGAACTCCGAGGTACAGAAGCTGATGTCCATCCCTGATTGATGGAAGGCGCAAAAGTTCGAGCGCTGGCAGGAGCTTTGTGCAGCGCGTTGGCGCAGAGCGAATCAACCGTGCGCGAAGTATCCGCAACGTTTGACGCTGGAAATATCAGTGGGAACCGCGGACGCGACCTAGCTAGCCGACTCAGTGGCGCGGCGTTTTAAAAGTCGTTGTTCTTTTTCTTCCAATAAACGATTGATTTCCCTCGTGAGCTCCAAAAGCCTGCCAGGGTCTTGTTCAACCGCGGCTTGCTCGCAGAGCTCGCGCCATCTTTCTTTTCGTTCGCCTTGCATAGATCAGTGGGCTTGTAAGAAGACTATCGCTTCAATTTTATAAGACTTGTCAACTTCTGATATCAGGTAATATCATCTGATACCAATGACTGTGCAAGCGAAAAAAGTCACGAACAGAACTGCTCTTCTAATTCATTGCAGCCGACAAGAAGCCGAGCAAATCAGGCATGCTGCAAGAAAAGAACGGCGCACCATTAGCGGTTTCATCCTAAATGCCGTCTTGTCGAAATTCGAATTCGAGGAGCGCCTCGAGGGGAGGCGTCAAAACTATCGTGAAGCTGCTGCCGAGGCTAGGCGAGTCGCGGTTTCGAACAAATAGCGTGAAGACTCAGCACCGAGATTCATCGTTCTGCAATGAAGAAGACGAACTATAAGTGGAAAGAATTGGGCTGGGCTTAAAGACCCTTACCGCAGCCAGAATTGGTAAATATTGGCTTACGAAGCTTGCCGAAGCAATCTCAATCGCTCTTCTTTTTCTTCGAGAAGTTTATTGATCTCGCTGACCAACGCAATGAGCTTCTCAGGATCTTGCTCGTCCGCCGCTTGGGCGCACAGGTCTTGCCAGCGTTCTCGATTCTTGCCTTCCATAAAATTCTCAAACTTCTAGCTTGTTGAGCTGTTGCGTGAGCGCCAGGATTTGATCGTGGCGTTCATCGTATTGCTGTGCATCGATCGGCGTCATTCCACGAAAAACGGCTGTCTTGCGCGCTTCCCATTGTTGCGACGTTAAATCCTGCAACTTCTGTCTTAAATGCTTGATTTTTCGTGTGCGACTACGTTCGCCTTGGGGAGAACAAATCAATCTAGCCAATCTCGGGATGATGACTCGATCGCTTGCTCATACCAAGTAACACGAATCTGTGAGGCCCATTCTAAGATTGTTGGAAATCAGACAAAGCGCCAACAAGCGCCAGTTAATTCAGCGAACGTTTCCCGCCCGATTACCTCGGTAAGGTATGCAGTCCTTCTTTTTCCATGCAGAATTGCCCCACATCAATTCTGGCAAGCCCGTGGACACTGGAAAGACCATCCTTATTGTTGATGACCATGAGGCCAGCCTCTCAGCCTTACAAGAATTGCTTGCTGCGGAAGGATTCACCGTCCTGACTGCAAGCGATGGACTTGTTGCTTTGGCTGAGTTCCACCGTGCCCAGCCTGACTTGGTTCTCTCTGACGTCAAAATGCCAGGCGCCAGCGGCGTCGACGTGTGCCGGCATATCAAAAACGACCCTGAAACGCGGTTGGTTCCCGTGGTCCTTATTACCGGTCATTCTGCGACTGAAGATCGCGTCGCTGGGATCAACGCGGGTGCTGATGATTTTCTATCGAAGCCGGTTGAACATCTCCAGTTAATCGCTCGCGTCCGCTCTTTATTAAGGCAGAAAGCCTTCACTGACGAGCTCGAACGCGCCGAGTCAGTACTCTTCGCCCTCGCCAGGAGCATTGAAGGCAAAGATCCTTATACTGAGGGACACTGCGAACGATTGGCAGAATACTCGTCCCGCTTAGCGGAAAACCTGGGACTTGAAGCGTCGCAGATCATCGCCTTACGCCGCGCCGGTCTCGTCCATGACATCGGCAAAGTGGCAGTCCCCGATTCCATCCTTCTGAAACCCGGCCGTCTCACACCCTCCGAGCGCAAGATTATGGAACGGCATCCAGTTGTCGGCGAGAGGATCTGTTCTCCGTTGAAGTCCTTTCAACTCGTCCTGCCGATCATTCGCCATCATCACGAAAAAATGAACGGGACCGGATATCCGGACAAATTAAAGGGCGAGGACATTCCGCTGACAGCGCGCATTCTGCAGATCGTCGATGTTTACGACGCGCTCACCACGTCTCGACCTTATAAGCGTGCTCTGGGAGTAGAAGAGGCACTCGCCCTCATGCGGAAGGAGATTGCGAAAGGTTGGTGGGACTCGAACGTTTTCACGGCCTTCGAAAAAATGATCACCGCTGACGTAGATAGGTTCATAACTTTGGTCAAAGCGGCAGCCACTGGTCAGGGGTAGCGGTCATTTCTTGGAGTGTTTTGAAGCCCATGCTACATGTTGAAAATACAGGATTTACGGGATCGACGTCTAGCTGAGGGTTTGCTGAAATGATCGTGGTTTTCTCCAGACGGAACTTTTCCGATCGACGCTCGCGCTGCCAGCACGGTGCGAGAAGATTGTTGAAAGGAAAGCCGCTTCTCAGCATCCCTAGTTGAGAAGCGGTTTTTTATTTCTGGAGGTACGGTTTCCAAGCCCCTATTGATTCATTGAGCTGCTTACCTGAGAGAATGTGTTGTTGGCGTTCGAGCCGACGAGCCGAATCGTTCCTACCACCAGAATGAGAATTACTGCGAGTATCACGGCGTACTCAGCTATGCTCTGACCTTCTTTGCTGGACCAAATCCACCCCATAACATTCTTCATAAGACCCCGGAATTCCGATGACTTTGCGCACCCTCAAGTTTGCTTAAGAGAACCCCGGCAGCCGTGGATTCGACAGTTGGCACTGGCTGCCGGGGAGCGATGTACGCAGTGCTGCGAATCATACCCGCCCACTTCTGTGGATAATGCCGAAATCCTCCCCTGGCGCATGTTGGCGTATCTTCTACAGCTTCAACCTGATCCCGAATCGAATTCCTGAATGCTTCAATCACTCTCGTGTTTTAGTTTCCTGACCCTCCTGTTTTCTGCTCTCAGCCCCTCGCAAATGAGGGGCTTTTTTCGAGTGCGAATGATGGAACAGAAGCCATTGCAGGAAAGAATTTGCGCGCTACTGATCGAGGGTCCCACAACCCCCATGGTTTTGGCGCGGACTCTGAAAGATTCTGAAGGTGGCGTGCTGACTGCCCTCTTCCACTTGCAGGGGTCCGGCTTGATCACATTCGTAGCTGGAACGTGGCGGTTGAATGACGGGCGGGCAGCATGTGAACAGCTTCTCAGCACGCGATCTCGCATACCTATGAACTCAGCCTAATCATGCGATTCTCTGATTTTGCTTTATCAGCAACTTTTGAAACTGGCGCTGGAAAATGAAATGCCGCGCTGGTGGTTTCCCAACCAGTAACCCGGCTAGGGCCTTTTTACTTGGCCTTGACGCTTCTTGGCGCTTCCTCATATACAGAGGTTCCAGTACATATACCTTAAGGTTTTCCTCTTAGTCTGGGTGTCCCCACATGTATCTCAGTGAAGAAGTCGCTGCCCTTTGTCTTCAAGCCTCCCGCGAAGCCGATCCGCACAAGTTGTTAGAACTAACTAGGCAGATCAACGAACTGCTTGAAAAACAGGAAACAGACCAGAAACAGAAAGCGAACGCCGCCTAAGAGTGCTTGAAGTGGGTGGGGCGACGACAGCCGCGTGGAGACCCTTACTCTTCGCTCGAGCTGCTTTTCCTAGTCATAATCGCCAACATTGAATGGTGGAAGAACCATTCGCCATCTTTGAAGAAGGGTCGTAAATCGCTTTTCTCCTCGCGAGCATCGATCTCTATCATCTTGCGAATTCGCGCCGCCTTGTCCGGTGGTGTCTGAGTGTTGGCGAGCCACCGTTCCAGATTGTGGACTACTTCACTTGAAAAAACGCGCTCGGTCTCTAATGCCGCGGCACTGAGCACGCGCAACAGCTCTGAACGCGCAAGCGCGCGAGTATGAGATGGATCTCGGAGCTGCTCGACTTCATTATGGAACCTTGCGCGCTCTTGGTGTTCACTGCTCAGGAGATCTTCAACTGCAAGTTTCCCGTTGGTCCGACAGACGCGCGCCATTTCCCTTAGCACCGAGCCGGGATCTTGCAGGTGGTGCAGAGCAAGTCGACTGACGACGACATCGAAGGTCTCATCTGGAAAGGGTAAGTAATCTGCATCGGCGACCAGAAAGTCGGCGTTTTTCAGACCCAGCTTTTCGCGATTACGGCGGGCGATCTTCAGTGGAGCCCGCGTGAGATCGATTCCTACCGTTTCGCGGCATCGCTTCGCAAATGCCAAGGCCAAAAAGCCCGGTCCGCACGCCACGTCCAGTAATCGTGAATTTGAGTTCGGAGCAATAGCTTCCACAAATCGCGCGATACGATCAGGATCTGCGACGGCCGGGGCAACTGCGTAGGCCTCCGCTTGCTGCGTGAACGACTCCTGAACAACGGCTTTGTGTGACCGATCGCCCATGGTTCTCCAGAATACGATAGACGTTACGCAAATCCGCCCAGCTACGGAGTGAAATAGCAGGAACCTTAGCTGCCCTCACACGCCCCGATCTGCAGACTTCTAGGTAGAGCTTTACAACCCTGCAAAATCGTAAAATACGGGGTGCACGTTCCTTGCCTAGATTCGGAGGTTAAATGAAAAGAGTATTGCTGCTTTCTGGGTTGGTGCTCGCTCTGATGCTTCCCGCCCTCGCGCAGTGGCGTGGACGCCAGTTGTCGGCCGACGATCAACGTCGCTTCGACAGTTATTTCTCCCGCTATCAGGAGTATCAGCGAACGAACAACCGCGATGAAGTCCGCAGCATGGAAAAACGCATGCAGGATATTTACCGCCACTACAATATTCCAAACGGCACTCCATACTGGCAGGTCGCCAGTAACGGAAATCGGCCCGGATGGGACCGCGATGGCGACCGTGATTGGCAGCGCGATCGCGATCGTGATCGCGATTGGGACCGTGATCGTCGACCGGATTGGGATCGGAATCGCGATCGGGACCGCGACTACTGGCGGCAAAACACGCGCTTATCGAGCGAAGACCAGGGACGCTTCGATAGCTATTATCAGCGTTGGCTGAATTATCGGCGTACCAACAATCGCGACGAAGTGGTCAGCATGGAAAAACGCATGTACGACGTTTATGACCACTATGGAATTCCACGCGGCACGCCATTCGACCGAGTGGCCTCGCGCGGCGGAAGATACTAGTAACGCAAAGACTAGCCGCAGAAAATGCTAGCTCTTGTGGGCACCCATCCTTCGCATTTGCGTTTGGATGGGAGCCCCGCTTTTTAAGGGTTTCAACTCCGGCTTCTCATCACAACGTCTTCCGGTAATGCACGCACCGGTCGACAACCTCGTAACCCAGCGACTCATGCACACGTTGCGAAACTTCGTTATCGATCCATGTGTCCGATGCAATCTCAGTGCATCCGTGACTGCGGGCCCAGTCTTCCGCTGCAGCCAACAGCTTCCGCGCGGCGCCCCTCTGTCGATGACTCTCCATTACGTACCACCCCTCGACATAGCCGACCGGCCGCAGAGGGTCGCACCCATCAGCGTGGGAACGTAAGTCAGCTTCCAGAAATCCGACCACGGTTTTGTCATCCTCTTCTGCAACAAGAATGATGAGAGGCAAAGTTACAGGAGCTTTGCCATCAAGAATGAGGTCGAGTTCTCTCGCGTGATCGCCGGCCGGCGCGTTCGGCCACAACGCCTCGCGCATCCGCAATAACTGTTCTCGATCCGATTTCTGGGCTGGCCTGATGGAAAGATTCGACAGGGTATTCATCGTGAACGAAATCTTATTCGCGTCACGGGAGATCAAAGAAAAGGAGGTAGTCCATGCCGTCGTCTTTGACGAAATCATATGTCTGCACGAGGTGAAATCCCGCTTTCTCAGCTTCTTCAATCACGGTTTTTGGGCTGATCCCGTGATCGGTGCCGTTTCCGTTGCGGTCAATAATTCCCAACCGTGCACCCGGCCTTAATGCTGGGCGAAGGTTTTTCAGCAGCGTAATGGGATCGGCGATTTCGTGGTAAGTCTTGAGTATCAGCACAGCATCGACGGCCTGTGTCGGCAACATCGGATCGTCCGCCTTGCTCAGGACGGTCTTCACGTTCGCGAGCGATTCTTTCTGCGCTCGCCGATCGATGTACCGAATCGCTTCTGGATTGATATCAACCGCATAGACCGTCCCACCTGAACCGACACGACGTGCCGCTCGAACCGTAAACCAGCCTGAGCCGGCGCCGATATCGGCAACGGTTTTGCCCGGTGCAATTCCGAGAGTGTCCATCACTCGATCAACGTGCAGCTTTTGATCTCGGTCAGGCGAGTCGAATATCGACAAGTCTCCGGTATATGGAGCGCTGGTGGCTCGCTTGGGTGCTTGCGCAGGAGCTGCACTCTGAGCGGCGCAGAATGACCCCAAAAATACGAGGGCAAGTGCTAGCCACAACAGACCGCGTTGAAAGAAATTGTTCATGCTCGCTTGGACTGGAAGCCCACTTCAAGGTTAGCAGGCTTCGCGGGTCTCCGTGTCCGATCACCAGAAACGATTTCGTCTTGAATTAAGGATATGTGCCTCGCCGTGTGAAGTCCGTAAACGTCCAACCCGCTTCATTTCGTTTCGCTATATTCGCTACAAACCTGCTTTATCCGCTCCCCACGGCAAGCGAGCGATGCAGATGCAGTATGAAGGAGTTTTATGCCTCTCTATCGCATTACGGTCGCCGTCTTCCTCTTCTTATTTCTCGTTGCATTTTCGATGGTCTTCATCACTACGCCTGTTGCTCAGGTTGTGGAAGACGGCCGAGATCCTTCCATCAAGCCGGGAGACGACTTCTATCGGTACGCGAATGGTGGCTGGCTTACGACTGCAGCCCTTCCCACGGGACAATCGAGTTTCGATACACGCGCGATATTGGCGCAGAGAACCAGTCAGCGGGTGCGCGATCTCATTCAGGGGGCAGCCGTTCAACGTGCCGCCAGAGGCACCATTTCACAAAAAGTCGGCGATTACTACGCCAGCTTCATGGATGAGGATGCAATCGAGGCGAAAGGCCTAACGCCACTTGCTGAAGAACTCAACGCAATTTCGCAAATCACAACTAAGACATCCCTATCGGCATACCTCGGCACGACATTGAATACTGAGGTTGACGGATTGACCACGAACGCCGACCACGTTTTCGGTCTCTGGATCAACCAGGGCTTCGAAGATGCAGAGCATAACGTTGCCCATATCTGGCAGGGCGGCATTGGGATGCCGGAGCGCAGCAGTTACCTCGACGCTTCTCCCACAATGGTCGAAAAGCGCGATCAATATCGGGCGCACGTTGCGAAGATGCTGAAGCTCGCGGGCATCGCCGACGCCGAAGCGAAAGCGGCGAGTGTTCTTGCGCTTGAAACGAAAATAGCGAGTACGTTTGCTCCGGACTCCGATGCTGCGGACGTCTTCAAACAGAACAATCCATGGAAGCGCTCGGAGTTCAGTCTGAAAGCTCCCGGCATGGATTGGAACGCTTACTTCCCAGCCGCCGGACTTGCCGACCAGGTGAACTTCATCATCTGGCAACCCACCGCGGTGATCGGCGTCTCTGCTTTGATCGAGAGTGAAACTATCGATGAGTGGAAGGACTACCTTGCATTTCACCTGGTAGAACATTACGCGAGCGTTTTGCCGAAGGCTTTAGCCTCTGAACACTTCTCGTTTGCGGGCATCTCAGATCAGAGTGACGCCGCAATCGCCGCTACCAACGGGGCACTCGGCCAAGCCGTGGGCCAACTCTATACGCAACGTTTTTTCCCGCCGGAAGCGAAGCTGAAAGTCCAAGCCATGGTCCGCGACTTGATCACAGCTTATCGCGCTCGCATCTCAAATCTCACATGGATGCAACCAGCGACAAAACAGAAAGCGCTGGCGAAGCTTGCCACTTTTCGAATTGGCGTCGGCTATCCCGACCAATGGATCGACTACTCCACGCTCGATATCGTCCGCGGCGACGCGTTTGGCAATATGCGTCGCGCAGACCGGTTCAATCATGCGCGCGCTGTTGCTCAGTTGAAACAAGCGCCTGACCCGGACGAGTGGAGAATCGATCCTCAAATCGTAGGCGCAATCATTATGTTCAGCCCGAACGTCGAGTTTTTCTCGGCCGGCATTCTTCAGCCGCCATACTTCGACGCCCAAGGTGATGCTGCTTCTAATTACGGCTCTGCCGGAGCAGGCATGGCTCACGAGATCAGCCACAGCTTTGACGAGCTAGGCAACATCTACGACGCGCAAGGTCGCCTCGGACTCTGGTGGACTGCTGAAGATACCGCCCAATATCGTGCCGCCGCGGAAAAGTTAGTTACGCAATTCAGCGACTACTGCCCGCAGCCCGATCTTTGTGTAAATGGCAAACAGGTCCTGAACGAAAATATCTCTGACCTTGCGGGATTGGCAGTCGCGCATGATGCCTACATCTTGTCGCTCAAAGGCAAGGCCGATAAGGTGATCAACGGCATGACGGGCGAGCAGCGGTTTTTCCTGTCGTTTGCCCAGAGATGGAGAAAACTTCAAACTGATGCCGCATTTCGTGCCCAGGTTAAAACTGATTCCCATGCACCTGGAGAATATCGAAGCGACACCGTGCGAAATACGGACGCATGGTACAAAGCGTACGACGTCATGCCGGGCGACAAGCTATACGTAAAGCCCGAGGATCGCGTAGGAATCTGGTGACACCCAAACGCGCACACCGGGTTATGCCGAGCAACTTGGATCTGGATAGTTCGAGCAGGCCAATAAAAAAGGACAGGTCGACTATCGGACCTGTCCCTCTTTGGGTCACAACGAAACGCAAACTTCGCTTACGCACCTAGACGACGACGAACCACACCGGCGAGCGAAAGCAAGCTCGTTCCAACCAGTGTCAAAGTTCCCGGTTCAGGGACTGGCGTCGGCGAACCCGGAGTCGTAACGGCGAAACCTGTTGTTGCACAACCACCGGCCTGGCTAACAACGCAGAAGTGCAATCCGAGACCGCTGATCTGGCTGACATTCGCATTCGCGATCGTGAAAGTCAGAGTGGTCGGGAACTGTTGGCCGCCGCTGCCTGTAGTCTTGAAAAGAGAATCGAACGTGAAGCTTCCAACCGTGGCGTTGTTCTTAAGGCTTGCGCTCATGCTAACGCTGAAATTGCTCAGCGAACCGTTCGTAAGCGCCAGACCGTTCGTATTGAAGCCGAGCTCGCCACCGTTGATCAGAACGGCATAGCCAGGCGACATCTGAACCGTGACGGTCACGTTGCTGCCGCTCTGGGCTGTAGTAACGGTTCCGAGAACGCCAGAAAGACCGAGATTATTCGTAGTTAGATTAAAGCTATCCGCGAAGGCGGAAGGCGCGATAGCCAGGACACCGATCGCAATCAGCGCCACTAAAGAAATCTTGAGACTTTTCATTCGACCAAACTCCCCGAGAATCCCCTGAGTTGACAACAAACCTGCCGTTTCACCAGATGCACGCACTCAGCCAAGTTATCCGCCCGAGCTAAATATAACTCAAAGAGCTCAGTCCACTGCATTTAGCCGAACTAATCCGCTGTTCTTGCGCCGGCCTTATAGAAGATATGTGCAAAGTTCTGCCCACGGACAGCACTTGGGTTGTCTCGAAGGACAGGATAGACCATTCGTAGAATGGCATGACGCGCGCGGGTAACTAGCCTTTGATTACTTTCGTGCTATCTCTTTTTTCTTCGTCAAAGCTTCGCAGCCCTTGCATAGGATTTCGGTCTTACCCATTTGCCAGGAGAGCGTCGGCTTCCCGCATCTAGAACAGCGTGCCGGCGCTAATCCTGCGTCCGCCACATTCTTCTGCAAAGTCGCATCGTAGGTGGCCCGCTTCAGCGGGTGCGAGAGAACCGAATAAGCCATATTGATTTCTCTAATCCGCCTTCCAGCTTCAATTTGCGCTTCGGACCCGATGGGGAACATGTCAGGATGGAAAGCTTTCACGAGCGAGCGGTAGGCCTGCTTCACTCTCTCGGAGCTCGCATCGGCGGGGATGCCGAGCGTTTCATAATGCGTGACGGTCCTCATGGTCTCAGCGCGCAGCCTTCAACAGATCATCTCAACAAATCATCAATGTTGATGCGAAAGACGAACGACAATCAGGGGAAAAACGCGCCGGACTCACGTGCTGACCATGGGACGCAAACCGAGCACCCCAATCGCGCTTCGAACATAACTAACTTAGGGACGAGAAGCAATAGGAATAGCATTGATCGCTGAAGAAAGAGCCGGACGCAGCTCCGGAACATCCCCGATGGACCAACAGACTTCTGGGAACGCCGCGAAAATCGCGCAAGCGATCGCCGAAAACATTTGAGGGTATTGAGCAAAAACGCTAGTATGCGAATTTTCTAAATATGAGAGCTAAGAGATCTGTATCACTTGTCTCGTTCTTTTTGTTCGGGCTGGTCGCCTGCCGTGCCCCGCAAGAGCGTCTTTAGGTGTTTTCGTCTGATGAGGGTCGATTCACCATCCTTATGCCTTCCAGACCGACGGAGAAAGTTTTCGACCTGCATACTGTAAAGAACGACACAGTCGTTCTACATGGCTATGCCGCGCTGACTCCGACGCTCGGCATCATGTGTGGTTATGCCGATATTCCATCGCTTCAGCCAGACTCCGAAAAGCTCTTTGACAATAGCAGAGATGGTACTCTCTCAAGTGTGCACGGAAGGTTGTTAACTGAAGAAAAACTGGGCTTGAATGGTTACCCTGGACGGCGGTTTCGTGCAACGAGCCAGGTAGGACTCTTTATTGATGAACAAATGTATTTGGTGGGCCAGCGCTTGTACTTGATCACGATTACAACCGCAACGGACACTCCGAATGAGAATATTGATAGAGTTTTCAACTCTTTTCGGTTTGAACCGGCAAATTAGTAAAGAGCTGATTCCCCTAAACGACAAACTTTCAACTGCGCCCATTGCTGCAGTTCCCAAGTGCTACCATTTCTGCCCTGACACCTCGCATTCCCCTTGGAGGGCACATGGCCAGCACGGCTCCGCGGGACAGGCAGTCCGCGCGCATCGCGATTGTTGAGCAGCATGTCCAGTTTGAAAACGAGCACAACTTGGACGGCGTCTTGGCCACCTTCGGCGAGTCTGCGCGCTACGAGGACGAGGCTTGGGGAGATGAGTACCACGGGCGCGACGGTGTGCAGTCGTTTTACAAACAACTTATGACCGCGCTGCCAGACCTTCACATTCAGGTACAGCGGAGACATGTCACCGATGACGTCATTCTGCTCGAAGTAATGATTACTGGTACACACCGGGGTTCATGGCGCGGTCTTCCACCGACCGGAAGGAACGTTCGCATCCCGCTTTGCGGTGTTTACAGCTTCGACGACAACGACCGTCTCTCGGGAGAGAGAATTTACTACGATCGAGCCACCGTCCTCAGACAGCTTGGAGTGTTTCACGAGCCGCAGAGTCTACTGGGACGAATTGCGATCCTCGCCACACATCCGCTAACGATCGTACGAGCCGTTGCCCGCAAAATCGTCGGAGGATAAGGTGTCCGGTATCTATCTCCCGTCTCGAGTCTGACCACCCATGTGACGCCGCTCGATCATGCACTTCGGTGTCGTGCGTTCAGCCAGGATAGAGCCATAATTGCTTTGCCAGATTTCCATGCTCCAATAGGACACCCACCATGCATCGCTTCGCTCTCGCACTCACCGTGACCTTGCTCTTTCACCTTTCGACGAACGCGCAAAACAACACGTCTTCGAACGACGCCTCGGCCGTCCGCACAACTGTGACCCACTATATCGAAGGATATTTCAGCGGCGATGCTCAGCGCATGGAGCAGACATTACATCCGCACTATCTGAAGCATGTGATCCATGCTGCGATTCCCATGCGGGAGATGACCGGGCCTGAGCTGATTAAAGGTGTCCGCCAGGAAGGAAAGCCGGATCTCGCAGCCGCAGACAAGTCCGAACAGGTGACCGTTCTCGACGTTGCCGAAGACATAGCCTCGGCCAAACTGGTCACACCGGGCTGGACTGACTACATGACTTTGTCCAAAGTGAATGGCGAGTGGAAGATTCTCTCGGTCGTGCAACGCATTGACGAGTGATCCAAGTTACGTCATTCATAGTCACCTTCTACAGTGACTGTGACTTTTTGCTTTAGAATCCAAGTCGATGAACGAGTTTGACAATGCTCGTGACGCCAAGGAATTCCTGATTTCCAAAATCGTCTTCGAAGCAGAACGTGGTGGTGTCCCGCTTTCAGAAACGGAGCGGAAGATGCTGTACTTCACGGAAAGTGGATGGACGCTCCCAGACATCATGGATGTTTCTGAGAAGTTCGATCGTGAGTACGAGCAAGATAGATATGAAAAGAAGATCGCCGCGAAAGTCGCCAACGCCTACAAGCAAACCATTCATGACTCTCGTGACGACTATGAAAAGTGGTGGTCTGCGATACGATTTCTGGAGAAGGAGGATCACTATCTTTCAGTCCTAATCGGATTGGCTGCGCTTCGGCCACGTTGGGATTGATTAAAGCTCTTCGCGGCGGCTCTTGGGATCATGGCTTGCATTGTCCTTTGGGTCATTTTCAAGAATAGATAAGAAGTCTTCTTTGGTAAGTAGAAGACCCAGTTGCAGGCGTGGGTGACCACAACTTGATTACGTACTCTGGCCGATTCAGCGGAATTGTTATGAACAGCTTCAAGCCCATAATCCCGCCTGCTCACGTATCGATTGTCCTAACATTAGCCCTAGGCCTAGCCACCTTGTTTATCGTCATCCTGTTGCAAAGTCCTCCCATGCAGGCACAGAAAACATCTGGCACAACGTATCCTTCCAAGCGCATGGCTGACGGCAAACAGTGGATGACACAGAATCTGGACGTCGCCACTCCATCCTCTTATTGCTATGCCGACGGGGACGCAAACTGTCGCCATTATGGCCGTTTGTACACCTGGGAAGCAGCGCGGCAAGCGTGTCAATCTTTGGGAGGCGGATGGCGCCTTCCAAGCGACGATCAATGGCGGCAGTTAGCAAAGCACTACCGGGGCGTCAGCGCCGATTCCGAAGATCAGGGTAAGGCCGCCTACAAAGCGTTACTAACCGGAGGCACTTCGGGATTCAATGCCGTGCTAGGTGGCGGACGCTCGGTCGATGGCCAGTATGCACGATTGGAAGCTCACGGATTCTACTGGACAGCATCCGAGATCGACGCAGCCAATGGATGGTTCTACAACTTCGGTAAAGGCGGTCAAGCCCTCCATCGCCAAACGGGTGGTGGCGAAAAGAAAGAAGCATTCTCTGTTCGCTGTGTCAGAGAGTAATAGAAGACTTTTCCACAAATTAAGTGCAGATTTGTCGACCTGATGCCGAGGGCGCCTGCACACTAAAACCACTGACGGCACTCGCGCGAATCAAACGTGTGCGCAAATGCCGCCTGAAATTGCTCAGTGGTGCCCCTCATGTGCCGACAAGCGAGAGCTGAAGAAGAGGAAAAAGTTCGATCCCACTTCGATCGCTCTGCCCGCAGACTCGGCATCATCCATCGCCTTGGATGAAGTGATGCCGCTGCTGCCATCCGCGGCCGGCCAGTCGCTCTGGTCGAGTATCAGCACCGGCCTGACCTCCCACCATATCGGCGTGGTGTTCACGCGACTGTTGTCCACAACATGGTCGTGATTTGGCGTTGGGACGAAGATCGGCATCGTTGGAGCGCCTGTCTTGCCGAGGGCAGATAATGTTACGGACAAGTCGACTGATGACGCATGCATCGTGCATGTGCCTGGTACTGGATTGTTCGGGTCAGGACACTGTGTTGGAACGGCAGGATGCGTCTTCCAAGCTTCTGGAACAAATCCAAAGAACTTTATCAGCGCCTCCCCCAATGCCGCCCCACAAAGTTCTCCCGGCCTTCCGCCGCTCGGACAAGGCATGGCATCACTTGGATTCGTGTCGTTGTCGACTGAGAACATTGGAATAAACACGTACAGGTGAGCGGTGTGCTTGATGTCTGCACCGCTTGGATCTTGCGTGGATTCAGTTACCGCCTGGCAAATCGGAGTTTGCATTTCGTTGGGGTCTGATTGTGCCTGAATACCGTTGAAGTCCAAATCCAGCGTGGGCTGATCGACGCAATCGAAATTTTGAAGATAGGTGAATGTGACCAATCGGTTGTTGCCGAAGCCGTTGGTCTGATTTTTCGCCAACTGGGCCGAGGTGTTGGTGCTCACAATGAGCACAATGGTAGTAATTGCGACCAGAGGCCAAAGTTTGCCAAAGATAATTTGTCGAGGGTTGTGAGTTTGAACTTGCGTATATCTCATATTGTTACTCCTGATCTCCGAGGGGCGATCGGTTTTATGGGCGCACAAAGCCTGTGCCGTGCCTGTGCTACGGTCAGACTGCGCCGATCTATTTGGCTTTAGAACTTAAGGCTCAAGAGATACTGGATGAGGTCGCTCTTTTCTCCTGCCGTAAGTCCCAGATTCATACAGGTGTTGTAGTGATCGACGACCGCGTTCAAGTCGGCAAAGCGGCCATCGTGGTAAAAACCACCCTTAAGGTGAGTCGACAACGCACCTATTGGTGACGTGCGATAACGCATATCGGGACCACGATTAGCCTGAAAACTGTCAACGCAAACTTCGCTCGGTTGGTGGAGATTCCAACCCGGCTCAGTCCACACCGGTTCTACATGGCAGCTGTTGCAGCCGGCTTTCCCGCTGAATAACTCATCGCCCCGAGCAGCAGCGGCTTTGTCGAAAGGCAAGGTTGAGTCGGGTGCCGGAATTGCCAACTGGTAGAGCTGCAGCGAAGCAAGTTTTGAAGTGATCAGATCATCATCGGGATTGATGTGTGGCAAGTCTCCAAATCCATGTGCTGCGGCGATTGGAAATTGCTCAGCATTATTCAGGCGAGGATCGAAGAACCTGCCTTTCCCATGCATCTCGAGGTTAGCTACGAAGGCATTCCAGTGCGGAACGGACCCCCATCCGATCCAGGTGTGAAGATTTACTCCTCCCAGGCCAAACGCCGGAGGAATCAGCGATGCCCCAGATACGTTGGTGCCCGTAACGACACCATCCGACACCTGTTGAGGGTTGAACGCTTTTCCGTCAAGCGGGAGTTCGGCATCGAACTTCCCCGGTCCCCAGCTGTTAAGCACCTTTCGAACAGTGTTCTGGTCCGTGGAGAGTAAGTCAGCAATGGCAGTCAAATTAGGTGCTAATGCGATGATGCCGCCCACATTTAGATCACGATTAGGCCATCCATCTAAACGATGCCCGATGCAACCAGTGCCGGGGTTTGGCGTGACTTGCCCAACGCAAAGCGAAGGGTTTGAATTGTCCACCGTGGAATGGCATAGTGCACATTGAATTCCGACGGACTTCAGGGTGCCAGACGAGTTAAAAAATCCGGTCACGCCGACTACAGCATTTAACTTAAGTAGAGCGAGCGTCACAGCCGGATCGTCGAGATTCACGCGACCCTTCTCAATTTGGTCTAGCAAGTTCCGGGGAAGCGCATCAATATCTACCTTCAGGCCGACGGCGAGAGCGGTCTTGGGACTTACTCCTGGACCAATACCACCCAGCTTCGCGCCTTCGATAGCCTGATGTAGCTTTAGCGTGTCTCCCCAGAACGTCTCATCGCCAAATGTGTCAAAGCGAAAGACCTGCTCACCATTCTCGACTTTCTGGACCGCATTGAGGATCGCGGAGTTCTGGCGGGAACCCCGCATGCTTCCGGGTGAGGAGTAACTGATCGCGATCGCGCCTACAAGTAGAAACGGCACCGCGACGAAAAGGTAAGACAAACTTTGTGGTCTCGACATCGGACCTCCTTCGGCGAAGTGGAGTGTCTGTCGAAAACCTTCAGAGATTAGAGGTTAGAAAGAGGTTGGCGCGCGATTGTCTATTGATCGTTAACAGATCGTCAAATTGTTGTCACGGTCGTCCTTGCGACAGATAATTAGTGATCCATAATTCTCGCAGTCCCTCATTGCTTCCTCGAAGGAATTGATGTCATATCCAAGCGTCAACTTGTATGAACTTTCACGAATTTCAGGTGCAAACGCCTCCAACGTGACGCAGAACTATTTAAGATAACGGTGGAGATACGATGACACTACTGCAGATTGATTTTCCGAGTCATGGCCCTTGGGGCGAGGATTTCACAAAGAAGGCCAGCGATCTGGCTCACCTCTCGAACGAAACACCTAGTATGGAGTGGAAAATCTGGACCGAAAACAGCCGCACTGGCGATTGCGGCGGCGTTTACCTGTTCACCGATGAACCATCTGCAAATAACTTCCTGAAGGAGCACCTCCCACGCCTCGATTCGATGGGAATCAAGAATGTGCGGGCGAAAGTATTTGACGTGAACGAGGCTCTTTCGCGGATCACGCGGGCGCCGATCGCAGTGGCGAAAACAGCGTAAGTTGAGTCTCGCGACAAACCGACAAAGGCACATCATCGCATCGTCGCCAATCCTTTTTGACTCCCGACCGTCAACGAGCGTGATCAATCGCTAATGAATCAATCGAGAGCCAAAAACGTCAGGCATACGGGTGAGGGAGCACTGATGGTCTGCTTCGTGGCGGTTAATCGTCCGGTGTTCTGATCGATCTGAAACACCACGATGTTATTCGTATCTTGATTCGCTACGAACAGGAACTTGCCGGTAGGGTCGATCTCAAAATTCCGCGGTGTTTTGCCTTGGGTTGAGAAGTGGTCCGTCAGCGTTAGGGTGCCCGTTTTACTGTCAATAGAGAAGACCGCAATTGTGTCGTGTCCGCGGTTCGATGCGAAGAGAAACTTCCCGCTGGGATGGACCGCGATTTCGGCGGTGTCATTGCTCCCGGAAAAACCCTTGGGGAGAGTTGAAATTGTTCCTAACTTCTGGAACGCGCCGTGGCCGGAATCAAAACTAAAAGTGGTGACGCTGGATTTCAATTCATTCACCACATATGCAAACCTGCCATTCGGATGAAAGGTGAGGTGACGAGGGCCCTCTCCTGGATCGAGCTTCGCATAAGGAGGGTCGTTCGGTGTTAGCGATCCGTTCTTTGCATCGAAGCGATAAATGAGTAGCTCGTCAAGGCCCAGGTCAACAGCGATCGCGAAACGATTGTCGGGCGTGGTCTCGATCCAGTGCGCGTGCGGACCTTCCTGGCGCTCGCGATTGACGCTCGACCCGGTGTGCTGAACAAAAGCCGAAGATTCTCCGATGTGGCCATCCGGTTGTACCGGAAATACCGCCACGCTGCCTCCCGTGTAGTTTGCGACCAGAACCCACTTTCCAGTTTTGTCAAACGCGATATAGCAGGGGTCGGCTCCGCGCGAGGCGACTTCATTCAGGAGTTGCAATTTCCCGGTCTGGCTTTTTCCTTTCTGATCATCGATGGCGAACGCTGTCACGCCTCCGCTTTTCGCATCTTTATATTTCTGAACTTCGTTGACCGCATATAGGAAACGGTGACTCGGGTGAATCGCAAGAAACGAGGGATTGCTCGTTTCCGCGGCAAGGCCTAAAGGCGTCATTTCAGCGGTTGCAGCATCGAAGCGATACGCGTAAATGCCTTTGCTTTGCTTCTCAGTATAGGTACCGACGAATAGAAGATACCTGCTCTTTGGGACATCGTTGAATGCAGCGACTGGAAGCAGCGAAAGAAGGAAGACCCACAGCAGATGGCGAAGAGAAATGGTCATAAGGATTACGTATTAGAGCGTAGGTACAAGTCGCGCGCAACTACAGAGAACTTGTCAATAACGAGCTGCCAGCTACGGCGCTTCAGAAGAACAAAGTTCAAATCACTGAGCCAGGTATCCTCCGTCAATCACCAGTTCCGCGCCCGTCATAAAGCTGGATTCATCGGAGGCAAGGAAAAGACAACCGTTCGCAATTTCAAGGGGAGTGCCCGCGCGCTTCATCGGAGTCAGGCCGATCACACTCGCGTTGATTGCTGGATCCTGAGATTGTGTCAGCGGCGTATCGATAAAGCCCGGATGGATTGAGTTCACGCGAATCCCGTCGCTGGCATAAGTGATGGCCGCGTTCTTCGACATCATCACCATCGCACCTTTGCTCGCATGATACGCGTGCGCGCCAGCCACTGCAGCGGTCCCCCAGATCGAAGAGACATTGATGATGGAACCAGATCGTCGCGCCTTCATGTGCGGAATCACTTCTCGCATCCCGAAGAAGCAACCATCCTGATTCACTCCCAGAACCCTACGCCAATTTTCGGTAGTGCAGTCGTGGACAGCATCGTAAACAGCAATGCCGGCGTTATTCACCAGGACATCCAGCTTGCCGTGCGCCTTCAGGATATCGTTGACCACTCGCTTCCAGTGGTCTTCTTTCGCGACATCTAGTTCTACTCCTTTCACGCCAGACGAAAAAATGCCAGGCGGATTGCTTGAGCTACCGGCATAGACAATCCCGCCTTCTCGCGCGAACAACTCTGCTACGGCGAAACCGATGCCCCGCGATGCACCCGTTACCAAGGCCACTTTTCCTTTAAGCCGCATCTCTTCCTCCAAACTTTTAGCAAACCCCGCTTACTTTTTGGCGTTCGTAAGGTCTGATAGATTCGGAACAACAATAGGCCGCGACCCGAATGATAATCCCTACGTGGCTCATCGCGATCATCATGTGAGGACGCACATTTGAAGAGTTTCGTTCGCTTAACTCTTTTTCTTTATGGAATGCTGGGCGCGCTCGGTTGCGCCCAGACGACGGTTTTCACTTCTCCTTTGCCGACTGGCGTTCGTCTCGATGCGGTAGGTGATCCGGTCGAACTGGGCAGTATGCCGCTCAATCTGGTGATCGCTCCGAAAGTCGACAAGGCTGTCGTGGTGCTCGGTGGCTGGCGTGAGCAAGGTATTCAGGTCATCGATCTGAAGACAAGGAAAGTAACCCAGACGTTATTGCAGGACGGAGCATTCTACGGCGCTGCCTTTTCACCTAACGGCACGGCACTGTATGTCTCTGGCGGCAATACCGACATGCTCTTCGTTTATTCCTGGAAAGATGGCACGGCAACACTCGCCCATCAATACAAGTTAGCCACGGCGAAGACAGCTGATGGTACAGGCACGAGCTATCCGGCAGGTCTAGCAGTCGCACCGAATGGCAAGTTCGTCTATGTGGCGGAGAACATCGGCGATCATCTTGCAGTTGTAGATGCAGTGACAGGAGAAATCGTCCAGCGTCTCGCAACGGACCACTATCCCTACGGGGTGATTCGCGGCGACGACGGCCACGTTTTCGTATCGGCCTGGGGAGGCAGCACTGTTTCGGAATTTCGTATTCTCTCCGACGGCAAGCTTGCCTATCTCGGACGCATTGAAGTTGGCCGCCATCCGTCGGCACTCGAGATCAACGGGTCACGACTTTACGTTGCGCTTGCCGGTAGCGACCGCGTTGCAATCGTCGACAACCGCACTCGTAAAGTGATCGGCTATCTTCACGACTCAGCCCCTGGCGCTCCCCCCGAAGGCAGCACACCGAATGCACTTAAAATCAGTTCTGATCGCAAGCAGCTTTTTGTCGCGGAAGGCGATAACAACGCGATCGCCATCTTCAATCTGGCCGACCGCAGTTTGCTCGGGCGCATCCCGACCGACTGGTATCCGACTGCGGTCGCGCAGCTCGGTTCTCAGATGCTGATCCTTTCTGGCAAAGGCCATGGCACGCATGCCAACCCGGACGGACCGGTGCCACTCACGAATTGGCCGGACGGCAACCCGCACGCTTATACGCTCGGCCAGTTGAATGGCAGTCTTCGGTTGATGCCGTCGGGCATCTCGCCCGCTCAACTTTCCGCGTTTACGCATCGCGTGGAAGCCGCAAACAACTGGCATCAGAACCGCACAACGCGACGCTATCCTCCATTCAAGCATGTGATCTACATCATCAAAGAGAACCGCACGTACGATCAGGTGCTCGGTGACTTAAAGGATGGCGATGGAGAAGCCAGTCTTGTCTACTTCCCGGACATCCGCACTACGCCAAATCATCACGCTCTCGCGCGACGTTTTGGATTGTTTGATCGTTTCTTCGTGAATGCCGAGGTCAGCTCGCAAGGACACATCTGGTCTACCGCGGCATACGTGACTGATTTTGGCGAGAAGGTCGTACCCTCGGGCTATGCGGGCAAGCGCTCCGACGTGGACGGTGAAGACAGTGACGAGCCCGAGCGTGGTTTTCTTTGGACGCTCGCGAAGCGGTCTGGCGTAACTTTCCGCGACTACGGAGAAATGGTCAAAGGTAACCCCGGCTGGCCCGTTACACAGCGCGACCTCGGTGCGGACATAAGTCCCGACTATGTCCCATTCGATTTAGTGACTCAAGACCAAAAGCGCGCCGACGTATGGATCGCCGAACTCCAGCGTTTTGTCCGCGACGGAAACATGCCGCAGCTCGAAATTCTGTGGTTGCCAATGGATCACCTGACTGCGGCACGCCCGGGTAAATGCACACCGTTCGCATGCATGGCGGACAATGATCTTGCACTCGGACGCATCGTCGAGGCGCTCTCGCGAACTCCCTATTGGAAGGATACGGTGATCTTTGTGGTCGAAGATGACGCGCAGGCCGGCCCCGATCACGTCGATTCCCATCGTGCACCGTTCTACGCGATCTCTGCTTATAGCCGGCCTGGCACCGTGCATCGATTCGTCAATACGACCGACGTGATTTCAGCGATCGAAGACATACTCGGAATGGGACGGCTCTCAAAATTCGATTACTTCAGTCGATCGCTGGCGGACGTGTTTGCTTCGACACCCGACCTGAAGCCTTTTGACGCCATCAAGCCCACGCAGGATCTGAACGAAAAAAATCCGCAGAACACGGCAGCGGCGCGCATGTCGGAGGGTTTAGACCTGAGCGCTCCCGATCGCGCAGACGATGCACTCTACAACCAGATCCTGTGGCTGATGTTGAAAGGCGATGTGCCCTATCCAGCTGCGCGTAATTGGGCGCCGCTTCATGCGCTCGAAGCAAGCCGGTAAGAGCGTTCAGAAGTTTAATGTCGAGCAAGATCTTTTTTGGCCGGCATTCGCCCAAAAGAGAACTGGCCGATGAATGATCAGGATCAGCTCTAGCCAGTTGCGTCCGGGCTGGACTGCAGCCCTATTCCGGTACGATCGGGTCCGATGAAATCGCATAGCGATTCAGGGGGTCGGACGAAATCGCATAGCTGTTTGCGGGATCAGCCAGCGCCTGAAGCCGCGCCGATTCCAGTAGAACCACCAACTGCTGCGCTTTCATGCCGAAGTTGTCCGGCAAGATGCGGTCGAAAGCCACAATCGCACTTGCGATCCTGCGAAGCACATTTCTCTTGTAGGTCTCCGAAAACTTGAAGCCGACCGAACGACGGACGGGTATAAAGCCCAGATAGCGGTAAGTAATCAGCCTGAATTCCTTAACGTCGGTCCAGCGAAAAGATTCCTCTCTAAACCAATTGCGAACGGTGAAACCTTGAGGGGTAAGTTTGAGAGACATGGCCCCCGGTATAAACGAAGCGGCAGTCATCAGGATGGCAATCAAGCAAATGAAACTGAGCATGGCGCCGCTTGCGCGTAAGGCCTTCGCGGATCCGAACGTCACCAGGACCCATAGCAACACGAGAAAACCGAGGCGCCCCAAGCGCCGGGTAGGCTGTAAAACTTTCTCCACAACATCCTCCTGAGTTCGTACAGCTCGTGAGCACGTTCCAGGCGTGTGATTAGCCTGCCCGGACGTGAAACCTGGTCGAACTTGCGTACAGCGAAAGTTCGCACCATTGTCTCCAGTTTTAGGTTTCGGGGGAATTAATCTAAAGCCATGAAGGGAGGGACTGAGTGGCTTGTTCTGGCGGTGATTATAACAAACCCCAAAAGCACAGCTCTGTGAACAGCGGCAGTAGAGATGAGATCGTTGTCAACAGGCAATAGCACTCAGGCCTGGATCCTTTGACATTGCCCATTTTCAACAGCTACGCCCTTTCTTGCGACGATGCAGAACCAGTGATATAGTCCACCGGCGCATTGGACGACAAGTTGACGCCGACTTCGCCGCGCCAATCGTGATCGCTTACATTGTTGTTTGCCATTTGTTGCCGTTACCTCCTTCTACCCCCAAGAAGACATTTCTCCACTGACAATTTTGCTTACGAAACACGGAAACGACAGACAAGCACATGACGAGAAAACAGCTATTCATCATCCAATTTGGACTGCTCGCACTTCTGATCGCTCTGGCCGTACCTCAGCCAGCCTTCGCCGGTCTTCGCATCACCACCGTCTTTATTGATAGCGATCCGCCTCCGCCAGACTCGATTGCCGGCGGAGGAAACCTTCGAGCGATCGTCAACGCTGCCGCCAGAAAATGGGAGCGAGTCTTCCGCGGGAGCTCGAATTGGGACCTCACCATCGAGTATGGCTGGTCCGACACTTACCGTGATAACGGTGCCGCTTATGGAGTTGAAACGCTAGAGGATCAGGGCGGAACTCCCGTTCGCCCTACCCGCGCGCGCATCTTATTCAGAAACTCACGAACACCAGATGGTTTCTACAACTGGTACGCCGATCCGACCCCGCACAACAATAACGAATACCAGGACTATGAATCTTTATTAGCCGAGGTGTTCGATCAGGATAACGAACCGATTGGCGAACTCAACGTCGGGCGGTTATTTCACGCAACGAGCGGCGCTGCCGCAGGGCGTGTTGACCTGCTCACGGTCGCTATGCACGAGATCGGACATGCGCTCGGGCTCGATCATCGCTACGATGGTCATAAGGAGCAGGTCACTGGTGTCACCGTGGACATCAAGTCACCATTACCCTTTGCAGGCTTGTCTATCATCATGCAAACCGGTACTCACATCTGGGCGTTCGATCCCACGGTGTTGATGTCCATCAATCCCACAGCTGGAACGCGCAACCTCATCACTGCCGCGGACGCGCTTGTAATTGCCCAGCTCACTTCGTTCGACCGACCGGACTTGGGCGAGCCGCCGGGTGTGCCTCGCGTTCGACCATTGAAGTGCGGCCGTTTAACTCTGGGGCCTCCGCGCACGACGATTCCGGTGCCTGATGCGACGGAATGAACGGTCTCTAAACTGGTGCCGGGAACTTGCATGAACCTGAGCGCAGGTAAACGCGAGCGCATTGACTGAGCATGTCTGCGGGTGCTGGATCGAACAGGGCAATAGACAGTGTCGTTCTGTCTACCATGGGCGATGTAGCCAAACGATCTGGCTGTCTTGAACCCACCCCATCTGCTTGCTAGGATAATCGCGCGTTAGGAAAGGACCTATGCCCAAATACGTGATTGAGCGCGAAGTTCCGGGAGCAGGAGATTTATCGGACGATCAACTGAAAGCGATCTCGCAGAAGTCGCTCAGCGTCTTGAAAGAGATGGGCCCTTCCATCCAATGGCTTCACAGCTACGTAACCGGTGACAAAGTGTATTGCGTTTATCTTGCTCCGGACGAAGCCTCAATCCATGAACATGCTAAACGCGTAGGCCTTCCCGCAAACCGCATCTCCAAAGTTCGCCGGCTGCTTGATCCATCCAGCGCAGAGTGAAGACGGCGATTTATCAATTAGCGAATCCATCCAGCTCACACTTCGTCCGACCCGCGCGATGTTCGAGTCGACTCAGGCAACGATGCTTCCGCGATTGCTCTATCGAGCCCCATGCCCCACCCTTCCAGCCACACTTTCGTACCTGCCGGGCCGGTTAAGGTCTTTCGCGACGGCTCGAGCTCAGTGTCCAATTTCACCTGTTCTGCGGGCGTGAGGGGCGCGCCAACGTTGTGTCGAAGAGCAGCAGCGGCGCCTGCCAGCAGCAAGGATCGTTCTGCATCAAGTTGAGCTGCCGCTGAGCATGCGAACGATTCCAGCAACCGAGCTATTCCTCGTTTGTGATCGAGCCCAAGAAAGGTCTCGATGCTCTCCTTATATAAGGTGTGAGCCGTCGAAAAATCGCCCTGTTCACGCGCCAGGTTTCCAAGATCAGCGAGGGTTCCAGCGATGCCCCAACGATCCTTGAGTTCTCGAAAAATGGACAGTGAATCCTCATAAAGTTTGCGCGCGGCATTGGAGTCGCCCTGACCTCGAACCACATCCCCTTGATGGTTCATCGACCACGCGACACCTGTCCGGTCCCCGAGTGTTTCAAAGATTGCAAGACACTCCGTATACAGTGCGCGCGCACTGGCGTAATCACCTCGTAGCTTCGCAACGTTTGCAAGGTTACTGAGTGAACGAGCAATGGCATTTTGGTCGTCTAGCTCTCTCCACAAAGCTAGGCTTTGCTCGAACAGAGTCTGGGCTGTTGCTGCGTCACCTTGATCCCGGGTGTGTACTGCCAAGGCATTCAGAGATACAGCGATTTCTTGCTTGTCTCCCAGGCGGCGTGCGATCTCGAGGCTCTCGTTGGTGAGTTGGGACGCTGCGCGGTAATCGCCTTGCGCACCTGCGAGTACGCCTGCAGAAAATAGAGTGCGCATTCGTGCTTTCGTGTGACCTGCCGCGCCGGCTAGCTTCAGCAGCTTGCCCAGCCTATCTCTACCTTCGGCCAGATACTCTCGCATCTCCCAAAAACGAAACAGGGCCGTGCCAAGCCGCATCCCCCAGTCCGCATCCCCTGTCTCTGTTAACCAATCGAGACTCGCACGAAAATTGTCATGTTCAAGATCGAAGCGTTCCAGCCACTCTGAACCACCCGAGCTGTGTTCAGTGGCCTCCTCTTCCGCCAGCACAAGACCGTAGGCGGCATGGGCACGCTTGGTCGCAGCTTTTTCTCCACTTGTTTCCAGCTTCTCCATCGCATATTCCCGAATCGTCTCCAGCATTACGAATCGAGATTCACCGTTCACTTGAACCTGCTGCACCAGACTTTTGTCGACCATCGACGCCATGCCATCGAGCAGATCCAATGCGAGATCAGCTTTGGTGTCACAGACAGCTTCGACTGCCTCCAGGCTGCATCCCCCAACGAATACCGACAACCTTCGGAAGAGCATCTGCTCGGCCGGAGTCAACAGGTCGTAACTCCAATCCATGGCCGCGCGAAGGGTCTGTTGTCGCTGAGGCAAGTCTCGTGCGCCTCCAGTCAATAGCTGCAGACGGCTAGCCAGGCGCGTTCGCAACGAAGCAGGCGAAAGGACTTTGATCCGAGCGGCGGCGAGCTCAATCGCTAGAGGCAGACCATCCAGGCGGGCGCAAATCTCAGCGACATCTGACGCGTTTTCCTGCGTAAGTTTGAAATCTGGCCTTGCGGCTACGGCGCGCTGCACGAACAGTGCCACCGCAGGACACTCGGACAAAACTTCAACCCTGAGTTGAGCTGGCGAGTCAGGAAGCCCAAGCGGCGGAACAGGAAACTCATGTTCCCCGTAAACGTGCAGGGCAGCGCGGCTCGTGACCAGGATTTTGAGATTCGGCCCCATGGCCAAAAACTTCGCGACCGTAGATGCCGCCTGGATCAAATGCTCGAAGTTATCCAAAACGAGCAGCATCGACCCGCGTGACGAATCTTGCAAATACTCCGTCAGTTTCTCGATTGGTGCTTGGCCCGCTTCTCCCATTCCCAGCGTCTGAACAATCAGGGAAGAGATCAACCCGGGATCCGTCAGCGAGGAGAGTGGGACAAAGTGAATGCCGTCCGGAAATGACTCGACCATGCCACTTGCCACTTCAACTGCAAGTCGCGTTTTTCCAATTCCCCCGGGACCTGTAATCGTCACCAGGCGCTCACGCGAAAGTAGCTCCCTGGCGGAAGCTATTTCTTTCTCTCGGCCCACAAATCCTGTGCGTTGCGCTGGCAGGTTGGGTGCACGGTACTCACCTTGCTTGGCGGGTTTTTCTGAAAAGCAATCGCGTATTGCGACAAGTTCTCTGGCAAGGTCTCGTGTAGAGACGTACCGCTTATCCGGCTCTTTAGCCAGGCATCTTTCGATCACCCAACATAGGGGAGCAGGCGCGTCGGGGTTCTGCATTCCTACCGGTGTTGGTTGATCTCGAAGAATCGCTGCTAGCGTCTCGGCCGTTGTGCCCCTCCGAAACGCCCGCTTTCCAGTTACCATTTCATACATCACTAGCCCAAACGAAAATTGGTCAGATCGGAAATCCACTCTTCCGCCGCTGGCCTGCTCGGGTGACATGTACCCTGCTGTTCCCACCACCAGACCGGGTAAAGTTTGCGACAAACCCCTCGTGTGCTCCTGATGTTCATCACCTTCCGATGTCGGTATCGCCAGACCGAAGTCGAGAATCTTGACGAAATTATCCTGCGAGACCATTAGGTTTTCGGGCTTCAAATCTCTGTGCGCGATGCCGTTTTCATGCGCCTTCGTCAGGCCCTCCGCGATTTGAGCCGCGATCTCAGTTGCTTTTCGTATCGGCAATGAACCTGCGACAAGCAACTCACGCAATGTGCGCCCTTCGATAAATTCCATTGCGATGAAGGCCCGGCTGTCACCCTTACCGACCTCATAGATCGTGCAGATATTCGGATGGTTCAATGCAGACGCAGATCGCGCTTCGCGGTGAAAACGTCGCAGAGATTGGGGATCGTCAGCGAGTTCTTCGGGAAGAAACTTCAGCGCAACCCGGCGGCCAAGACTCAGATCTTCGGCGTCGTAGACAACGCCCATTCCTCCTCGGCCGATCTTGCTCAATACCCGGTAATGGCTGATCACCGTTCCTAAAACATCAGATTGCGTAGCTCCGGACTTGGTACTGGAAGTTTCGACCGAGCGCGCTCGAAGTCTGGATGCGCTCGGCTCAACGAACGCAGGCGTTTCGATGAAACTCCCACCCTCATGATGATGGGCCAGCAGCGACTGCACCTCACGGCGGAGTTCATCATTTTCGGCACACGCCTGTCTGACAAATTCCTCTCTCTCGCTTTCTTCCACTTTCAAGGCAGCATGAAAGAGCTGTTCGACTTGTCGCCAGAGCTCAGGCTCCATCGTGTTTCTCCTGACTCAGCTCGCGGAGCAGCCAGGCTTTCGCAAACTTCCATTCCCGCAGCACGGTTTCGGGCGAAACCTTGAGCACTTCTGCCGTCTCGTCCACGCTCAAGCCGCCAAAAAAACGCATCTCAACGACCTGGCTTTTTCGCTCGTCGATTCTCGCAAGATGATTCAACGCATCATCAACATCCAGCAGGTTGCAATTTTCCTCAGAGACAACGATCTGATCGACATCGAGCGAAACCAGCTGTGTCCCACCACCACGCTTGTTGGATTGCCGGGCGCGGGCCTGGTCGGTCAGGATTCGGCGCATCTGTCGTGCGCAGAGTGCAAAGAAATGCGCTCGGTTTTGCCAGTCAATCAGTTTTAAATCCGAGAGTCGCAGGTAAAGCTCATTGATCAGAGCGGTGGTTTGCAAAATGTGGCCATCCGGCTCCCGTTCCATGCAGCGCTTCGCCGCCCGATGCAGCTCCCGATAGACCTGGGGAGTGAGTTTTTCCAACGCATGCTCATCGCCGTGGCGCCAGGCCCGAAGCAGTTCCGTGATCTCGTTCCCGATGAACTCGGTCATCTGAAAGCTCGCCAAAACAGGGCGCCTGGCCCATTTTCGGAACACTACCATACCAGCTTCCCACCTTCCCTCGGAACCATGCTGTAGAAAGCTGCACCGCCGTTACAGTTTTCGTTCGAATTTCTCGCTATAGGAGGTGAGGGCAATAAAAGGGGCAGGGCCCAGCCCACAAGGAATGGACCCAAGGCGAGTTAAAAGGGGGAGTTATGACAGAAAGAATCGCAACCTTTATTTATAGTTCTACAATCGGCATGCTTCGTGTCGCTGTACTGACCAGCCTGGTAATCGGTGTGCCGCTCTTCGCGGCGGACAGTACCCACGGTGAGAACTCTGCTCACAATCATGAAGCCCCGGCCGAGCTTGTTCAAGTTGTTCGCGAAGCCACGCGCCAGTTCATTGACGTGAATGCAACTGGGGCAGCTGGTTACGGCCCGGCATTTGGCTGCGTCAGCGGTCCGGATCATGGCGCGATGGGCATCCACTACATCAATGGCAGTCTTGTGGGCGACGGTGAGATTGATGCCGCGCACCCAGAAGCTCTGATCTACGAACCGGTCGGGAACCAACGGCGTTTAGTAGGTGTCGAGTACATCGTCGACGCGGCCACTTGGCTGGCGAACCACAACAACACTCCTCCTTCACTCTACGGTCAGGCTTTCCAGTTCGTTAATAGCCCGAATCGGTATGGAATCCCTGCCTTCTTCGAACTGCATGTGTGGGCATGGCGGGACAATCCCAACGGCGCATTCGTCGATTGGAACAACCGCGTGACTTGCGAACGTCAGTAGAGTCACCGCGTCTCTCGCAGCGCTGAAATGACGAAGGCTGAAATCCTTAGTCGCAGTTTATTGATGTGTAGTGGTAGGAAAGTGGGTCAGCAAAGGGTGGACGATTGCATCGCGCAAACTGCAATCTCCACCTATTCCATGAAGGCATGACTTCAATTCTTTCGCGTCAAATGGAAGACCATCGGCATGTCGCTGCCGATTCGGCCCAATCACGATACGGCTTCGCCTCTTCCCGTAGTTCGCTTGCTCGGGGTTCGATCTCACTGGCCGCTTGCTGCTCAGTAGTCGTAGCGTTTTCTTCTAGGTCGCAGATTGTCGGTTCTCTGGGAACGAAGGGTGCTTTCATAGCATCAATCAAACGAGCGTGCGACTAAATACGCCCTATCTATGGGTGCTGCGATGTCTCCGGTGCGACTGTCGTCGAATCGTTCATACCCTCACTCACCACTCGCAGTTTTTGTTCCTTGCCCTCGCCGGTAAGGATGCCCGCATACTGTTTTTCGACTCGGAACTTAATAGCATCACCAATTTCGATCTTTTTCTTCCCGCCACACTCACTTGGCGAGTGAATGTGGAAACCATCCATCCAGTAGGGGCATTCCAGCACGAAGATCCTGGTAGACGTTTTTACGGTATATGTTCGATGAACGTGGGTGACAACCGAAGTGTTCCCGCCACCGGTTGTTTCCTGACTCGTTCCCAGAGAAGTGACAATTCCTTGCAGCGGGTAATCTTTGCCACCGGCGAGAGCTACGATTGGTAACACTAGGAAACCAAGAAGTAGCAGCGGCATTCGCCAGTACGCGAAATCGATAGTTACAACCTTCTTCATCCCAAACCTCCTAGGACGCCAACCCTAGCCACCAATCGTGAACGAATCAGTGCAGAACTTCGCCGCACAAATCCAACGAGAGTGACACCGCTTGCAACCTCGTTGTCCCTACCTCGCCGGCGTAATCGTGATGTTCCGAAACGCAACGTGTCCGGCTTCGCTGCCCTGCAGGTAGATCGGTCCGGGTTCTCCTTCATGACTATCCAGCGCACCACCGGTAATGCCCGGGATCTCCTGCTTATCAATAATCGTCTGTCCGTTCTGCATCACGGTGATGACCCTGCCAACGAGAATGACGTCATAACTCTGCCATTCTCCTGGTTTGCGCGGTTGTTCCGGAGAAGGCGCAAGAAATCCGTAGATGCCTCCTGTGCGCATGGTCGGTCCCTCCGGTTCAGGATCATTCTCAATCTGGAGTTCGTATCGGCCGCGCAAGTAGATGCCGCTGTTCGATCCGGCCGCGCAATTGAATTCGACATGTAATTTGAAATCGTTGAACTTCTCTTTAGTGATCAGTTCAGGCCCATGACCAGGACTGACCATCTTTCCGTCTACGACCGTCCAGTTTGACGTCGCCTTAGGATCGCTTGGCATCCACCCGCTCAGGTCCTTGCCGTTGAATAACGCGATGGGTTTGCCCCACTTCGGTTCGCCCGTTCTCTTCAGGTCCGGTGCTCTGACCCCGCTCCATTGCCAAGGTGTGCCGTCCTGCCCGGTCGTCGTTCCGGCCAGTGTCCCGCCGGACAGCTTCCCCTCGAAAACCATGTCATCTTTTCGATCTTCCTCTTCTTTCGGAGAAACAAACGTGATGTGGTCGCCTGTGATCTCAACCTTAGGAAGGGAGCGCGCGTGTCCCCACCGGCTTACCAGTCGCGCTTGAAAATGTCCGCCTTCCTGCGTGATTTCCAACCACGAAGGATACTCACGCTGCGGACTCTTGAGAGTCACATCCCAGCGACCGAGAAACGATTGTGCCGTTGTGTCCGCGGAATACGCGATTGCGGAACACATCAGCAAAGAAGTCATCAGGATCAACGTTGTCAACGCGAGCGCATTTCGCCGAGTGGTCATCTGAGTACGAATCCTTTCACGGAGTATTGGGCCACAACCACGACCGCATCCACAATGACAATCTGGTAAGAGCTGCGTACGGCTTCGTAATCGGGCGATCTCAGCCGTTCATAATCGATCACTAAAAGCAGATGACGATCAACGAAACCCATTGGCAATATTAGTGCCTGGCTTCGTTCGTAGCGTGATGTCCAGCCTATCCCTCATCAAAGGTCAATTTGACCTCTTTCATTTCCTCAATCTTCGTGATCACGATTGCATGGGTCCCAGTTCGCTCAAACACAATCCCGCTGGCCCGCACGTATTTGCCGATGAACGGCATCAGCTCTTGCCGCTGATCCTTGTCAGGCATTTTGGACGAGATAGGAAAATAGAGCTGGCCATCTTGGGTCAGAATCACCAGCGGCGAGCCACCCTTCACGCAGTCCTCGACGCACTTGCGGCTGAAAGCAGTCGGATGGCTGTCAAGGTTCTGAATGGGACAAGCAACATCTCGAACCAGACCCTCGATGGTTGTCTTGCTAACGTTCGCCCGAGCCCCTTCCATCGACGTACTCTGTGGCGGATTAGACGCCGCTAACACGATCCCGCAGCATGCAAGTACACAGATACTGAACGGTCGGATCATCGCTCTCCTTGTTTATAGACATCAAATTGGAGTTTCACCAATTGAATGGAGCGTTCATCATTGCATAACAAGACGTGCTCCAGGAATTCAATCCCTGTTACCATCCACGTCGCCCAGCGGCTCAAGCACGCTTAGAATCTTCGACACTGCGCTGAACCTTCACACTCGATTCCAAACTCTCGGCCCCAATCAACTTGCCGAGTGCTACAATTCGACGCAACTTTTCCCGGAATGAGTTCCCCCGTCGGGTGAGGCAAGTCGGGAACGAAAATGACTACAGCCGTCGGGGATGCGTCGCAGATAGCCCATGCACCCAGCCAACCCACGCTAAAGCACGCACTTGGCCTTCGTGATTTCACACTCTTTGCCATTGCTGGAATTACTGCCGCACGCTGGATCCCGTTTGCAGCGCGCGCAGGTCCAACTTCAGTCACGTTATGGCTCTTAGCAGCGCTACTGTTTGTTGTGCCTCTCGCATCGACAGTCGCGGCTCTGGTCGTCAAATACCCCGGAGTAGGTGGCCTCTATCTTTGGACCTCCAGAGACTTCGGCCCATGGAATGGCTTTCTTGCGTTTTGGCTTTACTGGATTGGTATCGCCTTTCAGCTTCCAACGACCGCCATCCTTCACGTAAAAGTTCCGTTGTCTCTCCTCGGTCCAACTTACTCCCGCGCCGGCGACAACCGCATCTACCTGCTCACGATTACACTCGCGCTTGTTTGGATTGCGATTGGCACCAACCTCGTTGGGATGAGGATAGGCAGATGGACCGAGAACATCGGCTGTGCTGCCAGCTGGGCACTGGCGGGAGTGTTGATTTGTGTGGCATGTCTTGCGTGGACAAGACGTGGCTCTGCCACCGAGTTTCACCTGATGCCGCACTGGGATTGGACTACGGTCAGCGTCTGGGCTGCCATCGCCTACGCCACTTCGGGAATGGAGTGCGCTGGCATGATGGCCGGAGAGATCCACGACCCGGAACGAACCATCCGGCGAGCGGGCTGGATGGCATCGGCGGGAGCGATGGCTTTTTATGTTTCCGCAACGATAGCGTTCCTCGTCGTTCTGCCTCCTGAACAAGTAAGCGAGTTGAACGGCTACGTCGATTTCTCGCGCGCGGCTGGCACCATCCTGCAGTCAGGCTGGCTGCCATTTTCCATCGCAATTCTCTTCTTTATTAGTGGGGTGGGGGCGCTGGGTTCGGCTGGCACCGCTTGTTCCAGGCTGCCGTTTGCCGCTGGTGTGGACGGTCTCCTGCCAAAGGCGATCGCGAGAGTACATCCGAAATGGGGTACGCCGCACGTCGCAATGCTGACCTTGGGAATAGTCTCCAGTTTCTTGCTAATCGCTTATCAGCTCGGGGACACCATGAGAGCTGCGTTCGATGAACTCATCTCGACCATGGTCATTACTGGCTTCCTCCCGTTCTTCTACATTTTCGGAAGTGCATGGAAGGCTGGGAAATATTGGAGCGCCACTCCGGGTCTCGCCGTGACCGCCCTCGCCCTGATCAGTGCCCTGGTTCCCTCGGTTGCCGTGACGAATGTCTGGCTTTACGAAGGGAAAATTGTATTCGGGACCTTAATCGCTGCTGGTAGCGGCTGGTTGATCTATCGTCGCAATGGCGGCGGACCCTCTCGTCATAGCATTTCATAAGTCTCCACTCGAAGAAGGCGCACAGCATCCTTTAAGGCATTAACATATTGACCGGAAGCGACTGACATGACAAAGCAAAAAAAAGAGCCCGATCATGACCTCGCAGCTCTGAAGGAGCGCGCGAAAGAACTGCGCTGCCTCTACAACGTCGCCGCAGCGCTCTCGCGTCGCGAGGAACCCCCTCAAGTGGTATTCAAGTGGGTGCTCGACGCGATCCCATCTGCTTGGCAGTTTCCAGAGGACACCACGGCGCGAATCGAATATCTCGGTCGCACCCATGCATTGCCGGATTTCGTGGATACGCCTTGGCGACTACCCTCGCCGATATCGATCTGGCGCACGACCGTGGGCGCAATTGAAGTCCACTACAAAAGTGAAAAGCCGGTTGCGTGGGAAGGTCCCTTTCTCAAGGAAGAACGCCAACTGCTAGACAACATCGCCCATCGCCTTGGCGAGTATCTCGAATGGAAGCAACGGGAACTCAGTGGCGAACGCCTGGGTGCGGCGCCGGAACATTGGCGCTGGCGGCTGCGCTTCGCCGAGCGCATCGCGGCCACCATCGATCCCGTGCGCTTCGGAGTCGAAGACGTTTACCTGTTCGGCAGCACCGAGGCCGGAGATGCGAACGTAGGAAGTGACATCGACCTACTGGTGGTCTGTAATGGCGATGCACAGCAAGTCGCAGACCTGCAGATATGGTTGGAAGGATGGAGCTTGTGTCTCGCAGAGATCAGCTTTCAGCTTTACGGGTTTCCAAGCGAAGGACTGCTCGATGTGAAGGTATTAAGCGGCCACCAGGCTGGTGCGGAAATCCAGGCATTCGCCCGCGCCGGCAAAACCCTCCAGCGGCTTCCGGTTGGCACTGCTTCTTCAGCCAAGAATCAATGATTGCCCGCGCAATCGCCTTCTCTACCAGCTCAACACCCGTTGCGACCCTTGGCCAAACAAGTCAATGAGCAATGGCGATCTTAAGAAAGCTCGTGCCAATGGTTGCGACGCGGCGATTTTGATCAGATGGCAACGATTTCTATACCCGCCGTAGAATGTCGTCATCATGCGCATTGTAGGTATACGAGTTGAGCCTTTCGCACGCGTTCTGGGCATCACCTACACCGTCTTTGGCTTGAGCGCTTATGCTGTTTTCGCGATCAAGGGCTCTGACTACCTAACGCTGCCATTTGGAGTACTCGCCCCTCTTGTCAGCCTTGATTTCACCCTCACCTTGGCCCGGTCGAGCGGGGTGTTTTACAACATTTTCTTATGCATCGCTTCCGTCTTATCGTATGCCGTTTCCGGGTGGATCACAGGGGTCGTAGGAGCACTGTGTTTTAACGCTGTCGCCAAGCAAACCGGGGGGATCGATGCGAAGTATCTCTGTACGGTCGATAAGGCTGGTGCTGCAGGGTGAAAAGTGTCTTCATCGATCAGGCGTTATCACACATTGATCCGAGGTGGGAGTCATCTTCAGCGGGCCATGAGCGTAATCGCGATCTTCCGCCACTGTCCTGCAAGGAGCAGGCTGTCCCCACGAGAGCGATTTATCGCAAGACAGTATTGCCTTCCGCAATGCACTGCCACTTGCCGTCTGGCATTTTGCGCCAAGTGTCTACGAAGCGTTCATGATCCTGCAGAGGCTTTCCGTCTTTGTCGGAGTGCCTCGCGTCGAACGTGCCGACGACGATGGCGGTGTCACCGAAGCTCATGATCTTGAGATCGCTTAGTTCGATCGTCTGGTACTTGCTCTTTTTGGCATCGTCGAGGACCTGAGATTTATTCATGAGGCTTCCGTCCGGCAGCACCTCTATATAGTTCTCTGCAAGCAGGGAAGCAATTGCCGACGCATCGTTCGCCTTCTGCGCAGCGGCCCAAGAATGCTCGAGCGCCGAAATCTCGGATTCGACGGCAATATCCTTCATCTCCCCGGACTGAGCACAAGCTGAAAGACACCAGAACGCTGACACGACACAAACGAGAAACTTGGTCATAGAGTTTTCCTTTTGAGCGGTAATGAGTGTAATAGCGATTGTTTGCCAGAATCGAAATCCCAATGTCTGTTGGAATCGACCGAGCAGCGTATACTCCTGCCACTTGGAGCGATACATGAGATTGCGGCTGCTATGTTTGTGCATCACCCTGTTCACGAGTATGCATCTCTCGTTTGCGCAAGACATCAACCGTGAGGCGCAGCGTATTCAAAGAAGCGTCCTTGGCGTCGATACTCACAACGACACAGTCCAACGCGTCATGTACGAAAATGTCGATCTTGGGAAGCGATCGACCGATGGCGCAATTGATCTTCCCAGACTACGTGAGGGCGGAATCCGCGTTCCGTTCTTCGCATTGTGGGTACCCACTTACTACAAGGGTTCTGAGGCAGTCCGGCGCACCTTGGATTTCCGAGATGCTATGCAGCGCGTGTTGGACAACTACCCTGACCAGATAGAGCTTGCGACCAGCGCAAAAGAAATCGAGCGAATCGTTGCCCAGAAAAAGATCGCTGCCGTGCTGAGCGTCGAGGGAGGTCATCAGATAGACAACGATCTGGCCGTACTACGGATGTATCGACGGATGGGCGTTCTCTCCATGACGCTAACGCATTTTCGCAGCAATGACTGGGCTGACTCATCAACGGGGAAGCAGGAACATAATGGGCTGACCGAATTCGGCAAGCAGGTCGTACACGAGATGAACCGCATTGGCATGATTGTCGATGTGTCACATGTCTCTGATAAGGCTTTCTACGACGTCCTCCAAGTCACAGCTAAACCAGTGATCGCATCTCACTCCTCGTGCCGCACGATTTGCGCCGTTCCTCGGAACATCACCGACGATATGATGCGAGCGCTCGCGAAAAACGGTGGTGTGGTGGGTGTTACATTCCCTGCGGCTTTCCTCAATCAAAAGGATGCTGACTCCTTGAAAGACCCCATTGCTCACGAGAACGCCCTGGAACCGAACCTCACAGGAGCGGAGCTTGATCAGTTCGCAGCAAAAGAGGGTGCAGCCAGCGGAGAATGGCACCCGCGGGTGGGCAATGCGACGGTCGAGGATGCCGCTGACTGCATAGACCACGTTGTGAAGATCGCAGGTATCGAACACGTAGGAATTGGAAGCGATTTCGACGGCGACGACGTCCTTCCTCGCGGCCTCGAAGATGTTTCTAAAATGCCAAACCTGGTCGCCGCATTGTTGAAACGTGGCTATAAGGAATCAGACATTCGCAAGATCATGGGCGAGAATGTCATGCGGGTGCTTCGTGAAGTCGTAGGACAATGAACCTCAACCGGCTGACCGAATCAGCTCAAATTTGCGCCGTCTCTTCGCCTTGTTGAGAGTCAATGAGTGTAATGGCGATGTTACGTCAACAATCGTCACGAAGCATCCGTGCTAGACTCCGCTGGACGCACGGAGAGCCTTGCCAACCGCCTCACCCATCGTCCGGCCAATCATCGGAGTCCTCGCCGTCTTTGGGGCATATGGCTTTGCATTTTGGAGAATAGTCAAAGCAAATCGCGGGAACAGGGTAATCGAGTGCGGAGTCATTGCTCTGGTAGTTCTGTTTTTGTATGGTCCCATCCACAAGATTCCCAACTTGCCGGATTGGGTGCTCACCGCAGTCGGCCTGTTAATCTTCCTTCTGTGCCTTCTGACTATGTTTTTTTTATCCTTGCAGGGAGTTGACGCCCTCCGCAGTCGGAAGACGCGGCGTTCGCGGGATTGAAAAGGCTGGCGAAATCAGACGATACCGCTCTTGAGCATCGGTCAATGAGTGTAATGGCGATGTTACGTCAACTAAGGAGGGGATGACTTAACAGGAATTGTCTGCCCCAACTGATTTTGGGCTGCCTCAGACCTATGACCCTTCGCAAAACTCTTCAAGAAAGGCTCACCGGATGGCGAGCCAATTGACAATCACAATCATCATCATTGCCAGCACTAGGGCCAGCCAAGCAAACGCAGACTTGTAAATCGCAAGCGGTCCCATAAGGCATTAACCCAGAACGGGGAGCTTATGGGTCGAGAAAGCTCCCCATCCGGGCGTCCTTCTCACCTTCTACTCTGCCAGCGTTTGTTGCAGGGATACATCGAGTGAAGACTGGAGAAAAGGAGGGACCGATCGGCAATCAGCCTCGACCCTTCCCTTTATGCAGATATTTGCAGCGGATCGGGGCGGCAATGAATTAGTTCACCATCGTTCCGGGTGGCATCTAAGTTCGCGATGAATTACAAGCTTAGGAGTGCCGGACGAACGTATCCGATTTTTATGATCATTCTTGCAGCTTTGGCCACATGGAGTTGCAGCGGTCAGGATTTCGGCTTCTTGCAGCCCAAGCCAGAGGATCTCTGTAAGTGTTTGCCTCTTGAGCCGGACATCGCCGATTATCGGCATCTTGCGAAGCATGTACCCATTGCGAACGAGACACTCCAGGAGGTGTCTGTCGACACAATTCTTACCTGGCCACAAGATGTCTTCATACCTCCCGACGCACCGCGCACTGGCCGCGAACTTCAGGTCTTTCACATTGCGGATGCGTATCTTCAGAATGCTAGCGTGAACTCAGCGGATTGCGATATTTCCATGGAGATTTCAGAAAATGCAGATAAGAGTGCTCCGAGAATGATCGTCGAGACACCTGTTGACACTGAATATTGCAGCGCTCGTCAAAATCTGCAGGCGCAGCTGAAGAAACATGGATTTCGGCTGGACTCCCAACACGGAGGTGAACTTGCAACGGCCCTACCGATCGAGGTCCTCGGAATGGCATTCGAGGACTTTGAGCACGACCGTGGAAACGCCGCAACCTTGTGGGAGCTTCATCCCGCGATTGTGACTCTTCATTGATGAAAAAGAGCTTTCGTCCAAATCAGGAGTTTGCGCTCATTGATATCGGCGGAGATTGACAGCTCAATAAGTGTAAGCGATGTTACGCCAACTACCCGGGATAGTTTCCGGTTAGTCGACTATAAAGACAAGGGTTGCAGCTGAAATGAGTCGGAACGCGAGCGCTGCACACCGGAAGCGGTGTTGTCATGACTGCCGCATTATCTCTGATAGAGTTATTTCTTCGGTAAGGGCGCATTGTAGCCCGGCACAGCACCTTCGAACTTCAGAATCTGTCCTTTCTGTCCGACGGCCCAGCCGTGGTGAGCGTCGGCGAATGATATCGAGTTGGCGTCCACTTCGTTCAGCTGGTGCCAGTTCTTTCCGCGATCGATTGAATAGTCCATTCCGGTTGGCCCAACCGCTAACGCGGTGGGACCAGGGGTGTAAGGCACGATCGCGATTCCCCAGCGGTATCCAGCGGGACGACGGTTACTCTCTTTCCATGTCCTGCCGCCATCGTCGGTATAGGCGGAATTGGGTTTCATCATCTGAGGATGATCGTAGTCGCCCCCGACAATTGCCAAACGGTCGGCGTCCACCACGGCGATCGAGAAAACACCCTGGTTCAGCCCCTTGACCAGCGGTGACTCGGAGATCGCCCATGTCTTGCCGGCATCGTCGGTGTGGAAGACGCGCGACGCGTTCTCCGTCACGAACCAGGCGTGCCAGAGTTCGTTTTTTCCTTTCTTTTCGGAATACGTCGCGATGCATGTCCCAGAGGCCGGGGAACCTTCGCCCTCCTTCGCTGCCGGTACTGATTGCGACCGCAACGGCGTCCAGTGTGTGCCACCGTCGGAGGTTGTCAGTAACTCGAACTTGCCATCCACGGCATCGCCGATCACTATGCCGTGCGTCGCATTCCAGAAGGCTATGCAGTCAAGGAATGCTTTTGCATTCTGCTCTGTGTATTGCAACGACCAGGTCTTGCCCGCATCTGTCGTCTTGTAAATCCGCGATTCATTCCCGTTGCCAATGGACATCAGGTACGCGGTCTTGGCGTCGACGGCATAGACGCCGCGGAAGTCGAGTTTCTCACCGCCCGGGACGGTCCCAGCCTGCCAAATCTCTCCTCCGTCCGTCGTGAGGACAAATGTCCCACCTGTGCCGCTGGCCCAGACTACGTTTGCATTGACGACACTCAATCCGTGCAAGCTGGCGTCGGTGTTCGACTTCTGGGGCTTCCACTGACCGAACGCGGAGGCCGCCACAAAACAAATTAGCAAGACCTTGGCTTTCAAGCGAGCCGGTGATACTCGAAGCAACAGATATTTCACGAAGCTGCGCTCCATAACATATCTCCTGTCTTTCAATAGACGCGCGCTCGCGACAATGTTAGCGTCGTCCGCTGTGAATCGCCCTATGCCAGCGAGGCGTGCGAACCGGGCTTGCTTATCTTTCGAGTAAAGGGTCCTTCGGAATTGATGACAACTGTCATTAACAGGCGTTATCACTCATTGACCTGCTGAACTATCTTTAGCCACCCCAACCGGGCTCGCCAACCTGATTTGCATCCAGCTGGCGAGCCTCTTGTTTCTCCTCAAGCCGCGGCTGGCACCGCTGTGCTCGCCTTGGAACCAAGTGCTTCCGAGAGTTTCTCGGACACAACCTGGATCGTGAGCTTCGTTGCTGGAGTATCGGCTAACGCATTCAGCAATGCGTAATCGTGGTGCGTCGCGATCACCCTCATTGGCGTCACTTCAACACCCGCTTGCATCAGCTTCCTGGCATACTGCTCGCCTTCATCACGCAGAATGTCGTTCTCATCCGTAATCAACAAAGCGGGAGGCAATCCTTTCAGCTGTTCGATTGTCGCCGACAAAGGCGACGCCGTTATCTTCTTCCGGTCTTCTTTATTCGGGGCATACGCATCCCAGAACCATGCCATCCCTGCTTTCGTCAGCCATGGACCGTCCGCGAACTCTTCATACGACGCCTGGGACATGCTGGAATCCGTGACCGGATACATCATCACCTGGTATCGGATCGATGGGCCATTTCGTTCTTTTGCCAGCTGCGCGACTACCGCCGTCGTGTAGCCTCCTACGCTCTCTCCCGCCACGGCAAGACGGCTTGTGTCCAATCCCAGCTGTTTGCCGTTTTCAGCGACGTACTTCGTTGCTGCATAACACTGCTCCACCGGGACGGGGAACTGCGCCTCGGGTGATGGTGTGTAGTTGACGAACACGAAAGCTGCATTCGTTCCGTTGACCAGGTCCCGCAACAGTCTGTCATGCGTGTTCTTGCTGCCGAGCACCCAGCCACCACCGTGGAAGTACATCACCACTGGGAGAGCTCCCTTGGCATTTTGTGGACGATAAATGCGTACCGAGACCTCTCCTGTCGGACCTACTGGAAACACCTTCTCTTCTACGTCCGCGGGCGGCTTTCTAACTTGGATGGCTTGAGCATCTTCGAGAACCTTGCGCGCGTCAGCATAAGACAGCGTGTTAATGGGTTTGCTCCCGGCGAGGCTGTCGATAAAAGCTTGGGTTGTGGGCTCAAGAATGGGTTCATTGCGTTTGGCCATTTACGGTCTCCTTTGCATGGCTGGTAGTTGAGGGAGTGATCCACCCCGAACAGGATGAATCTGTGATGTGCGACCAAGGTCAGGCCCAGACTGATAGTGTGGCTGATCACCGTACTCTGCGCAACGAGCTGGCTGTTGAAAACTGTGCTTTCGCTCGACAAGCGGCGATTGGGTGAGAACGAGACAATGCGGAGCTGAAGCGTGGGTTCGTACGAAAATTTGTAAAAGGATTTCGCTTACGCGACCTTACGCGACCCGGTCTGCGTTGCTACTGGCCAATCGGCCTTCCAGGCATCCGGAGAAGATACGTTCGTATAGCGAATGCGTACTGGCATGCCAGCGAGTCGATCCGAAAGCCGCGCTTCGTTGCGGATTGGCCACCAGTCGTACAAGAAGACCTCAAGTGGTCGCCACATGGAAACCCAACCACCGATCGTGAGCGTTTCACGAATGATCTCACCAGTCGGCGTATTCTTCAGCAGAGTGGCGAGGAAATCACCCAAGGCTACTGCGCACGCCAGGGCTACGAGACCGATCACAAGACTGGTCCGGCCCACCCGGAAGAGTTCGCGTAGACGCCGTCGATATGCCTGGGCGCGTTGACTGAAAAACTCGTGAATGGCATCGCGCAGAACTGCAGCTTCGTCAGGTAACCCCGCCTCGCGGTCGAGATCGACCACCAGGGCTAATGTGGCGTCGCGGGGCAAGTCTTTTGCCCACCCCACGATAAAATCCTCGGCTCTCGGATCCAAATCCCTGTCCCGAAAAGGCGAAGGATCAATGGCATTGAATAATTGTTTTAACTCGCCGACATGGACCTCAATCACCGCACATTTGTTTGGGATTGGGTCGCCCGCGGATGGTCTTTCCGGAGTGGTTTCCACGCTTGTCACTTTATAGGGAACAACCGCTACTTTCCGTCAGGGCGCCATGAGAAACTCGCCCGCGTTCTCAGAGTTTGACCCACAAAGATTCGTCAGGCAACTCATCGACGTGCAGCGGCGCGACCTTATCTTTGCAGCGCAAAAACCGCAGGATTCGCAAACTCTCTGTTTCGCTGAGTTTCGTTAAGATCGCGATATCGATGAGCTTCGCGGGCTTTCCACGCGTCATCGCACGCAGAACGAATTGGCAGTTACGAGCGGTACGCCAACTCTCGTAAGTGTCCCACAGCGGCGTTGTAGTCCACTTTGGGATCTGCGCTAAGGAATTGAGGAACGTCATAGGCCGACCACAGGCAAAAATAACGGACGGTCAGGTCGCCCTCCCCCAAGGACCCCCACCGTCCGGCTCACATAATTTTTTAGAAATCGATCGAACTGGTGTTGAAACCGCCAGATCTTCCGTGGCGCTCCACGGTATGTCCCACATCGAGACCGCGTGAGCTTAGCACTAATTACTTCGATATGAAAAGGCTTCCGGCACAAAACACTACCTATCTTTGCCTGATCAAGTTCGGCGCTGATCGGAGTTGGTCGGAGGGACAGCCATTCAGCCGGGAAGCGTCCAGTTCGCAATAGCCCCTTCCTCACCTTCTTACAGGCTGTGCGACCAAACCTTATAGCGTGGGCGGGTGTACAAGGCGGTGCCGCACAGGTCCCGGCTCGCTTCGCGAGACTTGGCACACCTCTTCCTTATCACACTCGTCCTGTTCAGTCGTCACAGACGCGCGAGCTTGCCTTGTGAAAACATTGATTTGTGGGCGGAGCAAAGGTGTTCGTGTGCTTGTCCCAGTCCTCGGCGCCCCAACGTTGAACTAGCGCGTGCTGAAAATCAGACCAGCCCGGCTTTTCGCGGCGAACTGGCGAGCATAGGATCTTCGAAAAGAAGAACGAAAGGACCCCAACAGAGCTAAGTCCTTATTCCGGAATATTTTGCCTGTAACTTCTTTAAAGTCAAAGATTTGGCGGGATATTTTCCGTAAGTTTATGATTCCAAAAGATCGAGATATGGGGGAGGATGGGTAATTACTACGGAAGTATTAACCCAGATGTATACAGTTCGACGTGCGCATTCCTGGAATCGAATTGCCCAGTAATTCGACATTAGGACTGCCTCCAGGAGCGCCCACTCTTCGAACGGATCGCCTTACCTCTCAAAAAAAGAAGTAACTGCACCAACCCAAGCCCTTCGGTAACTTCCCGTTTCTTTTGCGGACGCGCGATACTCGGCAGGAATGGCGACCCTCCCCCAATCCACTTCGATCAAGCGCAGCCCTCGCCTTCAACTGGCAGCTGCGATTCCCACGGTTCTTCGTCTTGCAAATGGACGTTGCGATCAAGCAGGTCTTCGCACCATTTCTATGACAGGCGGCCTCTTGCATGTTCCTGCAACCCTCATTCATGGGGTGCGGGTGAAGATGATGTTTGTCACCGACGCCGGCACGATCATGGGTGCGGCGGAAATGTTGAAGCCGCTCTCGATCAACGCGCAACCATTTCGCTTCACCGCTCTCGATGAGATATCGCAACGAAGGTTGAAAGGCATGATTCAGCCCGAAGTCACAGCGCCCGAGCCGAACTCTGAAGAATGGATTCTGAAATACCGTAAAGCGATGAGCAGGTCTGAGCATCCGCGCCCGGGACTCTTTGGCGTGATTCTCGCCGCCGTCACGGTGTTAGTTGTCGGCGCAGCGATTGCCTTCTCGATGCACATCGGCTACTTGCAATAAAGCAGACCATCTGCGACGTTTTCAAATTTTCATTTCCACTGCATGATCTTGGCTTCGACGCAAGCCTCAAGATAATCTGCAACGATCTCTACTGAAATTGGTCCGTATTCGGCTGAGACGGCATCGCGAATCTCGCCAACTGAGCGCTTTCCATTCACAAAGTTCACGATTTCATACGCATAAAGGTCAGACTGGTTTAGCACGCTGACGAGCGGAGTCGCTTCTGTGTTGACAAGCTTGATCTTCGAGTAGCGATCTTGTCCAAGTCGCGCAAGCAGAACATTGTCATTCTGATAAGTAAGAGGACCGAACTCTCCAACGCGAACGGGAACTCGACGCGCGTCCGCGATGTTTGCTGATGGGTTTGCGGCCGCTTTCGCGCCGCGTGTGCGAGCAGTGTTTGCAATCCAAGTTTGATAGTTTTTCGCCTGTTGGTCGAGCGCCGCAACGTAAGCTGAATCTGCATCACCAGATGCATTCGCAAACGCAGTGAATGCGCGCAGCATCGCGGTTTCCCTAGCAAGCGACTGATTGATCAAGTTCTGTGCTTCGTACCAGGCGATTTCAGGACTGCTGTTGCCATTCCTCGACATGTTCTGCGCACGCGCGGAATCTTGCGCGAACCGCGCCTGAGACTGAGAACCTAGATAGCTGAGAATGTCAGGCGCGAGCTTCGCATCGACAGATGCGTAAACGTAGCCTGATGCAGCGCCGAGCAGTGCTACTCGCCGCAGCTTCGTTGGATCGATCTGAGTTAAGGAATCGTGATCCGTGTGAATATAGATGTCAGGCCAATCGCGCAGATAAAGTGAAGGAACAGCAATCGTTGAGGAATCGTAATCATTGTGATCGCTGCCTTCCGTAAAAGGAGTAACGTCCGCGATCAGTTCATTGCGCGTTCCAAGCGCGCCAGCGCGAGTCTCAACAATGCCATCTTCTGCTGAACCACCGCTTGCAGCATAATCGCTTGCTGCGCTCTTTATCGCATCGAGGAAGAAAGCTCCCACATCTGTGACGAAGCTTGGCAACGACCACGGAGTCGCAGTCACGTGGAAGATCGACTTGTTCTTGAAAGGATCGCCGCCAACCATGTCCATGTGAATGTCAGCGCGCATGCGTTGACGCAGATCAGGATGCGTTGCGAGAAACGCCATCGTTCCTTCAATTTCTGGTCCCCAGATAAAACGCATCGTTCGCTTCGGCGCCGGAAGCGAGCCGGATTTGATGAGGTGTGCAAGAATGCGCGCGGACTCCAGAATTGTTACGCAACCGCTTCCATTGTCGTTTGCGCCAGGACGCTCGTGATCAAGATGACAGCTGTAAACAATCTCACCAGCAGCAGAATCGGTTCCCGGAATCGTGCCTGTGATCACTGTCCAATGACCAGGACCGACTTCGGCTTGAACATGTGCTTTCAAGCGTACTTCGCCGGATCGCAGTTGGCCTCGCAGCGCATCGGCGGTTTCGCGAGACACCATGAATGCGAAGCCTGATGGTTGGCGAGCCTCGAGATGTCCCCAACGAATCAGCGTGCGATCCAAGCCCGACCACGCAGTCGTCTGATTCGGCATATCGCTTACGATTCCAATCGCGCCGTGTTGGCCGATCGCGAGTTCCTGGACGCGCGCAAGCACGCCATCGGCAAGCACAATTTTGCCGCGGACATCTTTGCCTGTGTAATCGCGTTCGTTCGCTCCATCGCCGACATCGACCAATGTAGTTTCGGCATCTGCGCTTCGGCTGTAGTCTGCAAGTGTGATGGGATTTGTTTCCCAATCACCAAGCAGTAGGTGTTCGGGTTTCGTTTGCCAAAGCGAAGCTGTTTTCACATTCCATCCGAAATAGGAACGCATCAATCCATATTGTTTCGTGCCATCAATCGGGAACTGCTCCGCATGAACATCCGCGAGACCGTAATCGCGCGCCCGTTCGAGAATGAACAGCGCAGCCTGATCGAACGCGGAGGTTGCCGGAACGCGATGAAGAGTAGTGATGTAACGTAGGTTCTCGTAAGGCGCCGCTCCGTTCGATTCGTTCCTGAGCACCGTCCACTGCGAATCTGTCAAGAACGGCTGTTGCGCTACGGTAGAAGTGGCAGACACCAGAAGCACGAGTGAGAGGATTGAGAGGCGTTTCATGCGGTTGTGAGGATAGCATCCGCCCATTGCGGTTCGCTTGACACCCGACATGGGGAAAGGCGTACAGTTTTGACTAATCATTCCTCAATATTCCAGGAGAAAAGACCATGTCTTTACGAATTAATGACGAGGCCCCGAATTTCAGTGCCGAAACTACGCAAGGGCCGATCAATTTCCACGAGTGGATTGGCAACGGATGGGCAATCCTGTTTTCCCATCCGAAAGACTTCACTCCCGTTTGCACGACCGAACTGGGATACATGGCTGGATTGCAGCCCGAGTTCGCGAAGCGCGGATGCAAGATCATTGGCTTAAGCGTCGATCCAGTGGGCAACCACGGTAAGTGGGCCGCCGACATCGAAGAGACGCAAGGACACAAGGTGACGTATCCAATGATTGGCGACCCGCAGCTGAAAGTGGCGAAGCTATATGACATGTTGCCCGCGGAAGCGGGTGATACATGTGAAGGTCGGACAGCGGCCAACAATGCCACGGTTCGGACCGTGTTCGTGATCGGGCCCGACAAGAAGATCAAGTTGATGTTGGTTTATCCGATGAGTACGGGACGGAATTTTGACGAGGTCTTGCGCGTGTTGGATTCGATCCAACTAACCACCAAGCATAATGTTGCGACACCGGTAAATTGGAAGCCCGGAGATGACGTGATTATTCCGCCGGCGGTGTCCGATGAGGATGCAAAGAAAAAATTCCCACAAGGGTGGAAGACGTTGAAGCCGTATTTGAGAGTGGTTGGACAACCGAAGTAGGATTGGATCTAAGAAAAAGCCCCGACGTGAGTCGGGGCTTATGTTTTTGGCGTTCAATCGTCCCTACGGAACTTTTTGATCTTTCGACGTTCAGATCCCAGCGCTGAAGCGCTGGGCTATTTTTCGCGTCGTCCCTCCGGGAGTTCTGGTGAAGCCGCGCTGCGGAGGAGCAATAAATGCGACTTCGTACGATGCTCGTCAGCACGGCTTCGAGTAAACGATGTTTTAGGCAGTTCTAGAACAAATTCCACAAAAACTGGTTGTAGACATCGTGGTGATACTGGACCTCAGGGGCTTTAACGAAAGTACCCAGCATGCGGGGGCAACGGTCCGCTGAGGCTTGCTTCAGATCCGCGTAACGAGCCTTTACGTCTTCGCCCAACAACTTCGTAGTCCAGGTGGATTTGCGGAAGTTTGCGAGAGCGTCATAGATGTTGTCGGGCAGATAGCGTTCTGCCTGGCGCAGGTTCTTGATTTTGGCAGTATCACCGTCCATCCCAGTCTTGAAGATTGAATACATAACCAGGTACGGATTTGCGTCAGGAGCCACAGATCGGACTTCGACACGCATGCTTTTTTCGTTCCCGATAGGAATGCGGATCATCGATCCACGATCTGTCGGGGAAGCCTTGATCTGATTGGGTGCCTCGAAGTGCGGATCAAGACGACGATATGCATTGACGCTCGGATTCAAGAGCAGGCAGATGTCGTTGCCGTGAGTCAGAATGCGGTCAACAAAAGCCCATCCCAACTTGCTGAGTTTCTCTTCGCCTTTCGCATCCCAGAACAGGTTTTTTCCCTTTTCGCTGATGGAGATATTTGTATGCATGCCGCTGCCATTCACCCCAACGACCGGCTTTGGTAGAAAGGACGCCGTCAGGCCCAGGTTAGTGGCAACCTGGCGACAAATCAGCTTGTAAAGCTGGATCTGATCGGCTGCGGTGACTACTTCGCCATAGCTGTAGTTGATTTCGAACTGTGATGGCGCAACTTCGGGATGGTCTTTTTCGTTCTGAAACCCCATCGCGCGTTGCACTTCCGCCGTCGTGTCGATAAAACTGCGAAGAAGATCGCCAGGAAGCGAATGATAGTAGCCGCCGGTGTTGACGTATTCGAATTTGCCTGTTTCGTGGAAATGTCGTTCGGCGTCGGAGCCCTTGAAGAGAAAACCTTCAATTTCGTTAGCGGCGTTGAGCGTGTAGCCTTCTTTTTTATAGAGAGTATCTGCAAACAGTTTGAGCACTCCGCGGATATCGGCAGCGTAGGGTGTACCGTTTTTATCGATGACGTCGCCGAACACAAGCACCTTACCGGGTCCGAATACGTCGGCCGGGCCCCAATAGAAAGCGCCCCAATCGATACCAAGACGCAGGTCACTTTCGCGCTGTGCGGTGAATCCCCGGATCGAAGATCCATCAAAAGTCAGGTTGTCCCAGCTCTTGATTAGAAACTTCTTGTCATAATCGAGCATGTGGAGCCGGCCTTCGAGATCACTGAAGAGGACGGTGATGGCCTTGATCCGTTTTTCATCCGTGAGATATTTAAGGCGGTCTTCCTGGACCTTGTGGGCGGGAACGCGATTTTTGCGCTGATCTTTCGCTCTCAGATTTAACTCTTCCAGTTCGTCGTATGAGAGCGCAAGAAAACTACGGAGTTCGTTCGGCATGATTCTCCTTTGATGTGAGGACGGGCGTCATTTTGCAAGGGGAGTTCAGTGGCTGGTAACAACAGATCAGGGTAACGCGGGCATTTTACCTCCGGCCAATCAAAAAAGCTGATGGCGGCAATACAAGGTTTTTATCAAGTTTTCCACAGGTGATGGCAGGGCAAAACTAGAGCCTGTTTGTAGCGCGAGATCATCCAAAGTAGCACTTCGGCTGAGAAGGGAAAATCAAAATGTCGACGGTCATAGAAGCCAACCCACTTGAAAAGTTGTCGCGTGAACCTCTCCCGACTGGGGAATCGTGCATTCTGATAATTTTTGGCGCGTCGGGTGACCTAACCAAGAGAAAGTTAATGCCGGGCCTCTACAACTTGTCATGTTTCGGGTGCATGAATCCGGAATTCGAAGTGTTAGGAGTGGGTCGCACCGAGATGAGTTCCGAGGAGTTCCGGAAGAAGATGAGGGAGTCGGCAGCCAAATCGAAAGACACGCGCGATTTCAGCCAAGGCGGATGGCAGGAATTTGAGAGGCGCCTTCATTATCTAGTTGGCGACATCAACGAGCCAGGTTTTTATTCGGAGTTGAAGAACAAGCTGGAGGAGATGGCAAAGAAAGGATCCAGTCCGAATCATCTCTTCTATGTATCAACACCAGCTTCGGTTGCGGGACCTATCATTGAGGGCTTGGGAAAAGTTGGCCTGAACAAGCAAGAGCGTGGCTGGACTCGAATTGTACTGGAAAAACCTTTCGGACGCGATCTGGAATCTGCCCATGAGCTCAACGAGAAAGTGCGTGAGGTGTTCGACGAAAAGTCGGTGTACAGGATCGACCACTATTTAGGAAAGGAAACAGTTCAGAACATTTTGGTATTTCGGTTCAGCAATTCGCTGTTCGAACCGGTCTGGAACCGCAACTACATCGATTACGTAGAAATCACAGCGGCGGAAACGGTAGGGGTTGAGAATCGCGCGTCCTTTTACGAGGAGACGGGCGCTTTGCGCGACATGGTCGCCAACCATTTATTGCAGTTGCTGGCGCTCACGGCGATGGAGCCACCTGTTTCGTTCGACGCGGATTCGGTGCGGGAACAAAAAGTTCAGGTGTTTCGATCAATTCGGCCGATGAGTGTGGAGAACGTGGTGCGTTCGACATATCGTGGCCAGTACGGCCCCGGAAGCATGGATGGCAAGAAAATGGCTGGGTACCGAGAGGAGCCGGGTGTAAATCCGCAATCGACGACAGAGACGTATGCTGCGGTTGAGTTTCATGTGGATAACTGGCGATGGGCGGGGGTACCGTTCTATATCCGAACCGGCAAAAGGCTGGCCAAAAATTCGACGCAAGTGCGAGTGCATTTGAAGCCGACGCCGCAAGCACTATTCGCCACCACGACTTCGCAGGTGGATCCAAACGTAATTACCATGAGCATTCAGCCAGACGAAGGCATCTCTATCTCTTTCGACGCGAAGCGACCTGGTTCGCAAATGCGAACTGTGTCGGTGCAAGCACATTTTTCGTATCAATCCAGTTTCGGATCGAGCGGACCATCTGCTTATGAAACATTGTTGCTCGATTCGATCCGCGGCGACGCAACCTTGTTTACGCGACGGGATGAGGTCGAAGCGGAATGGCGGATCATCACGCCGATTGAGCAAGCGTGGGCGCAGCTTCCGCCACCAAAGTTTCCTAATTATGAGGCGGGAAGCGAAGGACCGGAGGCGGCCAATCAACTGATGAAAGAACATCGAGAGTGGACGCCGATCCGTTAGCAGAGGTCGAAAACCTCACGCGAGAAGATGCGTATAATGCATGGCGCCTTGAAGGTACGCATCGAGGCGAAATCTCCGCGTGAGGGTCGCATGGCACGACAATCTTCTTCGCAATCGCCTACTCGTCGAGAATTCATTGCCACTGCCGGGACAGTCGCAGCTCTAGGCGCTTCCGCAGGTTTGCCTACCTTGGGAGCGAGCACGACCAGCCCCGCGCCTGATCCGCATCAGGGCGGTACCTCCACGAAACGTAAAATTCCCATCGGCGTTTTCGATCCAGTTTTCGACAAGATGGAACTCGATCCGATGATCGACCTGATTGCAGGGTGGGGCATCGAGGCGGTGGAGATCGGGACAGGTGGCTATCCAAATAATCGGCACTGTCCAGTGGATGAGTTGCTTGCCGACCCAGCCAAAGCGAAGGCTTGGAAAAAGAAATTCGAGAGCAAAAATATCCAGGTAGCGACCCTGAGTTGCCACGGCAATCCGGTGCATCCGGACTCGAAGATTGCGGCGCGTGACGCGCAGACGTTCCGGAACACCGTGTTGCTGGCTGAAAGATTGGAGGTGCCGGTCATTGTCGGATTCTCGGGTTGTCCGGGTGGATCGCCGACGGACACGATGCCGAACTGGGCAACATACCGGTGGCCTCCGGAATTTGATCAGATTCTGAAATGGCAGTGGAAGGAGAAGGTCGTTCCCTATTGGAAGGACGCGGCAAAGTTTGCACGCGAACATGGAGTCCACAAGCTTGCTTTCGAGATGCATCCGGGATTCGTGGTTTATAACCCGATGACGCTGATGAAGCTAAGGGATGCGGTAGGAGAGGAGATTGGGGCTAACTGCGATCTCAGCCATTTGTTCTGGCAGGGATGCGATCCGATCGCGGTCATTCACTTTTTAGGCAAGCAGAACATGATTTTCCACGCGCATATGAAAGATACGGTGTTCTTCAAGGAGAACCTTGACCGGTTTGGTGTACTGAACTTCGCGTTCGAAACAGGTGAGCTTGCCCAAGCTTCGGAATCGTTCCGAGCCGTGGGGTACGGGCATAGCGCCGGGACGTGGAAGGAGATTGTGAAGGCCTATATGGACGTGGGGTATCAGGGCATCCTCAGTATTGAGAACGAAGATCCGATCTTGCCGGGAGAAGTTGGAGTGCAGAGAGCGCTGTTCGTCCTGAAGAATGTGCGAGACGAGTTGATGAACGCGCAGAGTTAGCAGTTAGCTGAGATGAACCGACGCGAATTTACATTGTCGCTGGCAGCTGCGGGGGCAGCATGGTCCGTCCCGATTAACGCTAAGAGGGTGGCGGCTGACGAGAAGAAGACGCCACTGAAGTTCGCCGTGATGTTGTGGACCTTAGGGAAAGAACTACCGTTTGAGCGTCGATTAGAAATTGTTGCGCAAGCCGGCTACTCGGGCGTCGAACTGGTGAATGAGTTCAAGGACTGGACGGATAGCGATTTTCAGAAAGCGAACGCTCGAAAGCGAAGTCTCGGACTCACGTTCGATGCGACGGCCGGTGTGTGGAAGGGGATTGCGGATCCAAAAGGAACGGATGCGTTCGTGGCGGATCTGCAGGCTTTCATACCGATGGCGAACAAACTGGAGTGTTCGGACATCATTGTTCTATCGGGTGACAAAATTTCGGGAGCGACCCATCAGCAACAGCACCAGGCATGCGTAGAGGCGTTAAAGCGTGGCGCGGAGATTGCCGAGAAAAATGGGTTGCGCTTGCTGCTGGAGAACATCGATCAAGAGGAGAATCCGGAATATTTTTTAACGTCAGTCGCTGAAGGGTTTGAGATTATCGGGGAAGTAAATCATCCACGGGTGCGGTTCTTGTACGACTTTTACCACGAGCAGATTTCCGAGGGAAACCTGATTGCCAAGCTGGAGAAGAACATCAATCTTGTGGGGCTCGTGCATGTGGCGGATGTGCCAGGTCGACACGAGCCGGGGACGGGCGAAATCGCGTATGGGAGTATCTATCGCAAGCTCGCCCAACTGAAGTTCGACGGGTACGTTGCAATGGAGTTCGAGACGAAGGGGAATATCGGCGAGACATTACGTCGCGCCCGCCTGGAGGCGATCGCGAGCTTGGAGAAGCAGATTTCGAACTGAACGGGATTGACTGAGCTGATTGTCACGAATAGCCTACAGTCCTTCGCGTTTCTGGGGTGAGGGTTCATGCAAAGGCGCAATGCGCTGAAGTTATTGGTGGGAGCAGCGGGCCTTCCGCTGCTTTCGAGCGAGTCGTTGGCCTTCTTTCAAAGCATCCAGGCACAGGTTCCACAAAGCACAGCACTCAAGGCGTTTTCGGCGGATCAGAATGCGATCGTGGAAACGATCTCGGAACTGATCATTCCGGCTACGGATACGCCGGGGGCGAAGGCAGCGAGGGTGAGCGAGTTCATCGATCTCATTCTGAGTGACTGGAGCAAGGAAGACGAGAAAACCCGATTCCTTGCGGGTGTCGACGAGGTGAACCATCGTAGCCAAGTGTTGTACGGCAAGCGCTTCGTAGATGCGGCGGCAGAGCAACAGAAAGAGATTCTTCGTGGCTTTGATGACGAACTCATGGCGGCGCAGCAAGTCTTGTTGGCCAATCGCCGCGGAAACCGCAAGCCGCCCGAGAAGACTTTTTTTTACATGATGAAGCAGTTGACTCTGGTGGGTTATTACACCTCGCAAGTGGGCGCACAGGAAGAGTTGCACTACGAAATTATCCCGCACGCGCATGAGCAATGTGCGCCAGTCCCAACGACGGAGAAAAGCTAATGCCGAGCAACGTATTCGATGCGATCGTAATCGGCTCAGGCATAACCGGGGGCTGGGCAGCCAAGGAACTCACCGAAAAAGGTTTGCAGACGCTTGTTCTCGAGGCGGGACGTCCGATTGATCCTGCGAAGGATTATGTGGAACACGTTCCGGTGTGGAAACAGAGGTTCCGAGGGATGGGGGACAAGCGGAAGTCGAGCGATATACAAGCCGTGCAGACTACGAGCGATGGCGTCGACGAATGGAATGCGAAGTTCTTCGTAAATGATAAGGAGAATCCGTATACCACACCGTCGGACAAACCTTTTCTGTGGATCAGGGGAAGGCAGGTGGGCGGACGTTCGATCATGTGGGGCAGGCAATCGTACCGGTGGAGCGATCTGGATTTCGAGGCCAACTTGCGTGAGGGGATCGCAGTCGATTGGCCGATTCGATACCAGGACATTTCCGAATGGTACGACTACGTCGAGGATTTCATTGGCGTCAGCGGGAGAGCGGAGGGGTTGCCTCAGCTTCCGGATGGCAAGTTTTTGCCTCCGATGGAATTCACGTGTGCCGAGGAAACGGTACGCGATTCAGTGGCAGCGCATTTCGGGAAAGAGCGGCGACTGACGATTGGGCGTACGGCGATTCTGACGCAGCCTCATCGTGGACGGGCGGCTTGCCATTACTGTGGGCCGTGCAGCCGTGGGTGCATCACCAAATCTTATTTTTCGAGTTTGAACTCGACGCTGCCCGCTGCGCAGGCGACGGGAAAACTGACGGTGCGGCCGCACAGCGTGGTGCACAGTTTGACGTTCGATCCGAAGACGCGACGAGTATCTGGTGTGCAGGTGATCGATGGGCAGACCAGACAGACGGTCGAGTTCAAGGCGAAGGTAGTGTTTCTCTGTGCGTCGGCATTGGAATCGACTCGCATTCTTTTGAACTCAAAGAGCACGGAGTTTGCGAACGGGCTCGCGAATTCGAGTGGTCAGCTCGGCCGAAACGTGATGGATCACGTGATGGGTGGAGGAGCGTCCGGAATTATCGCGGGACATGAAGACAAAATGTCGCAAGGCAGGCGGCCGAACGGAATCTACATGCCGCGATTCCGGAATGTGAAGGAAAAACACTCGGAGTTCTTGCGCGGTTACGGTTTTCAGGGCGGAGCGGAGCGCGATGGTTGGACTCGTGGAATTGAAATGGCGGGCTTCGGTGCGGAGTTCAAACACGCTCTCCGGCAACCGGGACCGTGGCGATTCCAGTTCTATGGTTTTGGCGAATGTTTGCCGAACCCGGACAATTATGTGGCGCTTGATCCCGAGGTGAAAGATGCCTGGGGAATTCCTGCACTCCAGATCGTGTGCAAATGGCGAGAGAACGAACGCGCGCTGTTACTTGATATGAGTATTGCGGCGTCGGAGATGCTGGCAGCTGCGGGCGCAAAAGATATCACGACATTCGTTGAAGACAACGCTCCAGGGCTGACTATTCATGAGATGGGGACAGCACGGATGGGCCGAGATCCGAAAACGTCGGTCCTGAACGCGCAAAACCAGGCGCATGACGTCCAGAACTTATTTGTGACGGATGGTGCCTGCATGGTGTCGTCGTCGTGTGTAAATCCATCGCTCACTTACATGGCGCTGACTGCGCGAGCGTGCGACTACGCGGTTTCGCAGATGAAAAAGGGAGAACTATGAACCGGAGAACGTTTCTGGGAACGATTACCGCGGGCTCAATTCTGGCAAGCCGTGTTAGTTGGGCGTCGGCAGAGCACAAAGTCGATCCCATTGGTGTGCAGCTGTACACCGTGCGGGAGTCGATGAAGAAGGACACCCCGGGAACCATCGCGAAAGTCGCGCAAGTTGGTTACAAGGAAGTGGAGTTCGCCGGGTACTTCGATCATTCGCCGAAAGAGATCCGAAGCATTCTTGACCAGAACGGGTTGAAAGCGCCCTCCGCACATATCGAGTACTCGGTGCTCGATGAAAAATGGCCAGGAGTGTTAGAAGCTGCGCAGGTCGTTGGGCATCAATACATTGTCTGTCCCTGGATCGAGGATGAAGTGCGGAAGCAGAACCGCTGGAAAGAAGCGGCAGCGAAATTCAACAAAGCAGCCGATGCGTCGAAGAAAGCAGGGATACAGTTTGCCTACCACAATCATCATTTTGAATTTGTGAAGGTCGATGGCAAATACGCGTATGACATTCTGCTTGAAGAAACTGATCCCAAATTAGTGCAGATGGAGATGGACCTCTGCTGGATGAATATCGCGGGGCAAGATCCGATCAAATATTTCGACCGTTATCCAGGACGATTTCCGATGGTTCACGTGAAGGATGTGAAGAAGATCCCGCGCAAGCAAGATGACAATCCAGTGAATTTCGATAATGTTTTTCCGGAAATGACAAGTGTGGGGAACGGTGTTATCGATTTCAAAAAGATTTTTGCTCAGTCAGACAAGGCGGGTATCAAGCACTATTTCGTCGAGAATGACTATCCGAAGTCGGAGTTTGAAGACATCCGCGCGAGTTACGAGTACCTCCACAAGCTGAAATTCTGAAAATCGAGATATAGGGACGCGATGACGATGCAAGTAGTGCGTTCGCCGAAAATCTACGATGTCTGCATTATCGGTTCGGGCGCTTCGGGTGGAACGGCAGCCAAGGTCCTCACCGAGGGCGGGTTAAACGTCGTCATGCTTGAGGCGGGTGGTCCTCTTGATCCTGGAAAAGACTTCAAAGAACACACTTGGCCTCATGAATTACCGCATCGCGGAGTTGGAAAGGGTGCGAAGCATCGGGGCGAGTTGAACGACGAGTTCCTTGCGCCGAACGGATTCTGGGAGATCGAAGGAGAACCGTACACGTCCGCGCCCGGTTCGCGGTTTCGATGGTTTCGCTCTCGAATCGTCGGTGGGCGTACTAACCATTGGGGCAGAATTGCGCTGCGATTTGCGCCAGTCGACTTTCGAGCCAGATCGACGGACGGGATGGGCGATGACTGGCCGATTTCGTATGAGGATGTTGCTCCTTACTACGATAAAGTCGAATCGTACATTGGAGTATTTGGCTCCAAAGAGAACATCCCGAGTGCTCCCGACGGAGTGTTTCTCCCGCCACCAAAACCACGCTGTACCGAACTGTTCATCAAAAAATCATTCGATAAGCTGAACATCCTGTGTGTGCCGGCACGGCTAGCGATCCTTACCAAGCCACTGAATGGCAGACCAGCTTGCCACTACTGCGGCCAATGTAATCGTGGATGCGTTACTGCATCGAATTTCAGCTCGAGCCAAGTGATGATTCCGCCTGCGGAAGCCACTGGCCGTTTCACAATCATCACTAACGCAATGGCGCGCGAGATTGTGGTCGGCAAGGACGGAAAAGCGGAAGCGGTTTCCTACATTGATAAATCAACTCGTACAGAGCAGCGTGTCCGAGCTCGCGTCTTCGTTGTTGCCGCAAGCGCGTGTGAATCAGCACGGCTTCTCCTTAACTCGAAGTCTGCGTTGTTTGCGGAAGGACTGGCGAATTCTTCGGGCACGGTTGGCCGCTATCTCACAGACAGCGTTGGAAGCGATGGTTACGGGTACTTCCCGCAACTGGAAAAGATGGTGCCGCACAACCACGACGGTACTGGCGGCATGCACTTGTACACGCCGTGGTGGAAGTTCGATCGCAAGAACGATTTCTTGCGCGGATATCACATCGAGTTTGGCGGTGGCCCGGGAATGCCGAGCGTGGGAATGTTCGACGATGTCTGCGATGATTTTGAGGGTTATGGTGTTTCGCTCAAGAAACAATGCCGGAAAGTGTATGGCACAGCGATCGGGTTTTCAGGGCGCGGTGAAATGATTCCCAACGAACACAGCTACTGCGATCTGGACCCGAGCGTTGTAGACCAGTGGGGCATTCCAGTGCTGCGGTTTCATTGGAGGTGGAGTGACAATGAACTTCGCATGGCTAAGGACATGCACGAGACATTCCGACAAATCGTAGAAACGGCCGGAGGCGTCTATATGCCGCCAAAGCCTGAGGATGCCGATCGTCCCCATGGGATTGCTGATGGCGGCGTCATTATTCATGAACTTGGCACAGCACGCATGGGGGCGAACAAGCGGACATCCGTATTAAATGGACATTGCCAAGCCCATGACGTCAAGAACCTGTTCGTGACGGACGCGGCCAGCTTCGTGAGCAACCCGGATAAAAATCCGACCCTCACGATCATGGCGCTAACCTGGCGCGCGTCAGAGTATTTGCTAGAAGAAGCGAAGAAAGGGAATCTGTAGGAATGACGGTGAATCGGCGCGACGTGCTGAAGTCTTTGGCGGCCGGAGTTATCTCCGGGTCTGTGCTACGCGTCATCCCGGCGGAAGCAGCCGAATTCGCTCATCATACGGTGAAAGCAGAGAAGAAGGCATCTCCGCTTCGCGTGTACACTCCGAAGTTTTTTTCCGCAAATCAGTACAAAACCCTGCAGAGCCTTTGCCAAACAATTATTCCAGCAGACGAGCGAGGTGGCGGGGCTATCGAAGCGGGGGCCCCAGAGTTTATCGACCTTTTGACCAGCGAGAACGAAGATTACCAATTGAGGCTCGGCGGCGGTCTGATGTGGCTCGAGTCCAAGTGCGTTGACCGCTATGCAAATGGTTTCTTGGCGTGCTCGCCAGAGCAACAAAAAGAAATCCTCGACCTGATCGCGTATAAGAAAAATGCGAAGAGCGACCCGAGCTTGAGCCAAGGCGTAGAGTTTTTCGCATTCCTGCGAGCCATTACAGTCGATGGCTATTTCACAAGTGAGATAGGGGTGAAGGACCTCGGATACCAGGGGAATAAATTCGTAGCAGGAGACTTCCCAGGCTGCCCACCGATTCCCGAGGCGTAAACCCGTAACTTCAGACAAGTTGAGAGTGTCTCCTGTCTATCTACTGGACAGCATTACGCTCGATAGTCACTATAAACATGTGATTTCGGTCACCTTATTAGGGGTGCAAATCACCGCGCGGGGGCAGCGCAAAGCTTAGATTGGAATCAGGAGCTCGAACCATGTCTACGGCCTGGACGTCGAGGTATGCGCAGCGCACGAAAGGTGTGAAAAGTTCGGCGATACGTGAACTACTCAAGCTGACACAACAACCGGAAGTGATCTCGTTTGCCGGTGGGTTGCCCGCGCCCGATGTGTTCCCAATTGAGAGATTTCGGGAAGCGTGCGCCAAAGTTCTGAAAGACCAGGGCAAACTGGCGCTTCAGTATGGCGCGTCCGAAGGCTATGAACCCCTACGGGAGATGATTGCCCGGCACACATCACGGTATGGGATCAAAGCAGGCCCGGAAAATGTGCTCATCACCTCCGGTTCGCAGCAAGCCCTTGATTTCATCGGCAAGCTGTTGATCAACCCTGGAGATCGTGTTCTCGTTGAAGCTCCTACTTATCTCGGGGCGCTGCAGGCTTTCAACGTATACGGCGCTGAGTATGTCAGTGTTCCAAGTGATGACGATGGAATACAGACAGAGCTCCTGGAAGGGCCACTTCGCTCCGGTCCGAAATTCATGTATGTGCTGCCAAATTTCCAAAATCCGGGTGGCACGACGCTTTCAGAAGGGCGGCGTGAGCAGCTTGTGCTGCTCGCAGATCGCTTCGGTATTCCGATCGTAGAAGACGATCCGTATGGTCAATTGCGCTATGAAGGCGAACACCTGACGCCGTTAGTCGTTCTCGATCGAGTGAACCTCCGACGCGATAATGGATATTCGATCGGGAACGTGATCTACCTGAGTACGTTCTCGAAAACGCTCGCACCGGGATTACGACTTGGATGGATCGTAGCTCCGCCGGATGTGATTACGAAACTGATTCAGCTCAAGCAAGGAGCTGACTTGCATACGTCGACATTTGCGCAGATTGTCGCCTATGAAGTCGCTCGCGACAACTTCATGGATGAGCACATCAAAGTGATTCGCCGCGTGTATGGCGAACGCCGCGATGCAATGCTCGCGGCTCTCGAAGAATACTTTCCGCCGGAAGTCAGCTGGACGCGTCCGAAAGGCGGACTGTTTCTTTGGGTCACGCTGCCAGAAGGAATGGATTGCCAGAAACTCTTTGAATCTGCCATCAAAGAGAATGTTGCATTCGTGCCAGGGGAGTCGTTCTACGCAAGCAATGGCAATCACCAGGGACGTCGACACTTCCGGTTGAACTTTTCCTACGTGCCGCCAGATAAAATTCGCGAAGGTGTTCGACGGCTATCGATCGCGGTGAAGGGGCAGATGGCTGCTATCTTTCCCGCGGTTGGGACAAGATAGCTAGCCTTTGCCGAAGGGATCTTCGAGTGAATGGCTTTGTGGCGTGAATAACTCGGCACCGCTTTCGGTAATGTGCATATCATCTTCGAGCCGTATACCGAATTCTCCACGGATGTAAATTCCCGGTTCGTCACTGAAAGTCATGTGTGGTTGAAGTTTCATGTTGTTTCCGCGCACGAGGTATGGCCACTCGTGGCCATCCATTCCCATTCCGTGTCCTAACCGATGAGTAAAAAATTTGTAGTCGGGGCCGTAGCCGGCGTCCACGATAACCTTGCGTGCCGCAGCATCCACCGCGCCGCACTCGACGCCAGGCCGAGCCGCGGACAATGCGGCGTTTTGAGCCTGGTGGACAGTGTCGAAGACTTGTTTCATCTTGGGATTCGCTTTGCCAAGAACGAAGGTGCGCGTGATGTCAGATGTGTAGCCTTCGACGGTGCAGCCCCCATCAATTAAAACAATGGCGCCTTCGCGGATAACTTGAGGCGTAACGGAACCGTGGGGAAACGCAGAATACTCACCAATCTGCACGTCGGCGCCTCCGTCGAAGCCGAGTTTGGTGTGGGCTTGCTCAATTAGCTTCTCGACATCCGGTTTTTTCATGCCATCGTGCAATGCTCGATGAGCAGCTTCATATGCCGTCAAAGTGACCTTTGCAGCCAGCCGCATACGATCGAGTTCCTCAGGAGTCTTCACCATGCGACACCCCGCCGTAACGGGGGTGGCGCTCTCGATTTTTGTTGTGGGTGCTGCCGATGAGATGCCTTGGCTGAAAACGAATTTGGCGGTTTCTTCGATACCAAGTACACCGTTTGTGAGGCCGTAATCTTTCAAGCCTTGCGCTGTGCGTTCGTAGGGGCTTTCATCTTCCTGCCAAACGCGGACATCAGGGTTTTTCCCGTCGGGTCCTTTGGCGATCTGCTCGCGTGCGCGGCCTTCTTCGAACGCAGGCGCGACGTACAACGCTTTTCCATTGGCCGGAAGAACCATGGCGAACAGCCGCTCGCCGCCCCACCAGCGGATACCGGAGAAATAATCGAGCGAAGTTCCCTGGCATAAAAGGATTGCGCCCAATCCGTGCTCGCGCATCAGCTCGCGTGCGCGATCCTGTCTTCTGCTCCGTTCTTCTAAAGATACGGGCTGGGCTTTGTCTCGCAGAGATTGGAGTTTTACGATCGAAGGCGGCAGTGAAGAGCCGTCGTCACTCGCAGCACCCGCAATTTGGGGATTAAGGGATGCTATTCCTGTAACGATGGAGCCGGTTTGGAGAAAGCGACGTCGTGAGAACAAGCGTGGCCTCCGAAGCGCGAATTATAAAACGCATTGCGAGCAGGATGGCTACAATCGCTGAGATGGATGCTGGATTTCAATGTGCCGGGTGCGGCGAGTGGAATGAGACGACGGTAGATGAGTCGTCCGGAGGGCGGCAGAAATACGTAGAGGACTGTCAGGTCTGCTGTCGTCCGAATGTTCTGCGGGTGGGATACGATTCTGACCTTGAGGAGTTTCTGATTCGTGCTGATCTTGAGTAGAATCAGGCCAGATTGAGTCTAAAGGGAGCGTGCTTATGGGAACCGCCGCAACATCGGCTCGCATGGTTTCACACAATATGGTGACCACACAGTTCGAACTGGATGGTTATCGGGTGGTGCGCACGCTGGGCGTGGTGCGAGGAATCGTGGTGCGTTCAAGATCAATCTTTGGGACGATCGGCGCCGGGCTGCAAACCCTTGTTGGTGGCAATATTACACTGCTGACGAACCTCTGCGAGAAGACACGGTCGGAAGCATTCGACCTGATGTTGATTCATGCCGCTGAATTGGGTGGAAACGCGGTGGTAGGCGCTCGCTACGATGCAACCGAGGTCATGCAGGGCGTCACCGAAGTTTTGGCGTATGGGACTGCGGTGGTTGTAGAACCAGCAAGGTGAGCGTTCTACCCTGATGGTGTGAGTTTGCCAGAATGAACAATCTGATCGAGCGCCATCTGACGATGGTGAAACGTTTTCCTCATTTGCGGCGCAACGAATAGCGCGTTCCCCATCGTACCCAGTATTCCCAACCCCGGATCGTACTCCACCTGATCTATCACGAGCGTTCCGTCCACGCCGTTTCGAACTTCTCGCGCGAATTCGTGTCGATGATGCCAGGTCTTAAAGGGACCTTTTTCCTGGACGTCTTCAAAATAGTGATTCAATGCGAACGCGGTAATTCGAGCCACGGAGGAGGTGCGAAAAGGCAAGAAAGGAAGTACACGATAAGAGGCGGCGAGCGCTGAACCCGGACCGGCGAAATTGCTTGCAGGGAGATCAGAAGGAGGGATGATCTGCACGCTCTCGAGTTTCACCTGCATCCAGGGCGGCATTAATCGGGGAAGGTTCTGCGGATTGGCGAAGAACCGGAATACCTGATCAAGAGGGGCCGCGATCCAGTGCTCGAAGCGCGCATGCTGCAGCATAACCAGAGTGATTGTACACACGCATCTTTACGAAAGCGCTTTCGCTAGCGAGCTTCTTCTTTCAGATGCAATCCGCACTCAGTTTTGTTGAATCCTGCCCAGCGTCCAGCGCGAGGATCTTCTCCAATCTGTATCGGGCGAGTGCAATGAGTGCATCCGATGCTCGGATATTCGCGATCGTGTAGCGGATTATAGGGAACATGGTTCTGGTGGATGTAGTCCCACACCATCTGGGAACTCCAGTCGGCGATCGGATTGATTTTGTATAGGCCGAACTTCGTATCCCATTCGACTTTGCCGGCGCTGGCGCGGTCGGGAGTTTGATCGCGGCGGATGGCAGTAATCCAGGCGCGAAGACCCGAAAGTTTACGGCGCAACGGCTCGACTTTCCGCAAGTTGCAGCATTGGTCGGGATTGCGGCTCCAAAGAGCGGGCCCGTGCGCAAGTTCCTGTTGGTCGGGAGTAAGAACAGAACGGACACGCTCAATTTTTATCCCGTATCGATTTTCGACGCGCCGAATGAGTTCATAAGTTTCGGGGAAAAGAAAATCCGTGTCGATAGTGAAGACGGGCAACGTGTTCGGAAGGCGTGAAGCCATGTCAATGAGGACCATGCCTTCGGCACCGAAGCCGGACGCCATGGCGATTTCCGGAGTAAATCCTTCGGCAGCCCAGGTCAGCAAGTCTTCGGCGGACCATGCTTCGGACAGAGATTTGATCGCGCGCAGTTCTCGGTCGTTCATCGGGCAAGATCCAGTGTGGTTTGGTGTTCGCTGGGATAGTTCGGGCTAAGAGGCAAGTTCAGAGCGGCATTGCGTGTCGCGGTGAACGTGTCTGCATGAATGTAAGCTGATCGGACTACTTCTCCCACAATCAGCAAAGACGGAGCGGGTAACATGGGCGAGTCGGGCAGTGACGCGATGCTGGTGACGTGTACCTGCTGGTCTGAGGCCATTGCGCGAGACACGATCGCGCAAGGAGTGGAGGGATCTAAGTCCGCCGAGAGGAGTCGATTTGCGATGTCGTGGTAATCATGACCGGGCATGTAAACCACGAACGTGGCAGGAGCGGCAGCGAAAGCCCGCAGATCGAGGCTGGAGTCATCTGCATGATGTCCCGGCATGATTACGAGTGACGAAGCGACGTCACGCTGAGTTAACGAAATCTGCAGGGCAGCGGCTGCACTTAGTGCGGCGGTGATGCCTGGTACAACTTCAAACTCAATTCCGGCACGTCGCAAGGCAGCGATTTCCTCGCCGGCTCGACCGAAAACGAGTGGGTCTCCACCTTTCAGTCGAATAACAGTGAGGCCGAATGAGGCGAACGCGATGAGTTGGGTGTTAATTTCGTCCTGGGACACAGTGTGTCGGCCACATCGTTTGGCAACATCACGTACGAGAGCGTGCGCTGAGGCGAGGTTCAGGATTTGAGGTCCAACCAATCCGTCATGCAGGATGACATCGGCTTCACGAATGAGGCGGTGCGCTCGCAACGTGAGCAGTTCAGGATCTCCAGGACCGGCGCCGATCAAATAAACTTTGCCGTTCATGCGTGCTCCTTTGCTTGTGTTTTGCTGGTGCTTTTGAGGTGGCGAACGAATGATTGATCGCTGCTGAGCTCGCGAAGGCGCTGCAGGCGGCGTTCGGCAGATTGTTCCGAGGCGATTAACTTTCGCCGTTCTCGCCCAATTTTGTGGAGCCAAGATGCGTATTCCGAAGGAAACTGGATTTCAAGTTCCTGCTTTACCCGTTGTGCGAGTGTGGGGCTCTCTCCGGAAGTGGAAATAGCAATTTGGAGTTTCCCGCGTCGGACTAGCGCGGGGTAGTAGAAGTCACAACGATCCGGCACATCAACGACGTTGCACAAGATATTCAGTCGCTGTGCTTCGGAAAAGATGAGATCGTTGATGACCGGCGAACTGGTCGCAGCTACCACGAGAAAAATGCCATCCAGATCGGAAGTCTGGAAGTGGCGCTTTTGCAATTCGACGGCACCGAGTTCAGACCAGTCATAGACTTGATCGGTTACGGCCGGCGCGATTACTCGTATCCGGGCACCCGTCTCCAACAACCCGCGAATCTTGCTTTCGCCGACTGGCCCAGCGCCGACCACCAAGCAGCGCTTTCCATCGAGTTTTAGAAAAATCGGAAAGAGGTTCGCGGTTGTCATAATTTAGCCCTCTAGCCCATGCGGTAGTGGACCGGGAGCGGGGTCTCGGTCAACTGGAAGGACTACCTCGCCGGCGAGGAAATTGCGGAGTTCTGCATCGGTATGGCGATGGAAAAAACCGCGCAAGTTTTCAGCAGGTCGACGGTCCTCGCGATACTTGGAAAGCAATCTCTCGATTGCGTCAGGAACTTCAAAAGCGGCGCAGCGGTAGCCGATTGGACGGGCGATCGATGCCAAAGCGCCCAGCGACCCACCTACACAGAAGTAGTAGGCATCGACGAAATTGCCATCTACCTTTAGCTTCTTGCCTTCGATTCCAAGATCGGCGATCCAGTGTTGACCACAACTGTTGGGGCAACCCGTCACATGAATCTTCAGATCCTGTTCGAAGCCTGGTAGTCGTTCGTCGAGTTCGTCAACCAGCCAACGGGAGAAAGCTTTTGTTTCGGTGATGGCGAGCTTGCAAAACTCGGTGCCCGAGCAGGCCACGATCCCGCGCGCAAATGCGGATCCGTGCACCGACAGCCCGATTGCATCAAGTTCCCTGGCCAAGACGTCGGTATTCTGGCGTGGCACGTTGATGATCAGCAGGTTTTGCATGTTGGTGGTGCGGAGATTCCCGTCAGCGAAGCGGTCCGCGAGTGTAGCGGCCGCACTCATTTGGTCAGCGCTGATGCGTCCGCGAAGCACCGTAGCACCCAGATAGAACAAGCCTTCTTGCTTTTGCGGATGTATGCCGACGTGATCGCGATAAACATCGAATGGTTGTGGCTCGTCTTCGGCGGGGTCAAGACGGTACCCGAGTCGTTGTTCGATCTCATCCTGAAATCGTTCAGCCGTCCATCCGGGGCGAAGAAACAGGAATTTGAGGCGGGCACGTTCGCGATGTTCACGCAAATCGATGGAGTCTCGGAAGATTTCGGCGATCGCGCGGACAACTGGAATGACTTGCTGTTGACGGACGAATGCGTTCAGTCGAAGAGCAAGGTGCGGATCAGCAGAGAGGCCACCACCGACACGCAACGAGAAGCCAGTCTCGAGCTTTCCTACGGAGGTGCGAGTTACCGCAGTCAGGCCGACATCATTGATCTCCGGATAGGAGCACCATTCGCGGCAGCCGGCGATGCTGATTTTGAATTTGCGCGGCAGGTTGTAAAACTCGGCATTGCCAGCCAGTTCGCGGTCTATTGCTAACGCAAGCGGCGAAGCGTCGAGAATTTCTTCGTGATCAATTCCCGCAACCGGGCAGCCTGTGACATTGCGAGTCACGTCGCCGCAGGCGCCGAGCGTATTCAGATTCGCTGCCCATAGTGCTTCCATTACTTCTGGGAGTTCTTCAATCGTGATCCAATGCAACTGGATGTTCTGACGAACAGTAAGATCGGCACTGCCGCGTGCGTATCTCTTTGTGACAGCCGAGATGGTCCGAAGCTGATGCGAGGTCAAGATCCCATTCGGAATACGGATTCGAACCATGAAGTAGGGGAGCGCTTTGCCTTCACCGTTCTGCCCGCCCAAAACCCCGTTACCGTCGCCTTGCGTGTAAACGCCCCACCAGCGAAAGTAAGTGCCGATCCACTCCTTAGGAATTGAGGAGAAGCCCTGGCGTGCAAAGCTACGGATTTCTGCGAGACCGTCCCATGGATTTTTTTCTCGCTTCAGCCGTTCAACGCGTTGTGCCTTCGTTTCTTTCAATGTTTCCGTCATTGCGGATCCCCGAAAATAAAAAACCCATCTCCAGTAGCTTTACTGGCGATGGGTTGGTTTATGCCGTTCTATGAAACTAAACGTTTATTTCGGCACGCGCCCTGCGCCAGTGGACACACTGCGACAACAACAGATGCAGCAGCAGTTCTCCTGGCAAAAAGCGCATTTCATAATTCAAAGAAGCGGGGGTTCGAAACGAACTCAACCGCATTTCAACCTTGGATTGCGCATCCGGCGGTTTGGTCGCAAGAAAAAAGCAATTGGTGATAAAAAAATACCTGATTCGATATGAAGCTCTCAGTTTCCACAGTAAAAGAAGCGAAAAGCCTACTAGCGAAGTACCTGCCTGTCAGCCGGCTGGTACGTGCGCAGTCGTTAACGAACGACAATTGTGATGTCTGGCTGAAGATCGAAACCGATCTGCCGACGGGATCGTTCAAGCCGCGAGGCGCGTTATGGGCGTTGTCGGCGAACATAGCTCGACGGCCCGTCAAAGAGGTGATCGCGTCGAGCACGGGGAATCATGGGGCAGCGGTGGCGTTTGCCGCAAAGGCGATGTCAGTTCCTTGCACAATCTTCTTGCCTAAAAACCCGAACAAGACGAAGCGGGACAAAATCGCGGCCTTGGGAGCACGGATTGTCGAATCGGGCGGTACAGATCTTGCCGCGGCTTTCTTACAAGCGCAGCAATATGCGCGACAAGAGGGCGTCTATTTTCTAAATGATGCGACAGATCCCGACCTGCCTGCTGGGCCGGCAACAATCCCCCTGGAGATCTTTGAACAGAATCCCTCGATCACTACGATTTATGTGCCAATGGGCGATACGGCTCTCATTCGCGGAGTGGCAGCTGCCGCAAAGCAGCTCTCGCCCAGTGTTCGCGTTATCGGTGTGCAAGCAGAAAAAGCCCCGTCGTACTTCCTGTCCTGGAGAGACGGACGTGCGATCTCGACTGAAACCTGCGACACCATCGCTGACGGTTTAGCGACCCGAACCCCGGAGGCCGAGAACGTCATGCAAATCCGTGAACTGGTCGACGACGTTGTGCTGGTCAGCGAAGACGAAATGATGGCTGCAATTCGTCTTCTCAAGCAAAAAGAGGGAATTGTAGCCGAACCGGCTGGGGCGGCTGCCACAGCGGCATTTCTCAAATTGAAACCACCCCAACCCTCCCAGGTGGCTGTTCTAGTCACTGGATCGAACATTTCACCGGAAGTTCAAGAGGCCGTTTTCAGCGGACAGGCTCAAATCCCACCGCTTTAAAAAGTTTTCCACAGACCGGTTGGAGATGATTGAAACAAAAAGCGAAAGTCGGAAGACAGAATGTCGAAGAACCATCTTTCTAAACCCAATCCATTGCGGTCATTCGATCGGTTAACCACATCTTATAGCGCTTTCCTAAAACGGGCCAGCTAGAGGAGGGCAACCATCAACTTTCGTGTTGACAATAAACCATTTAGGCGTAGGATGTGGGCAAAAGTGGTCGAAAGTGGTACAGAGAGTCGTGGTTTAGGGCAGCGGTGACTAGGGAAGAGGAGCCAGTGGAATTTAGAACTGACACCCCCAAAATCAGCCCAGATGAACCAAAAGCGACCGAGATTGCGACCGTCTTTACCTCCCTCGTAACTGCAGTGGTAGTAGCCAGCAAGTTTGGCGCCCCAAGAAGGGGCAATACCCATGTTTCGCGGAAATCACCCAGCTCGCGTGGACGACAAAGGACGCTTAAAAGTCCCCGCGGAATTCAAGCGCGTGATCGACGAGAAATACGGGAACCAATTCTACATCACGAGTTTAGACGGCAAGGTTGCTCAAGTGTATCCCTTCGAGGAATGGGAACGGATCGAGCAGAAGTTGGCATCGCTCTCAACGTTCAATCCTACGAAGAAGAAGTTTTTGGATCGGGTGAGCTACTACGGTCAGCAAGTGGAAATGGATGGTCAGGGTCGTTTACTGATGCCGCAGTTGTTACGAGAAACGGCGCAGATCAGGGGCGAGGTGGCAGTGATGGGCACCTTGACCTATCTCGAAGTTCGGAATTTGGAAGCGCTCCGCAAGGAGATTGAAGAGAACCCGATTACGGATGAGGACACAAGGACGCTCGGCGAGTTGGGCATCTAGTGGACGAGGGTTCAACAAACACCCCCGAGCGGGGTGGGCATGGAACGGAAGTTGGCCATGTCCCGGTTCTTTTAAAAGAAGCGATCGATTTTCTAGCCGTTCGACGTGGCGGGATCTATCTCGACGCTACGGTGGGTTTAGCCGGGCACAGTTACGAAATCGCAAGACGCCTCGGCGCACCGGGACGTTTGATTGGTTGCGATAAAGATCCGGCTGCTCTCGAAATTGCACGGGAAAAGCTGGTCGTCGGTCGTCGGTTGTCGGTCGTTGGCGAAACCCAGGAAAGTGACTGGCCAACTATCGAACTCAGGCAAGGTTCTTTCGCAAGGCTTGCCGAAGACCAACGACTCACGACCGAAGGCAGGGTTGATGGCCTGCTGGCGGATCTAGGTGTAAGCAGTCTGCAATTCGACACCGCGACGCGCGGCTTTAGCTTTCAGGCAGATGCGCCCCTTGATATGCGGATGGACCCGCAGCAGGAGCTTACTGCCGAACAAGTGGTAAACCACCTCGACGAGCGTGAGCTTGCCGATGTGATTTACGAATTCGGTGAGGAAAGGAGGTCGCGGAGAATCGCCAGAGCCATTGTCCGGTCGCGGCCGATCCATACGACGAGGCAACTCGTTGAAGTGATCTCAGCCGCGGCCCGGTCAATGAAACATGAGCGGATTCATCCAGCGACACGCACCTTCCAAGCTCTCCGAATCTTCGTAAACCGCGAACTAGATGATCTGCGGGAGTTGCTGAGCGCAGCCCCGCGGATCCTTAGACCGGGCGGAAGGCTGGTGATTATCAGCTTCCACTCGTTGGAGGACAGGATTGTGAAAGATGCTCTCCGCGATGGAGTGAAGCAAGGTCAGTACCGGTTGCTGACGAAGAAGCCAGTAACTCCGAGCCAGGAAGAGATCGATCGCAATCCGCGGTCGCGCAGCGCAAAGATGCGCGCGGCCGAGCGAGTTTAGCCCTGGAAAACCTGCCGGGGCTCCCGGCACGAGCGTCAGTGGCGCGCCGGGTGAAGATTGTGTGGTGGTAAGAGTTTCCGGGACGACATCGCTCTCACTTTAAGGGCGAACAATAAAATCTCCTACCTTCTCTCGATGCCGTCCCGGAGAGAGTGGCGGGAGCGGAGCCAGGGCCATGTACAGCGGAAAATTGATTGAGGAACTCACAGCAACAGTCGAGCGTGTGGAAGCTCTTCTGCCAGAGCAATCGCGAACAGACAACGTCGAGGATTGGTTCAGGCAGTCCGACTTTGCACTTCTAGAACAGACCTACCAGGGAGTCGCGTAAATGGCTGCAGCAACGGCAGTAGGGCAGGTATCGGCTAAATCGAAAGGGCGCAAGCCGTGCTGGGTAGGAACCCCGGAGGTTTACTTCTCCAAATCCATCGATAATTCGCGATTGGTGAAAGTGGAGGATCCCCGCCGCGGACGGGAAATGAAGCAGTTCGGAATAGCGCTTTGTTTCCTATTTTTGTTGACGATGACTTACACCTGGCAGCATTTCAAGGCAATTGAATACGGCTATCGCATCGAGTCGTTGAAGAACCAGCGCGACGGTATGGTCGAGATGAATCACGCGTTGCGATTGGAGGAGGCATCGCTGCGCGATCCAGAGCGGATTGACCTGTTAGCGCGGAAGTTGGGTCTGCAATCTCCGCAAGCTGGCCAGGTAATGAGGCTGGAGGGATCCGAAGACGTTACTGCGCCTGTGATGGCGAGTGCCACACCAATCTCTGTATTGACGATCCGCTGATGGCGCGGTCAAACCCAGGAATTTTCCGTAGCAGGAAACGGAAACTATGGCGGCTTTCGCTCCAAGAGCAAGCCGCCATGATTGTCTAAGGAAGATACGTGGCGAGCAGCACCACACAAAGCCTCGGGAAGTCGCGGCTCTACCTTTTGGGAGGCGTTCTCGTTCTATGGTGCTGCGCTATCGTTGGAAGGCTCGTTTATCTGCAGGTTTTTCGTTATGGCGATTTCGAGAGGAAAGCGAGCCGACAGCAGCAGAGGAGTTTTGATCTCTCTCCTAAACGCGGAATTATCTACGATCGCGCGGGACATGAATTGGCAATGTCGATTCAGGTGGACTCGGCATTCGCAGTACCGACCGAAATTCCTGATCTTCCCAATGCAGTCTCTCTGATCACTAAAATCACGCGAGATGATCCCCGCCTCATTCTGGCCGATTGCAAATCACGAAAAACATTCTGCTGGGTGGCGCGTAAAGCCGATGCAGAAACGATTGAACGCATAAAGTCTCTCAACCTCCAGGGAATCCACTATCAGAAAGAATCGAAACGTTATTATCCGAAGCGCGACCTTGCAGCACAGGTTCTCGGCTATGTGGGGACAGATGATGAAGGGCTGAGTGGTATTGAACGTGAATATGAGGAAGCGCTCCGCGGAAAACCAGGCCGCATGCTCATCCAGGTCGATGCGCACAAGAAATGGTTTAGCCGGGTAGAAAAGCAGCCCGACCCCGGGCAGAGTCTAGTACTCACCATTGACGAAAACATCCAGTACATCGCGGAACGAGAACTCGAGCAGGCGATGAAGGAAACCCGCTCGGAGGCGGGCACAGTCATCGTCATGAACCCGCACACCGGTGAGATCCTTGCGTTGGCAAATCGCCCAACTTTTAATCCGAACAATCGCCGTGAAATCACGAATGAAGCTTTGAAGAACCGCGCGGTGACCGATATCTACGAGCCGGGTTCTACGTTCAAGATTGTGACTGTCGCGGCTGCCTTGGAAGAAAAGCTTACCCGTCCTGACGAAATATTCGATTGCCAGATGGGATCCATCGTGATCAATGGGATGAGGATCCGCGATCACAAAGCTTACGGATTGCTGCCAGTTTCGGGCATCATTGCGAACTCCAGCGACGTGGGAGCAATCAAGATTGCCTTGCGCCTTGGGGAGGAGCGTTTCTACAAGTACATTCGCGGATTTGGTTTCGGGCAACAGACAGGTATTGAGCTCCCTGCTGAAACACGCGGTCTTACGAAACCGCCCAATCGATGGTCGAAAGTGTCGATTGGGGCGATCTCGATGGGACAGGAAATCGGAATTTCGGCTGTCCAACTGGGAGCAATGGTTTCGAGTATTGCTAATGATGGAATCTGGGTGGCGCCGCGAATCATAGCTGGCCAAATCGAACCGCAGAATGCTCCGCAGACGATTGCATTTCATCCGGCGAACGAACGCCGGGTGATTTCGCCACTAACGGCGGCACAGATGCGGAAAATGCTGGAAGAGGTGGTTCTGCACGGGACAGGTAGGAAGGCGCTACTTGAGGGTTACAGTTCAGCTGGGAAGACGGGCACGGCGCAAAAGGTGGATCCTGCGACTGGGGCGTACTCGCGATCGAAGTACGTAGCGTCGTTCGCCGGCTTCGCGCCCATTAATAATCCAGCGATCACAGTGGCTGTAATCCTTGATTCCGCACAAGGCCTGCACCAAGGTGGCCAAATTGCAGCGCCGGTATTTCAGCGGATTTCTCAGCATGTGCTGGAGTACCTCCACACGCCGCACGATGTTGAGCTGCCGGCTAGTCGACAAGTATTGCTTGCTCGGCAGCGCGTGACAAATGATGAATTGGATGAAAGTTCTCCCGATCATCTGGGTGGAAGCCTGGAAGTAGCGGACGCCGGTTCTGCAATGCCGAATCTGCCAGTCGCTGCAGTGAAACCATCTCCAACCATTGCTGCGCAGGTGGTATCCGCCTCGATGAAGGAGAAAGAAACGCCGGCACCGACCTCGGCTAGTAAGAGTCCGATTTCTTCGGAACCCGCTGCCGAAGAAAAGTCCCTCACGAGTGGAACAGTTGTGCTTGATGTCGAGCAGGGCGGTGTTGAAGTGCCTTCCTTTATGGGCAAATCGGTTCGGGCTGCGATCGAAATGGCTCAAGATAGCGGGCTGGAGCTCGACGCTGTCGGTAACGGCTTGGCACGAGAACAGTCTCCGCCTGCGGGAAGTCACGTTGCCTCGGGAGCACGGATCGTGGTTCGTTTTGCGCGCTGAAGCTTCCGGTTCTGTATCCTTATAGTAAGTACCGCATAATCAGCCAATGGATTTCCTACAGTTGTTGGATGGGGCGGAAGTTCTTGCGCAATCGGGTAATGCCGCTGTCACCGGTCTTGAGTACGACTCGCGCAGAGTAAAGCCGGGGAATGTCTTCGTCGCTATGAAGGGCGAGTCAAGCGATGGAAATCAGTTTATTGATAAAGCGATCGCCAATGGGGCGATCGGCGTCGTGTCAGATTCCGCGAAGGAATCGACGCGCGAGAATGTTGCGTGGGCACAGGTGGTGCACGGACGCCGGGCGCTCGCGCGACTCAGTGCCAATTTCTACAAACGTCCCGCGGAGAGAATGGCAGTGAGCGGTATCACAGGAACCAACGGCAAAAGCACAACGGCGTTTTTGCTGGAGTCGATTTTGCGAGCGGACTCTCGCAAAACGGTCCTAGTTGGGACCATTGAGTATCACGTTGCTGGCCGAGTTCTCCCTGCTCCTCATACGACGCCCGAATCGCTCGACCTAAACCGGCTTTTGAATGAAGGATTGGGCAAGGGTGTCAGCGAGGCCATCATGGAAGTTTCTTCCCATGCGCTGGCGCAAGAACGCGTTTTTGGAATTCCGTTCGACGTCGCCATTTTTACGAATCTGACGCGAGATCATCTGGATTATCACGGGACGATGGAGGAATACTTCGAATCCAAGTCGATTCTTTTCCGAGGATGCGGAACAGCAGCCCCACGAGTTGCGATTCTGAATACCGATGATGAACGCGGACGCGAGTTGGTGCACTTCAGTCGAAAGTGTGGCAGTGAGGTCATCACGTATGGCTTGGATGCTGGCGATTTCCACGCAAAGGATCCGGATCTCGGTTTGAGGGGCACTCGATTCCAGATGGTTACGCCACGCGGTGAGGTATCCATATTTTCCCCCCTGATAGGGCAAGTGAACATCTATAACATCCTTGCATCTGCAGCGGCGGCAGAAGCCAGAGGATGTTCGCATGATGCGATCGCTCGCGGCGTTTCGTCTTTGACGCGTGTTCCGGGGCGTTTCGAGCGCGTTGATTGTGGGCAGCCGTTCACCGTGGTCGTGGATTACGCTCACACAGATGATGCGTTGCGGAACCTAACCAGCTTGGCGCGCGAGTTTGTGGGCAAAGCCGGTTTAAAGGCTAAGGTGATTACCGTCTTCGGATGCGGTGGGGATCGGGATCGCGCGAAGCGTCCGCTTATGGGTGAAGCAGCTGGGCGCGGCAGCGATTTCGTCGTGCTGACCTCAGACAATCCACGCAGTGAAGATCCACTAGCTATCATGAACGATGCATTGGTTGGACTGCAGCGCTCCGGGACGAAATACTCCATGGAGCCGGATCGAAAGGTTGCCATCAAGATCGCTATCGAGCACGCTGGGCCGGGCGACATCGTACTGATTGCAGGCAAGGGTCATGAAAAAGTCCAGGTCAGTCGTGAAGGAACTCTACCTTTCGATGACATCCAAGTAGCACGCGAAGCGTTGGATGCGGCGGGATATGAGTGTGCAAGCGGAGCTGCGAGCGCATGAAGCTCCCCCTTGGGCGAATTGCCGAAATTTTACAAGCTACTGGTGACTACGACTCAAGGGCCATTGCTCAGGCCTATTCCATCGATTCTCGAAACATTCAGCCAGGCGAATTGTTCTTCGCAGTAAAAGGAGAGCGCCTTGACGGCCATGACTTCGTCGAGCAGGCATTTCAGCACGGTGCTGTTGCAGCCGTCGTGCGCAAGGATTCAGTCCAAAGATACGATTCGAAAACGAAACTCTTGGTAGTCGAAGACACTCTTCTCGCACTTCAAGGTCTCGCGATTGCAGTCCGTCGTTTATGGGGCAAGCCAGTTATCGGCATCACTGGATCGATGGGCAAAACGACTACCAAAGATGCGACTGCGCATCTGCTCAGTGTTCGTTACAACGTGCACAAGTCCGTCGGCAATTTCAACAATCATTTCGGGCTTCCTCTCGGACTGCTCAAATTGCAACCAGAGCACGAAGTGGCGGTAATCGAAATGGGTATGAATCATGCAGGTGAAATTGCCGCCCTTGCCCGAATTGCGCAACCCGACATCGGACTTGTGACCTGCGTGGCACCTGTACACTTAGAATTTTTTGATTCGATCGCGGGGATTGCTCGCGCCAAATATGAACTAATCGAATCCCTGTCGCATCACGGAACCGCCATTCTTAATGCTGATGACGACTACGTTTGCCAATTCGGGCGAGACTTCAAGGGGAAAGTTGTTCGATACGGCACGAAAGCGCATGCGGACGTTCGCGCTGAGAACATTGCGATGCTTGGAGCTGCGGGAAGCCGGTTTGACGTTGTGGTTGGGAATATACGACAGACTGCAACGAGCCCGCTCCTAGGAAGGCACAACATATTGAACGTGCTTGGAGCCCTTTCCGCCGCACTCGAGAGAGGCGTGCCATTCGATCAAGCGGTGCAGGCCATTTCGACCTTGGAAGCGGGAGAAAAGCGTGGGCAGGTACTGCAACTCGGCAACATCGCAGTCATTAACGATTGCTACAATTCGAGTCCGAAAGCGCTGATGGCTGCCGTCGATGCATTGCTGGATGTACCAGCAAAACGGCACATCGTGGTAGCTGGAGAAATGCTGGAACTGGGGAGTTCCGGTGAACAGTTGCATCAAGAATGTGGCCGTTACATTGCCAATAAAAAGGTCGATCTCTTGCTTGGTGTGAGAGGGCTTGCAGCAGCCATGGTGAAAGAGGCGAGCAAGTTGGGCGCTGAAACTCGATTTGTTGAGACACCAGAGGATGCCGGTGACTGGCTGGCACAAGAAAGTCGTGACGGAGACATGGTTCTACTGAAGGCTTCCCGCGGGGTAAAACTCGAACGTGCTTTAGAACGATGGAAAGAGAAGCGCAATGTTTCTGACATTCTTGACACTCGCAAGTGAGTGAGTTTTAGGGTGTATTGATCGCAGCTTCAATCTGGAGGCGATTTGCTTTATTGGCTTTTATATGGAGAGCTGTACCGGTATTTCGCTCCATTTCGCATTTTCCGTTATTTAACTTTTCGCACAGCTTTCGCAAGTCTCACCGCACTTTTTACCGCCCTCATCGTTGGACCATTGGTGATCAATCGGCTGCGCGAATTCCAGATTGGCCAGTACATCCGAGAGGAAGGCCCGAAAGCGCATCAAAAGAAGGCCGGAACGCCTACGATGGGCGGTTTACTGATTGCAATCGCAATCATCGTACCGACACTGCTCTGGGCAGATCTGTCCAATCCGTTCGTGTGGGTCGCTCTTTTTGCCACTGCTGCTTTTGCCGCAATCGGCTTCGCAGATGACTACATCAAGGTCGTACATCGCCGCAATCTTGGGCTTACGGGTCGAGCGAAAATGGGTTTGCAGATTGCGACCAGTGTTGTCATTGCCATAGTGCTGATTGCGATGCAAAGCCGCGGCATGTATTCCACGAAGTTGCTAGTCCCATTTTTCAAAGCGTTTCGGCCCGATCTTGTTCTACAACAGCTGATTGATCATCCTCATTTATGGCCGCTTGCGTTCGCGCCGTTCATTATTTTTGTAGCGCTAGTAATCGTGGGGTCCAGCAATGCAGTTAATCTAACTGATGGCCTGGATGGGTTGGCAATTGGCTGTACAGTCATTGCGGCAGGGGCCCTCGCGGTGCTCACTTATGTCAGCGGCCATGCCCAATTTGCGACTTATCTTGAGTTGCAGCGGATGCCGCAAGTCGGCGAACTGACCATCTTCTGTGGCGCAATGGTTGGATCGGCGATTGGCTTTTTGTGGTACAACGCACATCCTGCGGAAGTCTTTATGGGTGATGTGGGCTCCCTGGCTCTCGGAGGAGCAATTGGCACAGTTGCGGTGTTAATCAAGCAAGAGCTGTTGCTACCCTTTATTGGTGGCGTTTTCGTGATCGAAGCCTTGTCTGTGATCCTGCAGGTGACGTCTTACAAGCTTCGGAAAAAGCGCATCTTCAAAATGGCGCCCATACATCACCATTTTGAATTGTTGGGATGGTCCGAGTCGAAAGTGATCGTGCGATTCTGGATCGCATCCCTCGTGTTTGCATTGTTTGCTCTTACGACGCTAAAGCTTCGGTAACAAGATGGATCTTTCAGGCAAACGCGTTCTTGTGGTGGGACTCGGGAAATCGGGAGTCTCATCAGCTCTTTTTCTGAAGGAACGTGGCGCGCGCGTTACGGTTTCCGATGCAAAACCTGAGGAACAGCTGCGAAATGAAATCCCCGTCCTTCTCGATCATGGAATCGCAGTTGAAACAGGAGGCCATGGTGAGCGTACTTTTCGGGGGCAAGATCTTATTGTAGTGAGCCCCGGTGTACCTGTGGACGCGCCGCTTCTGGAGCAAGCTCGAGCCGTTGGCGAGCCAGTCATAGGAGAGATCGAACTAGCAGCCCAATTCTTTCATGGTCCTATCGTTGCAATTACAGGCTCGAACGGCAAGACTACGACGACCAGCTTGGCTGGTGAGATCCTTACCTGCGGTGGCCTGCCTACGCTCGTGGGGGGAAATATAGGAACACCAGCGATCAGCTTGGTCTCTCGCGCGAATCCCAAGACTTGGATTGTGCTAGAGGTCTCCAGTTTTCAACTGGAGACAATCGCGACATTCCGACCGAACATTGCCGTCATCCTGAATGTGACGCCGGACCATCTCGATCGACATCGAACATTTCAAGCCTATGTCGATGCTAAAGCTCGCATATTCGAGAACCAGCAATCGACAGACTTTGCCGTTCTGAACAAAGACGACACAACGTGTGAAGCGCTAGCGGATAGGGTTTGGGCGAACCTCTTCTGGTTCAGCCGCAAGCGGGAAGTGAAGCAAGGTGCCTGGGTGCACGACGGCCGGATCTGGTTTCGGGATTCGTCATCTCAGGAGATCATGCTGGTTTCGGAAATTCCGTTGAAGGGTGCTCATAACGTCGAGAATGTACTCGCAGGGGTCTGCATCGGATTACTTGCGGGCGCAAAACCGGATGAGGTCCGTCAGGCAATCCGCAATTTCAAAGCAGTTGAGCACAGGCTGGAATTTGTGGCAAAGATTCGGGGAGTCGATTATTACAACGACTCTAAAGCGACAAATGTCGATGCAACGATCAAAGCGCTCGAGTCGTTCCCAGCAAACATTCACCTGATCCTCGGAGGCAAGGACAAGGGGAGCGATTACACAGTCCTCAATGATCTTTTGAGACAGCGAGTGAAGCGGGTGTATACGATCGGCGCGGCTGCGTCCAAGATTGAGTCTCAGATCCGAAATTCAACTGAGATTGAACATGCTGAGACTCTCGAAAAGGCCGTACAGTTGGCGTCCAAGAATGCAAAACCAAATGATGTCGTTCTACTAGCACCGGCATGTGCCAGCTTCGATCAGTTCGAAAACTACGAACATCGCGGGCGGATTTTCAAAGAAACGGTCAACTCGCTCCGTTCCGAGTAGCCTCCGAACCAAACCAGTTACCAGCGTCCACAGGATTCACAGAAAAATCCACTGCATTGGGGTAGGAATGCGTGGTGGAATGACTTTTCATGGCCAAACGTGTCAGCGTCGATCGATGGCTCTTCACTGTCACATGTCTGCTCGTTTTTATAGGCGTTGTGATGGTCTTCAGTGCGTCAGCCGTGATGGCCAAAGAGCGGTATGGGTCAGCCTATAACTTTGCTGGTCGTCAGTTCGCATGGGCCCTGGCTGGCGTGATTGCGATGTGTGTAGCCATGCGGATTGATTATCGGCGTTTCAAACATCCGGGGCTGATCTTCACGCTTCTGGGCGTGACTACCCTCATGTTGATTTCGGTCTTTTTCCTGGATCGAGCGCACGGTACGCATCGCTGGTTTCACCTAGGCCCGATTTCATTCCAACCGTCCGAATTGGCCAAACCAGCAATTATTTTCTTCCTGGCATATTTCCTGGAGAACAAGACCAAGTACATCGATGACTGGCGAAATACCCTGCTACCGGCAATTATTCCCACGGGTGTCTTCCTGGGGCTAATTGTTTTTCAACCAGATCTGGGCACCGCGATCGCGTGCGCCGGAATCACAGCCTGCATTCTGTTTGTCGCTGGAATCCAGCTGAGATATTTCGGATATGCTTTTGCCGCGTCGCTGCTGCCGCTGTATTTCTTGATTTTTCATGTCTCCTATCGTCGTGATCGGATATTGGCCTTTCTGGATCCGTACTCCGATCCGCAGGGGCGTGGTTTCCACATCATCCAATCGATGATTGCGGTTTCCACTGGCGGGTTGACGGGCCTAGGATTGATGGAGGGACGCCAAAAATTGTTTTACCTACCAGAGCCTCATACGGATTTCATTTTTGCGGTGACGGCTGAAGAGCTTGGGTTTGTGGGCGCGATGTTCGTAGTGATTCTGTTTGCAATCTTCCTGTGGCGCGGGACGCGGGCAGCCCTTCGCACCGAGGATACTTTCGGTCGCTTTCTTGCTGTTGGTATCACCAGCATGGTGGTATTACAGGCATTCATCAATGTGAGTGTCGTTCTCGGGTTGATGCCGACAAAAGGTATTCCGCTGCCATTTGTGTCTTATGGTGGATCGTCGTTGTTCGTAACATTGGCGTGCGTAGGAGTTCTGCTTAACATCACTAAGCAAGCGGAGTGACGCTGACGGCTCGATCATCCTGTGAAAGTGCATCCTGCCAAGATGGTTGTTCCGTACTTGTCAATCCTTAATCGAACGCCAACAATCAATTCTTAATCGTATGCGCGTAATTCTGGCAGGTGGAGGTACGGGTGGTCATGTCATACCTGCTCTGGCCATTGCGCATGAGCTGAACAAACAGTTTGACGCCGAAGCCCTGTTTATTGGCACGCCACGTGGGATAGAGAATCGGCTGGTTCCGGCGGCAGGTTTCCCCCTACGCCTCGTTCAGGTGGGAGCCCTGAAGAATGTAAGTCTCGTAACGCGGGTCACGACACTGTTTGATCTACCGCGGGCGATCTTCTCGGCTTCGCGAATGATTCGGGAGTTCGCTCCAGACGCCATTATCGGCGTAGGAGGATACGCCTCGGGTCCGACGATGCTGGCGGCAATCTTGCGCGGGCTACCAACGCTGGCATTTGAACCGAATGTTGTTCCCGGATTTGCAAACCGGGTTGTGGCTCGCCGGGTATCAGCGGCTGCGGTGCATTTCGAAGAGACTTGCCGATACTTTCGCAACTGCCACGTCACTGGAGTGCCCGTGCGAAGTGCATTTTTCGACATCGGTCAGAAGAATGAGGATGGGCCACCGACGCTTCTTGTCTTCGGCGGCAGTCAGGGCGCACACGCTATCAATCAGGCGGTTATCGATTCACTTCCGGGACTGATGCAGCGGATCCCGAATCTCCGCATAATTCACCAAACGGGAGAACGCGATTTTGCCGCCGTGCGAGATGCCTATAGAAAAGCAGGAGCAGTCTCGGCCGAAGTGTCGAAATTTATTGACGACATGCCCGCGATGTTTGCGAAGGCGGATCTCCTGGTTTGCCGTTCCGGGGCGAGCACCGTAGCGGAGATCACGGCCGCTGCGAAACCTGCGATCTTTGTCCCTTTTCCACGGGCGGCGGATGATCACCAGAACATAAACGCTCGAGCATTAGAGAGAGCTGGCGCGGCTGTTGTGGTCGAGGAAAGTAAACTTGAGGCGGCATATCTCGTCGATACGATCGCTGCTCTGTTGGACGATTCTCGACGTCTGAATCGCATGTCCAGCGCTGCTCGGACGCTTGCTCACCCTCAATCTGTGCAGGAGATAGCCGGGTTAGTGAAGTCATTGATCGAGGATCGCGTTCGCATCCTGTAATTTCCGTTGTGCGGTCGTTCTGACCGATTTTCCAAAATGCATTATCATCACGAGTCGCAGAACCATTGCGCTTGTTGAAGGCGCGTCCGGCGCGATTTTTCCATGTTTGCCAATATCCAGCGTATCCATTTCGTGGGAATCGGTGGCATCGGCATGAGTGGCATTGCCGAGGTGCTGCTCAATCTTGGATACAAGATTTCAGGGTCAGACTTGAAGAAATCTCCGGTCACGCAGAGGCTGGCATCTTTAGGAGCGACTGTCTTTGAAGGACATAAGGCAGAGAACGTGGCCGAGGCGGAAGTGATCGTGGTCAGTTCTGCGGTCACGGAAGGAAACCCAGAGGTCATGGAGGCGCGGCGACTGCACCTGCCGGTTATCCAGCGAGCTGAAATGCTGGCGGAGTTGATGCGCCTTAAATATGGGATCGCAGTTGCTGGGATGCATGGCAAAACCACAACCACTTCAATGGTGGCAGCTGTTTTAGCTGCAGGTGGACTGGATCCCACTGTGGTAGTGGGCGGTCGCGTCGATGCGATGGGTTCGAACGCGCGGCTCGGCAAGTCTCAATATCTGGTTGCGGAAGCGGACGAAAGCGACCGTTCATTTCTAAGGCTATCTCCGATTGTCGCGGTCATCACCAATATCGATCGCGAACACATGGATACTTACCGGAACATTCGCGACATAAAGCGAACATTCCTCGAGTTCGTGGAGAGGTTGCCATTTTATGGGGTGATCGTCGCCTGTAATGATGATCCGGTGCTGCGGTCCGTTTTGCGACAAATGAAGCGTCGTGTCGTTACATATGGGACGCGAACGGGTTCCGATTTTTCTATCAAGCTGCTGGGAAGCGGCCCCGTGGCGAATCATCGCCCGGTGAGCAGGTTTACGGTGCGTCAGCATGATGCGGAATTAGGCGAGTTCACTCTAGGTGTCCCTGGAACCCACAACGTGCTCAACGCTGCCGCGTCAATCGCAGTCGGTCTTGGGCTGGAGGTTCCTATTGATGCAATCCGGGGAGCACTGGCTTCGTTCGAGGGTGTCGATCGTCGTTTTCAAGTGCGAGGTGAGGCCGCTGGAATCAAAGTAATCGATGACTACGGGCACCACCCCACCGAGATACGAGCCACGTTGGCCGCGGCACGACAGTGCGGGTTCAACCGTATCCATGTAGTCTTTCAGCCTCATCGTTTCACTCGCACACAGGCGCTTCTTGAGGAGTTTGCCAGCGCATTCAATGATGCTGACAGTTTGATTGTTTTGGACGTTTATGCTGCCAGCGAAGATCCGATTGATGGCATCACTGGGGCATTTTTGGCTCAGCGGGTAAGGGATGTCAGCGGCCGCAACGTTGTTTATATGCCATCATTCGCGGAAGCAACCGAGAAGGTTACTGATCTGGCCAGTTCGGGGGACATGATCTTGACCTTGGGAGCGGGGAGTGTGTCTCAACTTGGGCCACAAATCCTCGCTGCATTGAATCGTTAGCCCATCCGTTTGCTCTAGAAGGCTTCCTGCAAAGCCGACTTTTTAACTAACCATTCCGGAAGTGTCTCGTCTAAAGATGAATAAGGAGCACGTATGGCAACGGGCAAAGCATACTACTGGCTAGCTTTAGGCGTCCTCGCCCTGGGTCTCACGAGTGAGTACGAGAGGGGTGGCCTTCAGCCTCTGCATCAACTCGCGAATCGGTCAACCCTCACGACAAATTGTCTTCTCGTCAAAGCGCATCAATACGTCGCCATGGCCCGATTTTTGATGGGTGAGGCGCCACGAACGGCACCCATGCGTGGATGGACTTATGCATCAAATGAGCGTTCGCAGGCGCTAGCACGAGTTCAAGCGGAGCTAGCCGGCCGGCAGGCGGATTTGGTCGGTTTGGGAGTTGATCGGGCGCAATGGGTGAATTTTGGCCGCGAAATGGCTGCGCAAGAGAGGCAATTCGCGCGCCTGCAAGATGAGCGGGCACGATTGATCGCGGTGGAAGAGTCTGTTCAGAGGACTGTCAACTGCAGGCACAAGATTGCTCACGTTGCCGTCGATGCGGATTCCGACAATGATGGTGAATTTAACGTCTTCGCCGAGGAGAACTGAACCTCATTCAGTTCATCCATCAAGCACTCCGCGCTCGTCGAGGATACTCAGAAAAATTTCTTACTAGCTACCACTTTTGTACTGTCTCATTTCGCGAAAAGCGTTTATATTGTTGTGGCTCAGCGATTCACTGACGACAACTGACCTGTTTGATGGCGCGGAAAACGAGTCCCACCATCCAGGAGGAGTTGTATCCGGATCCCGGTCCGGTTGCGCGGGAGGAGCTTGACGACGCGCGGCTGCTGGACCTCGAGGCGGAACAGGAATCGCCGTTTCTGCGTGGACAAAAGCGTGTCTCCGTTCGACGCGGAACTCTCCCTAAGAAAACAGCGCAACGTCTAATCTTGGCCGGCATGGCCTGCACTCTTTTTTTGCTCCTTGCTGGAGCTTGTGCCGCAATCTATCGGTACGGAGAGCGGTCATGGCGTTTTCGCATTGAGTCGAGCGACAACATCGAGGTAAGCGGCGTTCAGAATGTCGCACGATCGCAAATCATGGAAGTGATGGGTGGCGACATCGGCCGAAACATTTACTTCGTACCCCTCGCCGAACGCAAAACGCAACTTGAGCAGATTCCCTGGGTGGAGTCGGCCAGTGTCATGCGGTTTGCACCGAATCGTTTGAAGGTCGAGATTCATGAACGAACGCCGGTTGCTTTCGCTCGAATTGGTTCAAAGGTGAGCCTTGTCGATGCAAACGGTGTTGTCATGGAGCTCCCAACGACTGGAAAGCGGAAATATTCCTTCCCCGTCATTCTTGGAATGAATGCCGGTGAGCCGCTATCGACACGTGCGCCGCGGATGCGTATTTACAACGAACTCATCAGGGAACTTGACTCCGACGGTGCACGCCATTCACAAGACCTTAGCGAAGTTGACCTGACGGATGCCGATGACATCAAGGTGGCTGTCGCGGATCCCAACGGAGAGGTGCTCGTTCATCTTGGGTCCTCCAATTACCTGGAGCGCTACAAAGTTTACGTGACTCACGTGCGGGAGTGGCGTCAGCAGTTCGACAAGTTGGAGTCGGTAGACCTGCGTTATGACCGGCAGATTATTGTGAACCCGGATCTGCGAGGGACGGCAAAGCCAGCAACGCTCTCGCCAGCCGCGGTGAAGGCCGCTATGAACGCCGGTGTCAAGCAGGCCGCTCTAGTGAATTACGAGAAGTACGCCGTTCGAGCACCTGCTGTTTTTCCGGCAAAGCCGGCCAAGAGCGCACACGCAGGCTCGAGTTTTCCAGTGAAGCCTGTGGCGACAACGGAAAAGGTGACCTTTCCTGAGTCACGCAAAACAGCAAGTGACGCTCAGCAAAAGCTGGTGACGAGCGCATCATCGAAACCAGTTCCTGCCGGTGCCCCTTCGAAGTTATCCCAAAAACCATTGCCAACGGCGAGTGCTACGGTAAAAACTTCGGCACCCAAAAAGAAAGTAGTAGCGAACTCCAGAGTAAAAACAGGGAAGAGATCAAGAACGAAGTCCGTTGCTAAGAAAGTTGTCTCGAAACCGAATGCGACCGTCGGAGCGCAGACAAAGACAGTGGTGGTCACGACGGCTTCGAACAAGAAGAAACCAAGTCCGGCTGTAGGAAAAGAGCCACAACACCCATAAACATGGCGAACCAGGGAGCAAATTTTCTAACGGTAATCGACGTGGGCAGCGCCCGAACCTCCGTCCTTGTGGCTGAGGCAACGGACGTTGGACTGCGCTATCGTGGCCACGGGATGGCCGAATCGCGAGGCTCTCGTAAGGGTGTGATCGTAGATCTGGAGAAAGCGGTTTCCTCGATTCAGAAAGCAGTGGAGCAAGCGGAAGATGTTGCTGGAATCCCGATTGAACACGCCTTAGTTGGGATTGGTGGTGCGCATGTACGCGGTGTGAACAGTCACGGAGGCATCAGCTTCGGTGCGCGTCCTCGTGAAATTGGCCGGGATGAGATTCGGCAGGCAGTTGATAAAGCTCGGGCGATTCCTCTTCCAGCGGATCGGGAAATTATCCATCTGCTTCCCCAGGAATTCATACTCGATGAACAGTCCGGAGTTCACGATCCGCTAGGGATGATGGCGACTCGGCTTGAGGTTTATGTCCACATCATCACTGCAGCTTCGAGTGCCACACAAAACGTCATTAGTGCCGTTAATAAAGCTGGGGTTCATGTAGACGATACCGTATTCGAACCGCTCGCGTGTGCCGATGCCGTGCTGCGCTCGGAGGAGCGTGAACTGGGTGTCTGCCTTGCCGATCTAGGTGCGGGGTCGACCGACTTGGTGGTTTTCCAGGAAGGGGCAGTTGCTCAGACTGCTGTGATTCCAATCGGCGGCGATCATTTCACAAGCGATCTGTCGGTAGGCATGTGCACGGCCCTAGTAGAAGCGGAAAAGATCAAAAAACTTTATGGAAACGTCGTTGTCACGCTGATTCCAGAGGGGAATGAGGTTGAAGTGCCTTCTGTCGGCGATCGTCCTTCACGTCTTCTTTCGCAAAGGATGGTAGGAGAAATTCTGGAACCGCGCGCTCGAGAACTCTTCGAGATGATGCGCGACAACTTACGACATTCTGGCGCTCTTGATCGATGCATTGCTGGAGTTGTCCTGAGCGGAGGAGCGTCCAGGCTGCCCGGCATCCTTGAAGTGGCCGAATCCGTTCTTCGTCGGCCAGTACGCCTTTCCTGGCCTACAGCCATGGCAAAGATGCCGGCGTCGCTAGCGGAACCCGAGTTTTCGACATTGATTGGGCTGGTTTATTACGGGCAGAGAGCACGCATGGCGCGTGGGTACCAGGACTATAGGTGGGGTTCACGATTGAAGGCTCTTTTCGCCAAGAAGGGGGCTTGATGAGGATCTTCAGGCAGCCAGTAGCCATCGTGCCACTGGCATTGGAAGAAGGCAGAGCAACACGATTTAACTAACAGGAGTGCAGCATGAGCAAAGACACCGGCATCCGAATCAGTTTCAACGAAGAAGCCCGCAACGACGCGCGCATCAAGGTAATTGGCGTCGGGGGCGGTGGTGGAAACGCCGTAAATCGCATGATCGATGCCGGTATGGACGGCATCGAGTTCATCGTCGCAAACACCGACCTGCAGGCGCTCCGCATGTCGCATGCGCCCGTCAAGATACAACTGGGAGTAAAACTGACTAACGGCCTCGGCGCTGGCGCGAATCCGGAAATTGGGCGAAAAGCAGCGCTCGAAGATTCCGACAAGATCATTGAAGTACTCGAAGGCGCAGACATGGTGTTCATCACCACCGGACTGGGCGGCGGCACGGGAACCGGTTCTGCGCCGATCATCGCGTCACTCGCCAGCGAAATGGGTGCTCTGACAGTGGCGGTCGTGACCAAGCCATTTGCTTTTGAAGGTAAGCGCCGAATGTCACAAGCAGAGCGCGGAATTGCAGAACTGATGGACTCGGTCGACACCACGATCGTGATCCCGAACGAAAAATTGCTGGGTGTGGCAGAAAATGCGGGATTCTTCGAATCGTTCCGAGTGGCAGATGACATCTTGCGGCAAGGCGTGCAGGGTATCTCAGACATCATCACCATCCCGGGCATCATCAATCGCGACTTCGCCGATGTGAAGGCCATCATGGCTGGTATGGGTTACGCCGTTATGGGTACCTCAAGCGCCAGTGGTGATCGTCGCACCATTGAAGCGGCACAGCGGGCGATCGCGTCTCCACTGCTTGAAGCGGGGGCGATCGATGGAGCGCGCGGTATTCTCATCAACATTACCGGCTCCAGTTCTCTGAAACTAGCGGAAGTGCAGCAGGCATGCACGATCATTCAGAACGCAGCGCACGACGATGCCAACATCATCTTTGGAGCTGTTCAGGACGAGAAGATGAAGGATGGCGTAAAGATTACGGTGATCGCAACTGGATTCCGGGATTCTGCGCGCATTCATCGTAGTCATGGAGAATCCTTCATCTCCAGCGGTTCTGGCAGACGAGAACCAATTGATCTATCGGAGCCCGAGCCGGATTTCGAACCTGAACCTCCGACGCCGCCGCTCGTAATGCAGGAGCAAATCATGCAAGCTGGTCCGGCGACTGCCGAGGTTCCGCTTGAGGCGCCCGCTCGCCAATCGGCGCCCAATTTTGAAGCGCATGACCTCGACGTACCGGCGTTCTTACGCAAGCGCACGGATGTGATGTAACTTCGGACTCCCTAGGACGCTTGGGGCAGAGACCACTCTGTCCCTTTTTTATTGCGAGGGCGTTGTGTGTCTACCCTCTAACCTATCGAGATGACGCTGCATGCGGGTAATCGTCATCTGCCACATGTCGATTTCTAACTGAAACTGATGTTTCAGTGGAGACTGAGTGTCAGAGACGAAAGCCAAATTGCTTGCCATTTGGTTTACGAGGACTCGCATTTGTTTCAACTGTTCACGAGTCTCATCAATATCTGCTTGATCGGCTGTACTCAGGACAGCAGGAGTATCAGTCCGCGGCATCTGGTTCGGTTTTTGGGCCTGGGCAGTCAAGAGCGGAAGGCACAAATACCCTGCGAGGGCGATTCTTGCGAGGCGGGTATTGAACATGGAACTCCTTGCGTGGCGCACGTCTTATTGTGCCATTGTTTGCTGACGAGCATTAGTAGTGGGAAGCCTCGGAACCAGCTGCTGAAGTTCCCGTCAGGTATTCCCTCATGATCGCTGATCCGGCGCTTGTTCCAACAAGATCTGCCCCCGCTGCGACAAGGTCCTGAACCTGCTTCACGGTCTTAATTCCGCCAGAAGCTTTTACATGTATGTGAAGGGGAGCAACACGGCGTAAGTATTCGATTTCTGAAGGCTTCGCGATACCAACTACGCCACTGCTTGCGTTCTTCAAATACGCAACTCCGGCTTCGATGCTGATCTGAACGGCACGGTCCCGCTGTTGTGGGGTGAGGAGGGGCAATTCGAGCATCACTTTGATGGGAATGTTTTTTGCGGCTTGCACAACCTCAGAAATATCGGCGTAGTACTCCCTTTCGAGTCCTGACAAGAGAAAACCTACATTCGGCATGAGATCAATTTCGTTAACTCCTTCACTCACCATGTGAGCTGCCTCGAGGGCCTTGCTGGCGGTGAGCATTGTGCCGAAAGGAAGATCGATGAAGGAAGCTACCCGAATGCCACTACCGGAAAGAGCTTTCGCAGTTCGCTTAATCCAACAAGGGGGAACCATGGCTGCGTGAAAGCTGAATTGCAAACAGTCATCGAGATGTTTCTGCCAGGAAGCTTCGGTGATCGTGTTCGAAATGAGAGTGGATTGGATGCGGCGCGCGAGATCGATCGTCCGATTTGAAGTATGCAGATCGTTATTGTGTGGTTGCAGCATTCGTTATCAGTGCGAGATCCATTCTGGTGTATCGAGGGCGTGCTTGGCGTAGAAATCAATCACATCCGACGTGTGTGGCAGAGACGGAATAACTCCTTCTTTGGTTACTGCGAGTGCGCCGGTGACAACAGCGAATCGGATAGCATTTCCCATGCTGGCACCTGACGCCAGAGCAACTGCAAGGCCAGCATTGAAGGCATCGCCGGCGCCGGTAGTGTCGACTGCAGCTACACGGATACCGGGAAAATGAGTTGTTTCATCACGATTTACAAGTAGTGCTCCTCTCTCGCCCAGCGTCATTACAACCTGCTTAACTCCCATGCCGACGAGTTGAGCTGCGACCTGCGTTGCATCAATTGATTCCGAAGGCGCAATACCGGCAAGCACTTTGGCTTCGGATTCGTTTGGAGTGAGGATATCGATCTTCTGGAGAAGATCAGCTGAGAGCGATCGCACCGGGGCAGGATTCAAGATGGTGATTGCACCGTTCTTGCGCCCGGCGGACATCGCGGCCTCGGCAACTGCAGATGAGGTTTCCAGTTGCGTGATGACCACTGCTGCTTCGTGATTCGTTTTCAGTGCTTGAGCGACTTCGTCAGGTGTAAGAAGCTCGTTTGCGCCGGGATCTATGGTGATGCAATTGTGACCACTGCCCGCTTCTACGATGATGAATCCCACTCCGGTCGGAGCGTTGCTCGTTCTTAGAACATGGCGTGTGTCGATCTGTTCGTCCCGATAAAGCCGGAGGGCACTCTCGCCAAAAGAATCGGTTCCCACCTTGGCTACGAACACAGTTTGGGCGCCCAATCGCGTGCAACCTACAGCTTGGTTTGATCCCTTTCCGCCGAAATCTACTCGATACCCAGTTCCAAGAAGGGTCTCGCCGGAGTGGGGCAAGCGGTCCACTTTCATGGTCAAGCCGGTTGCGTAACTGCCGACCACAACTATTTGCGGCGCCACAAGTCTCCCGAGAAGTGCCTTTGATGAACGCGTAAGCCTATCACACGCGGGAAGGGCGAATGCGCGTTCTTGACCTTGTTCGATACCGACTGCTAGATTGCGCAAATCTGACTGTTCCAGGGGAACTGCACTGAGCCGAAAGCCGAAAGATTTGTGTCCCAACCGAGATCGCCGTTTTGATCCGACCCGGCGGAAATTTCTGGTTGATACCTGTGAGGCAGGCGCGGCAGCATGCATTCCAGGATTGTTTCGGTCGGCAACTTTGCCGTGGCTTCCGTTTTTGGATCAAGCTGAAGGATCACAAACAACGGAGTATCAGTTTCACCCTAAATATCGGGCGACGCGACCAATCGATGATTTGCTTTTGAAAGTAAATCCGGGACTCGACCAGTTCATAACGGAAAAGTATGCTGCGGAAATCGAAGCCATCCTGACCAACTGGACTGAAACTCTACTTCGCTCGGCGCAGGATGTGCAGCCGCTTGGAATGGCCCTTGCTGACGAATTCATCGGTTGTGCTCTGGATTCGAAATCATCGGCGGTCGTTAGGAGCGATCGGATCGTTGAGATTAAAAAGAATCAGTTCAGTGCCGGTCGGTCACTTCCGCGAGAGCCCTTTTTGGACTCGGCAAAGAGGTACCTCCAAGAGTTTACGAAGCTCCAAACCGTGCGGTTTCAAATTGTGGATATTACGAAGTCGGAGGACGCCCGCGGCGGATTGCACACGCGAATCCGCTACGAATTTGTGGGGGAAGGATCGAACTTCTATCGTGAGCAGCGGGTGGGGTATTGGGAACTAGACTGGATTGGAGTTCCGACTTCGTACCGCATTCAAAAATGGCAATCCGGGGAGGAGCTGCAGAGTCGCACAAAATCGCGGGTGTTCGAAGACATCACTCTCACAGCATTTCATGAAGCGTCGTCCTATTCTCAGCAACTCGCACATGGGGCAGATTATTGGCGAACGGTGCTCGACGGGGCGTCGGGTATTGATATCTATGGGCACAATGGAGTTTCAGTTGGCGATATAGATAATGACGGGCATGACGATCTGTACGTCTGCCAAGCCGCGGGCCTTCCCAATCGCCTATACCGCAATCGGGGCGACGGGACTTTCGAAGACATCACACAATCAGCGGGCGTCGGAGTTCTGGAGAATACTGCCTGTGCTCTGTTTGCCGATCTCCGGAATTCTGGAAGGCAAGATTTGATTGTGGTTCGCACGAACGGACCCCTACTTTTTCTTAATGATGGCAACGGCAAGTTCCGACAACAGCCAAAAGCGTTTGAATTCGCACAATCGCCGCAAGGAACATTCACTGGAGCTGCACTCGCCGATTACGACCGCGACGGCTTTCTCGATATTTACTTCTGCTTGTATCTCTATTACCAGGGAACCGATCAGTACAAATACCCTTCCCCCTACTACGACGCTCAGAACGGTCCGCCCAACTTTTTGATGCGCAACACCGGCGGTGGCACTTTTGTCGATGTCACGAAGCAAGCTGGTATGGACAAGAACAACACGCGTTACAGTTTTTGCTGTGCGTGGAACGATTACAACCAGGATGGATGGCCTGACCTTTATGTCGTAAACGACTTTGGCAGAAAAAGTCTTTATCGCAACAATGGCGACGGAACGTTTACCGATGTTGCTGCAGAGGTCCGAGTCGACGATGTTGGAGCGGGAATGAGCGTTGCGTGGGCCGACTTCGACAACGATGGACTTGATGATCTTTACGTCGCAAACATGTGGACGGCGGCAGGAGAACGGGTCTCAGCCCAGGCGATGTTTCAAAAAGATGTTTCCGAAGACGTCCGGGCCCACTATCGAAAGCACGCGATGGGTAATTCATTGTTTCTGAATTCGGGGGCAGAAAAGGCGCCAATATTCCGAGATGCGACGAGTCCCTCAAGAACGGGCAATGGCGGGTGGTCATGGTCGAGCGATGCCTGGGATTTCGACCACGATGGTCATTTGGATTTGTATGTAATGAATGGAATGGTATCTGGGCCGGCGCACACTGATCTGAATAGTTTCTTCTGGCGGCAGGTCGTTGCCAACTCTCCGAATGCGCCCGGACCCGCCGAGCAATACGAACAGGGCTGGAATGCCATCAATGAACTCCTGCGCAGTGATGGGACCTGGAGCGGTTATGAGCGTAACGTATGTTTCTTGAACAACGGCGATGGTACTTTCTCGGATGTGTCCGGTGCGCTTGGAGTGGATTTCGTGGAAGATGGAAGGGCATTTGCGCTGGCGGATTTCGATGGTGATGGACGTCAGGAGCTTCTGCTCAAAAATCGTAATGCTCCCCAGCTTCGTTTGCTAAAGAATGTTATCTCGGAGCTTCCAGCTTCTGTTTCGTTCCGTTTACATGGAGTCAAAAGTAATCGCGATGCGATTGGGGCAGCGGTCTTGATCGAAACCGACATCGGAAAGCAGACTCGCACCGTGCGGGCAGGATCGGGCTTCCTCTCACAACATAGTAAAGAGGTGTTTTTCGGGTTGGGACCGGCGCAGGAGATCCTACGTGCCATGGTTCATTGGCCGAGCGGTCAGGTGCAGGAATTGAAACAAGTGCCGATCGACCATCGGATCATTGTGGAGGAGGGAAGCGGCAGCCTTCGTGTGGAACCGTATCGGCAGCGAGCGTTAGATTCACATTCTTCAATTGTTCAACCCGCGGAAAAACTTCCTTCAGAGTGGGAAGCCTGGTTGCTGGCGCCGTTCGCAGCTCCCGACTTTTCGTTGCCGGATCTGAAAGGACAGATGCGGACTCTGTCTGCATCGCGAGGTAAGCCTATGCTGCTGAATTTCTGGGCACTAAAGTCCCGTGAATGTGAGAAGAATCTTGTTCAGTTTCAGGTCAACCAAAGTGAATGGGCGAAAGGTGGGTTGCAGCTTTTGGCGGTGAACTTTGATGCGGCAACTGCGAAGAACGACGTTGTCGCATTTGCGCGCGCACGCGGATTGTCATTCCCAATGCTGCTGGGTTCGAATGATGTAGGCGCCGTCTACAACATCATTTACCGGTACTTATTCGATCGGCATCGAGATCTCCCCTTGCCAACCTCCTTGCTGATCGATCCCTCTGGGAACATTGTTAAGGTTTACCAGGGCATTGTAGATTTCGAGCGACTCCGAGTTGATGCGGGTGCAATTCCCAAGAGTGCTGTGGAGCGACAGCGCAAGGCGCTTCCGTTCGAGGGCATTTCGGAAGCGGCTGATTTCAGGCGCAACTATCTCTCAGTTGGCTCTGTTTTTTTCCAACGTGAGTATTACGCTGAAGCTGCCGAGGCTTTTCAGCAAGCACTTCGCGAGAACAACTTGAGCGCCGAGGCGCTCTACGGCCTCGGAAGCGTTTACTTAAAGCAAGGAAAAAATGATGAGGCGCGCAGCGCTTTTGAACGTGCAACGCGTTCGCAGCCTGACTACCCGGACACTCTAACGAATGCCTGGAACAATTTGGGCCTGATCGATGCACGAGAAGGCCGCACAGAACAAGCGATCGCAGATTTCCATGTGGCATTGCGAATGAGTCCTAATCATGCGATTGCACGTAATAATCTAGGAAACGCCTATCGTCAAGCGAAGCAGTGGGACGATGCCCAACGCACATTCCAACAGGTCCTCACCACGAACCCCTCTGACGCTGACGCAAATTACGGATTAGCGATGGTGTTTGCTCAACAAGATGATACGAATCAAGCTTACGAGCACCTGAAAAAGGCGCTGGATGCGCATCCTATATTCCCGGAAGCATTGAACAACCTTGGCATCCTTTATCTTCGCACCAGTCGACGCGATGAAGCAGTATCGACCTTTGAGCAATGCATTCGAGTGGCTCCAGCGTTCGACCAGGCATATTTGAATCTCGCCAGAGTGTACGCAATCGAGGGAGCCAGAGAAAAAGCTCGTGCTGTATTGATGGAACTGTTGGCGCAACACCCTGAGAATTTGCAAGCTCAGAAAGCTCTGGAGAGCTTGGGGCATTAACGCTCAACCTTTGCACTCCTAGCAGCCTCCAGTGGTTAGCGCCTTATATGAAATCGGAGGAGCGGTTTCAGTGGAAAAGAAACAGATCGTCTGGCCTGTACCAAACGGTAGTCCCGTTCTTGAGAGCCTCCGTCCGGTGATCGAGCAATCGCGCGATGTTGAGACTGATTTGGCCAAAATTCGCGAAGTTGCTGGCTGGATGGCATACGAAGAATTGCCAATGCCCAAAATCGCTGTTCCGTACGGTCTGGATAAGAATCCCGAGATCGCAATCGATTTCGTGATGGTGGCGAATACTATCGACTCCGCGTTCACGGACTTCGATAGCCATGTCATGTTCCAAACGGAGTTCCATGGAGAGCGCGTTTCGGATGCTGATGCAATGATCGCATGTCTGAAACGAGCCATGGATGATGGCGTGCCGATTCTGGACGGCAGTTTTCTCTGCACAGTTTCGAAGGAAGAGATGAAGAAGATTTTCAAGGGGAACATCGAGATGCCAATGCTCGATGAAAAACTTGAAGTGTGGCATCAGACTGGTGAGGTCCTGGTTTCGAGATATAGTGGCCGCTTCCGCAATTTCATCCAATCATGTTCCCCCCGCCTCTATGACGATGGAAACGGATTGGTCGAACGCCTTGTCAAAGAATTCCCCCGATATAACGACGTCAGCCATTACGATGAACATGAGGTCAAGTTTTACAAGCTGGCGCAACTTGGTTATTGGGGTCTTTATTCGGGGTTAGGGAATACGTCCGCGTTTCACATCGAAGATCCAAAGAAGTTTACGGCATTCGCAGATTACATCGTTCCTATTGCGTTACGTGTCATGGGCATAACGAGCTATTCGCCAAGGCTAGAGCAATCCATACAGTCTCACCAATTGATCCTGCGGGATAGTACGCAGGAGGTGGAACTCAGGGCACACACTCTATACGCGACGGCTCTTCTTGCCGAAGAAATCAATAAGGTGCGAGCGTCCGATGCGCAAATTCTAATCCCGCAGATCGATGCACGGCTTTGGACCCACTACCATAAGACGAAATGGCCGCATCATCTAACCAGAACGATCATGTACTGAGGAGTGTTTTATTTCTTCGGCGCGTGGCTGTCCAGAAAACGATCTAAAGCCTCCGGCATGAAATCAGCGGTGCTGAATGCCTGCGGAAGCGCAGACTCGAAAGTCGTCATGCGATATTGCCCTTTTCCGTTCGACAGAATTAGTTGAATCGGAGGCTTGCCGCGTTTTCGATTGAAGCTGCTGGACTCGTATCCATACTGGCGATCCCGATAGTTGACCACCGGCCATTTGCCTTGCTCTCCGCTCACGACAATTGCGCGCAGGAAATAGTCCCGCTCGGTTGCGGCCTGCTGCAACAGTCCACTAATTGGATAACGGTAGTGAAAAGCGGCATCGTCCGCACCTGCAGAACGATAGATTTTTCCTGAATCGGACAGGCCTGCGGCACCAGTATGTCGATCCGATGTGAAAAGAGTAACCCCACCTTTGCGGGCTTCTTCCGCTGACTGCACTAGTTTCGTCAGTTCGGTTTTGGATAGCGGAATCTTGTCAGCGCTCACTTCCGAAAAGTTCTTCTCACAAACGATTTGATCCGCGAATTTCGTTACGGTGACGGAATGGTCGGAAGACTGCCCGCAGACGACAAGCAGATTCTGGTAGTCAGTCGTGACCATTTGATAATCCCGGCAATCGCCGCAGCTTCCACCGCCTCCACACTTATCGGAGTAGAAAGCTAAAAAACGCAAATTCTTCCGTGTCGATGCCGCTCCGTACAAGGCGATCGCATGATTCAAAACGGAGGTTTCTCCGTGGATTCCTTCCGGCAAGTCGTATTCGCTGTTCCCGCCTAGAACAATGTGATCTTCGCCATCTTTCTCCACTACCGTAGCAACGCGCACTTGAAAATGAGAAAGATGAGGATCCGTACCAGACTTCTGGGCTGCGTCCAGTGCCCGGAACATCTGCTGTTGAAGCTTCGCATCTTTCACCAGCGTTTCTGATTGGTTTGTCAGATGCCATTCGGTGGTTGAACCAGTGGTCATAGGCAGCAAAGCCGTGCACACAATCAAGGAGGAAAGAGTGATAGTTTTCAAACGGCTCATGTGGACGCTATTGAAATGCGCAGCAAAGATTTTGTGATCGAGCGGCATTGGCGCCTCCGCGTTAGCTGATTCAATGTGGTTTTGGAGTAGGAGCAGACAGCAGGTCCACGAATGTCTTGTAAAATTTATCGAGATCCAGATCTACCTGAATCTCAACCGGTCGTACTTCAATTTTTGGTCGATCTTTTTCGCTCCAAGTTAAAATGTTCCCGTATCCTGCGCCCCGATCGAGATCGATATCCATAAAACGGGTTTCTTTTTTTGTGATAATGCTGGGATCGAGCCAAGCCACAGAAGCGAGTTCATCCCACAGATAGTTATATTCGCCGAACAGTCGCGAATACGTGCCGAAATACTGCGCCGCTGGAGAACCACTTGCTTTTACGCGCTCAATGAGTTGTTTGGTGAGTCGCGTCTTGACCGAAATATCGACCGTTGTACAAACGATCTTCTTCCACGGTGCTCGCAACATAATGTGTGCAGCTTCCGGGTCGAACCAGAGATTGAATTCATGACGAGGAGTGTTGATAAACTCCGGGTCATCCGTTTCGGGATCCAAGCTCGCTCCCATGAATACGAGTTCTTTCACGAGTTGCGGAAACTCCGGATCGATGGCGATCGCGAGCGCGATATTCGTCATAGGACCGCCAGCATAGATCGTGACCTCGCCGGGATATTTGCGCGCCATCCGTACGAGGAAATGCGCAGCATCCTCCTCGGCAGCCTTTGTTGACGGCTTACCTTCCGGCATCTCACCGAGTTGATCAGGAGGGTGATAGAAGCGAGGTGTCCAGGCGCCAAGCCAGGTTACGGTCCCATAGCGTTGCTGCCAGAGTTCAGTTTCATCTTTGCGGCGGACCAGCGGGTACTCTGCACCTCGCATGACGGGGATGTCCGTTCGTCCAATGATCTCCAACATGCGCAAGGTGTGCGCTACTTCTGCGTTAAGCCATGCGTCTCCAGTCACCACTGTGATTCCGAGGACCTCAGTTTGTGGAGACTGAATGAGAAGGAGCATTGAGGTTTGATCCGTACCGGCCGGCCCCGCAGCGTCCTGGTCGATAATTATTTTTCTCTTTGATTGTCCCCACAACGACGTGGCCAAAAGAAATGTGAATACGAATACGGCCGTGCGAATGGATTTCAATATCCCCCCTCAACATGAACACACACTTTCGAATCGAAATTACTTACTCGTAAGTCGTCCCATCAAGAGATGGAAGAAACGTGCAGAGTCGACTTCGATGGCCACTTTTGCGTTTGGCGTAAACTTTTCTCGAACAACTGGAGACGTGCTCATCGTCTCGAGTGATCGCGCCGCGCCCCGAATTTGCATCGTCTCAGCGAGTTTCTTCGCGGCTTCCGGAGTCACTTTCAGGTCGCCAGCAAAAGGGCTGTATCCCACCGTTTCTCCTGCGGTCAGCTCTCCCATGGTTTCAATATCAACGTAGTAATCCTTCAGAGTCACGATCGAAGGATCGAGAAAAGTAGCGACGGCGAGAGAGTCGTGCATATTCGGTCCTACAAGGAAGCCCTGTTCGCGAGTGTGATCGATTGCATTGCGGGCAATCTTGGCGGCGGCAAGGCTGACCGGGGTGCCTGCAGCCTGAAGCGTGCGAACATGCTCTTCCGTCAGCGTGGTCTTGCGGGTGACATCAAGGCCAACCATCGTAATGGGAATCCCCGACTGGAACACGATGCGCGCCGCTTCCGGATCGACGTAGATATTGAATTCAGCAGCGGGCGTTATATTCCCGCCCGACAGAGAGCCTCCCATGAGCGTGATGCTGCGCACCAATGGAGCCAAGCCCGGATCGCTAGTTAGCGCGGTCGCGATGTTGGTCAGTGGACCAACCGGAATCAACGACACCTCATTCGGATATTTGCGGACGAGTCGGCTGATCAGCTCAGCCGCGGGTTCCTCGACTGGCTTGATGTGTGGCTCAGGAAATACGGCTCCGCCGAGTCCATTGTTGCCATGCGCGTAAGTAGCTGTAACGAGCCGACGGAGCAAGGGAACTTTGGCACCAGCCGCTACTGGTATGTCTGTCCTTCCTGCGATTTCGACCATTCTTAAGGCGTTCGGAAGCGTGAGCTCGAGTGGAACATTGCCGGATACTGCCGTGATTGCCTCGATCTTGAGCTCGGGTGAATGCATTGCGAAGAGCAGAGCGAACGCATCGTCCACACCCGGATCCGTGTCAATGATGACGCGGAACGGGCCCTTGACGGGTTTATCGGTGGTTTCGAAGCCAAGCGCGGCGTTTGGGAGAAAAGCGTCGAGAGCGCCGAGGCCGGCCACTGCCGCGGAAGACGTCACAAATTGTCGACGATTCATGCCCATGGTGTCGATCCTCTATCCAGTAAAGAGAGATTTGGTGTCAATGCTTTCTGGGTAGCTGTGTCATAAGTTTGATGTAGAGATCGTAGAGTTTCCTGGTGTCTACGTCGAACTGAACAGTGGCAACACGTTCGTACGGGGGAACAACCGTCTTGGTGTCCCAGAACAGAGTTTGTCCATAGCTAGGACCATGGTCGACGTCGATGTCGACGTAGAGCTCCTTCTGCGAGGTGATGATACTCGGGTCAATCATGGCGGCTGCGGATAATTCATCCCACATGAAGCTGTCGACGGCGTATTGGGTCAGATAGCGGGCGACCGGCGTGTCAGCCTTTGCAATCGCAGCACGAACTTCGGGATTGACGATGGTTTTGACCGAGATGTCGATAGGCGTGATCGTAATCTTCTTCCATGGTGCCCGCATTGTGATGCGCACAGCCTCCGGATCAAACCACCAATTGAACTCTCGTCTTCCATCGATTGAATTAATGCCGCCATTGTCGGCATACATTCCACTTCCCATCAAGACGAGTTCCTTGGCCAATGAGGCGACCTGGGGGTCGAGTCGCAAAGCTAGAGCGATGTTTGTGAGCGGTCCGCCCGCCCAAATTACAACCTCGCCGGGATATTTGTGAACCATCCGGACAATGAAGTTCGCCGCCTGCTCATCAAGCGGCTTGATCTTGGGAACGCCTTCGACCAATTCAGGGACGACATCGGGCTCGTGATAGCCGGCACGAAAGGCTGGAGGAACGTTGCCGGGACGCTTCGAGAAATCGCTCCAGCAGCCCTTGTAACGAAACTTACCGTACAAAGCCTCCCAGCGTTCCGTTTCCTCTTTTGAATTGAGCAAAGGGAATTCGGCGCCTTGAACGACCGGTACATCCGTTCGATCAGCAATCTCAAGCAAGCGCAGCGTGCGCTGAGTCTCCTCTTTTACCCATTGATCGCCACTGACAGTGGTGATCCCGAGGACGTCAAATTTATCCGACTGCAAAAATATAAGCATTGACTGCATGTCAGTTGTCGCGGGTCCACGAGCGTCCTGATCCACAATGACCTTGGTTCGCTTCGGGTACAGTGAGGCAGTGCAGGTCAACAATGTGAGGGCGGTAAACAACGCAAACATCATCCGCGTATGCATTCGACTCCCCTTTCTGCGGAGCTTTACGTTGTACAAAGGAATGGGTTCGGTGCGAACCAGCTTCAAAAGAAACGGAATTGTAATGCTTGGGCGCTTGGTGGGCCAGCTTTATTCGACGAAGTTTTACAGCATTGCAGGAGAAGTCGGGCGTGAGCTATCGTGTGGCGGTTCCAACAACCTAACGAGTGGTGCTATCAGGAGACCTAATGCAAGTTCGAGGTTTTTCGCGGATCCGAGGAATACGGCGGTTCTCGCTTCTGCTCGGCCTGTGCGTTTCTGCAACGCTCTCAGCGCAACAGATTCCGATAAGAGCGATCGTCACACCCTCCACTGTCGTGATGAAAGATGGCCGTCCCTTGACGTTCGCGATTCACGGCTTCATCGAATTTAAGTCATTAACGGACTCCTTCCCCTACATCGAATCGCAAGTGGATCGCTGGAAGAAATCAGGGACACTCGACGAGAGAGCTCAAGAGGTGCTACGTCGTCAACTCGTTAGGGAGGCGGTGGAGAGTCGGGTTATCTCCATGCTCGACGAGCGACCGCTTGAAACCCTTGTGACACACACGCGAGAAGAACTCAAACAGGAGCTTGCCGAACTGCGAGAACCCATCCCGCAGGGTTATGAAGATGCATTTCTTGATGTACAGCAAAAGTGGAAACACTCTTTGAACTGCTGGAGCGCAACTCCTTCGATTCCTGGCCGGGTGCTTTCCAACTGGTACCCGATCGAAGAAGGAATTCAGCTGTATGGCGCAACGTACGATTCGACCGAACATTTCTGGCAAGCGGTCAAGTTCCATCCAGATACGACCGTTGCACAACTTACGCAGTTACTCCAGTTGTTGGAGTCGCGAGATTGGACGCCATGGATCGATCGTTTGAATAACGATCCCAAGATTTACCTTTCCAATGCTTACGCTGTGGAGTTCCTAAGGGCGAACTTGAAACCGGAGAAACTAAAATGGTTTCGCGAGCAGCTTGGAACGCATGCTTTAATACCTGAGGAACATGCGCGAGTCGCGCAGCAGCGAGGCAAAACGCTTCTTCGCTTCTCAGCTTTCGAGGAGAAAGTGCTTTGGGGCGATTTAGCCGACGTTTTTCATCTCTTATACAACTTCTCGAAGAAAGACGATCAGATTCGTGTTGCACTGATTGCACACCACTTCGACTCGATCTACCTAGGACAGCGTCGAATGGGCTTCATTAGTGAAGAGTTTCGATCGTTGATGCTTGAAATTTGGCATGTGAAGTATCTGGAAATGCCGCGGTTCCGAGAAGTGATCAGCTCAATTCCGATGGAGATTCGCTTGGAACATTTCCTGAATGATGGGGACTCGCCGGACATTCCGATTTCTATCTACGTCGGTTATCTGAACCAGATCCGAGAAATGGCTCGTAAAGGAGAGCATTAGGCGTGAACTGCTTCAACCGAAATTGGCAGCGAATCCGCAAATGAAGGGTGGTAGCATTTCCAATTGCCACGGCCACATCGCTTCGCCTGATAAAGTGCCAAATCCGCTGCCTTGTAAATTGTTTGCCAGCTCTCCGCATCCCCCGGAAACATAGCGATTCCTATGCTGGCCGCAGTCCGGATTGTTTTGTTCTTTACCACGATGGGATTCGCCAAGATAGACGAAAGCCTTTCACAGACTGATTCCACGTCTGCCCGCTCATTTGTCTCAGGCAAGAGAAGCATGAACTCGTCTCCTCCCATGCGAGTAACGACGTCGCACTGACGAATCGCGCTTCGCAAACGATATGCGGTCTCAACCAGGACGGCGTCCCCAGCATCATGGCCCCAATGGTCATTAATCTGCTTGAAATGATCCAGATCGATGACCATGACGGTGAATGGTCGGTTTTTACGTCGAGCTGTTGCTTCGAACATTGCAAAGTGAGTTTTGAGCGAGCGCCTATTAGGAAGGCCCGTCAGCGGATCCTCGAGCGCAGCTTGTTCCAGTTGAGACTGACTCCGTTGGAGTTCTGCAGTGCGCTCGATGACCCGGTTTTCCAGTTCTCTGTTTAATTCGCGAAGTGCGTGTTGTGTCCTTTGCTGCTCGAGGGCAGCAGATCCTAAGAGCAGGATCGCCATGCCAAAGCCAACAGACATCTCAGCAAATACGAAGATTGGCCCACTTGCTCCTCCGCTCCAGAACGGGCCCCTCCCATGCATCGTTGCCATGATGATGATGGTCATTACAAACGCGAATAGGGGATAAGCAATCGTGATCGAAAAACGGACAGCCAGCCATAGCAGCGGGACAAGCACCAGAAAGGCGGAACCTGCGTCATCAGGTCCTTTAGAACCGCTGACAAGGTGAAAAAGCGTGATTGCCCCGACGAAGAGAGTCAAAGCGAATTCTGCTCGTCTTTCGAGCATACAGAAGGCTCGGGGTACATCTGGCATCACCAACAAGAGAGGCGTTACCAGGAGTGCAGCGGCCGTATCGGAGAGAAACCAATCGAGCCAATGGGATGGCACCGTGTTAAGGAGAGCATGATGTTTGACGGCTATACTCGGCAATGCTATCAAGGCGGAGGTGGCTCCCTGCATCAGAGCGGCAAATATCAATGTAGTGACTTGATGCAAATCTTGGGGTGAAAATCGCCGTCGAGTTTGCAGTCGCGCGAAAGCAGTTGCCAATATTGGGCCAGCAGTGTTTGCCAGAGAGATCAGCAGCGAACTCGAAAAAGAATCGTGGAATTGAATGAGGTTAGTAGCGAGCGAACCCAAAAAGATGCCTGGCGCATATCGAATTCCACCGCGAAGTGCCGAAAACAGGGCGAGCCCTGCAGGAAGCCAAAGTGGTGCAGGCCAGAGCCGAAAATGTTGGAAATACGAGCGTACGACCTCTGCCAAGGGCATGTACCCACTGGCGATGATGACGTTTAGGGCAATCAAGCTGCACAAGGACTTCGAGTACCACCAGTCATCCACTTTCAGGAGGCACAGCTTGCTGGCTTTTTGACTACATCGGCTGGGAGTTGACGCGACGTATTCTTCATCGAGTTGGTCAGAGAGAGGCATTTCGGGCAAACGCTCGTCCACGATGAGTATCGGCAGAAACGCCCATCAACCTAAACATTCGTATGACTAAAGTGTCGACGGATCGGGCGCGAGTCAGGTTTGAAGGGCACTGTAGAGCATTGCCTTCCATCGCCTTGGATCGATCGTCCAGCACACCTTCACATGAGGAGGTTTCTTCAAAAGTTCTTCCCACACAGTGGCATTACGTTCGTCACTCGCAACGTATAGTCGATCAACTACGGTCATCCCGCGGGTAAGGACGCTCTCGATTTCGATATCCACATAGTGTGTGCTCCACGCTGTTCCGATACTCGGATCCAAGGCGATGCTCATTGCGACTGGATCGGGAAGAGAAATTCCGTCTTCGCCGGTTTGAATTTTGTATGCTTTGCGCGCTCGGCTATTACATTCGATGGTGAAGTCGGCGAGCGGAGTGTGGAAAGTCTGGATGTGCGCGATGTCCCGATCGTTAAGCACAGAGCCCCCTCGGGAGGTCTGCCAGCCTATTAATTCGATAGGAAGTTCGCTTTGCATCACGATGCGGGCTGCTTCTGGGTCAACCCAGATGTTGTATTCGGCCGCGGGAGTGACATTGCCTTCGCAACAGGGGGCTCCGCCCATGACTACACACCGGCTCACGTTCTTTGCGAATGAGGGATCTTTTTTCAGGGCCACAGCAATATTCGTTAGTGGCCCAAGCGTGACGATCACCAAGCCTGGAAAGTTCAGAGCCGCTTCGATGATGGCATCAGCTGCAGGTGTCTGGGGAGTTTTCTGGGTAGATGGCGCATAGCCGTGGTCTCCCAAGCCATCCTCGCCATGAAACCAGGTTGCATTCTGATGATCGCGGTTAAGAGGTTTGGAAGCGCCTTTGTGAATCGGAACCTCGGAGCCGCAGAGTTCGACCGTGTAGAGTGCGTTCCGAGTTGCCTGATCCACCACGACGTTACCTGCGACGGTGGTGATGCCGACAACTCGAACATCACTTGCCCGGAGAGCCATGATGAGTGCGACAGCATCGTCGGAAGCAACGTCGGTATCAATCAGGAATGCGCGCATGAGCGCGTATCATAGCAAACGATGGATGCTTGCTTGATTCGCGTAGAACCTTCTCGGGGAGGGACGATTCAGAATGCCCTATTGCTGGTCGTAAGTCTGCTGTACTTAGTGTGTTGGAGCGGACAAGCACTATCCCAAGAAGCGTCCACAATACTGATTCGTGGCCAGGTGAAAAACGCACATGGCGCGGCTGTGCAAGGTGTCTCGGTCGAACTGCGCGAGGTCGGCAAAGCCGAGTCGATGAAGGATTCAACTGACCAGGCAGGCAATTTTCAGTTTAAGTTGTCCGCCCAGGGTGAATATGTTCTGCACGCCGCTGCTGGCACTGATGGTACCGCGACATCTCAACCGTTCCGAGTGGAGCTGGGCAAAGAGACACGGGTTGATCTCATTCTGAAAACAACGAACACCAATTCTGATCAGCCAGCCTTCGATGACGAGCCTCAATTTACCGTAGCGGGGGTAACCGACCCAACTAACTTGGGTGGCCATGGCTCGAATGCTACCGCGAGCACAAAAGCAGAAATAACGCGAGACACAACAGGCTTGAAGATTCGCGAGGCCCAACGGCCGGCAACTGCGGTGGAAATGCAAGGCAGAGAACAGAGTCTGCGGCAAAGACTGGCTGAAGATCCATTAAATCTAGAGGCCAACATTCAACTGGGCGAGTTGCTCACCGAAGCGAACCGCTGCTCCGAAGCATTGCCGCTGCTAGAGCGCGCACATACTTTAGCGGAGCAAAAAGGCGCGTTGGCGCAAGCATCAGTGTTTTCGGCACTCGCGCGACTAGAAGAACAGTCAGCTAAGCCACTTGAAGCTTTGCGTTATTACCAACGTGCGGCAGAGTTAGACCCGAGTGAGGCTCACCTCTTCGACTGGGGTGCCGAATTGTTAAAACACAATGCTGCTGAGCCTGCCACAAAAGTATTTTCGAAAGGCAATCGCCAATTCCCGAAATCCACCCGCATGCTAATCGGGCTCGGTACGTCTTGGTATGTGCGAGGAGACTACGAGCAGGCCGTCAGATGTATGGCTGCCGCTTCCGATCTGAGCCCTAACGATCCCGTGCCGTACACATTTCTGGGCAAGTTGCTTAGCGTCGACTCCGGAAAGAACGATGTATACACAGAAAAGTTCCGCCGGTTTACCCAACTGCAACCCGCTAGCGGACCCGCGGCTTATTACTATGCACTGAGTCTCTGGAAACGCAGGACCGCGTCACAAGAGACCGATCTGACAAAGATTCGTTCGTTACTCGAGAAGGCACTAGATCTTGATCGGAACTTAGGCGTGGCACACCTGCTTTTAGGCTCGCTTTTCTCCGAGCAGGGAGATTTGCAGAAAGCAATCGCGGCCTATCAGAGAGCGACTTCGGCGAGCCCAAAATTAGCGGATGGGCACTATCGCTTAGCGCAGGCGTACCAAAAGGCGGGCGAGGCGGCTAAAGCAGGGGAAGAGTTGAAGATTTACAATCAGCTTTCAAAGCAAGCGGCTGAGCAACAGGAACGTGATTGGCAAGAGATGCGCCAGTTCGTGTACACGCTCGGGAAAGAATCCATCTCGGAACGTCCGAAGTAGCGACTTATTACTTTCCTGGCGGGGTTGATGCAGACATCAATTTCACGAACATGCTGTTGAATCGCTCGTTGTCGAGTTCAACCTGAACTTCGACCGGTTGAGCAGAGAACTTTGCTAGGTCTTTCTCGTTCCAAGTAAGAGTGTTGCCGTACCCCGCTCCTCGTGAGAGGTCAACTCCCATGTAACGAGTTTCGCGCTTAGTGATGAGCGTGGGGTCGATCCATGCGGCAGCGGCGAGTTCGTCCCACATGTAATCGGCACCGGGCCCCGGCGTGTAGAAGCGGGCTACATAGCCCGCGGCAGGTGTGCCAGCCGCTTCGATCTCCTTGATCATCGAAGGCGTCAACCGCGTTTTTACAGAGATGTCAGCAGACGTGCAGATCATCTTCTTCCAAGGCGCACGCAAAACAATTTGTGCTGCCTCGGGATCAAACCAAAAGTTGAACTCATGACGTGGATTGTTAACGAACTCCGCATCCCGCGTATGCGGACTGAAGCTCCCTCCCATGAACACGAGTTCCTTGGCAAGCTTCGGGAAGTCAGGATCAATCGACGTGGCGAGTGCGAGATTGGTCATGGGGCCACCCGCATAAATCGTGACTTCGTTTGAATGTTGGCGCACGGTACGGATCAGGAAGTGTGCGGCATCTTCGCTTAAAGCTTTGGTGGTCGGTTGCCCTTCCGCGAGCTGCGGAATGACGAATGGGCCATGATAGTAACGGGCATCCCAGGCTCCGCCCCAAGCAGGCGTGCCATAGCGCTTCTGCCATAGCTGCGTCTCTTCGTACGTGCGGACCAGAGGAAAAGAAGCGCCGGGAACGACGGGGATATCGGTGCGTCCGATGATTTCGAGCAGGCGAAGCGTCCGCGCGACTTCCTCGTCACGCCATTGATTGCCGCTCACCACTGTTATGCCGAGAACCTCGACTTCTGGCGATTGGATAAGCACAAGCAATGTCTGCATATTGCTGCCGCCTGGACCGGAGCAATCCTGGTCGATGATGATTTTGCGGCGGTCAGCGGCGTTGGCGAGGCAGACAGAGACGAGTACAGCGGCAATTGTTAGGAGCGTTTTGGTCTTCATGGGTTTGTGACGTGAACTATGGCTTGTGCGGTGGCTGCGTCATCAGGTCGATGTATAGCTTGTAAAACTTCTCGGCATCAATATCGAATTGGACAGTTGCCAACCTCTCATAAGGCGGGACCTCTGTGGTCGAGCTCCAGAAGAGTGTCTTCCCATAGCTCGGCCCATGATCCACGTCGATATCCATGTAGAGCTGCTTGGTTCCTGTAATGATCGAAGGATCGATGAGAGCAGCGCCGGCGATTTCGTCCCACATGTAGCCGGGAAGGGAA
>Ga0310810_10000075_pt1 | contig 107088 bp, 84 predicted proteins | sample NCmetagenome_FD_207641 | JGI IMG/M metagenome (GOLD analysis project Ga0310810, IMG submission 207641) | Soil microbial communities from experimental microcosm in Duke University, North Carolina, United States - NC | ecosystem: Engineered > Artificial ecosystem > Soil microcosm > Unclassified ... | reverse complement strand
TGCCGGTCAGCGTCCGTGGACCAGATTGCAATGCGCCGAAATGCTGCAGGAAGCTGCAGATGCTGTGCCAACAGAGGAGTTCGCCAATCCTGCCGCGGAATCGTACAAAGGTCTGGAGACAGAATTTTACGATGAGCTCGAACGCCTGGATGGCGCGAGCAACGCCGGGTTCAATCTCGATTCCATCTATACAACTGTCAGATCAATTTCTGGTCCTCCGTTGCGCGATAGCTATCACTTCGGGCAGACCATCGTCAACGATTACGGCCGGCCTTACGCGGAAGGCGTGAACACCTACGATGGGTTCACTGCGCACGCTGAGGCCGGCCCCCTTTCATTCATCTTCCAAGGCGAATTTCAGCATTCACCTGCGACAGCCGCATACCCCCCCAGCGCTTTGCAGGCGGTTGCGGCAACTGATTCCACGGGCATACAAAATAATGCAACTGGAATAATCAACCGCTTCCAATTGCTCACCGGCGCCGTAGCCCTCACTTGGCGTAACACGCAATTTTCCTTTGGCAATCAGAGCCTGTGGATGGGCCAGGGCGAATCCGGTTCGCTGCTCATGAGCAACAATGCCGAGTCTTTCCCGATGTTCCGCGTCCAGAGTGTGAGCCCGTACAAGGTCCCGCTGCTCTCGGCGATTCTGGGTCCAATCCAAACAGAGTTCTTCTTAGGGCATCTCTCCGGCCACGCCTGGGAGGTGAACGGCTCCGCAGTTGTCGGCCCCGGCATTTCACCGCAACCGTTCATTCACGGCGAAAAGATCAGCTTCAAGCCGATCAAGAATCTCGAGATAGGGATGGGTGTGACCGCGATGTTCGCAGGTCCAGGCCTGCCATTCACATGGTCGAATTTTTTACGGACCTACTACGTGCATTCCCCGAATGCGGCGACGAATCCCGGCAAGCGCACCTCAGAGCTTGATGTCAGCTATCGAATTCGCAACTTTGCGACTGTCTATCTTGACGCCATGACCGTCGATGAAATTTCGCCGATTGGTTCGACGCGGCCGACGCTAAATCCCGGTGTTTACTTTCCGAGATTGCCGAAGCTCCCTCGTCTCGAACTGCGTGCGGAAGGACTCAAGGAACCCCTTACCAGCGAGTTCGCGCCAGGTTTTGTCTATTACGACGCGCGCCGATATTTGAACGGCTACAGCAACGCCGGACTGCTGATGGGCAATTGGATCGGGCGTGCCGGCCGCGGCGGGCAAGGCTGGTTGACGTATTCATTCTCACCGCAAACCAAATTTCAGCTCGGTTATCGTCACCAGGAAGTCTCAAAAGATTTCATCGGCGGCGGGCGTCTGGTGGACTACTCCGCATCGGGCGAGGCGCGCGTGTCTCACAATTTTGGGCTATCCGCTTCGCTGCAATACGAGCAGTGGAATTTCCCAGTGCTAGCCACTACTCGACAATCAAACTTCGCAGCGACGTTAACATTCAGGTACTTTCCACATCTGCAAAGCAAACCCTAAAGCCTAGAGCCAAGAGCCGCTTCACCATGGCCCGTCAACTTCCAACCGAAAGCAACTACGAATCCCTCCACGAGATCGATAGCTCTCGTTCGGTCAATGGAAAAGGATTCCGCGACGACCGCGTCTTCCATGCCAGCAGCACTCTGTGGGCACATCGCCGATTCCTGGGTGCGGTTCTGTTGCGCAGCGCAATCCTGGTCGCCCTGGTGGCTCTTCTGGTTCCTTCCACCTATGAAGCCAAGACCGAGCTGATGCCGCCTGACCAGCAGAGCGGCGCTGCAGGCATGCTGGCATCGCTGATGTCCGGAACCAGCAATCCCACAAGCTCGCTTGCGAGCGGCGTACCGGGAATGAGCTCAGGCATGATGGGCATGGCGTCTGATCTGCTGGGAATGAAAACCTCCGGCGCGCTCTTCATCAGCATTCTTTCCAGCGACTCGGTGCAGGACAAACTCATTAACCAATTCGACCTTCGCCGCGAGTACTGGGTGAGCACCTACATGGCGGCTCGTAAGAAACTTACCTCCCGATCAGATTTCGAGGAGAACAAGAAGAGTGGTGTCATTACCGTAAAGGTCCGAGATCACGATCCCGCGCGCGCGGCTGCTCTAGCCGCTGCTTATGTAGACGAACTCAACCACATGGTCGCTGACCTGAATACGTCAGCCGCACATCGTGAGAGATTATTTCTTGAAGACCGCATTAAGGTGGTGAAGCAGGAACTCGATCGATCATCCAAAGAGTTCAGTGAATTTTCCAGCAGTCACACCACGCTGGACCTGAAAGATCAAGGCCAGGCAATGGTGCAGGCGGCCGCAACCCTGCAGGGCCAGCAGATCGCTGCGCAAGCGGAGCTGCGTGGTTTGGAGCAGATCTATACGCCGTACAACGTTCGCGTGAAAGAAGTGAAAGCCCGAATCGCCGAATTGCAACATCAGATCGAAAGACTTGGCGGCGCTCCCACGCAAGTAGAGCCTGATATTGACAAAGGAGAGGCTTTCTATCCCTCGATCCGGCAATTGCCGGTGCTTGGCGTTACCTACACAGACCTGTATCGCCGCTTTCGCATCAACGAGACCGTCTTCGAAACTCTCACCAAGGAATACGAGTTGGCGAGAGTTGAAGAGGCGAAAGAAGTTCCCAGCGTGAAATTGCTGGTGCCGGCACAACGCCCGGAGCGGCCGCATGGGCCACCGCGCCTGCTGATCCTTGTTGGCGGCATTTTACTGTCGGTCATTCTTGGTTCGGCTTGGGTGTTGGGCAAAGATGCCTGGGAGAATGTGAACCCCGCCAATCACCGCAAGCTCCTGTTAGAAGAAGTAGCCGGCGAGATCGATACCAAGCTGCGCCTTTCCCGCGCGCGCCAGCTCTCTGATCAGATCGCTGAACGCTTCCGCCCCTCAGGCCCGAACAGTAATAACCACTCTGAAAACGGACATCGCCGGGCCAGCTGAACTGACAGAGGACACGAACCAACTTGAGCTCTTCGCCCCTTACAACTTATTCTCTGCCGTTCTCGCCACTCGAGCGCTGGTTGCTGCTCCTGCTGCCAATCGGCGTGGCGGCCTGCATCCTCGCCGGGGTGTACGCTCCGACCGTTCTTCTGCTGGCGGTGATCGCGCTGTTTGCAGCTATTTTCCTGGAGCGACCGTACGAGCTATTGCTGGTGATGGTCTTTCTGATTCCGTTCAATTTCGTGTTTGCAATCGGTCCGGTTCCGATCGCGGTCGAATTACTGAAGCTGTTTTTGTGGATCCCGTTTCTGGTCACCAGGACAGCTCGCGCTGACTTCAAGACCAGCACGTACAACAAGTGGTTCGCGGTTTGGGCTTTCATTCTGGCGACGTCAGTCATCCGTTCAAACGATCTGCCATACACCATCAAGGAATCGATCCGGCTGGCCTCCAACATCGGTCTGTGCTATCTCGTTCTTAATCTGGTGGACACGCGCGAGAAGCTTTTGCAGATTGTGCGAGTACTGACGATGTCCACACTGCTTGTTGCGTGCTATGGCTTTTATCAATGGGCGATTCAGGACTATGGGGCATTATTTTGGATCGTAAACCCGCGCATCGATACGAATCTGGCGCACTATCGCGATACTTTCTGGCCATGGAGAAACCGCATGATCTCCGTCCTGACTTCCGAAATGGAGCTCGGACATTACTTCAATATGTGCCTTCCCATCGGGCTGATGCTGTGGCTGACCGAGGGTCGCAAGCGGCTCAGTTCCAAATGGTTTTGGAGCGTCCTCGCCATGCTCGCCGGCCTGCTTCTGACATTTACGTTCGGCGCATGGGCTGCGCTGCCCGCCACCATGGGGTTGTTCGTCGTCGTACTGGATAAAAAGCTCCGCTGGAAGTTACTTGGCGGTGTGCTGGTTATATCGGTCGTGAGTGGGTTGTTGATCATGGGCCCGCTGCGGCCGTTCGCGGAGACCAAATTCTCAGGCCAACAGATTGGCAGCTTTACCTGGGATATCTTCACGCGCTTAAAAGCCTGGACGTTTGCTGTCAACACTTGGCGCAGTCACCCCATGCTTGGAGTCGGTGTGGGGAGTTACGAAACTATTTCCGCGGAAAGCGATTGGCTGGGGGTTGGGCCGATGGGTGCCGGCAGTTCGCCGCATGAAACGTATTTGTACCTGCTCGCGGAATCTGGGCTGATCGGATTTATCAGTATGATGGCGATCTTCATCAGCAGCATCCGTCGAAACCTGGAACCTCGATTCGGATTGATCGGCGTAGCGCTCGCATTTTCAATAGCTGTAAACCTGATGGGCGGATTCAGCGATGATTCGGGGTTCAACGGCCCTCACGCCAGCTATCTGTTGTGGCTGGTGATTGGTTTAAGCGAGGCGCTGCGCAGCTTAACTCCCGCGCTTCAGGTCAGGATGGAGCGAGCGCCGACGTGAGAAACAACCAGGCCGGCAAGGTAGCGCTCGCCGCCCGCACGGTTGTGGCAGCAGGATTCGGGCCGTGGCGGCTTGCGTTTCAGGCATGTCACGGAGCGGCCAACCAGAAATGGTCGGAATTAAGCAGGCTTATTTGTCTGGTCCAGCCGCTACGGCCAAAGTGGGTGTTGGAGATCGGCGTATGTTCAGGCGGAACGCTAGCGCTATGGTCACGCCTTGCACATCACTCCGCCCATTTGATTGGCATTGATCGCGGCATCAATCCTGAGGCTGAAAGACGAATCCGTGCAGCCATGAGCGCTACTCAGACGTTGCATCTGATCCGTCGCGATTCCCACTGTGGTTACGCTGCTCAAGAACTTGCTTCAATTCTCATGGGGAATCCTCTCGATTTCCTTTTCATCGATGGCGACCATTCGTACAGCGGCGTCAGGCAGGATTGGCAAATGTATTCACCTTTCGTAACGGCTGGAAGTCTAATCGCCTTTCACGACATTGTGCCCGATCACGCTCTGCGATTTGGAATTCAGACGGAACACGACGCCGGAGGCGTGCATGAATTCTGGCGGGAAATCAAATTGTCATTTCCGCACCATGAATTTGTAGAAGATCCATCGCAAAACGGATATGGCATCGGCGTCATCACGGTGTAGTCCAGCAACAAGCCATCATGCAAACAGTTGGCATAGTTACCGTCACCTATAACAGCAGGCATGTCATTGATGAGTTCATGGCCAGTGTTCTCAGTCAAACCTACACGGCTTTCGTTCTCTATGTTGTTGATAACGCTTCGAACGACGGCACGCTAGCTCAAGTGAGGAGCTACCGGGATCAGCGGATCAAAGTCCTGGCCAACTCAATTAACAACGGCGCCGCTGAAGGTAATAATCAGGGAATCAGCATTGCTTTGGGTGACGGCTGCGATCCGATTCTGCTCATCAACAACGACACCGTTTTCGGGCCAGACCTGTTAAAGCGGCTACTTGAGGGTATCGAGCAACATTCATGTGACATGGTTGCGTCGAAAATCTTATTTCATGGCGATGACAACATCATCTGGAGCGCCGGCGGCGGATTCGATAAGAATCGCGGTTACGCAAGCTATTTATACGGGCATGCCGAGTTTGACGCGGGCCAATTCGACGAGTGCCGGTTGGTGGACAACGCGCCAACCACTTGTCTGCTGGTAAAGAAAAACGTGTTCGAGCGCATTGGGCTGCTGGATCCCCACTACTTTGCATATGTTGAAGACACGGATTTTTGCTATCGCGCAAAGCTGGCTGGACTGAAGCTACTCTATCTACCATCCGCCAGGTTGTGGCACAAAGCGCACAGCCTCTCCGGAGGGCTATTCTCCCATTTCATGATGCGTTATACGACCCGCAATCGTGTGTACTTCATGTTGAAACACCTGGGCTTTCGCGCGCTGTATCTTTTGCCGGCGTATCAGGCATATTTGCTGCAGCAGTTCGTTTTGCGCAGGGTGGGACTCTCCATGCTGTGGGTACGCGAAAAAGGATTCTTCGAAGGCGTGAAAGTGTGGCGTAAGTCACTGGTGGATACCCCGCAAACGTGATAGCCGAGTAATGCTCGATTACGGCATGGCCGCAGGGAAAACAATTGAACAAACAATCGTCAAGAACGCGTCTGCGAACCTCATTCGTCTTGCCGGATCGGGAATTGTCGCCTTACTCTTGCCGCCATTGCTGGCCAGGATGTTGCCCAAGGAGACTTTTGGAACTTGGGCATTGCTGCTGCATTTGACTCTGTACGTCAGTTATTTCGACTTAGGTATGCAGACAGCCGTCGCCCGATTTGTCGCCCACGCTGACGAGTTGAATGACGCTCACCAGCGCAACGGGATTGTAAGCACGGCTTTTGTGGCGCTGGCGTTTGCCGCTCTTGCATCCTGTTTGGCAATAGTGGTGGTGAGTTGGAACATTCCCGCCCTATTTCCGCAAATGCCCTTGGCATTGGTTCGTCCCGGGCAAATGGCGTTGCTGCTCATGGGGACATCACTGGCTGTAGGTCTTCCCATGTCCGTGATCTCGTCGATCTTCGTAGGAATGCAGCGCAACGAGATCGCCTCATTCATTTCGATCGCAAACAAATTTGTAATGGCGGCCCTCGTGGTGTTTGCGGTCGAGAAACGCTGGGGGATCGTCGCTATGGCCGCTGCGGTGGCGCTCGCAAACCTGGTTTCGTACGTAGGCTCATTCGCGGCCTGGAGGTTATGGGCGAGTCAGGTCTCAATCCGGGTCAGGTTGGCGTCGCGCCGGTGGGGGCGAGAAATTGCGACCTACTCAGCCGGCCTTCTTGTCTGGACGTCCGGAATGCTCCTCGTGAGCGGACTAGACCTCACAATCGTCGGCGCATTCGATTACCGCGCGATCGCTGACTATGCAATTGCTGCAGCACTCACGAATTTCCTCGCCCAGGCCCAGGGGGCGATGATTGTCGCCTTGTTACCGGCTTCATCTGCGTTAAGCGCTCGCGGCGACACTCACAAGCTTGGCCAGCTGCTGGTCTCATCAACCCGTTACGGGACTTTGATGTTACTGATTATGGTTGTGCCCCTGATTGTCTGGTCCGAGCCGGCAATCCGTTTGTGGGCAGGCTCTGGGTACGTTCAGCACAGCGCAAGAATTCTTCAAATACTGCTGGTCGCAAACTTTATCCGACTTTGTGCTCTGCCGTATGCAACCATGTTGCTCGGCACCGGACAGCAAAACAGAGTCATTCTGTCCCCCATCGCAGAGGGAATTACGAATCTAGCGGCGAGCATTCTGGGCGCCTACTTTTTTGGCGCTATTGGCGTCGCTCTCGGAACGCTAGTCGGTTCAGTTGTGAGTCTCGGCTTTCACTTGTTCTACAACATGCCCCGCACGGCTTTGGTTGCAATCAATCGGCCTTTGCTGGTTCGAGATGGATTGTTGCGCCCCACGATTTGTGGCTTGCCACTGATCTCTTTGCTAGCCGTTCGACCGTTGATTGCCAGTGTTGCCGTTCAAACACAGGCATCACTGTTTGTGGGTGCAACGTTGGGTACCTTTCTACTCTTCTGGAATTTTGGCCTGGTCGGATCGGAACGTCGGAGAGTAGCGCAGGCTTTGCGTCTGCTGTGATCGTGGTTCCGGAAAGCCCATTATGATTGCCGTACGCGAACAGGTAAAGATGGGATTGTTGGTCTGTCCCCAGACCAAGACTCGGCTAACGTGGGATGGCGCCGGGTTAATGTCCGAAGCGGGCCGAAAGTATCGAATTACGGAACACGGCACTCCGATTCTATTGAGCAATCCGGACTCCGCAGAACAATATGCGGCGTCCTCGCCTCAGATGCTGAAAGAGTACAGCAACGGCCATTTCTGGTGCTGGGACAAAATCGTCCCCAGCCTGAGATCGTGGATTCGCAAGGATTATCGAACACATGCGTCGCAGCGGGCTGTAGACGAGGTCCTGAAGTGTGGACAAGGTGACCGCATGTGCCTTTCCATTGGTGGCGGCCCGATGCGCGTCAGTCCGGACGTTACAAATCTAAACATCGGTAACTTTCGAAACGTTGATGTCATAGGCGATGCACTCTTACTTCCGTACGCGGATTCGTCTGTCGATTCTATTTACTGCGAGGCCGTACTGGAACACCTCACGGACCCGACTGTGGCGGTCTCGGAAATGTTCCGAGTGCTCAAACCCGAAGGCAAAGTTGTGGCTATTACACCATTCCTGCAGAGATTTCACGGGTATCCGTCTCATTTCCAAAATTTCACGCTCTTCGGGCACTCGTTACTCTTCAGCCGGGCTGGTTTTCGCCTGTTGGAAAGCGGTACTTGTGGTGGCCCAACCTACACGATAGTGAACCTGGTCTCAGCCTACTTCCTGCGTTGTTTACCAAGAGTTGTCGGCCTACCGTTGGCAGCCGCGTGGAACATTGCAGGTATTGCCATACTTCCGCTGGACCGTCTCATCGGACCAACGGATGTATCGCATCTGCTGGCGTCGACCACTTATGTGCTGGCAGAAAAGCCGACCGCGACAAGCTGAGGAGCACGCAGGCGTGCAACCGTGGCCACCTTTTCTTGCGGCGATGTCATCGTGCCGACCTCAGGAGGGTCATCACGAATCCATCGCCACAAGTTGTTAAGTGGACTAATAGGTGATGCTGAGTACTGCTTGCACTGGTGCAAAGGCAGAATGATCTGTTGGGGGTGTCACTAAAGCTAATACCTTTTGTCCGGCAGTGACGCTGACGGGGTGGCTGCTGTCACTGCAGCTAGTCGTGGATTCCAATGGGTTCAAGATACTCTCGGTCAGCGTACAGGTGATGCTGGTTGCTATCCACCCACCGGCCCCGTTAAATGGCTCCAGATATATCTGAATTTGTCCTCCAAAGTTGTCACCCGATGAGAGACTAGTTTGGACGACCTGTAAACTACTCAGTATTCCTGTATGCGGAACCAGTTACGTAGAGTTGGGCTGATGGGCTTCCGGGACCATAGTTGCAGTTAGTGGTGTTGTTTTGACCAAGTCCATTGAGCACGAAGGGTACATTGAACGATTCGGTGATACATCCTCCACTAATTGCCATGATCAAGTCAGCGCTATTTACATGGGTTGCAGTACATGACCACTTTTCCTCCGGTGCTCCGAACTGAAAGTTAACTATTCGGAGGCGAAGGCGTCATGTTCTAGCGGTTGGCAGCGGGCAAGTGCGCATCCCGATTGTGGCCGGTCGCATGCCGATTAGCGATGAAGGTTACCTACATCTGCGGTTTCGCCTGGGAACCTAAGGGGACAGTCCGGGCGCGGGCGTTTCCGTTGGCGGAGGAAATGGTTCGCCGTGGACATGAAGTGACGTTGATTATCGCGCCGTATGACAACCGGGCTTATTCAGGAGTTGAATTCGTCAGGAATGGCGTACGCGTGGTGAACTTTGAGATAAAACCTGGCATTGCCGGTTTGGTGCGAATCCCTTACGAACTTGTGCAGAAGATTCGCGAGATGAAGCCGGACCTTGTGCACGTATTCAAGCCCAAAGGTTTTGCCGGGCTGGCGGCGACCTGGTTGCTGTTGCGGAATCGCCCGTTCGTTCTCGATTCCGACGATTGGGAAGGCTGGGGTGGCTGGAACGAAACCGACAATCATTCCTGGCCGGTCAAACAATTCATTGATCTTCAAGAGAAACAACTTATTCGCCGATCGCCGGCGATTACGGTGGCGAGCCGCTTGCTTGCGGACCGTGCGCTCTCCTTGCAAAAGAGCGCCCGTCAGATTTTCTATGTTCCGAACGGACCCACTTCTGAACAGATCGCTGACTCCAGCAAACTGCTGGAAGAGGACTGCAATTTCTATAAGACAAAGTTTGGACTCCGAGGTGCGCCCGTCATTCTTTATGCTGGGCACTTCAATGCCCTCGATGATGTGATGTTTTTCTGCCGATCAGTTGTGCGGGCTATCAAAAAGCCCGCGCACGTCGTCTTCATCGGAGATGGCCCTGAACTGCCAATGGTGCGTTCTTTTTTCAGCGCTCGTCCGAAAATCACCGCGCGCTTCCTCGGCGCTCTGCCCTCACAACAATATGCCGAAGTCGTAGCAGCCGCTGACATCTGCGCTTTTCCTTACCCCGATACGCTTGTTTACCGTGCGAAATGCTCCGCGCGAATCATCGATTACATGGTCTACGGAAAAGCTGTGGTTACAACCTCGGTAGGCCAAAACCCTGAATACATCGTCCACGAGGAGAGTGGCCTGCTTGCTCCTTCAGGCGACGAAGCGCAGTTCGCCAAGGCGCTTACCCGAGTAACGGAAGATTCGGAACTTCGCGAACGGCTCGGTCGAAATGCACGAAGCCGAATTTTGCGGAAGTTCCTATGGAGTGGGAGCGCAGGCGACAATTGCGAGCACGCCTATCGCTCGCTTGTTGTCCAAGAGCAAATCAAGCCAGTGACATCGTTGGCTTCATGAGCAGGATTCTCTTTTTCGTGCCGCATCCTGAACAGGATGCAGGTTATCGCTACCGCATCCAGCAGTTCATCCCTTACTTGAAGAGTGCCGGCCACTCCTGCACGATCGCACCGTTTTCAACGGAAAAGCTATACACATCCCTGCGTTCTCGCGGAGCATTTTCCCGAAAATTTGCGCACGCCGCTTATTGCAGTGCTAGAAGGATTGCGCAAGTCGCGCGCCTTTCCGAATTCGACCTCGTCGTCATAGAGCGCGAGGTGTTTCCGTTCTTTGCGCCTTTGATGGAGAAACTGGTGCTGTCACGGCATCCACGCGTGATCTTCAGCTTCGACGACGCGATCTACGCCGGGCACGGCGATCTCGCGCCGCTCAATCATCCGCTGTTGTATCGGATCAAATACGGTCGCGGTGTTGATTACGTCGTACGGAAAAGTAGTCATGTGATTGCAGGGAATCGCATCCTGGCGGACTACGCGCGCAGGCTCAACCCGAACGTCAGCGTAGTTCCAACCGTAGTAGATTGCGCCCGCTATGTTGCAAAGCCTCAAACGAAGAATCCGCCCATCACGATCGGCTGGGTGGGTAGCCGCTCCACCGCTCCGTATCTCCGACTGATTGAGCCTGCTTTGAAAGAGCTTGCGCGGGCACGTTCGGGGAACGTCCGGTTCCGTTTTTACGGCTTCCCGGAGTATCGTCCTGCCCTTCCCGATTGTGAGTCGCTGCCGTTTCGCTTGGACTCAGAAATAGAGGATCTCCATTCGCTCGACATCGGGCTGATGCCGTTAGCCGACACGGAATGGTGCCGCGGAAAGTGCGCCTTCAAGGCGATTCAGTACATGGCTTCCGCAGTGGCAACTGTGGCTTCGCCCTTGGGGATCACTCCCGACCTTATTCAACACAACTTCAATGGATTATTAGCAACGTCGGTGGAAGAGTGGAGCGAGTGCCTTAAGGTCCTGACAGATCACGCGGATGTACGACACCGCATAACACAGGCTGCCCGCCGCACAATCGAGGCATCCTATTCTCTCCAGAAGTGGGGGCCGAAACTGGTAGCGCTGTTTCAATCTCTGCTGAGCGCGGAGCAGCCACCGCAACTGCGGGAAGCTGTCGCGTGCGACTTCTGAAATCAAAAACCGTCTCTCCAGGAACCAAATAGCCGGGGGTGCTGAGTGAAGATTTTTATCGATTCCGCAAATCAGCATGAGATTCAGCACTGGTTGCGGGAGGGCGTGATCGATGGCGTTACTACCAATCCGAGCATCATGCTCAAGGACGAAATCTATGACATCGAAGAGGGCACGCGCCGCTTGTGCCGCCTGATAGGCGACCGCCCGTTCAGTGTGGAAGTGACCACGAACGATCTAGCGCAAATGGCAGTTCAGGCACGGATTTTCGCGAACTGGAGCGACAACATTGTGGTCAAAATCCCCGTAGTCAATGAGCGTGGCGATTCCTGCCTGAGCGTCATGAACGCGCTTACCCAGCAGGGAATCAGGGTCAATGCCACAGCAATTCTTTCCTTTAACCAGGCGCTGCTGGCAACCAAAGCCGGCGCTACCTACGTAAGCATCTTCGCTGGCAGGATCGCCGATGAAGGGAACGATCCGGCGTTGACCATCCGCAATGTTCGCCAGTGGATCGACGCGTGGGGCTACTCGGCGCAGATCATCGTTGGCAGTGTTCGGTCGGTGATCGATGTGCAGAGTGCTGCCCTGGCGGGAGCACACATCGTGACGGTTCCTCCGCAATTGCTTCCCAAGATGATTGACCACAAATACACTCGTGAAACTATTGCTCAATTCAATCGGGACGCCGAGCGTGCGCTTGAGGAGATCGCCAATCTAAGAATTCGCGCCTGAACAGTGAACGTTTTCGGTCCGTTTCTCCCATGGTCGCAACTCAAACTCCGGCATTTCAGATTGAGAAAACGCGTGTCCGCAGAACGCGCGCTCAAGTGATCGTTGACTCGGTTATTGGAATTTTCGGCAGCGCGCTGACACTCTTGATCATGCCTGTAGTGGCGCTCGCCATTTCGCTCGAGGACCGTGGCCCCATTTTTTACCGCAGCGAATTTGTGGATTGTGACGGCACGGTGCGCTATTACTTGAAATTCCGCACCATGGTCAGGAATGCGGACGAGATTCTGGCCGGCGATGCCGAACTTCGCGCCCAGTTTTCCGCCAAACAGAAATTAAAAAACGACCCACGAATTTTGCGGGTTGGCCGCGTGCTGAGAAGATCCAGCATCGACGAGTTCCCACAATTTTTCAGCCTGCTCACCGGCCATCTGACCATGGTGGGGCCGCGAACCATCTCCAGGAGTGAGATGGAGCGTTATGGCGAACTTCTGCCGAAACTTTTGTCGGTGAAACCGGGGATCACTGGATACTGGCAGGTCAACGGACGCCAGAATACGACCTACGACGAGCGAGTGCGAATGGACATGTTTTACGTCGACCATCGCTCGCTTCGACTCGATTTGCGGATCATCGCCAAAACGTTTTGGACCGTGCTGCGGGGAGAAGGAGCGTACTGAGAAATGCGGATCCTGGTTACAGGCGGCGCTGGGTTCATCGCCTCGCATGTCGTCGATGCGTACGTTAACCTCGGCCATGAGGTGGCGGTGATCGACGATCTTTCGCGCGGTTCGCGCGAGAACGTCAATCCCAAGGCGCGGTTTTACGAAGGGGATATCAGGGACCGGGAGTTTGTCGCCCGCACCTTGGCCGAGTTCCGGCCCGAGTCAATCAATCATCACGCTGCCCAGATGGACGTGAGGCGTGGGGTGCGCGAGCCCGTCTTCGACGCCCAGGTCAATATTCTTGGATCAGTGAACCTTCTGGAAGAAGCCGTCGCTAATAAGGTCCGCCATGTTGTTTACATATCCAGCGCTGGCGCTGCGTATGGAGAGCCCAAACAGTTGCCGGTGTCTGAAGAGTTTCCTGTCAACCCCATCACGCCTTACGGGATCAGCAAACATACCGTGGAGCACTACCTTTTCACCTTTCGCCACCTCTACGGGTTGAGCTATGCGGTGCTGCGTTATGGCAACGTGTACGGCCCGCGGCAGAACTCGGCTGGCGAGGCCGGCGTTTTTGCAATTTTCTGCGAGCAGATTCTTCGGGGTGAACAGCCGGTGATCTACGGAGACGGCAGCAAAATGCGCGATTACGTCTACGTGGACGACGTGGTCAAAGCGAACATTCTGGCATTAGTTCGCGGTCAGGGCGAGATCTTCAACATCGCCGGCCAAATGCCCACGACTGACATTGAAGTATTTACGGTGATATCGCAGCTGCTGGGCAAACCGGATTTGAAGCCGCAGTTCGCCGACATCCGTGCCGGCGAGATCCGACACATTGTCCTCGACATCAGCAAGGCGCGCCGGATCCTCGGATGGAACCCTGAAATCACTCTGAATGAAGGAGCTGCTCGCACCGCTGCCTATTTTCGGGAAATCGTGAACGGAGACAACCGCGCCGTTGCCTAACGTACCCAACTGAGCATTCCGCTGAACTGATCGAGAGCCCACGATGATCATCACCAAGACTCCGTTCCGCCTTACCCTGGGCGGCGGCGGTACTGACCTCCCGTCCTTTTATCGCGAACACGGAGGGTTCGTGCTCGCCGTCGGCCTGGACAAATTCATGTACCTGAACGTGAACACGCCGATCCTCGATGACCGTATTCGCGTTCAGTACAGCCAGACTGAACTTGTGAGTCACGTGGATGAGGTGCAGCATACGTTGGCGCGGGAGGCCCTGAAATTCTCCGCAATTTCCAATGGGATAGAAATCGTGTCGGTTGCCGACATTCCCGCCGGCACAGGTCTGGGTTCATCCAGTTGTTACCTGGTTGGGTTACTCAACGCTATTCACACTCTCACCCAGTCGCCGAGCGCGCCAGAAATCCTCGCCGAGGAAGCTTGCCACATTGAACTGGAACGCCTGCACAAACCAATCGGCAAACAGGACCAGTACATGGCCGCCTTCGGAGGCTTGACCAAACTCGAGATCGCAAAAGATGGCAAGGTGCGCGCAACCCGCTTGTGTCTGCCTCGCGAGTTGCTGGATACCCTGGAACACAACATCCTGCTTTTCTATACCGGTGCGGCCCGGGACTCGATCGCCATTCTGGCACAACAAAACAGTTCGGCTGAAAGGAAGTCAGACGGCGTCCTCAGCAGCCTCAGTCAGATCAAAGACATCGGAATCGAAATCTGTGACTCCATCGTCCGCGGGGACCTCCACCGTTTCGGGCAATTGCTCGACGTGCATTGGGAGATCAAGAAACGGCTTTCGAAAGGTGTGAGCAATCCACAGATTGATGCCTGGTATCAGCTTGCCCGGCGCAATGGGGCGATTGGGGGAAAAATTTCCGGTGCGGGCGGCGGGGGATTCTTGATGCTTTATTGTGAGCAGAACAAAGCGCGACTGCGTGAAGCCATGCGCCGCGCGGGACTTCGTGAGCTGAACTTCCGCTTCGAATTCGAAGGAAGCAAAGTTGTCTTCGATATGGTCTCCCGTGATGCGCGGCTCGCGCACATTCGGCGTCAGGAAGAGCGTCAGGGTGGGCAGCGAATTGCCTGGCCGACGGTTTCTTTGTCACCATTTTTAGTTAAGACCAGGAAAGGTCCGAATGGAAAAGCGACCGGCAGTCTTTCTTGACCGCGATGGTGTCATCAACCCGCTGATTTACCATCGGGACCACGGGATCGTGGATTCGCCCTTTACGCTGAGGCAATTTTCCGTGCTGCCGGGTGTTCCTCATGCGATCCGTCTGCTCAATGACCTCGGCTTCGTCGTGGTGATCGCCTCGAACCAGCCGGGGATTGCAAAGGGGCACTTCGAACCCGAACTCATACCGAAGATCGAACGAAAAATGCAAACCGCACTTCGACAAACCGGCGCTCACGTCTATGCAACCTATTACTGCCTGCATCACCCGGAAGCAACACTGAAAAAATATCGGTCGAACTGCGGCTGCAGAAAACCCGCGCCAGGACTTCTCATTCAGGCCGCGAAAGAATTGAATCTTTCCCTTCCGGATTCCTACATGGTCGGCGATGGGCTCACCGACGTTGAAGCCGGGAGCGCCGCTGGTTGTATGACAGTCTTCATCGGTCGTTGGAAAGCAGAATACGAGCAGTTTGTCACTCCCTCCGATTTGCGCCCCGACTTCATAGCAAAAGATCTCCTGGAAGCCGCAAGGCTCATTCAGGCAAACCTCACGTCTATGAGCCAGAAGGCAAGGACGGGAGCCGCCAAACTTCCGCAGGTTGTGCTGCAGTAAGTTTACGAAGCATGCGTCAAGTCGTTCGCAAAGCCGTCATCCCCGCCGCCGGCCTGGGAACGCGTATGCTTCCGTTCACAAAAAGCGTTGCCAAGGAGATGCTGCCGGTTGCGGGCAAGCCGCTCATTCAGTGGGCGGTTGAAGAGGCTGTAGCCAGCGGCGTCGAAACCGTCATTCTGGTCATCAACCGAAATAAGGGGTCCATTGCCAGGCACTTTGAATCCGACGTGAAGCTTGAGCAGGACCTGCAACGACATGGCCGAATGAAGGAAGCCGAAATGCTCCGTCAGCTTTCAGGTTTGTGCAACGTGAGGACGGTCTTCCAGGAATCGCCACGCGGCCTGGCAGATGCGATCACCTGCGCGAAGCCTGAAATCGGCGACGAAGCGTTTGCCGTAATCCTGCCTGATGTTGTTTTCGACTCAGGCGTGCCGGTGACCCGCGAGTTGATCGAGTGTTGCGGCCGGCACCCTGGCTCGGTTGTCGCGACGCGAATTGTCGCAGATGACGAAGTGGAAAGATCCGGCATTCTCACCGCCATACCCTGGCGGCACGACTGCTGCTCCGGTCGAGCTTCACACGTCGGCGCAGTATTAGAGCGCCCGCGATCTGCAGAGGTGTCATCTCGCTACGGGATCTCGGGAAGATACATCCTGACTCCGCAGATTTTCGACTGCATCGCGAAGATCAAGCCGGGGTTCGCAGGCGAACTTCAGCTCTCGGACGCATTATCCCTGTTGGCTCAACGCACGCCGGTGTGCGCGTATCAGGTCGACGCCATACATTACGACTGCGGCGACATCGAAGGTTATCTCCAGGCTGAACTCGCATTCGCCATCAAATACCTGGACGTTCAAGCCAGTGCTCACCACCAGCAAAGGCCCGACGGGGTAACGGATGCCGCTGGAAGCGGGAAGCAGCGGTGGCAGACGCTGCCCTTGGCCTCATACGTTTCCCAATACCTCAGAGAAGCGATACAGATTATGGATCGCATGGATGAAATGAAGATCGAAGAAGCGGTCGAACTTCTTCGCCGAGTTCGGCAACGCGCCGGCCGGATCTTTTTTATCGGTGTTGGAGGAAGTGCGGCCAACGCCTCGCATGCAGTCAATGACTTCCGCAAGTTGGCCGGGATCGAATGCTACGCGCCCACCGACAATGTCGCCGAGCTGACGGCGCGCATCAACGATGACGGTTGGGAAACCTCGTACCGCAATTGGCTGGAGGGTAGCCGGGTCGGCAAGAACGATGCAGTCTTTGTTCTTTCAGTCGGTGGAGGCGATCAGCAACGAAACATTAGCGTCAATCTGGTCAGTGCGCTTCGCTATGCAAAACAAGTAGGCGCCAGCGTCCTCGGCATTGTGGGCCGTGACGGCGGATTCACTGCCCGCGTTGCCGACGCCTGCATGATCGTCCCGGTTGTCAACCAGCAGACTATTACACCGCACACCGAATCCTTCCAAGCTCTTGTCCTGCACCTCATGGTTTCGCATCCCAAGCTCAAAGCTGCTGAGATGAAGTGGGAATCTTCGGCTGCCAACGAACCCGCCGCCTAGGACGAGCCGACCCTCAGAAATTCACTTGCTCTCTGTCAGAGCAGGCGACGTCTGCCCATTTCTCCTCGCGGACCGAGCCGTGATTCGAGCTCTCAACCAGAGTGGCAGCCAATCTTGCGATCTGCTCGCGAATCTCGGGAACCGCAATGCTTTCCCACAACTTGCCCTTCAATGCTGGACCAAGCGTGTAAAGCAGATCCGACAACCGCCCATCCACCGCGATCAGCGCACCGTCGTCCGCCGCGTCTAGACCAAGGCTCAAGGGATCCGGTCTCGCCAGGCCGGCAGCCAATAGGTTCTCAAGTAGAGGGCTGGCGACCTTCCGGCAATCGGTTTCCGGGGTGGTGCAATTGATAACACGCCCGACGCGCAGGTGTTTGAGTTCACCGGATTTCCGCTCTCGATAACTCACCACGACCGCGTCATCTTCCTCACGGTAGTGCGTGATCCGTCCCGCGCGCAACTGAATACCACCGTCTCCCAGTCCCGCACGAATTTCTTCGGATATCCGCGGCGCGATCCGGTGCCGGTGAACATCCCAATAAGGCCGAACGTGCCTCAGAAACCGGCGCCTTTCAATCAATGACAGCGATTGCCAAATCTGCGCCGTTACAGGCCGAAGGGAATCGATCACGCAACGCCAGTCGCGGCCTTGTTGCGCGGCACGCGCTGTTTCCCATCGCACCACGTTGAGCAATTCTCGAACCGAGCAGGGAGGCTCTCTGTCCCAGGAAGGCGCTTCTGGCTGCTCGCTCTCGTGGCCGAGCGGAAGCAATCCATGGCGCGAGACGATATGGATTGTGCCGTTGAACTCCTGCGCTCTTAGCGCTATGGCGACGTCAACCGCTGTGAGTCCAGAGCCCACCAGCAAAATGCTTTCGTCCTTAGCCAGTTCTTCAAACTCCACCGGTCCGATCTTCCAGGCGCAGTTCAGATAGCGCCGGGTTTCTCGCGGTACGCCCTTCAACGGAGAGCTACTGGGTTGGAAATTTCCCAACGCGAGAACCACACGCCGCGCAGTAATACTGCTTTCTCTGGAAAACCTGATGGTCACCTGATCGTCAGCTATGTCGATTGCACGCGCCTCGTCATGCACCAATCGAAATCGCTGCGAGTTGTCACGTGTCGCGTCGCGCAGGACGGCCTCGGAATACCGCCCATAAACCCGGCGTGGAAGGAAGTCTTCGGCCCGTGCTTCCGGGTCGTAGTGTGACCTCGCCCAGCGCAGGAAATGCTGTGGATCTTCGGGAAACGCACTCATGTTTCCCGCAGGCACGTTCAGCAAATGCCACGAACAGGAAGTAGAGTAGGCCACGCCACGTCCGGCAATTCTCGCAGGTTCGACCAAGGTGACAGAGATCGAATTGTTCCGGCGCAAAAGTTGTGCTGCGAGTATCGCCCCAGTGAAGCCGCCGCCGATGATGGCGACGCTACAGTGTGATTCGGTGCCGTCTTGTGAGATGGAATTCATACAATTATTGGAGGACGAAGGTGGGAATTGAACCCACGGTGATCGGCTTTGCAGGCCGACGCCTTACCACTTGGCTACTCGTCCCAGGTGGAACAAATTAAAAAATCGGCAGCCAGGCGCTGGGGGGCGATCCGCCTGGCTGCCGTCGGAGCAACTGGGGATTCATTTCAGAAGCCGGGCAAGCGCCGAGACGACTGCCATCCAGAAGGCCAAAAGAAACCGGTAAAAGTCCATGTGAGCACAAGGGATCATCGCGGGGAACTCCTGTGCACATATAATGTCTACCAAGTTAGTAGACTATTGTCAAGCGGAAAAACCCTTGATTTCCGCTTCCGAAAGCTGTATCGACTGTCTCGCCGTCAGGGTTTCGCCGATTGAAGTCAGCAAAGCAACTTGCCGATAACATTCGTTGGATATGTCTGCGTCGCCAGTAACACCCTGCTGGAATCCGAACCATGCTTTGAAACGCCTCGGCGGCGATCGCCAACTTTTATTGGAGTTGGTGCAGATATTCATCGAGGAAGCGCCAACTCAGTTGCAGCGTCTATGCCAAGCCGTTGCAGCCGGCAATTGTAGAGATGCGGAACACGCGGCGCACCGGTTGAAGGGAGATCTTGGCTACTTGGGTGCGGTAGAGCTTGCCGAATGGGCGCGAACGCTGGAAGGCGCGGCTCACAACGGAGACGTCAGCCATTCGGAGACCACGCTTGCCACCCTAAAAACAAATCTCGAAGCAACCTTTTCCGTTCTACATGCGCTTTGCGCGGACTACCAGGCGGTTCAGGCGCGAAAGTGAATGCTCACCCGACAGGTCTTTCGGAATCGTCCCAAGCCGTCGCGGTCTTGCGCTCCCGCGTACTTGTTGCGGAAGACGATCCTATGGTGCGTAGAATCCTTCAGACGTGGCTGCAGCAGTGGAATCATGGCGTCATAGCTGTCGACAACGGCGCGGCCGCGTGGAAAGTCCTTCAACAAAAGCAACCGCCCAAGCTTCTGATCCTGGACTGGATGATGCCGGAAATCGACGGCCTGGAGCTCTGCCGCAGAATCCGCGCCGACCAACGCAGCGCATACCGATACATCCTTTTGATCACCGCGAAAGATGCTCGCCAGGACCTGGTGAGCGCCTTTGATGCGGGAGCCGATGACTACCTGACGAAACCGTTCGACTGCGACGAACTGCGGGCGCGTTTGCGCGTTGGCGAACGCATTTTGAAGCTTCAGGACGATCTCGTTCGAGCCCGCGACGCACTTCAGTTTCAAGCTACACACGACCTGCTCACCGGGCTCTGGAACCGCGGTGCGGTTCTGGATGTGCTCAACCGTGAACTTGAAAGGTGCTGGCGCACGCGAGTGCCGATGGCTGTTCTAATGCTTGACCTCGACCACTTCAAACGGATCAACGATACACATGGTCATCTTACGGGCGATGCCGTACTGAAAGAGACAGCCACCCGCCTTACCCGTGCGGTCCGCTCTTACGATTGTGTTGGACGCTACGGTGGCGAAGAATTTCTGGTTGTGTTGCCTGGCTGCAGTTCCACCCAGGCGGTCCGCATAGCCGAGAGAATTCGTTCGAGAATCGCCCAGGATCCGGTGGGCACCGGCGGCGCGGGACTTCAACTCAGCGCCAGCATTGGCGGCGCCATGGTTGCTACGGCAGCGGGTTCCGCGAACGAAATATTGGCGCTCGCCGATAGCGCTCTTTACCAGGCCAAGAACGCGGGCCGCGATCGAACTGTCATCTTGTAGACACCTCTTCGGAAAATTGCGAGTTAGTTCGTCGCTCAAAATCGCGCGGCTCATTCCCGCCTCTGTCCATTGATACAATCCGTAGCGGAAGGGTTCTCAATGAACGATGCCTTCATCTGCGACGCAATCCGCACTCCATTCGGGAAGTACGGTGGCGCGCTCTCGGCCATCCGCGCCGATGATTTGGCCGCGATGCCGATTACCGCTCTCATGCAGCGCAATTCGCGCGTCGATTGGGGCACCCTTGACGATTTGATCTATGGATGCGCCAACCAGGCGGGTGAAGACAATCGGAACGTAGCCCGCATGGCCCTGCTGTTAGCGGGTCTGCCTAAAGACGTGCCGGGTGCCACTGTAAACCGGCTCTGTGGATCAAGCCTCGAAGCCGTTGCGCAAGCCGCGCGCGCTATCAAGTGCGGTGAAGGATCGTTACTCATCGCCGGCGGCGTGGAAAGCATGTCCCGTGCTCCATTCGTCGTGCCGAAATCCGAATCGGCTTTTTCACGCGCTGCAAAGATCGAAGACACGACTATCGGCTGGCGCTTTGTCAATCCCATGTTGAAAGCGCAGTACGGAACGGAATCTATGCCCGAGACCGCAGAGAACGTCGCGGAAGAGTGGCATATCTCCCGCGAAGATCAGGACGCATTTGCCTTTCGCAGTCAACAACGCACAGAAAAAGCGGGCAGGAGCGGAGCACTGGCTGAAGAAATCGTCTCTGTAAACGTGCCAGGAAAGAAAGGTGATTCTCAAGTCGTCTCCCGCGACGAGCAGCCGCGCCGGGACACCACAGTGGAAGGACTCGCAAAACTGAGGCCGATTGTGCGGCCCACCGGGACGGTTACAGCCGGCAACGCTTCGGGTGTAAACGACGGAGCGTGCGCTTTACTTATGGCTTCATCGGCAGCAGTTTCAAAATTTGGCCTTACTCCTAAAGCTCGAGTGGTTGCTTCGGCTGCCGCCGGAGTCCTGCCGCGGGTGATGGGCATCGGGCCAGTTCCGGCAACTCACAAGGTCCTTGGCAGGGCGAAGCTGGAGATTTCGCGAATGGATGTGATTGAACTGAACGAAGCCTTTGCTGCGCAGGCGCTCGCAGTTCTTCGCGATCTGGGTATCTCCGACGATGCTGAGCACGTAAACCCCAACGGCGGGGCAATCTCCATCGGACATCCGCTCGGCGCAAGCGGCGCGCGCCTGGTAACTGCAGCCGTGAATCAACTGCAACGAACCGGCGGTCGGTTCGCGCTCTGCACCATGTGTATTGGTGTGGGGCAGGGAATCGCGATGGTGCTGGAACGCGTCTAGCGCTCCTTCTCAGGAAATCCAGTCCAGAACTTTGTAGTACGCGCCGGCGAACGGCAGAAACCAGGGTTTGCCGTTATAGAGGCCCAGCGGCGCTCCAGGAAATGGAATGCCTGAAAAAGGAACCTGGCCCGAGGCTCCCGCAATTTTCTCCGCTAGCTTTGCTCCGAGATACGTTGCCATCGCCACGCCGTGGCCTGCATACCCGAGTGCGTAGTGAATCCCACCGCTTTCGCCGGCATGGGGCATGGTGTCGAAACAAAAGTCGAGTGTGCCTCCCCAGGCGAATTCAATTTCGGTCTCCCTTAGTTGCGGAAAGATCTCGACCATATCTTGTCGAAGGATCTGGGCACTCTTTTCAACCGTGCTCTTCGTCTCCGGAAAAAATGCCGCTCTGCCCCCGAAGAGCATGCGATGATCCGGCGTCAGCCGGTAGTAATGAAGGTAGTATTTGGAATCGTAGATCATGCGATTGCGTGGGCTGAGTTCGAGGCAGAGTGAATCTGAAAGCCGTCTCGTCGCCACGATGAATGACCCGATGGGAATAACTTTTCTCTGCAAGGCTGACGTAACGCTGGATGTATAACCACTCGTGGCGATGAGTACGTCGCGGGCGATCAGGTTGCCGCGATTTGTGCTGATTTGAAATTCGGTATTCGTCACCCTGGCAATTTTCAACGCGCGCGTGTTCTCGTGAACCGCAGCTCCGGCACGCATTGCTGCGACGGCAAGTCCCGCCACGTATCGCGCAGGATGCACACCGGCGCTCGTCGGATCCACCAATCCACCGAAATAGATTGATGAACCGATTTCGCTCGAAAGTTCGTCGCGGGGAATTATGCTAACTTCGTGCTTGAACTCCTTCGCAATGTATTCCGCCGATCGAGCGTAGGAATCGAAGTGAGACTGCTTACAAGCGACCTCGAGATGTCCACATCGCGCAAAGTCGCATTCGATGTTTTCTTCTCGAACGATCGTTTCGACAAGATCGATCGAAGCGAGGGAGTCCGCATACATCTGCCGCGTCGGCTCCATCCCGTATCGATTGGCCAAGGTGTGCGGATCGAGTTTCAGCCCGGTCAGCACCATGCCGCCGTTGCGTGAACTCGCGCCCCAGCCGATCGTATTGGCCTCGAGCACTGCAACTTTGGCGCCGTGCTTCGCAAGCACGCGAGCCGCCGAGAGCCCGGTGAATCCTGCGCCAAGGATCGCCACGTCCACTTTGGACGGCAATTCCCCCGGCATCCCCGCCGGCATGGAAACCGTTGTCAGCCAGTAATTAGTTTCGTTGAACGCCATGTACGAGAATAACCTTCAGCCCACCTTCGAACCCTTGTGTCTTTTGTGGTTGACTTCTTTTCAGCCGCCCTCCAGTGAACGCAACTTCTCCGCAGCCAACTCCGGCGTGATATCGCGCTGCGGATTTCCCAGCATCTCAAAACCGACCATGAATTTTCGCACGGTGGCCGAGCGCAACAGCGGCGGATAAAAGTGTGCGTGAAAATGCCACTCAGGATGCTCTGCTCGATCGCCCGGCGACTGATGGAAACCCATCGAATAGGGAAAAGGAACTCCGAAAACGCGATCGTAAATGGAGACAATTTCCTTCAAAGCTTGCGCGAGCTGTGAAATCTCCTGCCCTGCCATCTCAGTCATCGATCCGAAATGCCGCCTGCTGCACAGCAATACCTCAAACGGCCACACTGCCCAGAAAGGCACGACGGTGATAAATCCGTCATTGCCGCTGACCAGTCGTGCACGCTCGTTCTCCTCGATCTTGACGTAGTCGCATAACAGGCAACTATGGCGGGCGCGAAAATATTCTCGTTGACAGCCGAGTTCACGTGAAGGCAGTTGCGGAAGCGAGCGCGTCGCCCATATCTGGCAATGCGGATGAGGATTGCTCGCACCCATCATCTCGCCGCGGTTCTCGAAGATCTGCACGTGTTGGAAGTCGCGAGACAGTTCTTGAAACTGCTCAATCCAGACCTGCACAACTCGTTCAATCCCTGCCACAGACATACTCGAGAGCGTCAAATCGTGGCGCGGGGAAAAGCACATCACGCGGCAAGTGCCCGGCTCGCCGTCGGCCACGAGCAGTTCTTTGCCGCCGATATCGATGTGTGTCGCCGCCACATTGTTCTGCAGCGCGGCGAAGTCATTTTCAAAAACAAATGTCGAATCGTAGCGCGGATTCAGAACCCCCCCGGCACGCTGATTTCCGGGGCAAAGATAGCAAGTCGGGTCGTACTGCGGGCGATCCTGAAGAGGAACGTTTTCGGTAGCTCCCTGCCAGGGCCTTTGCGTCCGATGAGGCGAAACCAGCACCCATTCGTTGGTGAGAGGATTGAAGCGGCGATGAGATTGTTGTGTTAGTTCCAAGGTCGCATTCGCGCCAGCAGCAAGTGGTTGCTACATTACAATACGTGAGTTCATGGACAGCGGCGAACTCGCATCCCGTTTCGAGAAGGAATTCCAAGCTGAACCTGAAATCTTCAGCGCACCCGGACGCGTCAATCTAATCGGTGAGCACACGGATTATAACGACGGCTTCGTCCTGCCTAGCGCGATTGGCTTTTACACCAGTGTTGCAGTGTCGCCTCGCAATGATCGCAAGCTCTTGCTTCGATCGACTCAATTCAAAGAGCCCTTCGAGTTCCCACTGGACAGCCTGCCGCCCCGGCTCGGTCAATGGTGCGATTATCCCCTGGGCGTCGCGTGGGTGCTGGAAGAAGCGGGTTATCGCTCGCCCGGGGCAAACCTGCTCATTCACGGTGATGTTCCCATCGGCGCGGGGCTCAGCTCTTCGGCTGCAATTGAGGTTGCGACCGCATTCGCTTTACTCAGCCTGACCGGCACGCGCGTACCGCTTCCAGACATCGCAAAGCTCTGTCGCCGAGCCGAAAACGAGTTTGTGGGGGCGCGAGTCGGCATCATGGATCAGTTCATTTCCTGCCTGGGAAAGGAAGGGCATGCCTTACTCCTCGACTGCCGCTCGCTAAGTTTCGATTTGGTCCCGATCCCTGATAACGTAAAACTGGTCATCTGCAATACCCTGGTCAAACACGAGCTTTCGGGCGGCGAGTACAACGTACGACGGCGGCAGTGCGAAGAAGGCTTGAAGGTACTATCCAGTTTTTTTCCTGACATCAAAGCGCTGAGGGATGTGACGAGCGAACAACTGCAGGCCCATGCGAACGAGTTTCCTTCCGTAATCTATAGGCGCTGCCGTCATGTTGTGGAAGAAAACGAGCGAACACAGCACGCGGCACGACGGTTTCAAGCCGGAGACCTCGGCGCCGTCGGCAAACTGATGGAAGAATCGCACCGCAGTCTGAGAGATCTCTATGAGGTCAGCTGCCAAGAACTGGACGTCATGGTTGAAGCTGCCCAGGGCTTACCAGGTTTTTACGGCGGCCGCATGACCGGCGGCGGTTTTGGGGGTTGCACAGTGAACCTCGTCGAGTCACGTCAGGCTCACTTCTTTGCGCGGGAAGTCGCACGGCGTTATCAATCGCAAACCGGTATCGACCCGCCAACGTATGTTTGTTCGCCAGCGGACGGCGCGGGTCGCGATCAGAATCCAGAAAGCTTTGGGACAGTGCAGAAAAAATCTACTAAAACGTATTAGAAAACGAAGTAAGCGTTTACAAATCCTTGCGAATCGGGGATAATGCGACGGTTCCTCACATTCGGTTTCGGCCCTGCCACCGGGCCAAGACGATACAAAATTAAACGGAGGTTCGCGCGAATGAGGCTTCTGGCTCTCGTGCTCGTGCTTGCGATTATGACGACTGCCGTCAATTTACCCGCCCAGGTTTCGAAGCAAACGTTTGGCAAGACGCCGGACGGCACCCCGGTCGAGATTTTTACGTTAAAGAGCGGTCCCATCGAGGCCCACTTCATTACCTATGGCGGCATCGTTCAATCGCTGAAAGTGCCGGACAAGAACGGGAAAGTCGACGACATCGTTTTAGGCTTCGACTCTATCGACGGGTATGCCGGCGGCGCCAAGCCCAATCCTCCTTTTTTTGGGGCGCTTATAGGCCGCTACGGAAACCGCATCGCTGGTGGCAAGTTCACGCTCGACGGCAAAACCTACGAGATCCCGAAAATCGAGCCCACGAATGCGCTTCACGGCGGGACCAAGGGATTTGACAAGGTTGTCTGGAAGGGAAAAGAGGTGCCGCACGGAGTCGAACTGACCTACGTCAGTCCCGATGGTGATCAGGGCTTTCCCGGCAAGTTGACAACGGTCGTCCGCTATACGCTCGAAGGCAAGGACCTGAAGATTGACTACTCCGCGACGACTGACAAAGACACGGTGGTAAATCTCACGAACCATTCTTATTTTAACCTTTCGGGACAAGGGAACGGCGACATTCTCAAGCACCAAGTGAAAATCAATGCCAGCCGCTACACGCCCGTGGACGACAATCTGATACCCACCGGCGAATTGGCATCTGTTGAAGGCACGCCCTTCGACTTCCGCAAACCAACAGCCGTCGGCGCAAGAATTGAGGCTGACAACGATCAGATCAAGAAAGGCCACGGCTACGATCACAACTGGGTGCTCGACAGTGCCGGCAAGAAATTCTCTGAGGCGGCGGAAGTTTACGATCCTTCCAGCGGCCGCGTACTGCAGGTCCTTACCGATGAACCCGGCGTGCAGTTCTATACCGGCAACTTCCTGGATGGTACTTTGAAAGGAAAGGAAGGAAAGAAGTACGTGCATCGCGCAGCCTTGTGCCTGGAAACGCAGCACTTTCCGGACTCGCCGAATCACCCGAAGTTTCCTTCAACCGAGCTGAAAGCGGGCCAGAAGTACCATACGGTTACGGTTTTCAGATTTTTGGCTCGCTAGCGGCGCATGCGAGCTTAAGGAAGCCGCGAAGCGGCGACAGATTACAGCCCAGGGCGTAAGCCCTGGGAAGATTTCACAAGATCTCTCCGCTAAATGCCCATCGACTCCGCCATCATGCCGAGCAAAGCGCTGCAACAACTTCGTGAGGAAGTCCTTGAAGCCAACCTCGAGTTGGTGCGCCGCGGTCTGGTGCTCTACACCTTCGGCAATGCGAGCGGAATCCTGCGCGACGAGCGGCTCATCGTCATTAAGCCCAGTGGCGTTCCCTACGAGAGCATGAGGCCCGAGCACCTGGTTTTGACCGATCTTGACGGCAAGGTGCTAGAAGGCGATCTTCGTCCTTCCTCCGATCTTCCGACGCACGCCGCTTTGTACCAAGCGTTTCCGGAGATCGGCGGCGTTGTTCACACCCACTCGGAATATGCGACCGCGTGGGCGCAAGCTCGTCGCGAGATCCCGTGCTTTGGCACAACTCACGCTGACTACTTTCACGGTTCCGTACCGGTTACCGAGTCAATGGCGTCCGACGAAATTGAGGGCGAGTACGAAAAAAACACTGGCTCCGCGATCATCCGCAGATTTGAAGGCCTGAACCCCAACGCGATTCCGGCGGTTCTAGTTGCGAACCACGGTCCATTCACCTGGGGCAAAGAAGTCAGTGCCGCGGCCCACAACGCGGTTGTTCTCGAATCGATTGCTCGGATGGCATTTTTCACGGTCACGATTAATTCAGAGGCAAGCGGGATCGGCAAAACGCTTCACGACCGGCACTATCTCCGCAAGCACGGCAGCAAGGCCTATTACGGACAAGAAAAGGACGCGAAATGAACGCATTTCTCGCGATGTTTCTTGCAGAGACCACTGAAAGGCTGGTACATCTTCGCCCGGTCGATCTGGCGATCATCGTTATCTACTTCGGCCTGGTGCTCGCGATTGGGTTTTATCTGAAAAAGTTTGCCAAAACCGGCGAGGACTTTTTCCTTGCCGGCCGCGAGATGACGGCCTGGGTTGCCGGCCTTGCGTTTGTTTCGGCGAACCTCGGTTCACTGGAACTTCTGGGCTGGGCAGGATCGGCCTATCAATACGGCATCATGGCCGCTCACTGGTATTGGATCGGCGCAATTCCCGCGATGGTGTTTCTCGGCCTCGTGATGATGCCGTTCTACTACATCTCAAAAACACACTCAGTTCCCGGCTATCTGAAACTTCGGTACGGAACCGAAGCCGCTGGGTTGAGCGCCGTTACCTTCGCAGTCATGACGATTCTGATGTCCGGCGTCAACATGTACGCCATGGCCGTTGTCATGAAGGTGGTTCTCGGCTGGGACATTAACTTCAGCATCTGGGTGTCATCACTGACGGTTGGCGTTTACGTCGCGGCAGGCGGATTATTCTCAGCAATCTTCAACGAAGTGTTGCAGTTTTTCCTGATCTGGTTTGGGGCGCTTCTGATTCCAATTCTCGGCATGATCGAAACCGGTGGCTGGAGCGGCATGGTCGCACGCATTCAGGCCAATTTCCCTGGACAAGACTTCACCCACATGTGGGCGCCGATGGGATCATTCGCGAACAACCCTATGGGTATCCATTGGACCGGGATTGTATTTGGGTTGGGCGCTGTGCAGTCCATGGGCTACTGGACCACTGACTTTCTTGTGGTTCAGCGCGTACTTTCTGCAAAAGACATTCGTTCGGCAAAGCTTGCACCCATCATCGGATCGTTCTTCAAAATGGCTGTGCCGCTGATCGTCATTTTGCCGGGATTGCTGGGCTTGGCGGTGCTTCCCATGCATTTGGTTCCCAATGCGCCGCACTTGGCGCCGGGTCAACATAGCTATAACGAAGTCCTTCCGCTTATGCTTGCGCGCTATTGCGGACCGGGCTTGCTTGGCCTCGGTATCACTGCTCTGGTGGCGGGCTTTATGGCAGGCATGGCTGGCAATGTCAGCGCCTTTGCCACGGTTTGGACCTACGACCTCTATCGTCCTTACCTGAACAAGACCGCACCTGATAAGCATTACGTTACCATGGGCCGATGGTGCACTCTGATCGGCCTTTTCATAAGCATCGGAACGGCCTATCTAGTCATGGGCTTTGCCAGCATTATGGATTACGTTCAGGCGCTCTTTGGGTTTTTCATCGCGCCGTTATTCGGCACCGTCGTCCTTGGCATGTTGTGGAAACGAGTTACGCGATGGGGCGGCTTCATCGGATTGCTGGCCGGCACCTCTGCATCAATCACCATGTTTCTACTGATGCAAAAGGTTGATCCCCAGCGCTGGGTTCCGGTGTTTGCGCTCTCGCCACACGCGAAAGGCCTAGCGCAGGATATGTACCAGTCCCTATGGTCTTGTGTCACTTGCGTGGTGGTAACAGTGTTAGTGACGCTATTTACTAAACCAAAACCCGACGAGGAACTGCGTGGCCTGGTTTACAGCCTGACCGACGTGGCGCACGAGGAACACGCCAGTTTTTGGCACCGTCCCGTGGTGTGGGGCTTTGCAGCTTTGGCATTGCTGGTAATACTGCAGATCATTTTCTGGTGATACATGAGCGAAAAGCATCACATCATCCCGGTCTGGTTTTTCGTTGGACTCTTATTGTTGATGTATGGGATTCTGATTTTTATCAGCGGCCTTGCCGAATGGACGAACCCGCCGGATACAGTTCTGGCGGAACTGCACGCACCCGTCTGGTGGGGCGCGCTGCTGATCGTGCTCGGTGGCCTGTATTGCTTTCTGTTCAGGCCGGGAAGAGTCACTTAATCGAAGCCTGAGTAGAGACGTTGCTTGCAACGTCTTGCGTAGCGCTTCACGAATTTTGATTAGTAGCGAAGAGAGACGTAGCAAGCTACGTCTCTACGTCTGGATCGCAAGGTCGCCAGGAGTTTTATGCCAAGCAAGAAGATGACCATGGGTGTGATCGTGGGGAACCGCGGGTTCTTTCCCGATCACCTCGCTAAAACCGGGCGTGAGGAGATGATCGCAGCGCTCGAGCGCGCCGGCATGGACGCGGTCGTCCTGTCGCCGGAAGAAAGCAAGCACGGTGCTGTCGAGAGCCGGGAAGACACCAAGCGCTGCGCCGAATTATTCAAGAAGAACCGCGATCGCATCGATGGAATCATCGTCACCCTGCCGAACTTCGGCGAAGAGCGCGCCATCGCTGACACCCTTCGTCTGGCCGATCTCCGCGTCCCGGTGCTGATTCAGGCCACGCCCGATGACCCCAAGAAGATGACCATCGCCTTCCGGCGCGACAGCTTCTGCGGCAAAATGTCCGCCTGCAACAATCTTAAGCAGTACGGCATTCCTTACTCCATTACAACTCTCCATACCGAAGCTCCCGATTCGCCTGAGTTCGTCGCTGACCTGCAGTGGTTCGCCGCTGTCTGCCGCATTGTGAACGGATTCAAGAATCTCCGTATTGGCGCGATCGGCGCACGTCCCGCGGCATTCAATACAGTCCGCTATAGCGAGAAGATTCTTGAGGCAAACGGCATCTCGATCGAAACTCTTGACCTGTCAGAAGTGCTGGGCGCCATCGAACGCACGAAAGACAATGACGACGCCGCTCAAGCCAAGCTCGCTTCGATCAAGAAATACGTAGACACGAAAGATGTTCCTGCGCCATCACTTATGAAGATGGCGAAACTCGGAGCGGTGATAGACCGCTGGATGGTCAAGACCGAAGTCTCAATCAGCGCGATCCAATGCTGGACGTCGCTCGAAGAAAACTTCGGCGTCGTACCCTGCACCGTCATGAGTATGATGAGCGACCAGCTGCTCTCGAGCGCCTGCGAAGTGGACATCGCGGGTGTCATCGGCATGCACGCTCTGCAGCTTGCGTCCGGAACCCCTTCAGCATTACTCGATTGGAACAACAACTACGGCACGAATCCTGACAAAGCCGTGTGCTTCCACTGCGCCAATCTGCCCAAGCACTTTTTCCGCTCGTTCAAGATGGATTTCCAGGAAATCATCGCGGGCACGGTCGGGAAAGAAAATACGTTCGGCACGGTCGTGGGCCTGATAAAGCCTGAGAAGATGAGTTTTGCGCGTTTCTCAACCGACGATACAGCAGGGAAGATGCGCGGCTATGTGGGCGAAGGCCGGTTCACCGACGATCCGCTGAACACCTTCGGCGGCGCAGGCGTGGTCGAAATACCGAAGATGCAGAAGTTGCTGCACTACATCTGCGAGAACGGATTCGAGCACCATGTTGCGGCCAATCTGTCGTCTGTAGCGGGCTCGGTACACGAGGCCGCCACACGTTACCTGGGATGGGAAACACACTGGCACGAGCGGCCAAACGTCGGATGTTGATCTCTAATATGTGAGAATTTCTCTGCGGCGTTCTCTTCGGTCAAAAGCTTTCTAGCAACTCCAAAAGACTTTAACCGCAGAGGTCGCAGGAGCTTTCGCCGAGAGCGCGGAGAAGACCAGGAACCCATGTCCATCGTCGCTGGCGTAGATTTCGGCACTCTCAGCGTTCGCGTCTCCATCGTAGACAGCGAGCGCGGCATGCTCGCGTCAGCCATTGCCGAATATCCCCTGCACCGCAAACGCGAAGATCCCGAATACGCCACTCAATCCCATGACGACCACATGCGCGCCCTGGCCGAAGCTACCCGCGCTGCCGTCAAGCAGGCCGGCATCTCCGGCGATCAAATCGAAGCCATCGCTCTCGACACCACTGGCTCTTCAGTTATTCCTGTGGATCAAAATCTTCAGCCGCTCGGCGAATACTACCTCTGGTGCGACCATCGCGCGAAAGGCGAAGCGGCAGAAATCACCGAAGCCGCCCATAAACAGAAACTTGAGGCCATCGAATGGTGCGGCGGCGTTTATTCCTCCGAGTGGGGATTTTCAAAGCTTCTTCACTGGCTGCGCCACAATCCCGAAAAACGCCAGCAGTTCGCCTCGGCGCTTGAACATTGCGATATGGTAGCGGCAACGCTCTGCGGCATCACCGATCCGGGCAAAGCAAAACGCAGCATCTGTGCAATGGGCCACAAGTGGCTCTGGAATGCCAAACTGGGCGGCCTGCCTCCTGAAGAATTCCTCACCAAGGTCGATCCGCTATTCGCAGGCGTTCGCGACAAACTGGATGGCGAGTACGCGACATCCGAAACCATCGCCGGAAGATTGTCACCCCAGTGGGCCGAGAAGCTGGGCCTGAAACCCGGCATTCCTATTCCCGTCGGCGCCTTCGACGCTCACTGGGACGCGATCGGCGCGGGTTGCCGCACCGACGACATGGTCAACGTGGTCGGCACATCGACCTGCATCATCGGCATCACGCCTTCGCCCAATCTCGTGCCTGGCGTCTGCGGCGTGGTGCAGGGAAGTGTGCACCCGCAGCGCACTGGCATTGAAGCTGGACTTTCCGCGGTCGGCGACATTTTCAACGCAATCGCCTCCCGCGCCGGAACTGATGTGGCTACATTGAGCAAAGGGCTCGAGAATTACCGAGCAGGACAAAGCGGCCTCTTGCGCCTCACCTGGGACAACGGCGATCGCACCGTTCTGGTCAACCCTAACCTTCGCGGCATAACTCTGGGTTGGAACCTGCAGAGCACAGCTCAGGACGAACTCTTCGCCGCCATCGAAGGCACCGCTCTTCACACCCGCGTCATCTTCGATCGCATGTCCACCAATGGTGTACGCGTGCAGCGCGTAATCAACGCCGGCGGTATTCCGCAGAAGAACGAAGCTCTGAATCGCGTTTATGCGAATGTTCTGGGGCGGCCGGTGCTTGTGCCCACCAAGAGTGTGACCAGCCTGGGTTCGGCGATTTTCGCATTTCTCGCCGCGGGAACATTCAAGACCATCGAAGAAGCACAGGACAAAATTTGCCCGCCGTTCCGAGTGTATGAGCCCGATCCCGCCGAGCAGAGAACCTACGACGACCTCTACCGCCTGTTCAGCCGCCTGTATTTCGCGTTCGGCGACAAGCGCATGGAGATGGGCGACGTGCTTCCATCCCTCATTCGCATCGCGGAATCGCGGCACAAAGCGCACGCGGCCGAGACAACGTAGGTTTTTCTTTGCGCTTTTATTCAGCGATGCCCAGGTGAAAAAAAAAGAGCTAAGACCTGAGCCCCGCCAACTGTTTCCGCACGTCATCAGCCTCTGGGTACTTGGGGTCGAGTTTCAAGACGCGTTCCAAGTGCTGCTTGGCCAGCGCGGGCTGTTCCGACTTGGCGTAGGCGAGCCCCAGGTGATAGTGATACTCGGCGTTCTCTGGTTCTTTGTTCTTGGCCGAAAGCTTGATGGCTTCCTGGAACATTTCGATCGCCGAACGATAGACGCCCTTCTGATAGAAAGCCCACCCGAGCGTGTCGGCGACGTTTGAGAGCTCCGGCAGACCGCGCCGCGCGGTGCGTGCCAACTGCAACGCCAAGTCGGTATTGCCGCCGGTTTCGAGCAGCACATACGCCAAATTGTTCGAGGCAACAGGGTCCTCGCGCCTGGCCTGCAAGGCATTCTGATAGGCGGTTTTCGCCTTTTCGAGATCGTGCTTTTTCTCGTAGGCTCCGCCGAGCAGAATGTACAGATCGGCAAAGCCGGGGTTTTCTTTGATCCCTTCGTTCAGATTGTTGATCGCGGCGTCGTCATCGCCTTTCGCACTTTGCGTTTTGCCTAACAGGCCATAGGCATGACCATTGTGCCTGTCGAGTTCGACGGCCTTCTTCAATGCGGGCTCCGCATTTTTGTAGTCTTTCTTTTCCATCAGTGCGCCGCCCAGCAGGTCGTAAAACATGCTGTTGTTGGGCGAAAGAGCGATCTGGGCATTGGCGGCCGCGACTGCTTTGTCGAGTTGTTTTTGGACAATGTAAAGCTGCTGCAGGCCGCTTAAAGCGTCCACTGAAGATGGTTCGTGGCTGAGGGCCTGCTTATACCAGCTTTCGGAATCCGAAAACTTGCTCTGCATCATGTTCAGGCGCGCCATTTGGAGATAGCCAACTCCAGCTTGCGGTGCGAGTTGAATCGCCTTGCGGGCATCCATTTCCGCCGGCGGAAACTGGCGTCGCGCCATGAGCGAACTAGCCCTCAGGGCGTAGCCGTCAGCCGATTGCGGCTGGATGCGAATGATCTCCGCAGCCGAGTGTTCGAGGCCGGGCCAATCGTTCTTAAGCAGGGCCAGGTTCGCGAGAGCGCGATGGGCATCAATCATGTCGGGCATCAATTGGACCGCTTGCCGCCATTCTGCGCCCGCATGTTCCAGATCTCCTGACCCGCTGAAAGCCATACCCAGACGATAGTGGGCAATTGCCATTCCCGGTTCCCGGCCCAGCACGGACTGCAGAGTCTGGATGGCCTCGTTGAATTTGCCTTGCTGGATCTGTATTTGGCCACGCAGCACTAACGCGTCTTCATCCTGCGTCTTGGGCGAGAGAATCTGCTCATTGAGTTTGTTGGCTTCCTCGATGCGGCCTTTCAGGATCAGCAGTTGGATATAGTTTTTCTTGACTTGCAGGTCCTTGGGATGGTCGTTGTAGAGGGATTCGTATTCTGCGAGGGCCCGATCATAGTCACCGATCAGGAAGTAGTAGTCCCCCACCAGCACATAAATTTTGGGCTCATCAGGAAGTTCCTGCTTCACTTGCTTCATGTACTGCTCGGCCTCATCCCGCTTGCCCTGCGCGATGTAAAGTTTGCCGAGGGCGATGCGTGGATCCGGATTCTTCGGGTCCTCGGCGATCACCTGGCGTACTTGCTGTTCTGCATCGGAATATCTTCCGCGTTGCTGATAGAAAGAGGAAAGCGCAAGGCGTGGGTTTGTGCCTGTGGCCTTGAGTTCGATCGCCTTTTTATAGTTAGGCTCAGCTTGATCCGGAAGATTGGCCACAGTCTGTGCCACCGCAAGGCTCAAGTAAGCATCACCGTTGTTCGGCGCGAGCGCAATCGCCTTGCGTATCTCGACAATCGCGTCATTGAGACGCTGTTCTCTGCCCATTAAGTTGGCGGCCGCCAGGTGAGAAGCTGCTTCCTCGGGATGCTTTTGCAGCAGCCAATCAACGTGCTCCTGCGCCTGTTTAGGCTCGCCACCCGCGTTCAGCAGGTTGGCGCTCTCAAGATGCGCCTTGTAGTTCTCCGGGTCCAATTCGAGCGTGCGGTATAGTTCCGCATAAGCGCGTTGCCAATCCTGGACTTTTTCATAGGCTTGGGCCAATCCGTAGTGTGCCTCGACGAACCGTCCGTCCACCTGGGTTGCGTTGCGGAACTGAATGATGGCTTCGCGGTACTTGCCTTCCTCGTAATATCGCTGCCCGCTCTCGAAATACTTTTGTTTACGCACATTCGGATCGCGGGAACAACCCGTGACCAGCGCGGCCATACAGCCGGTGAGGAACAGAACTCGAAGCAGCAAAGATGATTTCATTTACTAATCTCTCCCGAAGTCTCAATACGCTCTAAAAAAATCTAATCCTGCGATCAATCCAAATATGCATGCAAGCAAAATTCAAACAGTGTTAACGCGGAACATAGTCGTTGATCACCGGCGTAATCGCGTTCGCTAGGGACAACAACCGCGACTGCGCCGAGTCAAGTGTCTCGCCGCGAGAAATTCCGGTTACAAGCCGAATAAGTGCGCCGTCGGTTCTGTGCATCCGGATTGAATCGGTTACCAAATAAAATTTTGCTGAATATTCACTGGCCACGGCACGATTGTGGGCCAGGTACCAATACAACACCAAGTCCCGGTTTTCTCCTTGCGCAATCACGTAACGATTCGCGAAAAACGGGGCTTGGCCGTTCAGAGATAGTCTGACTCGATCCGATTCGATAGGAGTCCACCCGGCTCCAGGCAGGCAATTTTTAGGTGAGTGAATAGTGTCACCCGAGCGCTGACTGGGGAAGTACGCAATAAAAAGATCGGCATAGGAGCCGCTTTTCGCTTCGAAGTAAGTGCGGGTAAGGAAATCGCCGGGGCCGAGCACATCCAGAATTTCTTTGGGAAGGGCTACGTCCCTGACGCCGGCCCAGTCGCCGACGGTTTTGGGAAACGAACTCAAAGCCGGACGCGGCGGAATGATTTCCGCGGTGTTGCGCGCGTGCAGCAGCAGTGCGGTGCCGCCGAGAATGGCAATCGCGATCAGGAACCTCCAGTAAGCTTTCATCGCTGCATCTCCCTTCGCGTGAGGAAACCTTTTATGCACCAATGCACACCGAAGAGCAGCAGAAGCGACACCACAAAAATTAGCCAACCGGAAAACTCGTGGAAAAACCCTTCAGCCTTATCCGGGTCCCAGTACTGGACCAACAAACCGGTTCCGAAGATGCGGAATCCATTTGCGGCGACGGCGATCGGTATTGAGGCCAGCGCGAGCACGACGCGGAGCCACACGCGGCTTTCCAGCAAATATCCGTACATGACGGCGAGGGTGGTGAGCGAGAGCAGCGAACGTATGCCGCTGCACGCGTCGGCGACTTCAAGCGGCATCGCCGGCAGATTAATGATGTTCCCCTCGCGCAGTACGGGTACGCCGCATAGAGGAAGACTCCAGGCTGCCAGCTTCGAGGCGAAAAACTGGAGCGGCAGAGTGATCTGATTCAAAATGATCGCCGGGATCGGAATCATCAGGGTAAGAAAGAGGAGCGGAAACAGCACCGCTTGCAGCATCGCCCAGCCATGAAAGAAGATCACCAGGCCGCCTAAAAGCAGAATGAGCGATACTCGCGAAAGAAACAGTTCGGCCCCAAACACCCCCAGGATCAGCGTGCAAATTCCAAGAAGAATGACCGGCAAACCCCAGGAAGATGGCCTGTGTGGCACTGCGACAAGCCGAGCTCGGTTCTGCCAGAGGACGAATCCCACAAACAATGGGACGAAGAAGCCGTGAGAGAAATTCGGGTCTTTCCACCACTGCTTGACCAGAGGTATAAGGATGGGAACGTAAAGCCAGGCGATCAGCCCCAAAAGAACCAGGTATTTCCAGTCCGCCAACCCCTTGTGGGAATGCCGCTCGGTTCCTGATTGTGGCAGTGCGATCTCGGCGATCTGGCCCATAACCCCGGACGTTCTCTCCATACAAAAAGATCAGATCACGACTGGCAGTTGCAATTAGAGTGCCGGGTATGGCGGGACTGGCGACTGCTGTGTCCTGGACGCAGTCGCAACCCCCGTAAACTCAGGCAACTTCCTTCCATACAGTCATATACGTCATGCGAGCGAGCTGGCCGACCTTGGTTCTTCGCAGCAAGGCGGGAGTGCCAGAACCGTTGAAACCGCGAAAATGGATAATTTGTTTCCATATGTTGCCACAGCAACCGAAACTCTGTTTCTAATGGCTAACATGCTGATTTATATGAACCTTGACTTGATTCTGCCTCGAGACAGAATCGAGAGTACCATCTTTGGTTACGGCATTTGTGAGAAAAGATTTTCCCTTTTGTACGACAAGTAGTAGCGTTGAACAGGTCGTCTTGCAGGCCGATCGCCGCGTAAACGATTGAAAAGGCGAGATCCATGCTCCTGACGTCCTGTGGATCGAGAAAGAGGGTTGTGGCCCGATCCTTGCTCAGTTACACCCGAAATCACCCTGCGATTTGCGCTCCCCCGGCCATCAGCAGGCATTTTCATGCAAGCGAATTCTACCGAGGGCACAAACCTGTCTAGCGCGACTTCAATCGCAATGCCCCATCTGTTCGAGGCGGTGAGCCCGAGCATGAAGGCGGTCGAAGCCGTGGTCCGCGAATTGGCCCACAGCTCGGTTCCGGTCCTACTGCTGGGCGAGCGAGGGACGGGCAAACGAACGTTGGCGCAGCGAATTCACGCGGCCTCCGACCGCCCCCAAAACGACCTTCTTGATGTGACTTGCGCCGGTCTTGCGCCTGCGGAGCTCGCAGCTGGCAAATACAGGAGCGGGGTTACCCTTTATCTGGACGAAATCGGCGATCTCAGCCCTGCGTGCCAGGAACGGCTGCTGGAAATGCTGTCGCCGCAGAATGATAATGGGCCACATGTCCATATTATCTGCGGAAGCGGACGCAACCTCGAGGCGGAGGTCCGAGCCGGACGCTTTCGCGAAGATCTCTACTATCGGCTGAGCGGAGTTTGCCTGCGAATTCCGCCGGTGCGGCAAAGGCAAGAAGACGTTCCGCAGCTGATCAGTTTCTTCCTCTCGAAGTATTCCGCAGCTTTTCAGCGTCCTATTCCGCCATTGAGCAAGGAGACGCGCCAGCTTTTCCACGAGCACACCTGGCCGGGAAACCTGGTTGAAATCGAAGCCGCAGCTCGGGCCATTGTTGCAGTGGGTGACGAGACGGTCGCCATGGGCGGCCTGCGTTCCATGCTGGCACGCGCTCATAACGGTAATGGCAAGACTTCGTTGAAAGAAGCGGCACGGGCCGCGTCTCGCGAGGCGGAGAAGGAACTGATTCTGAAAGTGCTGACGCGAACGCGATGGAACCGGCGCCGCGCGGCCCAGGAACTACAGATCAGTTACAAGGCTTTGTTGTACAAGCTGAAGCAGATTGGTTACACCGAATACGGAGCGACCTAAATTTCGGAGACGACATGAAGCGCAACATCGCATTCGTGATTAGTACATGCATGTTTTTGGGCGCAGTAATTTGCGCCCAGAACTCACCGGCCAAAGACACGGCGAAAGACTCATCGGCGCCGACACCGACGGCGTCGCAAGCAAGCGCCACCTACGTGATCGGGCCGGAAGACACACTCTATGTGAATGTGTGGAAAGAGGCGGACCTGACGGCGACCCTGCCGGTGCGAGCCGACGGAATGATTTCTCTTCCGCTGCTGAATGATGTTCAGGCTGCCGGGCTGACGCCGATGCAGTTGGCGGCGTCGATTACCGACAAGCTCAAGAAGTATGTTTCGGATCCGCGGGTGACGGTGACGGTGACGCAAATGAACAGCCAGCGGGTTTACGTCACCGGTGAGGTGTCGCACAGCGGAGCCATGGCGCTCACCCCCGATATGACCGTGCTTCAGGCGCTATCGTCGGCGGGTTTCACGCAGTTTGCGAACACGAAGGGCATTTATGTTTTGCGCTCGGAAAACGGCCAGCAGAAGAAATATCCGGTGAACTACAAGAAGCTCATTAAGGGCGAAGACAGCTCGAGCAACATCATGCTGAAACCTGGAGACACAATCGTCGTACCGTAGGCAAGTTTTGAGAGAAGGCATGCATACCGAAGTCATGAACAAATTGCGAACAAATTTTACTTTTGCGGTTTTGGCTTTTGCGATGGCAGCCCTCGGCGCGGCCGCACAAGCTCAGAATACAACCGACCAGGATCAGAGCGGGGCGGCTCCGGCTGCCACCGGTCCTGACAATGGTGCCCAGACGATCGAGAACCCACCACTCTCCGGACTCGATCAGCCGTCCTTTGAACCTGGGTTCGGGGCGCGTAGTTACTTGGTACCCAAACTCCAGATCAACGAGGCGGTAGATACGAACCGTACGGGACAGTTGACTACCGTGAACGGGCAGAGCGTTCCGGCTATCAAGGGTGTGACGCGGGGCTTGGGTTCTTTGACGTTGCAGAAGATGTGGAAGCGACATCCGCTCGACATTGACTACTCGGGCGGTGTGGCGTGGTATCAGGGGCTCGATACCTTTTATCAGGTCCACTCTTTGAGTGCCGTCCAGAGATATCAGTGGCGCACTGGCCAGGTTGCGTTCCGTGATGACTTCAGTTATCTGCCTACCGGAAACTTCGGGTTCAATTCATTCGGTGGCAGTGGCGCGATTTCAGGCGGCGGCTTGGGTGGAGTAACTGGCGGCGGATTGGGAAGCGGTTTTGGAGGGGGTGGTACTGGTTCTTTCGGAACCAGCAATTTCGGTAGCACTGTGAACCAGCCGCGTGTTTCGAATATGTCTGTGGTTGACATTACCCAGGCATTTTCGCCGCGCAACTCTATAACGGTCGCGGGTGGCTACGGCATCAACGATTTTCTCACCAACCAGGCGGGATACGTCGATAGCCATCAATACATGGCGCAGATAGGTTTCAATCGAAAGCTCACCCGTCAAGATCAGATCGCAGTCATGTACTCGTATCAGGATTTCACTTTACCCAAACAAGGCAGCGGGTTTTTCGATGCCAATGTAATCCAGGTCGTATACGGGCACCGCATCAACGGCAAGTTGGACCTCCAGATTGGCGGCGGGCCGGAGTGGGTCCACAGATTCTTCGTGAGCGTGATTCAGATACCAAATCCATTACCACCTCCTGTCAACTTGACGTTTTTTACCCCGGTCGGCAATACGTTCCTCTCAGGCTCGGGGCGAGCGATCCTTACTTACCATTACTCATCCCGCACGAACATGAACTTGACGTATTCCCGCTCGGCCAATGCCGGGTCCGGCCTGCTGGCAGGAGCTAACACAGATGCAATCCGGCTAGGGCTTAGCCATCAATTAACGCGACGCTGGAGCACAACTTTAGACTCCGGGTATTCATACAGCAAGCGAATCCTGAGTTCCAGCACAGCGCAGGCGGGAAATTCCTCTGCCTACCGCTACTGGTATGCCGGAGGTGCGTTACGGTACCAGCTGTCGCGGCATGTGGGCACGTTTGCGAACTACCAGTACGACGCGATCGGCTTCGCCAGCGGGATTTGCTCAGGAAGTCCTGCCAGCTGTGCAGCCAGTTACGGTCGTCACGTGGGCCTGATTGGTTTGGATTGGACGCCGAATCCAATTCGGTTGGAATAAATTGTGGGCCGGCCGAACGCCGGCAGATGGGAAATAGTCAATGGAGAACCGCGAATTAACAATGGACGATTACTTTGCGATGCTTCGGCGTCGCGTAAAGGTGATCCTCATTCCCACGCTGCTCGCGCCGCTGGCGGGCTTTGCCCTGTCTTACGCTTTTTCTCCGAAATACACCTCGGAGTCGCTCGTACTTGTGGAGGAGCAGAAGGTTTCAGAGATCTACCTGAAATCCGGGGTCGGTCAGGACTTGACCCAGCGAGTGGCGACGCTGCAACAGCGGGCGATGAGTGCCGAGAACCTCCGGCCTCTGATCGAGAGCCTGGGCATAGCACACGGAGCGAATATAGACGGGGCGATTGACGGGATTCGAGCCAATGTCGCGATTAATCCGGTGGTCACCACAGCCCTTGGACCAGTACCACCTGGTGGAAGAAAACAGAGCGCGTTGCCAGGATTTAACGTCGCTTTTACTGCGAGTAATCCTCGGCGGGCGCAGGAAGTTTGCGCGGGCGTAACCAACATTATGATCCGCGAAAACCTGAATGACACCTCCGCCAACGCGCGGAGCACGGCCGATTTCCTCGGACGCCAGGTGGAAGATGCCAAGCGCAACCTGGACCAGATGGACGCAAAACTGGCCGACTTTAAGAAGCGCTTTGTGGGTCAGTTGCCAGGCAGTGAAGATAAAAACCTGCAGATGCTGATGGGCATGAACTCTCAGTTGGACGCCAACACTCAGACCCTGAACCGGGCGCAGCAGGACAAGGCATACACGGAATCGATGCTGGCGCAGCAACTGGCAGCGTGGAAGTCGTCGCAGACTTCCACCAACCCCCAGAGTCTGCAGCAGCAGCTGGCAACATTGCAGGCGCAATTGATCAGCCTGCAGGCCCACTATACGGACGACTATCCGGACGTGGTGAAGACGAAACGCGACATTGCCGAGATACAGAGGAAGCTCGACGAAATCAACGCGGCAGCAGCTAATCCAACGAACGTCGCGACTGACAAAGAAAATCTCGCTGAATCGCCGGAGATCAGGCAGTTACGGATGCAAATCCACCAGTACGAACAGTTGATCACCCAAGGCACGCGGGAACAGCAAAGACTACAAGAGCAGATCAAAGTGCTTCAGGGCCGCGTGGCGCTGAGTCCGGCAATTGAGGAAGAGTACAAGGAATTGACGCGCGACTATGACACCGCGCAGAAGTTCTACGAAGACCGCCTCGCCAACAGGAAACAGGCGGAGATGCAGGTGGCTGCGGTGCAGGAACAGCAGGGAGAAACGATGTCGGTACTGAATCCGGCCGAACTTCCGGATTCGCCCAGTTTTCCCAACCGCATCATGTTTGCGGGGGGCGGCTTCGCCGGCGGGCTGATGCTGGGGCTTGGCCTGGCCATCTGGCTGGAAATGCGAGATACCTCGCTGCGGACAGAGAACGACGTGGTTGCGGTGCTAGACCTGCCGGTCTTGTCGCAGGTGCCATGGGTCGGAGTGGACGAGGAAGAGAAGGACAAAAAGAACGGCAAGCGGAAGTCGAAGATCGGCGCGAAGGCCAAAGCCGAAAATCAAGAGACAGTTGAGGTCTAAGCAGGAATGTATAAGGAATTTTTTGGGCTGCGCGCCAACCCGTTCAATGTTAATCCCGATCCGCGTTACTTGTTTCTGACGCGGCACACGGAAGAAGCGCTGGCATGTCTGACCTACGGTATCCAAAGCCGGAAGGGCTTCGTGCTGCTCACCGGAGAAGTGGGGACTGGCAAGACGACGTTGATCAACAAACTGCTGGAGTGGTTGCGCGCCCAACAGGTGCCCACCGCATTCATATTCAACTCGCGGATGAACGTTCCGCAATTCCTCGATTACATGATGGCTGACTTCGGGATCCCGTGCGATACCCGATCGAAAAGCCAGATCCTGCTGCGCTTGTACAACTGGCTGCTGGAACGTTATCGCTCCGGCGAGACTGCGGTTTTGATCGTGGACGAGGCGCAGAACCTTGCGGATGAGGTGCTCGAAGAAATCCGCATGATGACCAATCTTGAGACCTTCACCGAAAAGCTACTGCAAATTGTTCTGGTTGGGCAGACCGAACTCGAGCAAAAACTCAAACAGCCCAATCTGCGGCAGCTGCGGCAGCGGTTGACGTTGCGCGCGAAAACCCACCCGCTCACGCTCGATGAAACCAAAGCCTACATTCAGCAGCGTTTGCGCATCGCAGGATCGAATGGGCAGCCGATATTTGACGGCGACTCACTGAGCGCAATCCACCGTTACTCGAACGGGATACCGCGCGTGGTGAATTTGATTTGCGAACATTGCCTGGTGAGCGCATTCGTGGACCAGCAGAAGGTCGTGGGTACAGGGATTGTCGATGCGGTGGCGCGAGACTTTGATCTGGGCGACAACCATGCGGCCATGCCTCCCATGGCTTCGCAGCCGCCGGATAGGTTCGACTTGGTCGATGCATTGAAAACCATCTCCAACTTAGCGGAACGATTGAAAGACACGGAACGGGATGTAACCAAGGAAGGGAAACTATGAGCCGAATTCATGAAGCCTTGAAAAAAGCCGAACAGGAAAGGGCCGCAAACCTGGGGCAGTCCGGCGGTCGAGTCGAGACCGTACCTGCACCAACGTTCGAGCCCATCGGCAATTCCGACCGCGCCATCGCCTCTTCTTTGGTCATGTCCGGGGCGGCGCCCACCATGGCGCTTTCCCCTGAAATCTCGCTGGCGCGCAGTCGCCAAACCCAATGGAGTCCCGATCCGAAGACCATGCTGTTCTTTAGCAGCGAAGAGCATGCACCTGGGATGGAAGAATTTCGCACACTGCGCACGCGGCTCTATCAGGCACGGGAAAAACAGCCGCTCTCCAAACTTCTGGTGACCAGTGCTCTGCCGAAAGAGGGAAAGTCCTTCACCTCGGCGAATCTTGCGCAAGTCATTGTGCGGCAGCATGGCAAACGCGCACTCATCATTGACGCCGATTTGCGCAACCCCCAGCTTCACGGATTGCTGGGTGCTGAACCCGGGCCCGGCCTGAGCGAATATCTGCGTTCGGAGAGCGATGAGTGCTCGATCATGCAGCGCGGCCCGATGGAAAATCTGTTTTTCATTCCTGCCGGCCGTGCCAATGGAAATCCAGCAGAATTGATCGCCAACGGCCGCATGAAGGCGCTTCTGAACCGGGTCGAGCCGATGTTCGATTGGATCATCGTCGATTCGCCGCCGAGCGTCCTGGTGTCAGACGCCGGCCAGATCGCAAACTACTGTGATGGCGTGCTGCTGGTAGTGCGGTCCAACGCCACACCAATCGATGCTGCCAAGCGGGCAAGGAAAGAGTTCGCCGAGCGCAATGTTGTAGGTGTTGTGCTCAACGGAATCAACACCGAACTTTCGCCCTATTCACAGTATTACTACCCGGCCTATGGCTCTCAGAACACAAACAACGAAGCAGTGACGAACTAAGGGGAGAACGCGTGATCCGGCTGTTCAATGTCTACTATCCAATCCGCCAACTGGTTCTTCTTGGTGGTGAGGCGTTGTTGGTCTGGACCTCATTTCTGATCGCCGCCGTTCTACGGCATCCGGAAGACTACTACGTGATGCTGAACTACGAGGGCGGCTATTACAAGGTCCTGGCGGCGACCGCTGCGGTGCTGGTGTTCTCACATCTCTTTGATCTTTACGAGCCCGCACGGTGGAGCGCGCGCGGCGAGCTTTACTTCCGTTTGTTGTTGGTGCCCGGAATTCTGGCCCTGCTGTTGGGCGCGCTGGCCTATGTGTTCCCTCGGCTGCTGGTGGGTAACAACGCTGCTGTGCTGGGTCTCATGCTGGTGACCATAACCCTGTTCACCTGGCGGATCGTGTACGCATGGCTTTCGCAGCAGCCTTATCTGCGCGAGAACGTGTATGTGCTCGGGACCGGCGAACGCGCGCAACGGTTGGTCAATGGTCTGCGAACCAGGACCGAACTAGGGATCAACGTTGCCGGCTGGAGCGGAAACGTGGAAGGCGCTCTTACCAGGGATGCCATTGCGTCCCATCTGATAGAGCTGGTTCGCGAACACCGGGTTCATCGTGTCATCGTCGCCATGGCTGACCGGCGCGGAACACTCCCTGTAATGGAGGTGCTGCAGCTTCGGTTGAACGGCATAAAGATTGAAGAGGCCACATCGTGGCTGGAGAAAATTTCCGGCAGGATTGAGGTCGACAATCTTTATCCCAGCTGGCTCATTTTTGCCGAGGGCTTTCGATTCAGCGCCGGTTTCATGTTGTTCCGTCGAATCCTGGCGGTGTGCGCCGCAGCAACGCTGCTCCTGGTGGTTCTCCCAATCCTTCCCCTGGTTGCGCTGGCTATCAAATTCGATTCACGCGGCCCGATTCTTTACCGGCAAAAACGAGTCGGACTGGGAAACAAAGTGTTTTATTGCTACAAATTCCGCACTATGCGACAGGACGCTGAAGCCGACACTGGAGCGACCTGGGCGCTGGATGACGATCCACGCATCACTAAGGTTGGCAAGTTTCTGCGGACCACACGTCTTGATGAGTTGCCGCAACTCTGGTGTGTTCTCAAAGGCGACATGAGCTTTGTTGGGCCGCGTCCGGAGCGGCCGGAATTTGTTGACATGCTGGCTCAGGAAATCCCCTTTTACCGGGTTCGTAACGCCGTGCGTCCCGGCATCACGGGATGGGCGCAGGTCAGATACAAATACGGCAATACTATCGCCGATTCGAAAGAAAAGCTTCAGTACGACCTCTACTACATCAAGAACATGTCCCCGGGCCTTGATCTGATGATCATGTTTCAGACCATCAAGATCGTGCTGCTGGGCCGGGGAGCGCAATGAAGTGGGTCTTCTGGTTTTCGGCGGCATTGCTGGCATACACCTATGCGGGCTATCCAGCATGGCTCTGGGTGCGCTCGCGGCTGCGTTATCGTCCGGTGAAATCGGCGAGTTCAGCTCCGTCGGTCTCAATTGTGATGATTGTTCGCAACGAGGCTGCAGCACTCGAGCGCAAGCTCAAGAATCTGTTGTCGCTCGATTACCCCGCAGGAAGCAGCGAGATTGTGGTCGTTTCCGACGGCTCGAACGACGCCACCAATACGATCCTCGATTATTTCGCTGCCGATGGCCGGATCAGAATTCTTGTGAACCCAGCATCACGCGGCAAGGCAGCCTGCCTGAATGATGCCGTCGCCGCGGCCCGCGGCGAGATTGTCCTGTTTACCGATGCGCGCCAGCAAGTCGAATCGGGAGCTCTAAGGTTGTTGGTTGATGCATTCGCCGATCCTGAAGTCGGCTGTGCCAGCGGTGAGTTGATGCTGGGCGATCCTGTCGCGGGTGAACACATACGCGGGATGGGATTGTATTGGCGTGTTGAAAAGAGTGTTCGGCAGATGGAGTCTGCGTCTGCTTCTGTGGTCGGCGCCACCGGTGCGATTTATGCGGTGCGAAAAAGTCTGATCGTGCCGGTTCCGGCGAGCACCATTCTCGACGATGTCTATATCCCGATGCATGTTGTCCGGCAGGGATTCCGTGTTGTTTTCATTCCTGAGGCGCGGGCGTGGGACGTCGCCGATCAAGGCCATGAACGTGAGTTTTCTAGAAAAGTAAGGACGCTGAGCGGAAACTATCAATTGCTGCAACTCGCGCCTTGGTTGCTCAGCAGCCGGAATCCGATCCGCTTCGAGTTCATCAGCCACAAACTGCTTAGGCTGCTGGCACCGTTTCTTCTTGTGACGATGTTCGTATCGTCGCTGGTATTGCCACAGATGTTTTTCCGGGCGGCATTGCTTTCGCAGGTTGTTTTCTACGCGCTGGGAGTGCTGGCGATTCTGAAATTGACGCGAGGCCCATGGACTCGGATTGCAGATGCAGCCCGCACTTTCATGGTGCTGAACGCGGCGGCTTCAGTGGCATTCATCAAATTTATCTTGGGACGTGAAGTCGCCTGGGCGGCATCGCAGCCTGAGCAGACGCGTGCCAGTGTGCAGGTGGGGTGAGAGTTGTCAACCGCTGGAGTACTCAATCCAAACTCCGGGCAGAAAGGCCGCTTGAAACAGGCGGGAGCGGCGTTTTTGTGGCTGTGCGGATTTTATGTGGTTTACTGCGGCCGGCCGGAAGACTGGGTGCCAGGCATCGGCTTCCTGCCGCTGGCCAAGATTACCAGCGCCGGCGCAGTGCTCGCCTTCCTTTTTACTGCCAACAAGGCCCGACGCAAGTTATCCGAGTTGCCGATCGAATCCTATCTGCTCCTGGCTTTAATCATCGGGCTTTTCCTCTCGTCCGCAATTTCACCCATCTGGAGGGGTGGGGCGATCTCGCGAACCATGGATTTTGGCAAGGTCTGGGTCATATGGGTGCTCACATTTCTTCTGGTCACAGACATTGACAGGTTCCGGCGAATCATCTTTATCCAGACCGCATCGGTGCCTCTCATCTGCCTGCTGTCGTTAGTTAAAGGACGGCACACGTTACGTCTGGAAGGAGTTCTGGGAGGCATTTATTCCAACTCTAACGACCTGGCATTTGCCATTGCCTTGTCGTTCCCGTTGTGCCTGATGTTTTTTTTGCGAACTCCCAGTAAGTTGCGAAAACTCCTGTGGGCAGGAGGAATGCTGACGATGGGCTCGGCGCTTATCCAGACTGCATCACGCGGGGGACTCATCACGTTCATCTGCACGGCGGTGCTCTGCCTGTGGTATTTCGGCGTGAGGGGAAGGCGCTTCTATCTGATCGCGGCCACAGCGGTGGCGGGGTTGGCTCTGTTGATTGTGGACGGTGGCCCAATGATCGACCGCATGAGCACGCTGTGGGGTGGCAATAAGGGCCGCCATCCGATCGAAGAAGCCAGAGCCCAGGCGTCTCTTGAGCAGAGGCAGTTTCTGATCGACCGCGCCTTCGAAGGTATCAAAGAATATCCAGTGCTTGGCATCGGAACCCGCAACTTTGAGGAGTATTCCGGCGTCTGGCAGGAAGTTCACATGACCTACCTGCAATTAACCGTGGAAGGCGGCATACCGGCGCTGATTCTCTTTTTTGCCTTCTTCGCTTACGGTTTCAAGAACGTGCGCAAAATAATGAGGCACAAAGATCAGACGGCAGAACTCAAATTGTTTACCGGCGCGCTGCAAAGCCTGTTGTTTGCCTTTGCCCTTGGCGCGCTGTTTGCGCCTGAGGCGTATCAATTCTTCCCCTACTTTGCCGTCGCTTACACCTCGACCCTGCTGGCCTGCGTTCGAGACCAGGACAAGACCAAATCCGCGTCCTTGAAGCCACTCGCCAACCAATTGAATCGCTCAGTCCCCGCGTATGCCAACGCAGGAGTGCCGGTCAATACCTAAATGCTCTTCGACACTCCAATCTTCATCGTATTCCTCGTGTCTGTCGTGGCTGCTTACTGGTGCCTGAAGTTCCGCGACCAGAACCGGTTTTTGCTGGTTGCGAGCTACTTCTTCTACGGCTGGTGGGACTGGCGCTTTCTCTGCTTGATGATTGCCTCGACGCTGATTGACTACCTCATCGCCATCAAGATCGAGGACACGCAGGACCGGCGAGTTCGGCGTGCATTTCTAGTTCTGTCATTAGTCGTCAATTTTTCAATTCTTGGCTTTTTCAAATACTTCAACTTTTTTGTAGATTCGGCGGCCGGTGCGCTTTCGCTTTTGGGAATTCACGGTTCTGTACCCTTGCTGCGAATCATTCTTCCGCCCGGCATCTCGTTCTATACCTTCCAGGAAGTTGCTTACATCGTGGACGTGTATTACGAGAAGCTGCCGGCGTCACGGTCGTTCCTGGATTACGGCTTGTTCATCAGCCTGTTTCCACACCTGATCGCTGGCCCCATTCAGCGGCCCTCGCACTTGTTGCCACAGGTCCAAAAACCGCGAGAATGGGATTCGGGAAAGGCCTTCTCCGGGATGTTGCTGATTCTTGAAGGACTGTTCAGGAAATGTGTAATAGCCGATAACTGCGCTCTTATTGCCAATGCAGCATTCGGAGGTTCGCTGGGGAAGCCCAGCTTACCCGTGACTTTATTGGGGATGTACGCGTTCGCGTGGCAGATATATGGCGATTTCAGCGGCTATAGCAGCATCGCTCGCGGTTGCGCCCAGCTGATGGGTTTCCATTTCATGGTGAACTTCCGTCAGCCGTATCTGGCGGAGAGCATTCAGGATTTCTGGCGACGGTGGCACATCAGCCTCAGCACCTGGCTACGCGACTATCTCTACATCCCTTTGGGTGGGAGCCGCTACGGCGAACGAAAAACATATCGCAACCTGATGTTGACCATGCTGCTTGGCGGGTTGTGGCACGGCGCCAATTGGACATTCGTGATCTGGGGCGGACTGCACGGAGGAGCTCTAGCGGCGGAACGTAAGTTCCGCAACCAGGCCGCAGTCCACATGAGCACAGTTTGGAAGTGGCTGCGCCGGATTTTCATCTTCCACGTAGTTTGTCTTGCGTGGATATTCTTTCGCGCACAATCACTTCCGGCCGCATGGGCGATGATCAAAGGTGTTACGCAGTGGAGTTGGAGGCCGGAGCTTCCGTCGGCGTTCTTTTTTCTTGCGTTGTTCTCGTTGCCGCTGTTCTTGCTCGATCTATATCTGGAATCTTCCGGCGACGAATATTGTTTCGCGTCCGCCGCGGTCCGTCCGCGGGTGGCGTTTGGACTTGCATGCGCGATCGTGATCGCGCTTTTGGGAGCGAACCAGGCAAATGCCTTTATCTACTTCCAATTCTGACGCGGCAGTTGATGTTGCCGTCGCCGAATCTGCAAAGCGCCAGGGCATGAGCGCGAAAAGCGGTATTGTAGCCCTGCTTGCGGGACTGGTGTTGCTTCTGGTGGGACTGGAGGTTTCCGCGCCGGCCATCCTAGCGCATTTAAGCCACACCGAGCAGCGCATCGCGGTAGAACTCAAAGCCGCGCAGAAGCTGCAGCCAAACACAAAGGATGGGCGCCCCACTGTTCTATTCGTAGGAAACTCCTTGCTTCTTCAGGGTGTGGCGCTCGACTCATTGCATTCCGGTCTTGCATCCCAATACGAGGTCAGCCGATTCGCGGTTGAACAAACGCATTATCTCGACTGGTATTTCGGGTTACGAAAGCTTTTGCAGGAAGGCTCTCGCCCGAGCGTTATCGTTCTCACATTGGCCACGGATCAGCTTGCCTCGCATTGGACCATGGGCGAGGCGTTCGCCCATCGCCAGTTGACTACCCAGGATTTTCCCCTGGCTTGGCGGGAAGCCAATCTGGACCGAAACACCGCCAGCAGTTACGTATTCGCCCACTGGAGCAATTGGCAGGCGGATAAGGGATTTATCCGCCAGTGCGTAACCATCCTGATTGTTCCGAAGTTTCGTGAGCTTGCCGCGCGAATTGCTGACCACAGTCCTCATGTGAACAACCCCGATGATCTCAGGGCGGCCGCGCAGCACCGGCTACCGCAACTCGGGGAACTCAGCCGTGAGTATGGCGTAAAGATCGTTCTGCTGGTTCCTCCGACATTGCGGCAGGACTATTCAAGCGAAATTGAAAAAATTGGAGAGTCCGCCGGGGTTCCGGTCTGGGTGCTTTCGTCCCCGGGCGAGTTTCCACGTGATTATTACGCGGACGGCTTTCACCTCAACGAGCATGGCGCGGAAATCTATACGGCCAGGATTTCGCAGCAGCTTAGAACCACGCAAATGTTGCAGGCAAGCAAGGTTGCGCGATCGGCCACTCAGCTTGAACAGGGGAGCCGATAAGCTACATTATGGATTCCACCGCAATTCAAAGAGCGAGCCGGAAGCGGCAATGAGGGCATAGACGGAATGTGCGGGATTGCAGGCGTCGTCAGCGCGGACCGGACTGAGAGGATTGAGGAGGCCGTCGTCCGCCAGATGTGCGACGCCATTGTGCATCGCGGGCCGGATGACGAAGGCCTTCTTGCGCATCGGAACGTTGGCCTGGGTATGCGCCGGCTCAGCATCATTGATCTTTCTGGCGGACATCAGCCCATATTCAATGAAGACCGTTCGTCGTGGATCGTATTCAACGGTGAGATTTACAACTTTCCTGAGCTGCGGCCGGAGCTCGAGGCGCGCGGCCACCGCTTTTCAACCCACACCGATACTGAAACGATTGTTCACCTCTACGAAGACCTGGGCGCCGACTGTGTTTCGAAGCTGCGCGGTATGTTCGCGTTTGCATTATGGGATGAGCGGCGTCAGTCCCTGCTGGTTGCGCGGGACCGCCTCGGCAAAAAGCCACTGCATTATGCCCTGCACAACGGCAAGCTCTACTTCGCGTCCGAAATCAAGTCGATCTTATCTGTGGCCCCTGAGCTCGCAGAAGTGAACCGGGCAGCCCTGATGCAATACATGTATTTAGGTTACGTCCCCGACCCAGCCACAGCGTTTCTGCACATTCACAAGCTGCCTCCTGGGCATCTGCTCGAGTTCGAACGGGGGGAAGTGCGGGTGCGCAGGTATTGGGACCTCCCTCAATACGGCACCTACAGCCCGAAGAGCGAAGAGGAATGTCTGGAGGAAATGGAAGCGCGGCTTGCTGAAGCAACGCGCATTCGCCTGATCTCGGACGTGCCTCTGGGCGCCATGTTAAGCGGAGGAACAGATTCCTCCACCGTGGTCGCGTTGATGGCGCGCGCCAGTTCGAAGCCGGTCAAGACGTTTGCAATCGGATTTCGCCAGGCCGATTTTGACGAGTCCCACTATGCGCGGCTGGTCGCGCGGAAATTCGAGACTGAACATCACGAATTGGTGCTTGAGCCCGATGTGGTAGCAATTCTCGATAAGCTGACAGCCTCACTCGAGGAACCGTTCAGCGATGCTTCCATGCTTCCCACCTACTACGTTTCCTGCCTGGCGCGGCAGCATGTCACCGTGGCGCTGTCGGGTGATGGCGGTGACGAACTCTTCGCGGGTTATACGCGCTATGGCATCCAGCAACGGCGGCAAGCTTCTGCGATGCTCCCGCAGAGCCTGTGGCGCTTTTACCGCGATCGCTTGTTTCCACTATTGCCGAAGGGAATGCGCGGCCGCCAGCTCTCATACAACCTGTCTCTTCCCTGGAGAGAGCGCTACGCCGATGAAGTCTGCCTCATTCCGGCGTTTGAGCGCGACATGCCGCTGCTTTCCCCGGAGTTTCGCGCGACCATCGCGGAAAGCGGCGATCCGCAGGACATTTTGCTGAAGCTATTTGACGCGGCTCCGGCGGACGACCCCATCAGCCAGATGCTCTACGTGGACACTAAGACCTACCTGGTCGAGGATATCCTCACAAAGGTGGATCGCATGAGCATGCTCACGTCGCTCGAAGTCCGCGTGCCCATTCTCGACCACCAGTTCGTGGAATGGGTCACTTCGCTCGGGCCGGAATGGAAGATGCGGAATGGCCAACAAAAGTATATTTTCCGTAAGCTGGCGGAGCGGGTGGGTGTGCCGAAGGACGTTCTCTATCGCCCGAAGCGCGGATTTGCCTTGCCGCTAATTCACTGGACGCGGAACGAAATGAAAGACATGATCCTCAGCCTGCTGCTCGATACCCGCACTCTGCAGCGCGGTTATCTCGACCCGGACGGCGTGCGGCACCTTGTGGATGAGCATATGAGCGGGAAGCGCAATCACTCAGGGCGGGTATGGCGCTTGCTGATGTTTGAGTTGTGGCATCGTAATTTCCTGGAACGATTTTCGTCCCCTCAGAATTTCGTGACAACCGTCTCGGGAGGCTTCGCGTGACCGAAGTCGCGGAAGATATTTCAAGCCGCGCACCGGTAGGACCGGTCGAGCCCTCTGCACGGGGAAAGTTACGCGTCGCGATCGTTGGGCCCTCGCTGCGATACGTCGGAGGCCAGTCGGTACAAGCTGATTTGCTATTGCGGCATTGGGAGGCCGATCCCGACCTGCAGGTTACGTTTATTCCGGTAGATCCTCAGTTTCCAGCCGGACTACGCTGGGTCAGGCGCGTACCGTTCCTGCGAACCATTGTGCGAACGCCGTTCTATCTGGCTTCCCTATGGCGTAAGTTGGCCAAATGCGATGTCGCACACATCTTTTCTGCCTCATATTCTTCATTTCTGATTGCGCCGTTGCCGGCATGGTTCATCGCCAGAATGCGGGGAAAAAAGACGCTGATCAATTACCACAGCGGCGAGGCGCGCAATCACCTCAAAGGTTCAAAGATCGCTCGCGCCGTACTGAAGCGCGCGGACCGCATCGTGAGCCCTTCCGGGTATCTGTTGGATGTATTTCGCGAGTTCGGCATTGAAGCGGAGGCTGTTCCCAATATTATCGACTTTTCCCGGTTCACCTATCGTGAGCGTTCGCCGCTGCGTCCTCATCTGGTGTGTACGCGCGGATTCCATTCCTACTATGCGATTGACATTGTGATCAAAGCTTTTGCGCAGGTGAAAGAGCAATATCCCGCCGCGCAGCTGGATCTGGTGGGTGGTGGATCGCTGGAAGGCGAAATGCGGCGCCTGGTTTCAGACCTTCACTTGGCCGGCGCCAACTTTTGCGGTGTGGCCTCGCGAGAAGAAATCGGCCGCTGGTACAACAATGCGGACATTTTCATCAATGGTTCTTGCCTCGACAACATGCCAGTTTCCGTTCTCGAGGCATTCGCCTCAGGTACGCCCGTAATTACCACCGCCCCCGAAGGGATGCGATATTTGGTAGAGGACGGGCGCACCGGCTTACTCTCCGAGGTTGGCGATCCGGGGGCGCTGGCAGGGAACGTTTTTCGCGTTTTGCGCGATCCTGAATTGGCGATGCGTTTAAGCAGAAACGCATTTGAGCAACTGCCGAAATATCATTGGGAGCAGGTTCGGAAGCAGTGGTTGAGCGTCTACCGTGAACTGGTCCCGCAGTTGGCTGCCCGTGGTTAATCGCTCATGGAATCCACCATCGAGAGACCGTTGAAAATGGACGCCCGGAACCGAGCACGATCTATGGCGCCAGTATTTGTGCTCGGCTGCCCGCGGTCGGGCACGACTGTGCTTTATCACATGCTGCTTTCAGCCGGAAATTTTGCCGTCTACCGTGCGGAGTCAAATGTCTTCAGCGTGCTTCAGCCGCGCTTTGGAAATTTGCGATCTGAAAGTAATCGTCGAGAGCTTCTACGTCATTGGTTGAAAAGTAAGTTGTTCTCGGTATCCGAACTTGATGCGGGGTTGATGCAGGAAACACTTCTGCGCGATTGTCACAGCGCAGGCGCCTTCCTGCGCATCTTCATGGAAGCGATTGCGCGCGCACAAGGCGTAAAGCGCTGGGCGGATTGCACTCCCGATCACCTTCTCTACATGCGCGAGATCAAGCGGGAAATTCCAAATGCGCTGTTTGTGCACATCATTCGCGATGGGCGAGACGTTGCGCTGTCATACGCCAAGCAGGGCTGGGCCTATCCATTTCCCTGGGACAAGGGCCAACAACTCGCGGTTGCGGGGCTTTACTGGGAGTGGATTGTTCGCAGAGGCCGCGCCTACGGACGGGAAGTCGGGCAGGACTACTGCGAGGTGCATTATGAAGACTTGGTGGAGCGGCCGCGCGAGACGCTGCAAGGCCTGAGCGAGTTTGTCGGGCAGGAGATGGATTACGATCAAATTCAGAAGGTCGCTATCGGCTCGGTGAGTCAGCCAAATTCTTCTTTTAGTTCTGGACGTGAGTTTCGTCCAGTCGGGCGCTGGGTTGAGCAGATGACGCGCGAACAGCTTGCCGGCCTGGAAGGGTTAATTGGGGTTCTCTTACGAGAGCTTGGCTACAGGCTTGCCGCTGAGGAAAAACCAGAATCCTCGTCGGGGAGATTTCGATCCACCTATTTGCCATGGTTCACTGTGCGGCACTGGCTCAAGAGCACGCCTTTGGGGCGGTTTTCTTCAATCGAGCGGATGGAAGTCAATCCGGGCGATTAGCGGACGGCGAGGGCGGCGCTTTCGTTCCCGCTGAATCCTTGATGTTCACCTTCCAGGCACACTCTGTGCCACAGTTCAAGGGTTAGCAGGCGCCAGATGCGGTCGTAGTGATCTCGGTATTTCGAGCGATGTTCGGCGAACAATCGTTCGATTGCTTCGCGTTTGAAGTATCCGCGCTGCAGGCTGCGATTTTCGAGCAGCAGCTTCTCCACTGAATCCAGCCTTGGACCAGCCAGCCAGCCGCTCCAGGGAGTCGGGAAGCCGAGTTTTTGCCGGTACAGAATGGAATGCGGAAGCAGGTCCTCGGCGGCTTTCTTCAGAATCTGTTTGCCGGCGAGCCCTTTCAATTGCACTTCCTCCGGAATTCTGGTCGCAAATTCGACCAGCACATGATCGAGGAAGGGAACCCGGCTTTCGATCGAGGCAGCCATACTCATGTTGTCCTGCTTCATGAGAAGTTCGACCAAGTAGGTTTTTATATCTGTATAAAGCAGACGCTGCAGCAACGGGCCTTGCGACTTCTCCCAATACCCAAGTACGTTCTTGTAGGCTGCGCCGCGAGGAAATTTCTGCAAGGCTTCGTCGGTTAGAAGCTGGACCTGTTGAGCTTCGCTGAACACCGAGAAAAAGTTGTCGAAGTACGCAACACCAGACGAAGCATCACTACCCAGGAATGTGTGGGCGAGCTTTCTTCGCAGCCGACCGCTGATGAGCGGCGATCCAGCGATGAGTCTGCGCATCCCAGAGCGCATGAACGAAGGTGTGATGCTGCGGTAGATTCGGTCCCAGGCCTGGTTCTTCAGAGTGAACGAATAGCGAGTGTATCCGCCGAGGGTTTCATCGCTGCCTTCGCCGGTCAGCACAACCACGACGCGTTCCCGCGCGAGTCGCGCCACAAAATAGAGCGAAACACTGGAAGGCCAGACGATCGGTTCGTCCTCATGCCAAATCAACTTGGGAAGCGCATCAAAAAAATCTGCTTCGCTGACCAGAACCTCGTGGTGCAAAGAATTCAGGTGCTTCGCGACGGTCCGGGCGTAGGGAAGTTCACTATAGGTCTGCTCAGCGTAGCCGACTGAGAAAGTCTCGACCGGCTCGCGCCGGATCTTCGTCATCATCGCAGCTACCACGCTGGAATCAACTCCGCCGCTGAGGAACACTCCCAGCGGAACATCGCTCATTAAATGGCTGCTGACTGCCTGCTCGAGCATCTCCCGGTAGGTCTGAACGTAGTAGCTCTCGTCGTGGACGGGGCTGGCACTCGATGTATCAAGGTCCCAGTATTGTTGAATCGTAAGTTCGTGGTGGTGATTCAGTTCGAGCCAGTGCCCCGGCATGAGCTTAAGTATTCCGTCGTAAAAAGTTTCTTCGCCGGAGAGATAGCCGAAGGCAAGGTACTCAGGCAAGCTGGAGAGATTAAACTCGGGGCGAACGTCTCCATTGGCCAGAATGACTTTGATCTCGGAACCGAAGAGGAATGACTCAGCCGTTCGTCGGTAGTAGAGCGGCTTGATGCCGAGCCGGTCGCGGGCAATAAACAACGTGCCTTTTTCGCGGTCCCAGATGGCGAAAGCGAACATGCCGCGCAGGTGCTGAACACAATCGCGGCCGTACTCTTCATAAAGGTGGACGATGGTTTCGGTATCGGAGTTGGTTCGGTAACGGTGACCGCGCTGTTCAAGTCCCTTGCGTAGTTCCGAGTGGTTGTAGATCTCCCCGTTGAATACGATCCAGACGGTGCCGGTCTCATTGCTGATAGGCTGATGGCCGCCGGCGACGTCGATGATGCTCAGCCGGCGCATCCCGATCGCGGCTGGGCCGTCCGCATAGACCCCTTCGTCGTCCGGGCCGCGGTGGGTCATGGCCGCACACATCCGGCGCACGGCGCCGGAATCGGTGCGCGCGCCCTGCCCAAATTTCATTATTCCGGCGATGCCGCACATAGTAGAAGCTCGTTCGGAAGGTTACTGCTTTAAGGTTACAGCAGCCCGGGCGCGAAGAGGCGATTGATCGAAAAACTTGAGTAACAATGGATCGGAAGCCACGGCGCCTTCTACCTTGTTCCATCGCAGCCAGACGCAGGGCTTCTCACACCGGAAAACCGGCTGCCCGTTCCACTCGATGAAACGCGCGCCAATTGCAATTAAGAGTTCCGGTTCTCCATTCTCGAAGCGGGCGAAAAGAAACTTCGAGTCGCTGCTGAATGCCTGGCAAGCCCAGTCTGCTTTTCCAAATACGAGGAGGTCTTCGTGGCCGTAGCGGTATGCAGCACATTCACTGCTCCCAACCGCCTGAAATTGCTTCTGGTTGGGTGACGCAGAGTGAGACTGCAGCAACGTTGCATGTTCAGCGGGAAGCTGAGTTCGAGTTCTAAACACGCTAACCGGCGCCGTGTGCTTTTCGCCATACGCAGGGGAGACATACCCTTCGTCCGCAACCAATGCCCATGGGCTTGCGGACGCGCCGAGCATTACCATCAAAGCGCCGCTCGCGCTCGAAATCCTCGCTTCTTCTTCGGACGCCGACAGCAACAGATCAGAGCCAAAATGCCATGAGATCTCAAGATCGTGGACCGCTTTTCCCTCTACTACATCGCGGACCAGCCAATACTCGCCGCGCAAGTGAAAGATCATACGGCTATGGACCACCGGATCGGGAAGACGTGTGTAACCATCGTGTCTGCCGGCGAAAAAGTCGAACTGCGGAGCGGCGATCCACTGTTCGGTGATGACTTCCGGCGACGAATTCCATGAAAAAGGAGTTCGTGGAACAGCTTGATCGACGCCGTCAACGCAAAGTGTATTGTGCGCTCTTGTCCCGCGAAATTCATCGCGAGCCCCCGATTCATTCGAAGGTGCAACATAGACGTAAGAGCCCGGGTCAACCAACCAGCGTTGCCCATTCATCGAGAGCCGCACGCTGAGCGCATCGGCGTGGCCATGACCACCGCTGCCCTCCCCATGCGGGCCGGCGTCGATGAGGAGCTTCGCCTGGTCACTGGCCATGAGGTAAAGGCCGCCATCCGCGAATTCCATGGATTTTGCACTCGCTTGCACAGAGGCGGGTCCGCTGAGTGCATTTTCGCCAAAGAGCCAGAGCGCTTCTTCAGTGATCGGCGCCGGATCGCGAAGCGTTGCATCTTTGTACAAGGCCGCCCCGAGCGCGAGCGGATCGCTCATGTGCTCGACCCGGTTCCTGCGAGGATTGAAGACGCGGCCGCCGTCGTCGTCACCGAAGCCTTCAAGAGGACCGTTTCCGCTAAGTGCGCGAACTACCTCCAGCATCCTGCGCAGTATTGCGTCGAAGGATTCAGTCGTCTCGACCCGATTGCAGGCCGCCAATGCCCGACAGTGCAGAAAGAAATCAAGCGCATACACGTGGTAATAGAGCGACTGCTCGAAATAAACGCCGTCGGGCCGGACCTGCCGCTCGGCTTCATTGAGCACGATCGCGAGTCCCTGGTCGCGCCATCTTTTGGCTGCCGGTATTTCAGGGCACAGTGCTCCGATGAAGAACAGAGCAACAGCTTCGCCGATCAGGTGCGTGTTAGGCGAGAAGTAGGTTGAGAGAAACGTTTCGATATACTTACCGTTCCGAGCGAGACCGCGTAGAAGATTTCGATCGAACGATTCCGGCATGCCCGGGGCTTCTCTCAACAGATTCCGCACCCACAGCCACGAGAGACTTCGGAACGCGACCTCCAGGCTGCTTCCCCAATTCATACCGAGCGGATAGGGATTTGCTTTCTCCCAGGAATAGAATTGCCGCGCAATTTCCTGTGTGTATTGCCCATCGCCAGTGAAGGCCCATGCCTTTGCAAGTGTCACCAGGTGCTGATGACGATTCAACTCCCATGTGACCTTGTGATCGCCGACCGCGTCAAAGTCGAGAAACGGAATCCTGTACCACGGCTTCAAAGGAGCACGCTTGCCATGGACCACATCGAGGTGCCAGTCGATGTCGGCACCATAGTCGAGATCGCGATATCCGAGCAAATCGAACCGGTGCTGCAGGATTTTGTTGGCTTCGAGCACTGCGTCTTCGACCGCTTCAGGCAGGTGCGTTTTAATCAAACTTACGCGCTTCGGCAGGTCGCCAGGTCCGAAGAAGAACTCCGAATCGCCGTCGGAAGCCGGGAGCACCTCAGCCTCGGACAAACGCCCAGCCCAGTAAAGAGCGTAGTCCCCGCGTTTAGCCAATTCCTGGGACACACGTGTTCGCAGCTCATTCCAACTGGTTCGCGAGAGCCGACGGATGATTTTCCGAAGGGGCAGGATCACTGATTGATCGTATCGCCTTGAGGGGGTGAGAACAAATTACCTTGTAGTGGCATTGACGAACCAGCGGCGTCCCGGCTATGTGTTTGGGAGGCCTTTTCCTGCCCGCAAAACCCATGTGACTGAGGTAAGTCGCTGTTAGAATTGTAGTTAATTAAAATCATTCGTTAGCCGTTTTCCATAACAATTCTGGAGTTCAGCTTGAGCCAATCTATCAGTCTGTTTGGTCTGGGGTACGTTGGGTCCGTCAGTGCTGCCTGCTTTGCCCACATGGGCCACAAGGTCACTGGGGTTGATATCAGCCAGACTAAGGTCGAAATGCTCGATAGCGGCCGTAGTCCGATTATCGAAGCCCGGATGGAGGAACTGGTGGCGGAGGCGAATAAAGCCTGCCGCCTGCACGCGACTACGGATTCGATCGCTGCGGTGCTGGCTTCAGACCTTTCTTTTGTCTGCGTCGGCACGCCCAGCCTGAAGAGCGGGAAGCTGGATCTGAGCCATGTGGAGCACGTGTCGCGCGAGATCGGTACGGCGCTGAAGCAGAAGAAGACATTCCATACCGTGGTATTGCGCAGCACGGTGCTGCCAGGAACCACAGAACAGCTCATGATCCCGGCGATCGAGAGCACCAGCGGAAAAAAACACGGCACGGATTTTGCTGTCTGCTACAACCCGGAATTCATGCGCGAGGGCAGTGCGGTGGGCGATTTTCTTCAGCCTCCGTATACGATTCTCGGCGCGCAAGACCAGCAGCACCTTGCTCCCTTGCGTGAACTCTACAAAGATGTTCCAGCAGCGACATTCGAGACCTCAATTCGCGTCGCTGAGATGGTGAAGTACGTGTCGAATCTGTACCACGCAGTGAAGGTCGGATTCGCCAATGAAATTGGCACGCTCTGCAAGCACCTCAGCGTCGAGACCGATCAGGTCACTAAGATCTTTCTGTCCGACACGAAGCTGAACATTTCATCGGCTTACCTTGCTCCGGGATTCGCATTTGGCGGCTCATGCCTGCCGAAGGACCTCCGGGCGATCACCTATCGCGGAAAAGAACTGGACCTCGAACTGCCGCTGCTCGAATCTCTGATGCCGAGCAATTCAAAGCATGTAGATCGCGCAGTGGACAATGTTCTCGCGACCGGGAAGCGCAAGATCGCGATGCTCGGGTTGAGCTTTAAGGCCGGCACAGACGATCTGCGCGAAAGTCCGCAGGTGCAGCTGATCAAACGGCTGCTCGGCGAAGGCTGTCAGGTCAAGGTTTGGGACAAAGATGTTTCTCTCGGCCGCTTGGCGGGATCGAATCGTCAATACATTGAAGAGGTCATTCCGCATATTGGTTCGTTACTCTCGGCTGATATGCCCGAAGTCTTGCAGGGTTCAGAAGTTGTGATTGTCGGAACCAAGATCGACAGAAGGGAACTGACCAAGTTGCTCGTTTCGGGCCAGATCGTGATTGATCTGGTGAATCTGGATCCAACGAAACGGCCGGAAGCGAAGGTTTACGAGGGGATTTGCTGGTAGTTGGCCCGCCCATTCGTTCTGAGCAGGCGATCATATAATTCTCGGTAACCCGAGCGGCTTCCTTCATGTTCAAACAAGCATTCAAAAAGGCATTGATCGGTAGTGGCGCGATGCGGCTCGCTTCTCGAATGACTGGAAGCGGGGCCGCAATCATCATGTACCACTCGGTGCAAGACGATCCGGCTGCTGCAAACCTGGATCAACTGGGCGGAATCATCCATTCGGCGAAAGTGTTCCAGGGGCAGATGGAAATTATCGCGCACCATTTCACTCCGGTGACGCTGGAGCAGATTCTGGGCTTCCTTGGGGGTGATAAGGCTTTGCCTCAGCGGCCAGTCGTGGTCACATTTGACGACGGCTACCGCGACAACTTTCACGTCGCGAAGCCGATCCTCGACAAAGTGGGAATCCCCGGGGTGTTCTACGTTGCCGTCGATTGCATTCAGCATCAGAGCCTGCCGTGGCCGAGTCAATTACGTCACACTTTCCTGACCGGCAAAGCCGCGTCGTGGGCCGATTCGCGAGGGACGATTTGGCCGCTGGGCACTCGAGGACAACGATTGCAAGCTTTCGATGACGCGTCCAAGCAGTGCGCCAGGCTCGCCGGCCAGTCGCAAAAAGACTTTCTCGAGTCGGTTCGAGGCGAACTGCACGCATCGCCGTTGACTTCGAATCACGACATGATGAGCTGGGGCGAACTTCGAGCGCTCGATCGCGCCGGCCACATCGTTGGTTCGCACACCGTAACCCACCCGAATATGGCGCAGATTTCCCCGGAACTGGCAGAGGTGGAATTTGCCGAATCCAAGCGGCGGCTGGAGGAAGAACTGGGAAAACCCGTGGCGCACTTTTCCTATCCATGTCCCGCACTGGAGCCGCACTGGTCGGATCAAACGGTCGGCTTGAGCCGCAAGCTCGGATATCTGACTGGAGTGACCACAAATGGAGGGCTGGTGCGGCAGTCGGACAACGCGCTCGCCCTGCGGCGCATTCGCCCTACCAAGACCGTTGATGGAGTTCGTTGGAATCTGGAGTGCACGTTTGCGGGAAGGGTGGTTTGAAGCCACTCACGAAATATAGGGATACTGCGGGTCGTAAAAAAACGAAACATCGCTGTCCAGCAGGCTCAACTCAAACTGAACTCCGGGGTTCATGCGTTTTTTCGGATCGTAATAAAGGACGGAGTCAACTCGCCGTTCCCAGAAGCCAATCTGCTTAAATGTCTCGCCAACTTCAGGGCGAGACGTACCAACGACCACCTCGCACACTTCCGGATCGCGACAGGCCGTGAATGCCGCGATGCTGCAAACCGTGCTCCGGTCGTGCGGATCGGAACCTGCCTCTATGTCCACGATCCGCGACTGACGGCCGACCTTGGACAGCACAAAATAGCCGTGACAATTCTTGTTGTGCGAAACTACGTAACCGCTGAACTCAGCTCCGGGACAATCGAGCATGTAATTCAGCCCGGCGACTGTTCTCACCGCGCGCAGATGAGGAGTACTCGATTGGTGTTCGAGTATCCTTTCCAGTGAACTCTCGAACCGGAGCACCTTCACTACTTCCCAACCCGCAGCAGGTGCTGGAAAGCGCCTTAAACTTGAAGCGGTATTCCGAATAAACCGCAGCGGCGTTTTCCAGTTATGCTCAGGGCTGGTTCGCATCTGCTTCCACGGCCTTGCCACATAAACATAGCGTTTCAATTCCCCGCCGTGTTTATAGCCCAATTTCGGCAAGATGGCCTTGGTATCAGCCGAGCCACCGATCGTGATCAGGATGTCCCCCATCTCGGCTATCTTCCTCAGCATTTGTATTCCGGATCCGGGACTGCCCCGGCTCGCAGCCCAATCGATAAGGTGAATGGCCTTAATTTCGGTTCCTCCGCGCAAGAAGCGAACCGGCCATACGCTACCGTGCGCCACGATGTCATCGCCATTCCTCAGTACGTAGCTGCGTGAGCCGTTCCAATCGGCATGTGGAGAAAAATATTTCCAATGCAACACCTCAGGACGAAAGGAGTTCAGGGCGGGATCGGCTGCAAACGTCTTGAGGAGAAAATCCCTGACTTGCGGCATGTCCGAAGGCGAGGTGGCGGCGAATCGCAAGCCCATGCTGGGATAGTATCAGTTGCAACATCGCCCCCCGGACAAAGCCGTCGTAGAGGGGGCTCGGAGATTGCCCTATGCTATTCTTGGCAATCGGAATCCAGATTGGATAGCCCTTCCCCCGTGGGCTTCGAGTCAAATCCGCCTTTATGACATCCTTCCGATGTTTCTCAATTGCACTTCTTTTCTCTGTGTTTTCGGCTGTTTCTTCTTTGGGTGGACAAGCGTATGCCGCCGACCAGGCCCCGTTTGATGGGCCGGCGGAACTGCCGCGAAAGCACGTGGCGAGTTCGCTTGTGGATACTCCTGCTCCCGGAAAAGTTCGCGACGTCCGCGAGGGAGAGAGCCTTCAGGCAGCTCTCGAGGCCGCAAATTGCGGAGACACCATCAAACTGCAGGCTGGTGGAACGTTTCACGGGCAGTTCCGTTTTCCTGAAAAGCCCTGCAACGAGGGCCATTGGATCGTTGTGCGCACCAGCGCTGCCGATAGCGAACTTCCTCCCGAAGGAACCCGGCTGACGCCATGCTTCGCGGGGGTAGAGTCTCTTCCGGGTCGACCCGATTTCAATTGCAAGTCTGTGCGCAACGTTCTGGCGAAAATCGAATTCGACGATAAGAACGGATCCGGCCCGCTTCTCTTTGGGCCCGGCGCCAACCATTACCGTTTCCTCGGCCTCGAGATCACGCGAGGAACTCCCGGAGCAAGCATCACAGCGCTGGCTTTCGTGAGAAACGGCACCGCGAATCACCTGATTTTTGATCGTGTCTGGATGCACGGCACCGCGCAAGACGAAACCACACGTGGTGTCGCCCTCTACAACATGACTGACGTCGCCGTGGTTGACTCTTTCTTCACGGACTTCCACTGCGTAGCGGGAACGGGTTCCTGCACCGATGCCCAGACTATGGGCACTACCGGTAGTGATGTCCCCAACGGGCCGTACAGAATTGAGAACAATTTTCTGGAAGCGTCCGGAGAGAATATTCTTTTCGGCGGTGGCGGCGCGAGCGTGGCGCCGGCGGATATAGAAATCCGCCGCAATCATCTGTTCAAGCCGCTGACCTGGCACCCGAACCAGGCGGGCTTTGTCGGTGGTGCATCGGGGCACCCCTTCATTGTTAAGAACCATTTTGAACTCAAGAATGCGCAGCGCGTGCTGTTTGAAAATAATCTGCTCGAAAACGTTTGGGGAGGATTCTCCCAGGCTGGATTTTCGGTTTTGTTGACGCCTAAAAACCAGAATAATCACTGCCCCCTGTGTATCGTGACCGACATCACCATCCGCAATTGCGAGATCAAGAACGTTGGCGGTGGATTCCAGATTGCGAACGCATTGTCCGACTCGGGAGGAGCCAGTTCGGGCGGCGAGCGTTACAGCATCCACGACGTAGTGGTCGAGGATGTGCATGCCAACGACTTAGGCAGTTTCGGTATATTTGCCATGATTATCTCGGTCGGTCCTCCGGTCGCGAATGTCAGCATCCAGCATGTGACCGCATTTGTTCCACGTGCGGTATTCATACTCGGAGGCAAATCGAAGATGGAGAACTTCAAGATCGACAACAACATTTTTGTTCTGGGTGGAGACCGCCAGATCGACAACGCCGGTGGTGGCCCGGCGAGTTGTGCGTTTCAGCCCGACCGGCAGGGTCCTTCAGGAGTCATAGGGAGTTGTTTTGCCAATCCCAGTTTCACGCACAATATGATTGTCGGGGGAAGCGGCTGGGGGTCCGGTAATATGACTCCGGGAAATCCGGGGAATGCAGGAATTCGGTTGAACCGCCAACCGGGAGCGGCATTCTATTCTCTCTGCCGTGAGAAGGGCGACGAGTGCAAGAAGGCTTCTCAGGCGGTAAACGCCGCGACTGACGGGCGTGACGTAGGCGCCGATGTCGAGGGGATCCGGAAGGCGCTCGCGGACGTTATCTAAGGGCTTATTGCGCGTATTGTACTTGGGAGCTTTGTTGGACTCGTTCCCTTTGGTTTACACTTCTACAGTTGTTATGTAGCTGGAAGCAAAGAACTTGCCGCCCCCGGCAGGTTCGCGGGGAACAGAGCCTTTGGGGTCATCGACTAAGCCTACTTTCGTAAAGGAATCTATCGCAGTCTCCTGGGCGCCGGGGGGCAGCTTTCACCACGTCGGTTTTGTAGTTGGGTCCATTGAGCAAACCGTTGATGCTTTTGTGAAGTCCCTCAATGCCCGATGGGATGGCGTAATCGTCCATGATCCTGCGCAGCGAGTGCGAGTGACGTTTCTCGAAAGCGTTAATCCCGCCGATCCGCTTTTCGAATTGATTGAGCCCGCGGCCGACGATTCTCCCGTGAGTGCGGTCGCGAAAAAGGGAGGGGGGATTCACCATGTGTGTTACGTGGTGGATTCCATGGAAGAACAATTAGCGCGTTGCCAATCGCAACGAACCTTGATTGTGCGGCGGCCAACGCCCGCCGCGGCCTTCGGCGGACGAAAGATTGCCTGGGCGTACACCCGCAACAAGCTTCTGATCGAGTATCTCGAACGGTCAAAGAATGATGACTGAGGACATTTCAAATTTGCGCAGCGAAGTTGACCGCTTGCTGGAAGAAGCGAAGTGGACTTCTGCAGCGGCGCGATTGCGGGATGTATGGCGAGCTGAGAGCAGTTCCGCCTCGGCTGCATTCGTGGTTTCCAGACTCGAAAAACTGCGCGACAAAATTTCGCTGCTTCCTTTCCGCGTGGCAATCCTGCGTTCGTTCACGGTAGAACCGATTGTGCCCTTACTGCGGGCCGAAGCGTTTTATTTCGGGATCGATCTCTCGGTGCACGTCGGCGATTTCAATGCTTATGCCCAGGAAATTCTCGACTCAGAAAGCTCTCTGTACCGATTTGCGCCGAATGCCGTAATTCTGGCGGTCGAGACGAGGGAGATCGCTCCAGATCTCTGGCAGGAGTACGCGCACCTTTCCGAGGAACAGGCAAACAGCGCAGCGCAACGTGCTGCCAATAGCGTGCAGCAGTGCGTCCAAGAGTTCCGAGGGCGCAGCCAGGCGTCCCTGATCGTGCACAATTTCGAACAGCCGGCGAGGCCCACATCTGGCGTGCTCGACTCGCAGCGGGAGCTCAGTCAGGCTGAATTGGTGCGTGAAATCAATCGCCATCTGGTTGCAAGCGCCAGTCAAATGCGCGGCGTGTACGTGCTGGATTACGACGCATTGGCCGCCCGGCATGGACGGCTTCGCTGGCGCGACGAACGCAAGTGGCTTATGGCCCGCTTGCCGGTTGCAGCCGATCAGATGATTCATTTGGCGCGCGAGTGGCTCCGTTTTCTGGTTCCACTGAGTGGCAAATCGGCGAAAGCGCTAGTCGTCGATCTTGACAACACGCTGTGGGGTGGGGTCATCGGCGAAGACGGCATGACCGGAATCCGGCTCAGCGCGGAGTATCCCGGCGCCGCATATCAGGCGCTTCAGCGTGCCCTGCTTGCCTTAACTTACAAAGGCATTCTTGTGGCGATCTGCAGCAAAAATAATCCTGATGACGCAATGGAAGTTCTGGAGAAGCATCCGGGCATGCTTCTGCGGCCCAGGCATTTTGCAGCGATGCGGATCAGTTGGAACGACAAGAGCCAGGGGTTGCGCGAAATTGCCGCTGAACTAAATATCGGGATCGACAGTCTCGCATTTCTCGATGACAACCCATTTGAGCGCGAGCAGGTTCGCAGAACGCTGCCCGAGGTCATGGTCATTGATTTGCCGGCGGATCCTCTGCAGTATGCGGCAGTCGTCCGCGACCACCCGGCTTTCGAGCGTTTAACGTTATCGGCGGAAGACCAGCTGCGCACGACGTTTTACGCCGAACAGCGCGAGCGCGCCCAGGCTGAACAAAAATTTCAGTCGAAAGAAGATTTCTATCGCTTCCTGGAACAGGAAGCTGAGATCGCGGCAGTCTCGCCCACCACGTTGGCCCGCATTTCGCAACTCACGCAGAAAACGAATCAGTTCAACGTTACGACTCGCCGTTACGCGGAAGAGCAAATTTCCCGGATGGCGGAGGATCCGGCATGCGAGGTTCTCTCGATTCGCCTGCATGATCGCTTCGGCGATCACGGCCTGGTTGGGGTATCGATCACCCGCGACGAAGGTGACACCTGCGAGATCGATACCTTTCTGCTCAGCTGCCGCGTAATCAGCAGGACGGTCGAGTCTGCGCTGCTCGCTCACCTTGCAGAACAAGCAATCGCACGCGGCTGCAAGCGACTGGAGGGATGGTTCCTGCCAACCAAAAAGAATGCACCCGCCCGCGATTTTTACAAGCAACATGGATTCGAGATCGCCAGACAAAATGGCGAGGGTGCTCTGTGGTCCCTGGACTTAACCAAACAACAGTTAGCGTCGCCGGAGTGGGTTAAAGTAGTGAGGGTGAATGGAGGAATGGATTGAGCGTCTCGGACCAGATTCGAACGATTGCTTCCGATATTTTTGGAGTTTCGGCGGACAAAATCACTGCCGCATCGACTCCCAAAACCATTGAGGCCTGGGACTCCATCCAGCATCTCAACCTGGTGCTTGCGTTAGAGGAGAAATTCGGATTGCAGCTTTCACCCGAAGAGATCGAGCAGATGAAGAGCATGGGAGAGGTAATCAAGCTTGTGGAAGGCAAGCTTCAGGCCGCGGCGAACTAACCCCGGCTTCGATCGTTATACGTTGAGCCAAAAACATCATGATCCCTCAGAAAGGCCCACAGGTGGCCCTGTTGCCGCCAATGAACCTCTATCGCGAAGACCTTGAAAAAATAGTCTCGGTTTTCAGGCAGCACTGCCGGAATGTAACAATTGGCGATCAAGAAAATGTTTATGGCTCGATGGATGAAATGGCAGAACGGGTGCCGCGTCCACGTTGCTTCGCGGTGACAGGGAGCATTCCACATGCCGAGCTCGTCATCCGTGGTGATTACTTACTACCGCTTAGCGTCCGGCAGAGCACCTTATGGAGATGCAAATCGACGTTCGATCAGACGCGGTCTTCCTGGCAATAAGAGAGTTTCTGTTTAGCCGCCGCCAGAGTCTACTCGCTGCGTTTGCGGATGGCGTTCTTTTCGTAGCCTCGGTGCTGGCGCTCGCTTGCCTGTTTTCCAAAGTGTTTGGCGGCTGGCATTTTGGCACTCGCCTGCAATACGACATTACCATTCTGTTATGCGTAGGTCTTTTTGCGCCGGGCATTTACATGCGTGGCCGGCAGGCAAGCTTCATTTCACTGGGCTTGCGGTCGAATCGACAATCGTTCTGGGAACGGATTAGCGACCAGATTGGCATAGTCGTTCTGGGAATGTCGGCCGGTATTCTTGGAACGCTCGGGGCGGAATGGATCATGTACCTTATATTCCGGGTGACGAAGTAGTGTTCTTGTTACCACCTTGCGTTTCCACTGCATTTCAACTGTTGATTTCAGTACATCTTTTGGCATAGTCACTTTGAGGCTAGCAGCGCAGCCTCTAAACTTGAATGGAGCGATGAATAGCAGGAAGCAAACCCGCCGTTCGCTTGGGCGCAAGCTGAAGTACGCCGCGAAATGTCTACCCAGCCACGCCTGGCAACGACTGGTCCGCAGGCCTGCGCACGGCACAGTGCATCTGATCCTTGCGATTGCCGATCATTTTGAGCCCAGCAGCGTGGGCGATTTTCAGTCCGGGTATGCTCCGCGGGATGTCCAGGAGCAGCGGCTGGAAAGATGGTGCAAAGAATATCCGCGCAACTTTTCGGAATTCCGGGATGCCGAAGGGCAGAAGCTCAATCACACCTATTTTTATCCGGCGGAGCAGTACGACAAGGCATTGGTGCAGCGTCTGGCAGACTTTTGCCACGCAGGCTGGGGAGAGATTGAAATTCACCTGCATCACGGTGTAACCGAACCGACAACCGCAGAAGAAACCGAAAGACAGCTGACCAGTTTTCGTGATGCCCTGGCGCACGATCACGGATGCTTGTCGTATGAGGAGGGTGATTCTCGGCCCAAGTACGCATTCGTCCACGGCAACTTCACGTTGGCCAACTGCGCGAATGGATTGGATTGCGGCATTGACAATGAAATGCAGTTGTTAGCGGATACCGGCTGCTATGTGGATATGACCTATCCGACAGCTGCGTTTCATCCGGCGCAGATCGGCGTGATTAATTCGATCTATGAATGCGCGCTTCCTTTAAACGAAAGAGCACCCCAGAGGCTCGGACAACGGTTGAAGGCTGGCAGGCCAGTGACGCGATTCCCGTTTCTCGTCCAAGGGCCGTGGATGATGGACTTCGACCGCTCGGCCCGCAGCGGCTGGGGACGGGTTGAAAACGCCGCGTTGACGGGGCCGAATCCTCCATCGCTGCGAAGACTCGTTTTGTGGAAGAACGCGATGGTAACGGTGCGTGGCAGGCCGGACTGGCTTTTCATAAAGCTGCATGCCCATGGCATGGCGCCTGCCGATATGGGCGCGATGCTGGGAGCGCCAGTCGAGCAGTTCGCGAAAGAATTGATTAAAGGCGCTGCAGACCGCAAAGAGACCATTCACTTTGTTTCTGCGCGCGAAATGGCGAACATCGCTCTCGCAGCGTGTGACGGCCGCGAAGGGAATCCGGGAGGGTATCGAGATTACCGGTACAAACTGAGGCGTTCGGTTTCTTCCGGTTCGACCTCGGAGGCGGATTCACTTGCGCTTGCTGCGCCGTCGACGCGAACCCACCAACCGCCTGCCAATTGACGGAGATGCACCCTGCGTTCCTCGACTTAGATCTCTTGTGAAAAGTTCTCAGCTGAGGCAACAAGCGATTCCGGGGCTTCGGGCGAATGAAGTTTGCCTACTTTTATCGCTCGCTGGGACGCAAAGGCCCACCACAGCGCCAGCCCATAAACCAGTCCGGCAATTACCACGTGCACTACGAGCTGCAGATAGTTGTGGGGGACGAACCACTTCGTCATCACAAGCAGAGCAATGGTCAACGGTATGCAAAGCAGGAGTGGCAGCGAATAGGCTTCTCGCAGGTATGTTGTCATGCGGATTTGCAGCCGTCGGCAGACGTGCCAGGGCAGAAAGCACGTTGTCGTGACAACTAGAGGCACAGCGGTTCCAAGGGCATCGCCAATAATGCCGTAAGGGCGGACCAGCGCAATGCTCAATGCCAGGTTGGCCAGGCCTTCGATCAAGGTCGCGAACGCCCACGTCCTGTGCTTACTCATGCCAAAGAGCACCCTGGGAGACGCGGCCTGCGCGAGCATCGTGCTGGTAGAGAGCAGCAGGATCAGCAAGACGGGATAGCTCACCGGCACGTAGCGCGCACCCACCCAAACCTCAATGACTGACTTGCCGAGCACGATCAGAGAAACGCAAATCGGAAAAATTATCAGTGCGCAGAAGCGGTTTCCCGCGACGAAGATCTTACGCAATCGGTCCGTCTCACCCAATGCATCGGCGTGGCTCGACATAGGCACAAACAGTTGCGCCAGGTTCTCCACCACTTCGCCGGCGTAATCCACAATCTTCGCGCCGATATTGAAGTAGGTAATCGCCGCAGAGGAAAGGAAGGCGCCGATGATTACAGAATCCGTTCTGAAGCGGAGGCGGCCCGCGATTATGATGATCAGCGTTGTTCCGCCGTAGGTCGCCATCTCCCGAAACGTTGCCTGGTGCACATACCTCAATCCGAGGGGAACGGGCAGCAGTCGCCCGGCAATTATTGCGCACACGATGGAAGCGACGAGCGGGATAGCCACGGTAATGAAGGCTACCGTTAACAGCCCATATCCATGGCGCAGTGCCAAGACAATCAGTACCGCTCTCAGTAGCGTGCCGACGATATCGGGGATCCGGCGCGCGTCGAATCTCTGCAGGCCTTCAAGCACGCCGCCCGCCACCCCCAGAGGGAACCCGAGAGAGACCGCGGTTCCCACCATGAAGAGCAACCAAGGAGCCGTCGCATGAAATTCGGGTTTCACGCTGTGAAAACGGTTCACGAACAGGCTTGCAATGACCGTGATCACAAAGGCGATCGCGCCGACTCCGGAATAGGCGAACAGGCTGGTGCTGACGACACGACTTGCGGCTTCAAGGTCGTTCGTCGCATTAGCCTTTGAGATGTATCGGATGATTGAAGACCGAATACCGAGATCAAAGAGTCCGTAATATCCGGTGATGGAAAAGATGAGAATCCAGATGCCGGCCGCATCGTCGCCCAGTCGATGCACGATCACAGGCCAAAGAAAAAAGCCGACGACTACACTGGTTCCCAGTGCAAACCAGCTTGAACTGGCATTTTTCACGATCTGGTTTCTTTCCAGCTTGCGCATCAGAAGGACAAGAATATAACGGCGACGCTGGTGTGTGAGGTTCCAGACTCTATGTCGCCATCATGAAACTGCCGGGGTAGAAAGAGGACCATGGACGCGATCCTGGAACCTGGAGTCCGAATCAGTTGAAGATAGCGCGGGCCGTCTTGGGTGAGATCGCTCCTGAGGCGATTCGCATCCCTTGGCGGCCCATTGTGAGTTAAATTGCGCAGCCCCCTGAACTACGAAGCCACCACTTGTGAATTGGCTTAGTACACTCCAGCGATCAAGGACTGGATCGCGTTGATGTCGGCGCCAATGTCTTTGCCATCGCTCGCCGCACTCTTGTACGGACTGCCGGACGCCAGGTGGTAGTCGCCGCCGTTTCCGCCATTGAAGTTGACGAACTGTATTCCGCCCACGCTGGCCGGGAAGTAATTCGACGTCGGCCATTTTGTCGGCCCGAACGCGAGTGGGGCCACGATAGCGTTGTCGACGAACTTGTACGACGTGAAACAGGCATTCAAGCTGGTGATCGGCACGTCGTAGTACGCGCAATTCGCCGTGCCACCACCGGTGGACCAGATTGGGTAGGTTACCTGCCCGACGAGGTTGTTGGTGAAAGTGAAGGCGTACATCGCCGGGTCAGAGATGTTATTGCCGAGGTCGATGATGCGTCCACCCGGATCGGGGAAGCCCGTGATGTGGTTCACCGTCACATTGTTCAGGGAATTTGCCGCCCAGCCGTTCACGACCTGCAATAGGGTACCGGCGCCCTTGTACTTGGTGACGCTGATGTCGTCGATTGTGATGTCATGAACGCTAAAACGTTCGCCATACAGCGCGGGCCCGGCTGCTGAACCTACATCCGCCATCGCAATGCCAGCCCCCACGTGGCTGATGGTGTTGTAGCGGATGGTAACATCTGTAACCGCGCAGATCGGACATAGCGGTTGCGAGGTCGCACTGGCCTGGTTCTTCGCTGTCAGCAGGATGGAGTATCCAACCTGGCTGAAGCCGCCCCAGCTGTTTTCAAATACATTGCCCTCGACCAGAACGCGAGCGGCGTTTTTGAGCTCGAGGTGGTTCTTGACCATGAATGGATTGCCGCCGGTGCCACCCATAAAGCCGGATTGACCGCTCATCCACACGAGCGGCTTGAAGAAGTGGTTGCGACGGATCTCAATGTCGGTCGGTGTAGTGGTTGCGCTGCCGCCACCGAACAAAATGTTTTCGGTTGAAGCTTCCAGGAAGTTTCCAGTCACCTTGAACACAGCGTCGGTCGTGGAGCTAGTTCCGCCAAAGAATACGTGGGCGTCTGTGCAGGCTCCGCTTACAGAAGTGCAGTGGAAGTCAGTGGTGTACGAATCGATGAGCGCAGCGTACGACATGTGATTGACGTTGAACGCGTTCATCGTGTCATCCTGCAACGAGCCGTGCATCCAAAGGCGGTCAAGAATAATGTGGTCCGCCGATGCGCTGTTGGCCGCGCTGACCAGCGCTCCAACCAGCCCGCTTCCGCTTGCGCGGGCGATCTCAAGGCCGATGAAGCGGTAGTGGTTCGCTCCGTTGGCAAACTGGAACGGGCCCGATCCCATGCTTTGGAACACAACTTTGGCCAGCACGTTCTGGACGCCACCGCAACTGAAGGAAGGCCGTCCCGGAAGCGACGCAACACCCGCGTAGCAGGGAAGCATGCGCGATCCCTCAGGAGGCAAGGCTGAATTCGGCGCGCTGGTGCGAATGATGATCCAGTGCGCATTGTCGCAGGGCTTCGCTGGAACCGTGAATTGTCCGGTGAAAGTTGCGCCTGCCGCGAGAGCAATGGTGTCTCCGCAGTTGGCGCTATTGAGCGCGTTTTGCAAACTGCCGCCGGCGGAAACATTGATCGTCGTTCCGGGAGCTGGCGTATTTGCCAGAGCGGTCTGCATGAAGGCGACCGGCAACTGCGCCGGACCGTCGTAGCCACCGCTTCCCGGCGGAGGAGGAGGCGCGGAAACTGCCAGGGTGAATGATTTGCTTGCGGTGCTTTTGCCTGCGTCAGTTGCTTGCGCCGTGAATGTGAACGTGCCGGTCTGTGTCGTCGTTCCCGACAAACCGCCGGTGCTGCTCAGCGCGAACCCTTGCGGCAGAGAACCAGAAGCGACATTCCACTGATAAGGCGTGCTTCCACCCGATGCCGATAACGGGAAAGAGTACGACGACCCATATTGCGCGCCCGGAACAGCTGAAGTGGTAATCGCAAATGCGGAAGTTGCGGGCGCCACGGAAACGGTCGCGCTCGACTTCTTGGTGGTATCCGCAACACTCGTGGCCGTCACGGTCACGCTGGTGCTGTTGCTCACGCTGGGCGCGGTAAACATTCCGCCGGCTGAAACCGCGCCTGACGAAGCTGACCAGGTCACTGCTGTGTTGCTGGTTCCCTGGACGGTCGCCGAGAACTGTTGAGTATTGCCCGACGTCAATGTCGCGCTATTGGGTGAAACACTTACGCTGATCGCCGGAGCCGTGGGACTTACCGCAACCGTCGCGCTGGCTTTCATCGATGTGTTTGCCGTGCTGGTTGCAGTTACAGTCACATTGGTAGAGGAGGAAACTGCAGGCGCGGTGAACAAGCCGGCGGAGGAAATTGAGCCTGATGACGCGGTCCAGGTCACACCCGTGTTCGTCGTGCCCTGAACCGTTGCAGAGAACTGTTTCGTGGTCCCGGACGTCAAGCTTGTGCTTGTCGGCGAAACTGTGATGGTGACACCAGAGGTTGTCGGCGCGATGGCGACCACCGCGCTGGCTTGCTTTGTGGTATCAGCAACGCTGGTTGCCGTAACAGTTACGTTTGTGCTGCTGGTGACGCTGGGAGCAGTAAATAAACCGCTGCTCGAGACTGTTCCCGCGCTTGAACTCCAGGTCACGCTTGTGTTGGTCGAGCCCTTCACCGCTGAACTGAATTGCTGAGTGGCATTCGAAGCGATGCCGACACTGGTTGGTGAAATGGTTATGCTGACTGCCGAACCGGAGCTGGTTACCACCGTGATTTGCTGGTGAGTGGTGGCGAATCTGCCATTCGCGTCTGTCACCTTAACCCAGAAAAACTTCGAGACCGTTGAGGCAGGCGTACCGGTGATGGCGCCTGTAGTTGAATTCAGGGTCAATCCCGTGGGCAGACTTCCATCAGAGACCGCGAAGCTATATGGTGCAGTGCCGCCACTCGCGAGTATTACACCCGCATACGGAGCACCCACGACTCCCGTCGGCAAAGTTGTCGTCAGATTGAAGGACCAACTTGGCGCGGCGTGGCCGGAAGCTGCGAAGAAAAGTGAAATAACAACCAACAGCGTGATAACAATTTGTTTTCTCGCGTGCTTAAACACAGGAACGCACGCGGCGTTCTTTTGATTGCCCGAGCCAGCCAGGTGCAGTGCCATTGTGTGACCTCGCGTGGAATTTCGGGGGTCTTCATTCCCCAAGGTGCTCTTTCGGCAATGTAACCAAAGTGCGGCAGAAAACAGAGATCACGGGAGGGCAACTTGGAAGTGCTGCTTTTGGTGCATGAACTTTCGGCAAATTCCAGCTGATAACCAGCACTTCCAGGTCTGGCGCGGCTTTTGGCGGATTTCCTTTTTGACCGGAATTCCATTACTGCAGATAGCGCGTAACGTGACTTCCGTAACGCTGGAAGTCTTTTTCAGTGTTTGATGGCAAAAAAGTTCCCTCTCGCCCTTTCATCCCATATTCATCAATCTGCGCTCATTCAAACTACGGAGTTTACGGGCGTTGATTTGGACTTTCTCTTGCACCCTAGCTGTTCAAGGCTTGAGCGCTTATCGCAAGGAGGTTGCAGTGAGAAGTATGTTTGCGGGAGTTGTCCTGTTTGCAGTTGCGCTTCTATCTGCTTGTGGAGGCGGTGCTGGTGGCGGCCAAAATACCAATCCCACACCGATGCTGAGGTCGATGCTCGTGACCGGTGGTAGCGGCAACCTGACCTCCGGCCAGACTCAGCAGATGAAAGCCGTCGGCACGTACAGCGACAACAGCACGCAAGACCTGACCGCATCGGCCCAATGGTCGTCTTCGACTCCCAACATCTGCACGGTTGCTTCCGGAGGACTCGTCACCGCAGGAAACAACGGCGGCGCGTGCGCGGTCACTGCAAGCCTTGGTTCGATCAAAGGATCCTCGAGCCTGACAGTCGTGCCTGCTCTCGTCTCGATCGTCGTGACGCCGGGGAACCCATCGATTGCGGTTAGGACCACCGAACAGTTCATCGCTACCGGAACTTTTAGCGACAGCAGCACGCAGAATCTTACCGGCACTGTAACCTGGAGTTCCTCGAACCCCGCTGCCGCGACCGTGAGCACCGCGACTCCCACAGCCGGATTGGCAAAGGCGGTGGCGGGCGGCAGCACGATAGTTACTGCAACATCTGGCGCGATCTCAGGAACAACTCAGCTTACGGTCACGTCTGCGTCGCCGGTATCCATCGCAATTTCTCCGACAGATATCTCATTGCCGCTGGGTCTAACACAACAGTTCACCGCGATCGCAACCTTTGATGATGGAACCAGTCAGGACGTGACAGGCACGGCGACGTGGAAGTCGTCGTCGAACCCGGTCGCATCCATTACGACCAGCGGCCTTGCCGTGGCGAGGAATGTCGGAACAACCAACATCAGCGCCACTTTCGGAGCGGTCAGTGATAGCACGCCGCTTACGGTCAATGCGGCCAACCTGAATTCAATCTCGATTGAGCCGGCGAACGGCAGCATCGCACAGGGAACGAAGATTCAGTTGTCGGCGATCGGTACGTTTAACGACGGCGGAACTCGAGACGTCACGCATCAGGCGACCTGGTCGGTGTCTGATCCAAGCGTTCTAAACATTGGCGCGAGCAACGGCTTTGTGGTTGGTCTCGCTCCCGGGCTGGTGACAATCACCGCCACCCTTGGATCAGCGACGCAGTCGGTTCCGTTTACAGTGACGGCAGCGAAAATCGTTTCTATCTCGCTCTCGCCATCACTGGCGACCATTCCCGTCGGCGGCCACGCTCATTTCACCGCCACCGGCGTGTTCGATGATTCCTCGACGCAGGACATCAGCATGAGTTGCGCCTGGAGTTCCACCAATACCGCGGTCGCGACGGTGGGCAGTTCGTCGGGAACATTTGGAACTGCGACGGCTTTGGCCTCAGGAAAATCGACCATCAACGCCGGTTTCGGCTACGCAGGCGCATCGGCCACGGGAGCGGCCCAGCTCACCGTCAGCGGAGCCACGTTGTCCAAGATCACGGTGAGTCCGAGTTCGGGACTGGTCACGCCGGGCTCGTCGTTGCAATTCGCCGCGACCGGAACGTTCAGCGACGGAAGCAAGCAGGCTCTGAGCTCGGGAGTGGCTTGGAGTTCCTCTGACGCAAATGTAGCGACGGTAAGCTCAGCGGGCGCTGCCACGGGGCAATCGCCGGGCGTTGTGACGATCACGGCGAAGGTTGGCGGAATCACCGGAACTGCGAGTTTGGTTGTGGAATCATCGGCGCTGACTTCGATTCAGGTAACTCCCGCAAACGTCAGCATTCCCGCCACGGTCGAGGCGCAGTTCAAGGCAGTCGGTCAGTTTGCTGATGGAAACACTCAGGACCTTAGCGGTGCGGTTACGTGGACTTCATCCTCTTCTTCGATCGCAACCATCAGCAACTCGTCCGGAAGTATCGGTCTGGCCACGGGAATTCAACAGGGCACAGTCACGATTTCCGCAGTATTTAACGGACAGATAGGCACTGCCACTCTCGCTGTAAACAGCGCTACCCTAAACTCGATCAGCATCACGCCGGGAACCGCGAACATAAGCGTGGGTGCAGGCCAGGCGTTCACTGCCAAGGGAACCTTCAGCGATGGTTCGGTGATCAACATCACCAACCAGGTGCAGTGGAACTCTTCGAGTCCCTCGGCGGCGACGGTTGATGCGAACGGATCTGCGAGCGGGGTCGCCACGGGCACCACGACGATCTCTGCGAGCATGAATGGAGTGAACGGGACGGCGATATTGACTATCCAGTAATCAGACGACAGCCGGCCGGGGCAGGGCCTTTTCAAGCGCAAGCGCAAACTGGCGCGCAACCGAAGCCCAGCTGTATTTGCTTTCGACGAGCTCTCTTGCGGCACGGCCTAGCGTCTTTCGGCGAGCGTTGTCCCGTAGCAGGATAACGACGCTCTCTGCAAAAGCGTCTGGCGTATCTGCAAGCAGTATTTCGCTCCCGTGCTGCACCGGCAATCCTTCGGCGCCGATCGTGGTGGATACGACGGCCTTGGCCATCGCCATGGCCTCGAAAATCTTTAACCGCGTGCCGCTTCCGATCCGGAGCGGGACCACGCACACTGCCCCCTGGCCCAGGTGAGGGCGAATATCGTCGACCCAGCCGGTGAGATGAATGTGATTGACATCTCCGCGGGCGAGCGCCTGCAGCCGCGCCGAAGGTTTGCGCCCGACAATGTTGAGTTTGACGTTCGGAATTTCCCGCCGAATCTTCGGCAGAATTTCCTGCGCGAAATAGCAGATTCCGTCTTCGTTGGGCAGCCAGTCCATGGAGCCGGCAAAGACCAGCGTATTCTCGATTTCGTCATCGAGGGGCCGAAAATATTCCACATCAACTCCGGTGGGAACCACCGTCAACTTGCTTGAAGGGATAATTTCTGCGAAGCAATCACGATCGGTGCTAGACACCGCGAGCACATGGTCCGCTTTTTGCAAGTAGGTGCGTTCGGCTCGAGACATGGCCTTCCACTCGCGCCAGGAGAGCAGTTTCCAAAGAGGATTGTGCGCGACTTCATAATGGCGCTTCCAAATGAGTGCCTCGACATTATGGGTGAACAGAACTTTTGGAATCGGCAACTCCCAGGGGACCGCACCCGCAGGAACGAGGAAGTCGCAGACCAGCACGTCGAATTTGGAACTTGCCAGCAGATTCCGCAATTCGCGCACGACCTCTGGGCGGCAATATTTACGAATGTTGTAGGGCTGGCTTGAGAACACTCCGCCGGCGTATTCCAGAAGTTCGCTTGCGCTTTTTGCCTTAGGAAGGTGGAGGGGTACGCAAATCACGCTGTCGAAGATGTGTTCCAATTCGCGCTGCGCCGCATTTTCCTGCTCAGCGTGGAAACCAAAATAGGTTACGCGGTGATTGCGAGCGAGTTCTCGCAGAATGTGAAAACTGCGAATCTTGCCGCCGCTATCCAGCGGCAACAGGCCCCCGGCCTTGGTCCATAGGATATTCATTCGTTACTTTCGAGCTTTCTCCGTACGGCATTACAAAAGGAGAGGCAGAACTAGCAGGGTAATATGTTTTGAGCTATTGCACACGAGGGCGATTGTCAGAACAGATTACGCCAGTGACACACGTCGAAGAGAATATACGGCCAACTACAGCTGAGCCGCGCGGGAACGAGGCGCTTCCGCGCCGCGTTTTCTTTCTTCTCGATTCCTTCATGATTGGTGGAACAGAGACGCAGGCCGTTGAGTTGGCGCGAAGGCTCGATCCCGCGCGCTACCAAGTGACCATCGGCTGCCTACGCAAGGAAGGACCGCTGCTGTCACGTCTGGAAAGCTCCCAAGTACGCGTGATCGAGTTTTCGCTGGGGAAGGGAATCGATACTCCTTCAGGCATCGCGGGAATGCTGCGCATCGCTCGCTTCCTGCGCCGGGAGCGAATCCAGATCCTGCATGCTCACGATCTGTGGTCGAACATGGTCGGACTGGTGGCGGCGAAACTAGCGAGAGTGCCGGTAACGATCACCAGCCAGCGCGACCTGTCACACGATGCCTGGTATGGCACGTATCGCCGGCGCGTTTTGCGATTTCTGCAAGGCAGATCGTCCGCTGTGCTCACCAATGCCAAGGCCATTCGTGAGGGTCTGATCGAAGACGGCCTTGCTCTGAAGAAGGTCTGCGTGGTTTATAACGGTGTGGACATCGATCGTTTCCGCAGCGTGAACGCGAACCGGGAATGGCTGTTTCCGGGGCGCAGCGGACGAAAGCTGATCGTATTGGTCGGCAATATGAACAGCGACGTCAAGGGACATCCGGTGTTGATCACGGCGGCAGCAGAAGTCGTAAATGCGTACCCTGCGGTGCGGTTTGTTTTAGTGGGAGATGGCCCCAAGCGGCGTGATTACGAAGCCATGGTGGAAGCGGCAGGACTTAGGGAGAACTTTCTTTTTCTTGGGAGGCGAAGTGATGTTCCCGAGATTTTGGTTTCGTGCGACATTGCCGTTCTGCCATCGTTGGCGGAGGGATTGCCGAATGCGGTACTCGAGTACCTGGCTGCGGGCTTGCCGGTGATCGCGACCGCGCTGGGAGGGAACTTGGAGGTGATCCAGGACGGGATTACAGGACTCCTGATCCCGCCGAAGGATCCAGATGAACTAGCAAGCGCGCTGAAGGGATTGCTAGACGATTCCGAATTTTCCACGAGGCTGGCAAAATCCGGGCGAGAGCATGTCCAAGCGCAATTCAGTTTTGAACGGCTGGTCATCGAAGTGGATCAGTTGTACACGCAACTGCTCGGCGGGTCGAAACAGGCCTAAGCATGTGGATTTTACTGTTTATGCATCGCCCGTTCACAGGAACGGATTCACTATCCGCAATCCATCAATCACGCGATTGTGCAGCAAATCTTCGCTGAATAGCACTCTGCAAGCGGTCTGCTGCGCAGCCCGAACGATCAAAGCATCCCAAAACGAAAACTGATGAAGGCGATGCAGATCAATGGCCGCGAGCACGTCAACGATCTCTGGAGCAGCCACGTCGAACTGCGCCAGCAATTCGACTTTGCGCCGTGCTACTTGATCATCAACCTGAAGTTTGCGAGTGACAGTAACGAAATATTCTTGCAGCACCTGCAGTGACACCACACCTGTGCCTGCGCGCCGATGTTCGGCGAGCAGTTCGAGCGCGCGACTCTGCTTTCGCTTCGCGGAGTTGTCGTCGCTGTAAATGAGGACGTTGGTATCGAAGAAGCTACGAACGCTCATGGGTCTCGCTTCGGTCGAAGCGCCAGCCACGCGAGTTACCCTGCCCTGACAAGCGGCGAAACTCTTCTATGCTCCGCTCCGCATCGTCTCCACTGGTCAAACTGTGAAGATAGTCGCGGATCAGTTGGTTCAGGCTTTTGCCGAGAGCAGCTGCTTTCTCCCGCGCCCGAGAGACGGTTTGTTCGTCAACTGAGAGAGTTAGATTCACTGACACAGTATACGTGTGCACATATTATGTGTCAATCGTAGTACTCCAACCCCAGGTGCGTAATCAGTTCCTCGCCTCGCAAGTGTCGGAGCGTGTTCTTCAGTTTCATAAGCTGGATGAACAAATCGTGCTCCGGATACAGTCCCGGCGCGGTCATTGGAGACTTGAAGTAGAAGCTGAGCCACTCCTGAATCCCAATTCCGCTCAGTTCGGATGTGCGTTTCGCGAGGTCGAGGAACAAGATCAGGTCGAGCACGATCGGCGCCGCCAGGATGGAATCGCGGCAGAGGAAGTCAACCTTGATCTGCATGGGGTAGCCGAGCCAGCCGAAGATGTCGATGTTGTCCCAGCCTTCTTTGTTGTCGCCGCGGGGAGGGTAGTAATTGATCCGCACCACGTGGCTCAGCTTGCCGTAGAGTTCCGGATAGAGGTCCGGCTGAAGAATGTGCTCCAGCACCGAAAGCTTCGATTCTTCCTTGGTCTTGAATGACGCGGGATCGTCCAAGACTTCGCCATCGCGATTGCCTAGAATATTGGTGGAGAACCATCCGTTCATTCCGAGCAGGCGGGCTTTGAAGCCGGGCGCGAGGATGGTCTTCATCAATGTCTGTCCGGTTTTGAAATCCTTGCCGCAGATTGGCGCTTCGTTCTTGCGGGAGAGTTCGTGCATCACGGGAAGATCGACGGTCAGGTTTGGAGCACCATTCGCGAATGGCACACCTTCCATGAGCGACGCGTAGGCGTAGATCATCGACGGCGCGATCGCCTCGTCGTTGGTCTGCATGGCCTTTTCGAATGCCTTCAGCGACTGGTGTGCGGAGGTCGGCTGCAGAAAAATTTCGGTTGAGCCGCACCAGATTGTGATCAGCCGCGCCGCGCCGGATGTCTTCTTGAAATCTCGAATATCGGCGCGCACCTGCTCGGCAAGATCCATTTTGTTCTTGCCTTTCTTTACGTGATGGCCGTCGAGCTTCTTAACATAGTTGCGGTCGAAAACCGCCGGCCGCGGCTGGATTTCACTTAGGAAGGGTTTGATTTGATCAAGCAGATCTCTCTCTAATACGCCGGCCTTGCGCGCGGCGGTGTACATGTCGTCGTCGAACGGGTCCCAGCCGGTGAAAACCAGGTCGTCAAGCCCGGCCAGGGGAACGAATTCCTTGACCTTGGGCGAGCGGCCGTCGGTGCGCTTACCCAGCCGGATGGTTCCCATCTGGGTCAATGAGCCAAATGGGCTGGCGAGGCCCTTACGGACAGCTTCCACCCCGGCAACAAATGTCGTAGCCACGGCCCCCATTCCGGGGATCAGAACTCCCAATTTGCCATTGGCAGGTTGAATTTCAGCAGTTTTGGACGAACCCTTCTGAACAGACTTTTGGCGCGTAACCATTTCAGGTGTTTTCCTTATTAGATCAGTAGGATTTAGGCAAACGGGTATGTTCTCGTATTGACACCGCTTTTGCAACTCAGCGGAGCCGAATGGGTTACTTCACACATCAAACGGATCAGGGTAACCCGCGGCAGGGAAGTTGCGTCATACCTATTAGGCTTTGGGCCGTCTTGTCCGGCGTATAATCCTGATAATTTCGCGGGTCTTCTGGAGAGGTTTATGAAATTGAGAGCGACCACACTGATTTTGGCGCTGACCGCCTTGGTGTGCCTGGGGCAGGCTGCGTTTGCTGCCGATGACACCAAAACCCAAACTGCGGCGGACGATACCCCGGTGAAAACCGAGTCGGTCGAGCCTTCGGCCACGAAAGTTAAGCACGATGGCGGCCTTGACGACCTTGATGCCATCGGCAACCGCAACGTAGGTTGTGCCAAGGGCATGGGCAACTGGTATGGGCTGGAGAAACAGATCGCCCTCGGAAAGCAAGTTTCCCAGGAAGTAGAAACTCAGTCGAAGGTCATCAATGATCCGGTGGTTTCTGAGTACATCAACCGTCTCGGTCAGAACCTGGTGCGCAACTCCGATTCGCAGGTGCCGTTCACCATCAAGGTCATCGATTCCGATGACATCAATGCTTTCGCGCTCCCGGGCGGGTTCTTCTATGTGAACTCCGGGTTAATTCTCGCAGCTGATGAAGAGGCTGAACTGGCCGGCGTCATGGCCCATGAGATCGCGCACGTCGCCGCCTGCCACGCAGCCCGCGAACAAACTCGCGCCAGTCTGGCACAGTTCATGACCATTCCGTTGATCTTCCTCGGCGGCCCGATTGGATATGCGGGATATGAAGCCGCCAGTTTAGCCGTACCCATGACGTTCCTGAAGTTCTCGCGTGGTTTCGAAGCACAAGCCGATTATCTCGGCGTCGAGTACATGTATAAGGCGGGCTACGACCCGCAGGCATTCGTATCCTTCTTCGAAAAGGTGCAGGCCCAGGAAAAGAAGAAGCCGGGTACGATCTCCAAGGCATTTTCAACGCACCCGCAGACTCCGGATCGGATCGGGGCTTCGCAGAAGGAAATTGCTTCAATACTCCCGGCCAAGGCGGAATATACCGTCACTACGTCGGAGTTTGACGAGGTCAAGGCCCGGCTTGCGGCCATCGAGAACAAGCACAAGCTCAACGACGAGAAGGACGGCAAAAAGCCCACGCTGCGTCGCACTTCCTCGACCGACAAGAACGGCAGCGACGACAAGACTGGGAATGACAAGAACGGAAACGACGATGGCCGGCCGACGCTGAAGCGGCGTCCCGACGACAACTAGTACTTCTCTCCTCAGAAGCGAGCTGGCGGGCCGAGAGGCCCGCCTTTTTTATTGCGATCAAGCAAAAGCCGTTCATTCCGAGCGGAACGAAGTCGTGGGACCCGTTTTCCTGGCAGTTGTAGGCGCCTCACCGCAAGGAAAGCAGCTTCCCTCCACACGCGGAAATCGATCAGCAGTGCTGTTCAATTTACTCGGGCGGGATGACAATCTTTAGATTGGCCGAAGACACCAATGGGCGGAACTCAGTCCGGCCGTTTGATTCGTGGCAATTTTATGCAGCTTCTTTTGTCTGAAGGGACGCAACCTGAGATGGACCACTCGTAGAAGAGACAATCCTCATCAGCTTCCAGTCGTAGGGAAATTCTTTGCCGCAGTCGAGGCATACCACATAGGTCCCGGTGGAGAAAGCCGCTGAACTTCGTTTCCCCTTTTTCACTGTGATCGGAAAACTGTAGCGCCCGTGCCAACAGCCAAACAGAGCACCGACAAGCCTGGAGAACATCTTCCTACCCCCGCCACCTTAAGCTGCCGCTACAGGGAAAGCGGCATCATCTACTTAGATTCGATTTCCGGCAAAAGGGTTCGACAAGGGTTGTTGGATGGTAAAGGCGTCAATTCCGGCAAACAAATACAGCGGAAGCGTTCGCAAGGCATTTAGCTATAAGCGGTTAGCAGTCCGAGCAACCCTGCCGGTTCCAGGACTTTGCAAACCTCATGTTGCCCATAAAAGCTGAAAGCTGAAAGCTAAGAGCTGCTCTTCTTCCGCGACTGGCACTTCTGCACAATCGCTGATCGAAGCTTGGTTCTGAGGTTTTCGGGGAGTTCGTACAACTGGGAGTCGCGGTAGATTTCGATGGTCTTTTTGGTGGTATCGCAAACTACATAGCAGTTGTGGCACCAAGCCAGGTGTTCATCCAGTTCGGCTTTGGTGTTGGCGTCAATGACGCCGTCAAGATAATCGGTCAGTTCGTGGAGAAACTCAGAGCATTTCACCGGGACCCATCTCCACTACTTGGTTTTTGCGCGCCATTCGACTTCTCTCTTCTCTGAAAGTATTTATTCAACCGCTCGCGCAATTGCAGCCGCGCTCGCAGCAGCCTCGATTTCACCGCCGGGATGCTCAAATCCAGAGCTTCTGCGGTCTCTTCCGTCGAAAGTCCTTCTACGTCTCTCAACACGAACACGGTGCGAAACGTTGCCGGCAGCCCGTGAATCGTTTTGTCCAAAATCTCGCGAAGTTCGGCCTGGTTGTACTGTTGCTCGGGGTTCGGGCTCCAATCCGCAACTTCGCGCGGAACGCTGTCGTCTTCAGTTTTTACATCTTCGTCCAGCGAAACCGTGCGCTCAGGGCGGCGGCGCCGCAACTTCATCAGCGCTTCGTTTACTGCAATCCGGACCAGCCAGGTGTAAAACTTCGACTGACCCTGGAACTGGGCAAGATTGCTGTAGGCCTTAAAAAACGCTTCCTGAACCACGTCTTCTGCGTCTTCGCGGTTCTGCACAATGTGCTGCGCGATGCGGAAAACGTTGCGATCGTAGCGACGGATCAACTCCTCAAAAGCCCCTACATCTCCGGCTTTTGCGGCATTGACCAAAGCCAGTTCGTCGGAAACCGGCTCACCCACTTTTGGTTGGATTGCACCCATTCGACATTCGATGCAGGATTTTTCGCAGCTAACGGATGGACCTGGATCGAAGGGCTATTCTAACAAATATGAGGATAGCAGCCCCCGGCTGTGCCCACATTGAGAAAACTACTCCTCGTTCTCTCCGACTTCCTCGTGCTCAGGCGCTCGGTTCAGATCAATCACTGGCAGGTCAGCTGAGGACAGCTTCACGTTCAACTGCTGCAGGCTATTCTTCAGCTGCTCCCATCGCTTGAGTAGCGTCGGCAGCTCTGCGGTTTTTGTGGAGGAGGCTTCCAAGAGTGCTACCGTGGGCTCCGCATCGGCTCTCTCCGCCTCTTTGTACAGAGAGATCACGTTACTGTTGTTGTCTTTGAGCGTGGGCTCAGCCTTTTCGGAAGTAGCCTGTTTGGGGCCATCGAGCAGGCCTGAAAGCCTGGTTTTCAGGCCTTCCGCAGCGGATTTTGTCTCGCCAGTCGCGGCGAGTTTTTCCAGTTGCTCCTGCGCCGATCGCACCTGCATGACGGCTTTCGAACTTTCGGTGATGGCGGAGGTGAGCTTTAACTCCAACTCGAGCTGCTTGATCAAGCCCTCCGAAGAAGCTTTCACCCGTGGATCCATCTTGACGACAAGCGGCTCAGAGGCCACGGGCTTTCCGTTCACAGTCAGGCGGACGGTGTATTTATCCGGCAATGCGAATGGTCCGAGCGGATAACGCGGAGTGGCATGGGGCACGGCCGAAATTGGATATTCGTGTTCGGTTGAAACCGGAGACGCGTAGCGCAAATCCCACACCCAGCGATGCCAGCCAGCTTCGCTCGAAAGAATGCGCGAAGGTTGCAGCCAATAGAGCGGGATCAATCCTTTCGTTCGATCCTCTTCGGTCAGTTCCGGTTTGTCGTTGCTCGAATACCGGCGAACCACTTCGTTCTTGCCGTTCAAAATCTCGAGCGTCACCGGGGCGGCGACCGAGGCCGGCAGAAAGTAATCAATGATTGCGCCGTCTGGCGGATTCTCCCCGGCAGGCTCGTCAGGCTGAACGGGAGTATCTGAGTAGGTGCTGCGGCGCACACGATAAGCCGGAGGCGGTGGAACCAACTGCGTTGCCCCGCTCGCGCTGTTGCCGTTCAGAAAGCGGATGGGGGCGATGTCGTCGAGCACCCAAAAGCCACGGCCGTGGGTGGCGACGATCAGATCGCTTTCATGCACCCACAAATCGCGCATGGAGGTGTGAGGCAAGTTCAACTGGAGCGATTGCCAGCTATCGCCGCTATTGAAAGAAACCGACACTGAGTTTTCCGTACCGGCAAACAGCAGACCTTTGCGCGCGGTGTCTTCACGGACAGCGTTTACCGGCGAGTCCAGCAACCCGCTCACGATCAGCTTCCAGGTTTTGCCGCCGTCAGTCGTGCGGTAGATGTAGGGCTTCAGGTCGTCAATGCGAAATCGGCTGACTGAAATGTACGCGGTTTGCTCGTCAAAATGGGATGCGCTGATCTGCGTCACCTTGCTCCAGGCACTTAAATCAGGAGGAGTGATGTTGGTCCAGTTTTTTCCGCCATCGTGCGTGATCCAAACCAGACCGTCATCTGTTCCTGCCCATAGCGTGTTCACGTCCCGAAACGATGGTGCGAGCGCATAGATCGCACCGCGTTGCTTACCGGCTTTCTCGTTCAAGCTTGCCTGATCACCAACACTCGTTGGCACTCCCGGATTCTCACGCGTCAGATCCTTGCTGATGGCCTGCCATGTGTGTCCGCCGTCGCGGGTGGCAAAGAGCACGTTCGTGGCGTAATAGAGCAGGTGCGGGTCGACCGGCGAGAACATGACCGGCTCCGTGCGGTCCGTACGATAACCGTCGCGAATCGGAATCGGGGTGACGTTTTCGGTTTGCCCCGTGCTCCAGTGAAAGCGCGAGACTTCATTTCGCCCGGCGCCATAGATGACGTCAGCGTCGAGCGGGTCGGGAGCGACGTAGCCGTACTCGATCACGCCAACCGGGTGCCAGTCGCGATAAGTGATCTCGCCATCATTCCCGCGGCTTGAAATGCAAAGTGAGCCGCTTTCTTGTTGTCCGCCGCAGATTTTGTAAGGAAATGTGTTTGTGGTGGTGATCGCGTGATAGAGCTGCGCGGTCGGCTGGTTGTACCAGGATTCCCAGGTTTCTCCTCCGTTGACTGTGACCACTGCGCCTTGATCTGCGACCAGCAGAATGATTTTGGGGTTCTCAGGATTGATCCAAAGATTCTGATAGTCATCGCCGCCGGGCGCGCCACGCAGGCTCATCCAGGTCTTGCCGCCGTCGCGCGAGCGCGACGTCACAATGCCGGTGACATACACTTCGTCGGGGTCCTTGGGATTCACTCGCGGAATCGGCAGGTCGCCGCCGCCAATCTTCATTGCGGCGCGGGGGTCGGTTGTGACGCGAGTCCAGCTTTCGCCCGCGTCATCAGAGCGATAAAACCCAAGTCCGGCATCGGATCCATACTCAGTTGGCCTGGTCGTAGAGAAGGCAGCGTAGAGGCGACTTGGCTGGCTTTGCGCGATCGCGACGTTGATCTGCACGACGTCAGCGGGCAGGCCTGCAGTCAGTTTCCGCCAGGTATTACCGCCGTCCGAGGATTTGAACAATCCGCCGTTGGTTCCGGCGAACGCATTGTTGTCTTCCCAGGGCCCATTGCGCGATTGCCACATTCCAGCGTAAACCACGTCAGGATTCGAAGGATCAATCTCAATGTCTGAGGCCCCAGTGTTTTCGTCTTTGTACAGCACCTTCCTCCACGTGGTGCCGCCATCGTCCGAGCGAAAAATTCCGCGCTCGGGATTGGCGCCGTAGGGATGGCCAAGGACTGCGGCGAAGATGCGGTCAGGATTTCGCGGATCAATTGCGAGCGCAGGAATCTGCTGACCGTCTCTAAGTCCCAGATGCGTCCAGGTCTTGCCCGCATCCGTGGACTTGTAAATCCCATCGCCCACCGAGAGATCTGGACGCTGCAATCCCTCGCCGCTGGCGACGTAAACAACATTCGGATCGGACGGCGCTACGGCAATCGCGCCAATGGATTGAGTCGGCTGATCGTCGAAAATCGGGTTCCAGGTGCGTCCAAAGTCGTTCGACTTCCAGACGCCCCCGTTCACCGCGCCGATGTAGAAAACGTTCGGCTGGCTGGGAACGCCGGCAACGGCGCGGGTTCGGCCTCCCCGGAATGGCCCTACCATTCGCCAGTGCAGCTCCTTGAACAGATCGGGTGAATATTGTTGGCCAAGTACGGGGGCAGATGCGCAGGCGATCATCATCAAGAGAAGCAGGCTGCGAGTTCGCATGGAAGCTCCGTGTGTCCGCCAGAGAGTGCGGCGGCAGCCCGAGCATTATAAGTTCTTTCAGCTCTGAGGTTTTCTCTCCGCGGGCGGCGGCATCTGCGGTTTAGGGGTTTGCGACGTGACTAAAGTGACCTGCTGCTTGCACTGCCGTTCAACCTATAATCCGGGAAAGCCTGGTCCCTCAATATGCCCGACGCTCGAATCGAAGAAATTGTGCGCAATGCGGTAGCGCAGGCGGTGGAACGCCAGCTTGCCTCGCTCCGCGAAACCGTTGTGCAGGACGTTCTTCGAGAGATCGCACCAGCGCTGAAGGAGCAGGGCAGTTCAGGTGGAAGTTCGGCGGCAACGCTGCAAAAAGCTATTTCAGCCATCCAGGCGGGAACAACCCAGAAAGAAATTCTGCGCGCGCTGCTGGATAACACTGTTCTTTACAGCGGACGGGCCGCGTTGTTTGTGGTGAAGAATGGATCGGCAACTGGCTGGCAGGGAGTTGCGTTCGACAACAATGACGCAATAAAAGATTTCGCCCTTGAGCTCGGCTCGGGCCTTCCGTCGCGCGCCGTACAGTCGCGAGCGTCGCAAACGGGTGCCTCATCGGACATGGATCCTCGCTTTACAGCCCAATTCGGCGCGGCAAAAGGTGAAATGGCTGTTTTGCCATTGCTCTTGAAGGACAAGGTTTCCGCCCTGGTGTACGCCGATGGTGGAGATGCCGGCGCTCTCGACATTTCGGCCCTCGACGTACTGGTTCGGGCCACCAGCGCCTGGCTTGAAGTTATAGCCCAGCGGAAGCAGGCGCAGAAAGACGGCACGCCCGAACCGGAGATGCATGCGCCCGCTCCGGCTGCCAACGATCCCTTTGCTGCGCATGTGCCCATCCACAGCAAGGCCCACGAAGAGCCCGCGCCCATGGCTGCGATGTCCGCTGCCGCCGGCTGGGGTGGGGCGACCTCTGCGCCCAGTGGCGAAGACGCAGAGATACATAAAAAGGCGCAGCGTTTTGCGCGGCTGCTGATTGACGAGATCAAGCTTTATAACCATGCCAAGGTCTCCGAAGGCCGCAAGCACCAAGATTTGTATGACCGGCTGAAGGAAGACATTGAAAAGAGCCGCTCGACGTACCAGAAACGATATGGCAATACGGCCGCGGGCGGAGCAGACTATTTCTCTCAGGAACTCATTCGGAGTCTGGCGGAAGACGATGTTTCACTCCTGGGCAACAATTTTCGGCGATAATTAGGAAAAGTGTCGGGGCATTTTCGCAGATTTGTTTTTTTCGCAGCGTTGTGCGCGTGTGCATGCCCGGTGATTCGAGCTGGCGCGCAGACTGCTGACCAATCGTCGGCGCAAGCGCCGTCAACATCCGTCAGCGCTCCGCCTTCAACAGCCGCATCTGCTTCGCCGAGCCCACAGACAACCTCCCCCAAGAAAAAATCTCAGGCCCAGAGCACACGGCCCAAACAGAAGACTGCCGGCTCATCGAAGAGGCCCGCTCGAACTTCAACCAAGTCCGGTCGAGGCTCGGTCCGTTTCCGGCGTATTCATCAGGCCTTTGTCGCATCCGCCACGCTGAAGCCCATGGCGCAGCAGCTCCTGCAGAACCGTACGCCGCAGGCTTATTCAGGTGTCGAAGCTTTTGCCCGCAAGCACAGCGCTGAAGACGCGGGCGCGCTGGCATGGCTCGCCGTTGGATACGCGCACTATCTCGACCGTGATTTCGTCAAGGCCGTTGACCCGCTCAGCCGGGCGAAGTTGCACGCCGGAGATATCGGTGACTACGTGGCGTACTACCTTGCTGCCGCCTATCAGCAAAGCGGGCGATTGCCTGAAGCGGTTGCGGCGCTGAGCACGTTCGACCAGACATTCCCGAATTCGCTGTTGGTGCGCGACGCGCACGTACTTTACGCGAATGCGCTGCTGGCGGACAATCGCCCCAAGGATGCAATCGCACTGCTTGAAAAGGACCGTGAACCGATCCGGCCCGATCTGGAGCTGGCCCTTGGCCGCGCATATGAAGCCACTGGAGACGCCGCCAGAGCGGTTGGTGTGCTGCGCCATCTCTATTTCACCCTGCCCCTGAGTTTCGAGGCTTCGGCTGCCCAGCCGGACCTGCAAAAGCTCACCGCCACGCCAGGCATCGCTCCGATCTCGCTTTCGGAGCGCCGCATTCGGGCTGATGCTCTCGCCAAAGCAAAGCGATATGCCGAAGCGGCTGACGCCTATCGCGAACTGCTGCGCGATCCTGCAGCCGCTGATAAATCGGAACTTCAGCTGGCATTGGCGGAATGCCTGCATCGTCAAGGTCAGAACAGAGATGCCAAGCAATTGCTGGATTCGCTGCAGATCACGTCGCCGGAGGTTGCGGCGCACCGTCTGTATGACATAGGCGACATGCAACGCTCGTCGAACGATGATGATGGCTTTTTGCGTACTGTCGACCAGATTCGCCAGACCGCCGCGACCAGTTCGTGGCTGGAACAAGCTCTGCTTTATGCGGGCAACATCTATCTTCTGCGCCATGACTTTGACAAGGCCATCGATTCATACCGCGAAATTCAAACTCGATTCCCACAAGGTCCGCGCGCGCCCTACTCCAACTGGAAGGCTGCATGGCTGAGCCTTCGGCAGGGGAGAGCGTCTGACGCAAAGACAGGATTCGAACAGCAGATCGCTCTATATCCGAACTCGAATGAAGTTCCGGCAGCGCTTTATTGGCGCGGGCGTCTGGCCGAGGAAGACGGCGACCAGACAATGGCAGCGGCGTTTTATCAGAAGATTGCCGAGCGGTATCGCAACTACTACTACGGGCCGCTCGCCCGTGAGCGCGCCGGCAAGCTGAAGGTCGCCGACGATCCGCCGCACTATGCCATTCTCGACCATGTGCCGCCGCTCAGCGCCGGTGATGTGAAAGACGATTCTCCGCCGGAAGACGATCTTCGTATTGAGAAAGCACGGTTGCTCGAAAACGGAGGGCTGTTAGATTTCGCGGTGAGAGAGCTCAAAGCTGCGGCTGAAGATGATAAGGGCACATGGGCCCCGGCAGAGATCGCGCGCATGTACATGGATGCCGGGCGCTACGACATCGCGGTGGAGACCATGAAGCGCGCGGTGCCCAGTTACTTTGCCGTCGATTTAAACTCACTGCCGCGTTCCTATTGGGAAGCGCTGTTTCCCAAGCCGTATTGGACGGACCTGAAACGCTTCTCATCAGCGAACGGGCTCGATCCCTACATGGTTGCGTCGCTGATCCGGCAGGAGTCGGAGTTCAATCCCAACGCGGTGTCAAACAAAAGCGCGTTGGGACTGATGCAGTTGCTGCCGCGGGTTGGCAAAGGCGTGGCCAAGCAGGAAAAGCTGAAGCACTTCTCGCCGACACAGCTGTTTGATCCTGCGGTTAACCTGCAACTTGGAACGAAATATTTCCGCTCTATGGTCGATCAGTTCGGCGGCTTCGAGTACGCACTCGCTGCTTACAACGCGGGCGACGACCGCGTCCGCGACTGGCAGGGCCTGGGCAAATATCGAGACATTCAGGAGTTCGTGGAGTCCATTCCGTTTACGGAGACGCGCGAATATGTCCAGGCCATCATGCGGAATGCGAATGTGTATAAGCAGTTGTACGGCACGCCTTGAAAGCAGTTGTTGATTATCGGTTGTTGGTAAAAAACTTTGGCATTATTGTCTTCAATAACCAACAACCAGTAACCAACAACCGAATTAGGCTGATTTTTCTGCGGGCGTCTTCGCGAAGAGAATTTCAAACACCAGCAAGCCCGCTCCCACTACGATCGCGCTATCGGCCACATTGAATGCCGGCCACTGGTAAGAGCCGATATAGACGAGAAGGAAATCCACCACTCGGCCTTTGAGCAGGCGGTCCCATAAATTTCCCAGTGCGCCGCCGAGAATGAGCGAGAGGCCAATGGCGGTGGCCGTCATCGTGTGGCTGCTGCGCCAGAGCAGGGCGGCAACGATCACCAGAGCAACTATCGAGAACAGCACCAGCAGGGCGATCTTCCACTCCGACGGCGAATCGTTGAACAGCCCAAATGCCGCGCCCTGGTTCTCAACGTGGGTGATGTAGAAGACCCGCTTGATGACCGTGATGCTGTCGTGCAGAGAGATGTCTCGCGCAACCAGTCGTTTGGTAAAGCGATCGAGCAGGAACACGGCTAGCGCGATCAGCAAATGCAGTTTACGGATGATGCGATGGCCATGCATGCGATTTAACTCTTCGATGCTCCTGGCTCGGAGTCCAGTTCATGGAGAACCGGAGCGCATCGCTCGCAGACGGTCGGATACTTCGCGTCTTCACCAACCCTGATCGAATAATTCCAACAGCGCTCGCACTTCTCTCCGGCGGCGCGGCTGATTTCCACTTGTAAGCTGCTGCTGCCATTTCCGGAGCCGCGTTCTAGCGAAACCTGCGACACAATGAACAGGTAGCGCAGATCGTCCCGGTGACGCTCAAGAACAGCGTAGAGCGGATCGGAAGCGGTCAGCTTCACTTGAGCTTCCAGGCTCTTGCCGATCTCGCCCTTGGCGCGCGCCTCTTCGAGCGGCTTCAACACTTGATCTCGGATCGACAGAAGCGTCGTCCAATCAGACTTCTGCTGCGCATCCTCCCTGGCGATGGAGTCGCCGCCGAGGATCTCGGCGCTGGTGGGAAACTTTGCCATGTGCACGCTGCCGGGACGCCCTTCGAGCTTTGGCAAGTATTGCCATGCTTCGTCACTGGTGAAGCTCATGATGGGTGCCAGCAGGCGCGTCAACGCTTCGCCAATACGCCACAGTGCTGTCTGCGCGGCGCGCCGACCGGCTGATTTCGGCGCGAAAGTGTAGAGCCGGTCCTTCACTACGTCCACATAAAACGCGCTAAGCTCGACGATTACGAAGTTGGTCACCCTCTGATAGATCTTGTGAAAGGCGAACTCGTCATACCAGCGCACGACATCGTCGGCCAGAACGCTGGTTTGACGAAGGATGTACTGGTCGACCGGCCGCAGCTGTTCGAATGCCACCGCATCCTGAGCAGGATCAAAGTCGAACAGATTACTGAGAACGTAGCGAAACAATTTGTTGCGGATATCGCGATAGGTTTCGGCGGTCCGCTGCATCAGTTTCTCCGAGCCGACGACATCCTCGCGGAAATCGACGGACGCGACCCAAAGACGCACAATTTCACCGCCCAGGCGGTTAGCGATATCAACCGGGTCAACGTCAGTTCCACGAGATTTCGAAAGCGCCCGGCCCTGCTCGTCGAGCGTCCAACCGGGAGTAACCACGCCTTTGTATGGAGCGCTGCCGTGGGCCGCAATCGAGCAGAGCAGGGAAGACATGAACCATCCGCGGTATTGATCGCCGCCTTCAAGGTACAGGTCTGAAGGCCAGGGATAATCCGGTTCTTTGCCAATTTCAACCAGGTAGCTGCAGCCCGATTCAAACCAGACATCCAGAATGTCCATTTCTCTTGTGAAGGCCGCGCCGCCGCAATTCGGACACTTCGCCCCAGCGGCCAGGCCCTCCGCTTGGTCGGTGTACCAGGCGTCCGCGCCGGATTTAGCGAAAAGTTGTACCACCTTGCGATTTACGCTCGGATCGCTCAGCGGCTGATTGCAGCCATCGCATGCAAACACTGCAATCGGCACCCCCCATACACGCTGGCGAGAGATGGTCCAGTCGGGGCGGGTCTCGACCATGTTGGAGATGCGCTCTTCGCCCCACGCCGGGTCCCATTTCACTTTCTTGATATCTTCGAGCGCTCGTGAACGGAAGGTGCCGCCCGGCATCGCGGTTTCCATGGAAATAAACCACTGCTCAGTCGCGCGGAAGATTACGGGATTGTGGCAGCGCCAGCAGTGCGGATACGAGTGCTCAAGTTTCTCCGCGTGTAGTAGAGCGCCGTGCGACTTCAGGAGTTCGATTATCGGTTCGTTGGCTTGGAAGATCTGCAGGCCGTCGTACTCGGGTAGCCCATTGCGGATCCGGCCGGCGGCATCGACATCACAGTTTGCGTCCAGCTTGTATCGCTGGCCTGTAACAAAGTCCTCCGCTCCATGCGAAGGCGCGGTATGGACTACGCCGGTGCCTGTATCCATGGTGACGTAGTCAGCCAACACACCAAGAATCTTGCGCCGCTCCCAGGGAAGGAACGGATGATAGAAGTACGTGTGCTCCATTGCGCTGCCGGGGAATTTCGCGATCGCCACCGCATCCGCAAAGCCGCAGTTTTCCGCAACGGACTTGGCCAGCTTCTCAGCGACGATGTAAATGGCGTCGGCCGCTTCGAGTGCAACATACTCTTCATGCGGATGAAATGCCGCCGCCATGGAGGCCGGCAGGGTCCAGGGAGTCGTAGTCCAGATGATGGTGTAAACAGGCTTGTCTTTTGTGATATGCGTATCAGCCAGCGCGAGATCGATGGTTCGCGCATCCGACTGCATGCGGTAGCGTACGAAAATCGCTGGGCTGGTGTGAGTCTCGTACTCGACCTCGGCTTCGGCCAGCGCCGTCCGGTCGTGCCAGCACCAATACACCGGCCGAAGCCCCTTATAGACAAACCCATCCTCAAAAAACTTATAAAAAGTCGCGATGACCACCGACTCATACTCGGGAGTCATGGTCGAGTAGGGCCTCTCAAACCTTCCCAGCACGCCGATTCGCTTGAACTGCTCGCGCTGTAAGTTCAGGAACTTCTCCGCGTACTTGCGGCACTCGATGCGCACGTCGAGTGCCTTCATCTGCAACTTTTTTCCGCCTAGCTGCTGATCAACTTTGATCTCGATAGGCAGCCCGTGGCAGTCCCACCCGGGGATGTATGGCGCGTCGAACCCGGCCATATTTTTCGACTTGACCACGAAATCCTTCAGGCACTTGTTGAGCGCATGGCCCAGGTGGATGGGGCCATTCGCGTAAGGCGGGCCGTCATGCAGGATGTATTTTCGCTCTCCCTTGTGGGCTTGGCGAATGCTTTCGTAAAGTCGCAACTGCTCCCAGCGATGGAGCATTTTTGGCTCGTTCTGGGGCAAATTCGCCTTCATGGGGAAGGCGGTTTTGGGTAGATTGATGGTGGACTTCAGGTCCAGCGGCACGCCGTTCGGTCTCTCCAATGTGGTTGAGATTGCATTATACGGGTGATGGGCTTCAGGCGTCAGGCACCCCAGACGGGCTTCAGGCGTCCAGTTAGACTCCAGGGTTAATTGCGGGTGCGGCGCCAAATAAATTCCGGGCACACCAGCGGATCCTTGAAAATCTTGTGGTACGTCGAGTGAAATCAGAGTTTGGGAAGCATCGACCTGTGCCTGACGTCTGACGCCCGAAGCCTGATGCCTGAATTCGTGTGAAATCTACCCGTCGCGCGTGTACAATTTTTGTAAGGTTACGTTTCCCGAGTGCAGGCATCTAATTGCAATAGGTTGGCTGGTGCCTCAGCCGTTGCCTAACCTGAAAGCAGAGAAGGCTTTACGATTCCGGTTCGCGGGCATGCAACTTGGCCGGAAAGCTGCTCATCAGGTAATAGGACAGGAGTGGCGACCAACCAGCAACTCGGGTAACATATGGCCACATTGGAATTCAAACCACCGCAATCCGCCGAACGGGAACCCGAACTGAATCTGTTGATGCCGAAAGGCTCAGATCCATCGTTGTGGGGTTCGCTTCGTCAAAACTTCAAGGACACTTTTTTCCCAGAAAAGCTTCCGCCGTTGGTGCTGACCTCGAAGCCGGTGCCGGTGCGGGATATCTGGGGCTTTTACGGTCATAAAAAGACCAGCGCGACTCTATCTTCGATCGCCCATATCGTCGGGCTTGCGGCGATCCTCGCCATCAGCGCCTATTTCGCAAAGAAGATCGTGCCGGAAGCCAAACGTCAGGTCACCGAGATCGTGTTTCCATCTGAGGTTCCGGTCATGAAGCCCGCGCCCAAGCCTGTGGCTGGCGGCGGCGGCGGCGGCGACCGCGACAAGTTCGAAGCGCCGAAGGGCAAGCTGCCAAAGCAGTCGCTGCAGCAGATCACTCCGCCCGCCATTGTGGTGCGGAACGATCATCCCAAGCTCGCGGTTGAACCTACGGTCGTGGTTCCACCGCAGGTGAAGTTGGCTTACAACGCCCCGAATCTAGGAAATCCGATGGCTCCTATGCCGTCCGGTCCGCCTTCAAACGGCACCGGATCCGGGGCTGGCATCGGTTCCGGTAGCGGCGGCGGCATCGGCGTCGGAACCGGCCCTGGCGTGGGTGAAGGCCGCGGCGGCGGTATCGGCGGCGGCGTATTTCGCGTGGGTGGCGGTGTAAGTGCGCCGAAAGCGGTTTTCGCTCCCGATCCGGAGTATTCCGAGGAAGCCCGCAAAGCCAAGTATCAGGGTGTCTGCGTACTCAGCTTGATCGTTGGCCCGGATGGCAAGCCTCGGGACATCAAGATCGGGCGCAGCCTGGGATTAGGCCTTGATGAAAAAGCCATTCAGGCGGTCAATCAGTGGAAATTCGAGCCCGCCATGAAAGACGGCAAACCCGTAGCCGTGGCCATCAACGTGGAAGTACAGTTCAGACTGTACTGATCCCCTTTTAAGTTGACATTCCAAACCCGTCCGCGAAAGCGGACGGGACAGCTTTCTTGCGTTGCTTTTCGAGCGGCAGTTCACTCCTTCAAATCCACGTGAACAATCTCTGTAATGTCTCGCCCAAGAAATAGCTTTCCTAACCGTCTGAATTTTTCGGTTGAGTCCGTCACAAAAAATCTGATCTGATTGTTTTGACTTCTGGGGTCGCGGCCCTCAATGCCTAAGTCGTGCGCTGCAGAAGATTGCGCCCAGTCGCGAACCGCAGCTGCGGTTGATTCCGCCGAATCCACGAGCGTTACGTCAGGAGGCGCAACCCGCTGCAGCACCGGCTTGAGCAGCGGATAGTGCGTGCAGCCGAGCAGCAGAACATCGGCTGACTTGAATCCTTCGCCAAACGCCTCGTTCAGATAAATGCGGGCAATTTCCTCAGTGACAGCATGATTTACCCATCCCTCTTCGACTAACGGCACGAGCAGAGGGCAAGCTTTCTCGTGAGAGTCGACCTGCAGTGCATCGAGGGCACTTCGGTACGCATGGCTGGAGGTTGTCGCCTCAGTCCCGATCACCACAACTTTTTTCGACTGCGAAGTTTTTGCCGCGCGCTGTGCTCCCGGCTCGATGACTCCTATCACCGGAACGGTCGAAGCGGCCTCGATCTGGTCAATCGCCAGGGCGGTTGCGGTGTTGCACGCGATCACCAGCAGCTCGGCGCCTTCCTGCTGCAGAAACTGCGACGCCTCGCAAGCGTACTTGGCTACGGTTTGGGTGGACTTCGATCCGTAGGGAAGGCGGGCAGTATCTCCAAAGTAGAGGTAGTCGGATTCAGGGACTACTTCAAGCAATGCTTTAAGTACCGTGAGACCGCCGAAGCCGGAGTCGAAGACGCCAATAGTGGGACTCATCGGCGCTTGTTCATCTCGTCCCGCGTAGAGGGGCCATCCGCTCTGATGTGCGACAACGCTTCCATCGTCTCTTGGTATTCACTGCTTCGACAGCATGCTCCCCGCGGTATAGGCGCTCCATGCGGGCAGGTCTTCGGATGCCCCAGGAACGTGCAGATCTTGTCGGTAGCTTCGGGAGAGAGAATATGCTCGAACTTGCACGCCTGCTGCTCAATCTCCGATTCGCTTTCGAGCGCCAGGCTGTCGGTGAACAGCCGCTCCGCGAGGCGATGGCGGCGAATGATGTCGGCGGCGCGCTGTTTCCCACGGTCGGTTAGCTCGACGATCATGCTGCCGTCGCCAATTGAAACCCCGGTCGGCTTGAGCGCGTCGTGGCAAGGATTCACAAACGGCTTGTGGTCGTGTGCGACGGGAGGATGAGGAGCAGTTTCTACGAGTTCCATTTCCCGCATCTTTTCGACCGCCATGCTCACCGGAAGAGCGCCGTGGACTTCCATGCGATCAATTTCAGCGATCTCGCCGTGCTCCGCTAAAACCCAGAGCTCTTCAAGGACTTCATCAAATTGCTCTTCATCCGCAAGCGCGAATACTTCCTGTGCTGCGATTTTGCCATGATGCAATTCAATACGCCGGTCCCCCAGGCGGGCCACAATCGGATCATGCGTCACCATCACAATGGTTCGCCCCTGCTTGTGCAGGTCACGCAAAAGCCGGAGCACGATTTCTTCGTTCGCCGCGTCAAGGTTCCCCGTCGGCTCATCGGCCAGAATGATCTTGGGATCATTGATCAGCGCACGCGCGATGCAGACCCGCTGCTGCTCGCCGCCGGAGAGCTGAGCGGGAAGGTGATTGGCACGCTCGCGAAGTCCGACGCGGGCCAGCGCCTCGATGGCTTCCTGCTCGTCGGTCATGCTGTGGAAGTACTGGGCAAGCATGATGTTCTCGACCGCGGTCAGGTATGGAATGAGGTGGAACTGCTGAAATACGAAACCAATCTTTTCCGCGCGCACCCGCGTAAGCTCGTTGGCGCTCAATCCCGCAACATTTTGACCATCAAGGAGAATCTGACCGGAACTGGGTGAGTCCAGGCATCCAATCAGGTTTACCAAAGTTGATTTGCCCGAGCCAGATGGTCCCATGACTGCGATCCACTCGCCGGGATCAACCGTCAGCGAAAAATCGTCGAGACCGCGAATCACACCACCGCCGGCGGCCTGGGCCCGGTACAACTTGGTGACTTGTTTCAGCCGGATCATCACTCTCCCCTCAAAATCATAGCGGGCTGAATCCGGCGCAGCAATCGCAAAGGCGGCACGGTGGAAGAAACCGTGACCAACAGGCATCCGGCAAGCACCAATGGAAACAATTCGAATCGGGGGCTGACGGAAGCGTGAAAGTTTGCCCGTCCGATCCACGCCGCGATGCCGACTCCGGCGCTGAAGCCCAGGACCGCCCCTGCGGATCCCAGAACCGCGGCTTCGCCCGCCACAAACAACGCAATCAGACGATCTGAGGCCCCAAGCGCTTTCATAATTGCGAAATCGCGTCGGCGGTCGAAGACCCAGCCCATGAGCGTTGCTAGAACACAGAGCGCCGCCGTACACACAATGAACGCCGACGAGGCCAGCAGGGTAGAGCGCGTCTTGCCGAGCACATTGGCTTCGCCTTCGGCGATTTGCCGCACCGGGCGCACGTCCAGGCTTGGAATAGCAGTACGCAGGGTCTGCAGGAGCGACGTCAGCTGACTCTGGGAACCTTCTGCGGATATCTCCATGACCGAGGGTTCAAGGCCGGTCAGTTGGCGAAAATCGCTCAGGGAGAGATAGATTCTGCTGTCCTCACTGGCTCCCGTCTGTAGGGTGCCAGCGGGGGACAGTTGAATTTCGCTGCCCTGATAGCGCAACTTAAAGGGCTTTCCATTAGGGTTCATTAAACGCGCAGCGCGGATCCCAAGTAGTGCTTCTCCCGAAGTGTGCGGCCACGAGCTGACGGACCACCAGGGATTCAGCCTTCTTGCCAGGTCGAGTTCAGTGCCCGCCACGACGATCGGCTGATCGTGTTCCGTGCGAGTAACAGCATAGGCAAAAGGGACCGCCAATCCACGTCCATCAACCGCTGCTTCAATCGCATTGCGCTGTTGCTCCGACAGGGCTTTGCCTTCGGGAGCATTTACGACAATGTTGGCGCCGAAGTTGCGGAACTCCCGATGCAGCTTGCCCTGCACGTCGGAAAACAGGTTCAGCATGGCCGTAGCCGCTGCTGCGGCGACTACGATCGCCAGCAGCGCAGCCAGCGCGCTTCGCTTTCGCAGCATCGCGGCGCGGGCCAGCATGCGAAGAAACATCGAGCGCTTTTGGGGGCGACGGCTCATGCTTCTCCCCGCAACGCCTGCACAGCATCGCTTCTGACGGCCCGGCGAATGGCGACGGCGCTTCCAGCAAATGTGACCCCGATTGCCAGACCCAGTACAACCGGAAGTAGTACCGGCTGCACGACGATCGATGATCCGAAGATCGTTCGCCCCAGCTCTATCGCCAACAGAGAACCAACGCCGAATCCGAGCACGCCTCCAATCATGGCCAGGAGGACCGATTCTGTAATGAAGATCATAGACAGCGAAAAATGGCCTGCGCCAAGCGCCTTCATCAGGCCTACTTCTTCACGCCGCTCGAACATCGCAGTCGCCATCGCGGCGGCGACGGCGAGTCCTGAAGTAAGCAACGCAGCCAGCGTGATCAGCAGCATCAAGCCGTTGATCCGCGAAAGCACGGTTCCTTCGTTCTGGGCTATGCGGCGAATCTGTTCGGCATGAGAATGCGGAATGACTTCCTGCAACTGGTATGCAATGGACTGCGGATAAGGCGAGCAGTACCAGCGGTCGCGATCGGCCGGACTGAGAGAATCGGGGTTTCGCCGGGCGAAAGCATCCTCGGGTTTCGTTAGCGCGCTTACAAAAATCTTGCCAATTGCCCCCGGGCTTCCTGCGAGGGCCTGCGCGACCGCAAGCGGCGCCATGATCTGGTGGTCTTCGTCTCCGCCCGTCTCGAGAATGCCGGCGATGCGATGCGGCGTGCCGTTGAGCACAATCATCGAACCGGGGGAGGCAGCTAACTCCGCCGCAAGTCGCCTGCCGAGCAAGACGTCCTGCGACTCGTCCGCAGGCCACTCGCCCTCAACCTTCCACCACGGAAACGTTGCACGAGCGCCGGTTGTGAATTGCTGATTTCCGAACTTGAGCGGCCTGGAGAAATAGGTTCCAACCAGAGTGACTTCTCCCGAAGGCACTCGTGCGCGAATCGGTAGTAAAGGCGCGAAACCAGTAATGTTATTTCTCCAGAAAATTCCCTTGATCTTCGGCAGATCGGCTTCGTTCAGGTATGTTCCGGCAGGCTTCAGGTTCACGCTGCCGATCTGCACATCGAGCGTATCTTCTTCCGGCGTGACCACCAGGTTTGCGCCCAGGCTGCGCAACTCGCGGCTCACCTTGTCTCCAATATCCGTAGCAATGGCAATCATTGCGGTCGCGACCGCCGCGCCGAGTGTGACGGCGACCGCCACCAGCAGCTTGCGCCGGGGCTGCCGTCGAAAAGATTCGTAAACGAGGCGTACGAACATGGTCGAAAAGCTCGTGTGGCACAGGCGGCCCGCCTGTGCTCTGTTGATCCGTGCTTACTGCGCTGGCAGGCACAGCCGAGCCGGCTGTGCTACATGAACAGCTTTGCCCGGGAAACTAGATCGGCTTCGCGAATTACCACCGAATCGCCTGAGACCGATGATTCCAACGGCACAGGATTGCATCCTCCCGGCGTTCCCACCGATTGCGAGTTGATCGGCGCAGCGCAGTTCTTGCACACAACGCCGTTCTGCCCTTTGAAGAACCCAACCGAGCCGCAGATTTCGCAGGCGTCGAAAATCGCGACGACTTTCCCGTCAGGCCGCTTATAGAGAAGAAAGCGGACATCAGTTCCATTCTCGCGCGCAGCAAAACGGTGCAGGTCTCCATCAGAGACTTGACTTAACGGTATCGACACCTCGCCGTTGCTGAAGCTGACCTGGGCGGCGGGGGAAAGCGCATTCACACTTTTGGCGTAAATGAACTCGGCGGTGACTAACACAACGAACACGAAAGAACTGGCAAAGACCGCCATCATCCACAGCCGCTCGCGGCGCGCGCTCCATCTGGATTTGCGGCCCTCGGCGGCAGACGAAGTTTCTGTGCTTGGCTGGCGGCGGCGCACCTCAAACAAGACCATGAGTCCGGCAAGCGCGACAATAGTCACGAAGAAGAAGAAATCGTTGCGAACAATCGGGCCGATGAGCGCCATTTCCCGCTTGGAAGACGGTAGAAAGCCGTTTTCAGAAAGCTCGTGCAGACCCGAAACCAGTAGCTGCGCCGCAACAAAAAACAGAATCACCGTGGTCACGCGAAAGAACTTTTGCAGGTTGATGCGCACGCTGCCCTTAACGAAGGTCACGCCGAACAGTACGGCAGCAATTACTCCGGCCAAAGTCCCGATGAAGCTGAGCAGGGCACTGGTGTCGAGGGACACCGCTGAAAGGATCAGAACTGTCTCCGCCCCCTCGCGCAGGACCATCAGAAACACGAAGAGAAAAATGCCGATCTCGGATCCGCGACCGGCCAGCGAACCGAGAGTCTCCTCGATCTGGCCCTTAAGCTTCCGCCCGGTCCGCATCATGAAAATGATCATGGTGACCACGAAGAAGGCGGCGACAAGCATCACCCAGCCTTCAAACAGGTCTTCATTGAACTGGAAGCGGGAGAGAGCGATCGCGACCCCGATGCTCGCGACGAATGCGGCGCCAAGCGCCACAAACACAGGCTTGCGCAGATCGGGCCGGCCGATCTTGGTCAGATAGGCGAGCGTGATCCCGATGATCAGCGCCGCTTCCACACCTTCGCGCAGAGTTACGATGAACGCCTGGAGCAAATGGTTCCTTTCCCGGAAATGTTGCAACTGAGTTGCAACTAGAAGTCTAATTATGAGAATATCTGGCTCAAACGCAGCCGTCAAACGATCACAGGAGTCTAAGGAAACGCCTGGCGTCGTCGAGTCGCGGGAACAGGCGCTCCTCAGCCTGAAACTCCGGAGGATGCACGCACCTGCGGCTACCGCGCACCTTCACGGGATGCTTCAGGTGCAACATTTCGTGATAGACGATGTACTCGACCACAAATCGCGGCACCCGAGGATGGTCAAACACCTTGCTGACCACGATTGCATTGTGCGCGGGGTCGTAATGCCCGAGGCGGTTGCGGGCGCGCTCGCTGCTCCATGTCATCTGCGGGCGGGCCAGGAGTCCATGAAAGAACTTCAGATTCAGTTCCTCGAAGATCGCCTCTAGATCGTACGTGTCGCCCTGCGGTGACGCGATCCGTTTCCTGCCCCTGATCTGGCGTACCAGGTGGGCCTTGCGAGACATATGGGTCGCCGTAACATAGCGCCGGTAGCGGGACGCGTGCTCGCGGTCTATGGGCTTGCGATACATCTTTGCGACCAGGATGTGGGCAATCGCCCGAAGCACATTGTCCGGGGCGCCTTCCAGCAAATCTGAAAGGCGAACCAGCAGCCTCCCCTCGCGAAGCCGGATGGTGTTGTTGATATTGGCGAAGCTGTAGAACTGCACTTCCAAAGCCGGAACGGGAGACCGCGGCCTCAGCTCGCGGTAGGTTTGATCAAACACCTGGTGAAGACTCGACGACACAATTGCAGCCTAGCATGACTTCCTTCGATCAACTGGGACTAGCACCTTCGAAGTTATTCTGAGCCGTGCTTCTTGTCCTTCTTTTTGTGCTTGAAAGTCTCTTCCTGCTCGGCCAGCAAATCGCGATGGTCTTTCATTCCGGCGTCAATGGCGTCGAGTGAACTGCCCAATAGAAAGGTGAAGTCCTTTTGCGACTCTGGTCGTGATCCCAGCGAAGACTTGAATGCGCGCAGCTTCGACCCAAATTCGGTGTCGGCTTCAATCACCGGTTTGAGGGCTTTGCGAAGATCATCGCCGCGATCTGCGAAGGTATCGACGTTTGTATTCAGTTCGTCGTACACATCGAGAAAATCCTGCAGAGCGTCACGCGTGAGTTCGTCGCGGTTCTGCACTTTTTCATCGGTGCGCACCTTCTCCAGGTTTTCAAGACGAGTCCGAGCAAATTCGACGTAAAGCTTGAGCCGGGCCTCGGGCTCCTGGGCGGTATCGCGTAGCTTATCGATCTCCAGGTCATTCAACGGGTCGCGGTGGTGCTGCTCGGCAACGGCAGGGAAGGCCGCGAGGACGGAAACGAAAATGACCAGGGCCGTTCTCATTTGCTCTCCGAATTTTTCGAGCCGAACATCGACTTCAGCAGGTCAGTCCGAAAACCCTCCAGCTTATCAACCGCGGCTTGCACGGCTGTCTGCTCGTCCGCATCCACATTCTGTTTGAGATCACGGAAACGCGCGACCAGCCGTCGAATCTTGATTTCAGTGTGAGGCAGTTTCTTTCCCGACTTGAGCACGTTTGCGTGCGCCTTGTCCGCATAGCTCACAGTTTGATCGAGCGCCTTGTGACTGTCTTCTAAGTTGCTGCTCTTGTACGCGTCAACGGCAAGCTTCGATTCGCGGTCTGCGATTTCAAGGTAGAGATCAAGCTGCTGCGAGGTTGAAGCCGTTCCCGCGCGCGCGATCAGTTGCTCCAAAGTGTCATTCTCGGACCCCAGGGCGGTAAACCCGCAGGCAACTAACAGCAAGATTGTCCCAAGACGACGTTTCATTTTTTTGGCTCGATCGCAATCAACCGGTGCTTGGCCTGCCACTCTTGCTCAGGGAACTTGCCGCTCGCAGCATCCAGAAACTGATGATAGTACCTGGCGGCCTGCTTAGCATCGCGCAAATGGTCGTACGCGGTAGCGCGAAAGAAAAATGTGATGGGCGTGTCTGGCACGTATTTGGCGCGCGTGTCGAGGGCTTTGAGCGTGGTCGCGTAATCCTTGTTCTCGTTGGCGGCGATGGCAAGGTCGCCGTACGCCTCCCCCAGATCAGGCTTGAGTTGAACGGCTTTGACGAGTTCCTGCTGTGATTCGGGGAACCTTTTTTGCTTCAACAGAACCCGGCCGAGCCCGTGGTGCAATCCGGCCTCGTCGGGATGCAAAGTCAGCAGCGCCCCGTACAGCTTTTGCGCCTCGTCATACTTCCCCATATCCGTGTAGAGATTGGCAAGGTCACGCTCACCTTTTGGGTCGGGATCGAGTTTAATGCCTGTTTCTAATTCCTGTGCAGCTTCCTCATTTTTTCCTGAGATGATCAACATCCGGCCAAGCTGTAGGTGAACGCCGGCGTTTTTGGGCATCACCACAATGAGTTTGCGCAGGGAAGCCTCCGCGTCCGGGAAACGTTTTTGGCGCATATATAGGTTCGTCAACGCCGTCAGCGCATCGGAGTTGTCGGGGGCAATCTGCAACGCGTGCTGATAAGCCTTTTCGGCTTCGGACGGGCTGTCTTTTTCGAGCACAGCGCCCGCCAGTAAGAGAGGCTCAGCGTCTTTAGGGGCGAGCGCTGCGGCCTGCTGGTAAGCCTGTGCGGCCTCGTTGGGCTTGCTGCTTTCGAGAAGGTGCCCTAGCGCCGTCCAGGCACGCTTCTGTCCGTGGGCCGCATCGCCGGATGTCGGCTTCAGTTTGACTGCGGCGCGAAGGAATTGTTCCGCGTCCGGCTGGCCAAGGTCGGCGAGGGTGAGGCCAAGGTTTAAGTTGGACTCGAAGACATCTGGCTTTGCTGCAATCGACTTCCTGAAAGCTGCAGTCGCTTCTTCCTTCCGGCCCAAGCCACGATAGGCATATCCGAGGTCATACCATGCTGCATAACTCTCGGGATAGGTTTCCAGATACTTCTTCAGGAGAGGCTCAGCGCTGGCGTAATCCTGTTTGGCTATGTCGGATTCCGCTTCGTTCAAGAGAACGGCTGCCGGGTCCTGGTCTTCGACTTTGTGATGGCGGACGGTGGTGTGGGTCGACTGCGCAGCGGTTAGCGTCGCGGCGGCTGTTATCAGCAGAACGCTGAAAGCTTTTAACCACAGAGGGCGCAGAAACCTCGCGGCGATCGCAGAGGAGATCTGAAGCGAGACGCATTTCTCTGCGGCCTCGGCGGAAACTCTGCGATCTCTGCGGTTAAAAGCTTTCTCTAACTTAGTGGGTCCCATTCGAACGCGATGCCCCGTTCGTGCTCAACACATTTGCAAGAAACTTGCCGGTGTAGGAGTTTGGAATTTCAGCTATCCGCTCCGGAGGTCCCTCACCAACCACCCTTCCGCCGCGATCTCCGCCTTCCGGCCCCAGATCGATTACCCAGTCGGCGGTCTTGATCACCTCAAGATTGTGCTCGATCAAAACGATCGAGCCCCCTGCTTCAATGAGACGCCGTAAAGCAGCCAATAGTTTACTGATGTCGTCGAAGTGCAATCCCGTAGTCGGCTCGTCGAGGATGTACAAGATCCGCCTTTTGCTGCTGGCCCGCGCCGACGCAGGTTGCAGATGCGCGGCCAGTTTCACCCGTTGCGCCTCGCCACCAGAGAGCGTGGTTGCGGACTGCCCCAGCCGCAAATACCCTAGCCCGACCTCATCCAGTACACGGAGTTTGTCGGCAACTTTGGGGGCGTTGGCGAAGTGATGCATGGCCTCGCGCACCGTCATCTCCAGCACTTCGTGAATATTTTTGCCGCGGTATCGAACTTCCAGAACTTCGGGCTTGAACCGCTTGCCTTTGCACTCCTCGCAAATCAGTTCTACGTCAGCCAGGAACTGCATTTCGACCACCACCGTGCCGTCGCCCTGGCAGGTCTCGCAACGTCCTCCGGGAACGTTGAAAGAAAAGTGTCCAGCGGAGAAGCCCCTCTTGTTCGCTTCGGGCGTTGCCGCGAATAGTTCGCGAATGCCGTCGAATGCCTTGATGTAAGTGACCGGATTCGACCGCGGGGTGCGCCCGATCGGCGACTGATCCACCAGCACCACATCATCAATAAATTCCCGGCCCTGGATGTAATCCAGCCCTTCAATTGGGCGGGCTCCCTGACTTTCGGAAACCAGAGGATTTTCAGCCGGCCGTGACAGGCTTTTGTACAGGACCTCATGCAGTAGTGTGGACTTCCCGGAACCCGACACGCCGGTGATCGCAACCAGCATGCCCAGAGGAATGCTCACATTGATATTCTTCAGGTTGTGGGCACGCGCGCCCTGAATGGTTATCTGCTGGCGTCCGGGTTTGCGGCGCTTGGCAGGAAGCTGAATACGAAGCTCATTGGCCAAGTACCGGCCCGTCAGTGAGCCGGGCGCCTGCTGTATCTGTTCGTAGTTCCCACTGGCAATGACCTTCCCGCCGTGCTCGCCCGCGCCGGGGCCAAGATCAAGAATGCGATCGCTGGCGCGCATCACATCCGGATCATGTTCGACGACCAGCACGGTGTTTCCAAGATCGCGCAGGCCGTGCAGAATGTCGATCAAGCGATGAGTGTCACGGCTGTGCAATCCGATGGAAGGCTCATCCAGAACATAAAGCGTCCCAACCAATTGCGATCCCAGAGAAGTTGCCAGCTGAATGCGTTGCGCCTCTCCACCTGAAAGGGTAGATGTCAGCCGGTCCAGCATCAGGTATTCGAGGCCGACGTTGTTCAGGAATCGCAGCCGCGAGCGGATCTCGTGCAACAGTCGCTCGGCAATTCCGGCTTCCTGAGTTCTAAGTTCGACCTGATGGAAGAACTTGCCCGCTTCTTCCACCGTCATCGAGCAGACTTCGCAGATGTTTTTTCCTGCGATCCGCACCTGCTGCGCCTCGCGCCGCAACCTGACGCCGTCGCACTCGGAGCAGACCGTATACCCGCGGTATCGGCTGAGAAACACCCGCACGTGCAGTTTGTATTTCTTTCTTTCCAGATAGTTGAAGAAGCCGCGAACTCCTGGATACTTCTTGTCACCATCGATGATGCGCTTCTGCTGTTCGGTTTCAAGGTTCGCCCAGGCAACATCGACCGGAATACCTGCCTGTTTCGCGTAACGCTTCATCTCCGTGGCCAGTGTTCGATACCGTGGCTTCGTCCAGGGCTCGATCGCGCCTTCATTCAGTGTCTTGCTTGGATCCGGAACCACCAGGTTTAAGTCGAAATCGATCGTGTTCCCAAAGCCCTGGCAGCGCGGGCATGCGCCATAAGGATTATTGAACGAGAACAGGCGCGGCTCAGGCTCCTCGTAGCGCGTGCCGCAGGTCTTGCACTCGAAACGTTGTGAGAAACGCAGCTGCTTTGGCGCTTCGCCTTCGCCTGGCGCACTTTCGAAGATGACTTCGCCGCTCTCGCGAAAAGCGATTTCCGCCGCGTC